>Ga0210398_10000476_pt1 | contig 45733 bp, 42 predicted proteins | sample IncBWC4OmetaG_FD_161047 | JGI IMG/M metagenome (GOLD analysis project Ga0210398, IMG submission 161047) | Forest soil microbial communities from Barre Woods Harvard Forest LTER site, Petersham, Massachusetts, United States - Inc-BW-C-4-O | ecosystem: Environmental > Terrestrial > Soil >...
GTCGCTCGACGGGCCCAACGCGCAGGTGCAGATATCGGGCGTCAGTTCTAACAACAACGCCTTGACCGGGCTTTCGTCGAACGCCGGGACGTTTTATTTGCGCAACGGCGCTTCCCTGACGACGACGACCGGGCTCAACAATTCGGACGATCTGCTGCTCGACTACTTTGGCGGCGACGGCGGGGCGAGCCTCTCGGTCGGCGGCACCCTGACCAATAGCGACTATGTGCAGATCGGCAATACCGGGCTCAGCGCCAACACGACCTTGAGTGCCGCGGCGGTCACGAATCCCGGGACCATCACCCTCAACGGCAACGGCGCCAACCAGGCGGCGCTCGACGTCAGCGGGCCGATGACCAATTCGAACACCGTCAATATCAACGCCTCGTCGAGCGTCAACGTGACCGGCGGCAATTCCTATACCCAGACCGCCGGGACGACGACGATCGCCGCGAACGGCACGCTCAGCGCCGCCAATGTGCTGAACAATGGCGGGACCCTGCAAGGAAATGGAGCGGTGACAGGTAACGTCACCAACAGCGCCGTGGTCACCGGCGGAATCAACGAACAACCCGGCACGTTGACGATCAACGGCAACTTCACCAACACCGCCGCCGGCACGGTAGCGAGCTATTTGAGCGCCAACCCCGCCGGAAACACGCAGATCACGGTCGCCGGCGGCGGCACGCCCACCTTGCAGGGCGGTACGATCCAGGGCAACGCCGTCAACGGCCTCTCCTATGCCGCCGGCCAGAGCTTTACCGTGATGAATTTTGCGCCGGGGAGCCTGACCGGCGTGTTCGGCGGCGTCGCCAACGGGGGGAGCACGCCGACGCCCGGCACCAGCACCAGTCTCGGCGGCGGCCTCACCCTCGGCGTCGTCTATAACGACCATGCCGGCAATATCGAGCTCGAGGTGGTCAATACGCCGACGACGACGGCGGATGTGTGGAACGGCGGGACCGGGAATTGGGGGACGGCGAGCGGCTGGAGCGCCGGCGTGCCGCAGTTCTTTTCGGATGTGACGATCGGCGCCACCGCGAGCGGCGATGTCACGCTCGGCCAGGACGCGACGATCGAAAGCCTGGCGATCAATTCCGGCAACGCCCTGCAATACCAGGCGACGACGCCCGAGACGTTGAGCGTCGGCGGTGATGTAACGGTCAATTCGGGCGGCGCGCTGAGCCTGCCGGCCAGCGGCGACAAGCTGGCGCTGGGCGGTGCCTTCAGCAATGGCGGGACGACGACCCTCGGCGCCGGCGCGTCGCTCTGCGGCCTTGGCACCTTCACCAACAGCAACGCAACGAGCATCGGCAACGGCGCCACCGTGACGACGCTCGGCGCCGCAACCAACCAGTTGGGCGCGCAGCTGACGCTCGCCGGCGGCACGCTCGACGCCCCGAGCTTTGCCAACGCCGGCACCACCAGCGGCTTTGGCGCGATCGTGCCGGCGATCGCGAATACCGGGCTGGTCGAGGCGTCGGGCGGCACGCTGACCGCGCAGAACGGTATTCAGGGTACCACCGGCGACATCACAATCGACAGCGGCGCCACCCTCGATCTCAGCCACGCGACGAGCGGCAGCACCGCCGCCACGCTCGCGGTCAACGGGAACCTCAATCTCGGAAGCCAGAACGTCACCGTCTCGACCGATTACAGCAACGCTAATTTCGGCACCGGCAACAGCTTCAACAAGCTCGCCGGGGTGACCGCCACCACCGGGCATATCCTCGCGGCCGGGAACGTGGCGCAGGCGGTGACCGGCAGCGACGTCAGCAACGGCACCGGGGCGACCCCGACGCTGGCGCTCGGCAATGTCCATGTCGACGGCTCGACCAGCGCGACCTATGCGATCGAGAATGCCGGGACCAGCGGCCCGGCGCTGCGGGGCGCGATCCAGACCAGCGTCAACGGCGGCAACATCACCGCTTCGGGGCTCAGCGGCAGCGGCGTTACCGCGCAGAATTTCGGCCCGGTCGCGACCGGCGCCGGCACCGGCTCCTACACCGTCGATTACAACCCGACCACCGCCGGTGCGCTGAGCGGGCAGGCGGTGCATGTCGCCAACAATTTCAGCAACGTCGCGGAGCAGACGATCAACATCACCGCCGCCGCCTATGCGCTGGCGAGCCCGACCGTGACCTCCTCGCTCAGCCCGCAGTTCAATTTCGGCGTGGTGATCGCAGGGACCACCTATACCGACCCGCTGACGATCACCAATACCTTGGTGGCGAGCAGCGCCGCCTATCAAGAGGGGCTTAACGCCGCCTTTGGCTCCCCGACCAATTCGCAGCTGACGACGAATGGCGGGGTCATCACCAATTTGGCCGCCGGCGCGGCCAACAATACGGCGATGTCGGTGAGCTTGACCCCGACCACGGCGGGTACAATCGGCGGCACCGTGCCGATCAGCTTCGCCTCCAACGGCGCCACGACCAGCGGGCTTGGGATCACCGCGCTCGCCGGGCAGAACCTCAACTACACTTGGACGTTCTCCGGGACGGTGGTCAATCCGGCGAGCCCGAGCATCACGCCGACGACGATCGATTTCGGCAATGTCCGCATCGGGACGACCCAGCAGCAGGCGCTGAGCGTGACCAATGTGTCCACGACCGCGCCGCAGGCGAGCCTCGACGCGCAGCTCTCGGCAGTTGGCCCGGCGACCTCGAACGGCGGCACGATCACGCAACTGCTGGCGGGATCGACCAACACGACGAGCCTGGTCGCCGGGCTCAGCACCGCCAACGCCGGCGCGCAGAGCGGCACCGCGACCGTGGCGTTGCAGTCGGATTCGACGCCAAACGGCTGCACCAGCGACTGCACCGCCGACCTGCCCTCGCAAAGCGTCACGGTGAAGGGCGATGTCTACCGGCTCGCCTACCCGGTGCTGAACACATCCTCGGTCACCCTCGCGGCGCGGGTCGGCGGCGCGGCGCCGAGCCAGGCGGTCAGCATTACGAACAGCTCGCCTGACATCTATACCGAAGGGCTGGCCGCAAGCTTCGGCACGGCTCCGACGCCGTTCACCACGAGCGGCTCGATCACCAACCTCGCGGCGCAAGGGACGAGCTCGGCGCTGAGCGTTGCGCTCGGCACCGGCACCGCCGGCAGCTATTCGGGATCGGTCGGGGTCAACTACACCTCGACCGGCGCCGGGACCGACAATGCTCCGGACATGTCGGTCGGCAGCGGCAGCGTGACGCTGTCGGGGAACGTCTACACCCCGGCGGTGGCCGACGTGCTGACGACATCGCCGGTGAATTTCGGCATCGTCCATGTCGGCGACGGCGGCGGCAGCCTCACGCAGGGCGTGACCGTGCAAAACGGGGCCGCCGCGACGGCGCTCAACGATGTGCTGGTCGGCTCGATCAGCGCCGGCGGCGCGCCGTTTTCGGGCAGCGGCACTCTCGGCGCCGGGCTCGCCGCGGGCGCCTCCTCTTCGGCGCTGCAGGTCGCGCTCGGCACCGGCACCGCCGGCATCTTCAGTGGCACCGCCGACCTGGCGCTGGCGAGCCATGATTCGCAACTGACTGATCTGGCGCTGGCGACGAGCCCGCTGACCTTGGCAGCCCAAGTCAACAATTACGCCGCGCTGGCGTTTGTTAAGCAGGGTGGGCAGGGAAGTTTGAGCGGCGGCGGGACGAGCTACGACCTGGATTTCGGCGATGTGCTGCAGAACAGCGCCTCGCCGCAGGCGGTGCTCGCCTTCCTAAACGACAACCCGCTGGCCGAGCAGGCCTTCACCGATTTGCTGTCGTCGAGCGGCACAATCGAATCGGGCTCGGGCTTCAGCCTCAGCGGCGATTCGGTCAGCGGCCTCGCCGGCGGGGACACGCAGGGCGGGTTCAATATCGGCTTCGGCACCAGCGCACTCGGCGCATTCTCGGAAACCCTGAGCTTCGATGTCGAGAGCAGCAATTCGAGCGGCTATGACGAGATGATCGGCGATGTAACCTTGAACCTCGATGGCGACATCGTGTCGGCGGCGCCAGTCCCCGAGCCGGCGACGATCCCGCTGCTTGCGGCCGGCCTCGGCATGGTATTCTTCGTCGTCCGTCGGCAGCGGCGGAGGGGATGATCGACGGCGGGGCTGCTGAATGCCGGCAGACGGCTGGGTTTATCGAATTGTTCTGGCGCTCTCGGGCATAACCCTGGTGCTGGTTGTCGTCTATTTGATTCTGATCGAGCAGAACCATTCGGTTCAGGCCGAGGTCAACCAGCGCCAGCAATTCATCAATCAAAGCCTCCAATTCGGCCGAGTCAACGAAGCGCTGGTCCGGGCGCTGGCGACGGCCGCTGTCGCCGACAAGGACGACAAGCTGCGCGACCTCTTGGCGCAGAACGGCATCGCGATCAATCCGCAGACCGGCGCCCCGGTCCCGGCCGCCCAGCCCGCGCCGACCGCGGCCCCGGCGCCGCCGGAGAAAGGGCAATGACGATGCCGGTGGGCAATGGCGGCCAAGGCAACGCGTTGCCGGTGCCGCTGATCCTAGTCGTCGTATCGCTGTTTGTGCTGATGGCGTTCGAGACCGGCCAGGCGATCCGCGACCGCGGGGCGCTTGCCGAACTGATGCGGGCGCAGCAGCCGAGCATCGAGCAGGGGGCCAAACTGCGCCAGCAGCTGCAAAACCTGGCGGGCAAGACCGCGGTGCTCGCCGCGGCCGGCGACGCCGGCGCAAAATCGGTCGTCGACCAGATGAGGGCGCAGGGCGTCACCTTATCGGCGGCCAAGAAATAGCGAAAGACCGCCGCACCCGGCTGCCGCCATGCTTTGGCGGCGGCTAGTACATATCGGGGGTGATCACGTTCTGCGGGCGGTTGGTCAGGAGTGCGGCGCGCATCGTCTCGGCCGATTTGCGGCGGGTGTCGTGCTCCGATTCGGGGGTGAACCAGGCGGCGTGCGGGGTGATGACAAGGCGCCCTTCGAGGCCCGGCTCGCGCTCGCGATAAGCGCGCAGGATCGCCGGGACCGGGTCGACCGGCGGTTCGACCGGCAACACGTCGAGCCCGGCGGCGGCGATATGGCCGCTGCGCAACAATTCGAGAAGCGCATCGACATCGACGATCGGCCCGCGCGCGGTGTTGACGACAACGGCCCCCTTCGGCAGCAGCGCCAGCTGGTCGCGCCCAAGCATGCCTCGGGTTTCGCGGGTCAGCGGGGTGTGGATCGACAAGGTGTCGGTCTGGCGCAGCAGTTTTTCGAGGGTCGCCGCTCGGCCGATGCCGAGCGCCAGTTCGGCGCCGTTCGGCAGATAGGGATCGTAGAAACTGACGTGAAATCCGAAGGCGCGGGCGCGCAACGCCACGGCGGTGCCGATGCGGCCGAGCCCGAGGATGCCGAAATTCTGCACCCCGAGGCGGCGGATCAGGTCGTGCTTGACCGCACCCCACGGCGCCGGTGGCTGCGAACGCATCCGCTCGTGGTAGAGAACAATGCCGCGCCGCAAGGACAACGCCATCGCCATCGCATGATCGGCGACCTCGGTCGTGCCGTAATCGGGGACGTTGCACACAAGGATGTTACGCGCCGCCGCCGCGGGCCGGTCGATCTTGTCGTAGCCGACGCCCATGCGCACAATCGCGCGCAGCCGCGGAAAACGCGCGATGTCCACCCCCGAGACCGCGTGCCGCATGATCATCAGCCCGTCGATTTCGGCGCAATCCGCCGGATCGAGCTCGGCCAGCGCCGTTTTGGTACGCCGGACGATCCGCACCTCGGGGCCGAAAATCTCGCGTTCGACGGTGTCGTCGGGGATCTGGCGGTCCTCCGGGTAGAGCACGGTCATCGGCATCGGCGTATCCTCGGCTAAGGCTGCGCCACTCTGACCGGCTGGCCGGTCGCGGCCGAACGCACGATCGCTTCGAACGCAGCGACGCCGTGCACGATCTCGTCGGCGGTGATCGGGTAGGGGCGGGTGCCGTTAATCGCGGCGGCGAAACCTTCCAATTCAGCGGCGAGCGCGTTGAAGCCCTTGTATTCGATGGTTTCGGGTGGTGCCGCGCGGTGGCGGCCGGCCGGCATCGCTTCCGGCACCGGCGTGAAGCGGAACTCGGGGTCTTGGCCGGCAAGCTCGGCGCGGCCCTTGGTGCCGTAAACCGCGAAGCGGTAGGTCGGCACGGTGACGAGCGAGCAATAAAGGCTCGCCGACATGCCGTTCTCGAGCCGCATCAAGACGCTCGTCGTGTCCTCGATCCGGGTCATCGAGCGGTGCAGGCTGAGGCAATAGACCTCCTCGATCCGGCCGAACAGGTAGATCAGCGCGTCGAGGTTGTGGACGCCGGTCGCGGTCATCGCGCCGGCCGGCGCCTCCTGCGGGTCGGCGCGCCAGTAATAACCCTCGGGCATGAAGTGCCCGGCGGGCGAGGCCTGCGCCGTCTCGCAGTGGGTCGGGACACCAAGCCTGCCGTCGTCGATTCGGGCTTTCAGCTCGATCATCGCCGGATGGAAGCGGCGCGGATAGGCAACACCCAGGACAACCCCGGCGCGCGCCACCGCAGCGAGCGCCCGCTCCGCGCTCTCCACCTTGAGGGTGAATGGCTTTTCCATAAACACGTGCTTGCCGGCGGCGGCGGTGCGCTCGACCTGCGCGCCGTGCTGGCTGTGCGGCGTCGCGTAGACGACGGCGTCGATCTCGGGATCGGCGAGAATTTGATCGAGATCGTCGCAATAGCGGATGCCGTGCTCGGCGCAAAACGGCGCAGCCGTGGCGCCGGCGCGGCTGTGGCCGGTGGTAAAGCGAAATTCCGTGCTCTTGTCGTGGACCGCGCCGACCAGAGTGCGGCCCCAGCGCCCGAGCCCGACGATCGCGGCGCGGATCACTTTTTCGCCGCGAGCAAATCGCGCACGCCGCGCAACGCCAAGTAATAACCCGGCAGGCCGAAGCCGGCGACGACGCCCTGGCTGACCGCCACTGTCTGCGACGCCGGGCCGCGCCGGATCGGGTTCGAGATATGGACCTCGATCGTCGGGAAGCTCACCTGGGAGATCGCCGCGACCAAGGCCGGATACCCGCTGCCGAACGCCGCCGGATTGAACAACGCCGCGCCGAAGCCCTTGTCGTTGGCCTCATAGAATTTGTTGACGATCTCGCCTTCGACGTTCGAGTGAAAGATTTCGATGTCGAGACCCAGTTCGGCGGCGTAGCCGCGAATCCGTTCGTCATATTCGGGCAGGGTCATCGGCCCGAATATCTCGGTCTGAACCTTGCCGCGCATATTCATGCCGGCACCGTGGACGATCAGGATTTTCGGCATCGCGTTGTCCTCGAAATGGCGGTCGGAGGAATCGTGCGTCAGCGATGCTAGCCCGCCGCCCGATTTGCTGACAAGGCTCGATCAGCGCTTGACAGCAAAGCTCCCGATCTTGCACCACTCGCCAATGAGGCGGTGCAGCCTTATCCTGATAATCGCCGAGGTAGCGGCGTGGTCGATCGTTTCCGGCCCCGCGATCGCCGCCCAGCCGGTCCCGCAGACCAGGTCGCCGCGCGATCTCGCGACGCAGGTCAAAGAGCTGATCGGGAAAAATGCCAGAATGCCGAGTTCGTCACCTTCGCCGATCGCGGTGAGCATTCGGTCAGGGTGGTGCGCGGCAAGAGAGCGTCTCCCGGGCGCGCTGCCGCACGCGGCGCTGACGAAATCGCCACCTTCTCGAACAAACAGATTAGAGCCGATGCGGAGGTCGTGTCCTTTGCCAACCGGCGAGAGCAGCCGGTAACGGTGCTGCGCGGCGGGCCGGTGGAACCGATCGACCCCGATCAGGCAAGCGTGGCGCGAAATCCCTACCTCGACCTCTTCGCCGCGGCGCGGGGCGCCGATCTCGATCGGGTCGCATTCGCGGTAGACGGCGCCGAGTCGACCCATGGCGCCGATCCCGCGATGTGGCGCGCGGAACTCGGCGGGCCACAGGGACCGATGCAGGTGTCCGCCGCGGCGGCGGTCGATTCGGGCGGCGGCGACCGGTTTGACCTGACGCAGAACCGGCGGCTCGGCCGCGCCTATCTGGCTCTGCTTTATCGGCGCTACGGCGATTGGCCCGATGCGGTCGCCGCCTATAATTGGGGGCCGGGCAATTTGGATTCGTGGGTCGGACAAGGACGGCCGGCCGCGGGATTGCCGCTCGAAGTCGAGCGTTATTGCCACCGGGTGCTGCGCGACGGCGGTATCCCGCAAGCGCCGGGCTCGCTGTTGTCGCGCACCGGCTGGGAGCTGCCGACGCCATAGCGGTGCGCGGCCGCACGGGAAGGCACAAGCATCGTGCCGGCGCACCCTGCAAATTCTTTCAGCAAGCCCGCCTATATTGGTTATGTGCTAGGCTGATCGCCGCGGCCGCGCCGTCTCGGCCAGTCGGCGCGGCCGTCGTCATCGTTCCTGGAGCTGCGCGGTACGAACCCAGATCATGCGTGTCTTTCGGTTTTTCGAAAATCTGCTCGCCCCGACGGCACTCCCGCCGACGGCGCCGCCGCCTTCGGGGCTTGGCGCGTTCTATTGGTATTATGCACGCCAGGCCCGCCTGCTCGTCCTGGCGCTGTTTATCGCCGGCTCGATGGTGGCGCTGCTCGACACCACGATCCCGGTCTTTATCGGTCGGGTGGTGACCTTGGTGTCGAGCCACGCGCCGGGCACGCTGCTGCGAGAAAATTGGCGCCCGCTGTTCGGCATGGCGGTGGTGCTGCTGGTCGCGCGGCCGGCGGCGCTGCTGGTGCAGGCGCTTATTACCAACCAGGCGATCGCGCCGGCATTGCCCAATCTCGTTCGCTGGCAGAATCACTGGCACGTGGTGCGGCAGAGCTGGACCTTTTTCCAGAACGATTTTGCCGGCCGCATCGCCCAGCGCGTGATGCAGACGGGCCCGGCGCTGCGCGAAAGCGTCGTCTCCGGCACCAACGCCGTCTGGTACATCCTCGTCTACGGCAGCGGCGCGATCGTTCTGCTGGGCCGCAGCGACATCCGCCTGGCAACCCCGATCATGTGCTGGTTCGCCGGTTATGCCGTGCTGTTGCGCTATTACGTGCCTCGCCTGCGCAATTGTTCGCGGCGCAGTTCGGAGGCTCGCTCAGCGCTGACCGGCCGGGTCGTCGACAGCTATACCAACATCCTGACGGTCAAGCTTTTCGCGCGGCCGAGCGACGAAGACGCATTTGTGCGCGAGGCGGTCGATGATCACACCGCGGCGTTCCAACTGCAGCTGCGCCTGATGACGCTGTTGGGCTTGATGCTCGCGACCCTCAACGCCGCGATGGTGATCGGCACGAGTGCGATCGCCGTTTGGCTGTGGACGGCTGGGCGGATCTCGGTCGGCACCGTGGCGATGGCGATGCCGCTCACTTGGCAGATCTCGAATATTGCCGGCTGGGTGGCGCAAAATGTGACGACGATCTTTGAGAATGTCGGTGTCGTTCAGGACGGGATGCGCTCGATCGCGGTGCCGCATCAGATGACCGACCGGGCCGATGCGGCTCCGTTGCAGGTCGAGCGCGGGCTCGTCCGCTTTGCGAATGTGCGCTTTGGCTACGGGACCGCGCGCGGCGTCCTGCACGGCATCGATCTGACGATCGCGCCCGGCGAAAGGGTCGGGCTGGTTGGCCCGTCGGGTGCGGGAAAATCGACCCTGGTCAATCTGCTGCTGCGCTTCTACGACATCGAGAGCGGGCAGATTGTGATCGACGGGCAGAATATCGCCGAAGTCACGCAGGAAAGCCTGCGCGCCCATATCGCGATGGTGACACAGGACACCTCGCTCTTGCACCGTTCGATCCGCGACAACATCCGCTATGGGCGGCCGCAGGCGAGCGAGTGGGAAGTGCGGCGCGCGGCGGCGCAGGCGCAGGCGATCGAATTCATCGAAGGGCTCGAGGACTGGAATGGGCGGCGTGGGTTTGACGCGCATGTCGGCGAGCGCGGCGTCAAATTGTCGGGCGGGCAGCGCCAGCGCGTCGCTCTCGCTCGCGTCATCTTGAAGGACGCGCCGATCCTGGTGCTGGACGAGGCGACCTCGTCGCTCGATTCCGAAATCGAGGCGGCGATCCAGGAGCAGCTGGAGAGTCTGATGCGCGGGCGCACCGTCATCGCTATCGCCCACCGGCTGTCCACGATCGCGCGGCTCGACCGCCTCGTGGTGCTGGAGGCGGGGCGGATCGTCGAGGAGGGCACCCATGCGGCGCTGCTCGCCGCCGACGGCACCTATGCCCGTCTGTGGCGGCGCCAATCGGGCGGGTTTATCGACGCGGTCGGCGCCGCCGGCCTTGACGCCGCCGCGGAATAGCCGGCGCCGAGGGCAGCGCGGGGCCTGAGCAAATGAGCGAGCTGGCGGAAAAACGCATGTCGCTGGACGAGTGCCTGGCCTGGGACGACGGCACCGACATGCGCTACGAGCTGATCGACGGCGTTCCCGTGGCAATGGCGCCGCCCGCCGAGGCGCATCGAATCTTGGCGATGCGGTTGGGATCGCGGATCGATGCCGCTCTCCCAGACAGGCGGCCTTGCAACGCCCAGATCGACGCCGGCGTGCTGCGCCCCGATCGAACCGATTCCTATTACGTGCCCGACATCGCGGTCACATGCCGAGCGAACGCGCCGGACCGGCAGGCAATCGTTGATCCGGTCCTGATCGTCGAAATCCTCTCACCAAGCACCGAACGCCACGATCGCCGCGTCAAGCTCCCGATCTATCGGCAGATTGCAAGCGTGCGGGAAATTCTGCTGATCGATGCCGACAGCCTTTATGGAGAATTGCACCGACGCGACAACGACAGGTGGGTCGTCGAACTTGTGCGCGGCGCCGACGAGTCGCTGTTTCTGGCATCGGTCGGGCTTCGCCTGGCGATGTCGGAGCTTTACGAGGGGATCGCCATACCGGCGATTGCCGAGAATTAATTCGCCGTGTCCGGGCCCGGTCCGCCGAACCCATGCCGCCTGGTCCCCCTACCATATCCTCAGGCAGATGCTCAACCGTCTCTATGCCCGGACCTTGGCGCTGGCCTCGAGCCGGTATGCGGTGGCGGCGCTGGCGGTCATTGCCTTCGCCGAAAGCGCGTTTTTTCCGCTCCCCCCCGATCTGCTGTTGATCCCGATGATCCTGGCGCGGCCGCGCCAGGCCTTTCTGCTCGCCGGTCTGTGCACCGTCATGTCGGTGCTCGGCGGCTTTCTCGGCTATGCTATCGGCTATTTTCTGTTCGATGCGATTGGCCGTCCGATCCTCGAATTCTACCACGCGATGGGCCGCTATGAGGCGCTGAAAGCCGGCTTCGCCCACTGGGGCGTGTGGATTATCATCATCAAAGGCTTGACTCCGATCCCATACAAGCTCGTCACGATCGCGAGCGGCGTTGTACGATTCCCAATCGTACCCTTTGCTTTCGCGTCGCTGGTCTCGCGCAGCCTGCGCTTTTTTCTGCTCGGCGCATTGCTGTGGCGCTTTGGCGAGCCGGTTCGCGAGTTCATCGAGCGCCGGCTGATGCTGGTAACGAGCCTGTTTGCGCTTGCACTGGTTGGCGGGTTTGTCGTGCTGCGCTATCTGTAGCCGCATGAGGAGCGCGAAATGAGCGGCGGCGGGCGCGTTTTCCCGATCTTCGTCCTGGTGACGAGCGCCGCCGTGATGGCGGCGGTGCTGCTGGCCCAGTATTGGGGCGGCCTCGCTCCCTGCGAGCTGTGCCTGACCGAGCGCTGGCCGTGGGACGTCGCGATCGTGATGTCGTTTGTCGCGGCGATGGTCGGCAGCCGGGCAGCGTTGTCGTGGGTGGCTTTGTTGCTAGCGGTGGTGTTCGCGGTCGGCACGGCCCTTGCCGGCTACCATGTCGGTGTCGAGCAGCATTGGTTTGCTGGGCCGAGCGCTTGCACCGCGGCCGGGACGCCCGCGACCCTCGACGCGCTGCGAGCGCAGCTGATGCATCAGCAGCCGGTGCGGTGCGACGAGCCGGCGTGGAGGTTGTTCGGAATCTCGCTTGCCGGATGGAACCTCCTGGCCTCGCTGGCAATGGCCGGCGGCTGCCTCGCGGTTTTCGCCCGGGCCCGCGCGACGGGGCGGGCGGCGGTCGCCGGCGGCTACAGATGAGCGAGGCGCGCCGTCATCGTCTGCCCGGCGACCGCCTGCCGGCAGCCGAGGTTGAACGGTTGATACGCGTGGACCATGCCGGAGAATTCGGTGCGACGCGGATATACCGGGGTCAGCTCGACGTGCTGCCGCAGGGCCGTGGGGCCGGCGAAATCCTCAAGATGGCGGAGGCGGAGCGGCGCCATCTTGCCGCATTCGAGATGTTGTTGTGCCAGCGCCGAGTGCGGCCGACGTTGTTGCAGCCGCTGTGGTCGGTCGCCGGCTATGCGCTGGGCGCGGCGACCGCTTTATTGGGCGAACGCGCCGCGATGGCCTGCACCGTCGCGGTCGAAGAGGTCATCGACGAGCACTACCGCGATCAGGCAGAGCGGCTCGCCGGCGAAGAGCGCGAGCTTACAGAGACGATCCTTGGCTTTCGCGACGACGAGATCGCGCATCGCGGCGTCGCGATCGCGCAGGGCGCCGAGGAGACCGCCGGGTACGAGCTGCTCCGCGCTATGATCAAGACCGGCTCGCGGCTCGCGATCTGGCTCTCGACGCGGGCTTGACGCGCTGTGCCATCACCCAAAGGCCCCAATCAGATAGCCGGCGACAGTCGGTAATCATCGTGTTGCCGGGGCAATTTTGCACCCATATAATCAAGGGTTCAGCGAATTGCGGTGAGTTCCGAAAATGGCGCGTGTAACCGTCGAAGACTGTGTAATCAAGGTTCCCAATCGTTTCGAGCTGGTGCTGCTCGCGGCTCAGAGGGCGCGGGAAATCACCTCTGGGGCGCCATTGTCGCTCGACCGCGACGATGACAAGAACCCGGTCGTTGCCTTGCGCGAGATCGCCGACGAAACGGTCGGCTTGCCGCATCTGCGGGAGGCGGTGGTCCGTGGCATGCAAAAGCATGTCGAGCTCGACGAGGCCGAGGAAACTCAAGAACTCGAAGTCGACCCGAGCGTGTTTGGGTTCAGCGCGGCGAACGGGGCCCTTGACGCCGACGAGGTCGGCATCGGAGCGCGCGGCTTCGGCGATAACGAGATTGGCGACGAGGCCGAGCTCGAAGAGGAGCAGGCGATCGGCCAGGACTTCGCCGACGACGAAGATGCGATCGACGAGGAGTTGGCGGCCGACGTGCTCGGTGTTGTCGACGAGGAAGAGGCAGCCGACGTGCTCGGTGTTGTCGACGAGGAAGAGGCAGCCGACGTGCTCGGTGTTGTCGACGAGGAGGAGGCAGCCGACGTGCTCGGCGTCGTCGGCGAGGAGGAGGCCGATCTTCCGGATCTACCGGACGCCGATCTGCCGGGCGATGAAGACGAGGAGCCTTGAGCGGGAGCGGCATCGCTTTTCGCCGTCGGGGCGTCGGATGAGACGCTGGCTACCGCTGCGGTCACGGCGCTGCGGGACCGCAGTTTCCGGCAACGCGGCGAGGCTGCCGTCATGATGCGGCAGTTCGAGCTAGTCGAGCTGGTCCGCTCTTACGATCCGAACGCCGATGAAGACGCACTGAACCGCGCTTACGTGTTCTCGATGAAGGCGCACGGCGCTCAATTGCGGGCCTCGGGCGACCCCTATTTTTCGCATCCGGTCGAGGTCGCCGGCATTCTCGCCCAGATGAAGCTCGACAGCGCCTCGATCGTCACCGGGTTGCTGCACGACACGGTCGAGGATACGGTCGCGACGCTCGACGACATCGATCAGGTATTTGGTCACGAGATCGCGCGCCTGGTCGATGGCGTGACCAAATTGTCGCGGATCGAACTGCAATCCGATCAGACAAAGCAGGCGGAAAATTTTCGCAAACTCGTCTTGGCGATGTCCGAGGACATTCGTGTCCTGCTGGTCAAGCTCGCCGACCGGCTGCACAACATGCAGACGCTGCACTTTATCAAGGACGACGAAAAGCGCCGACGGATCGCGCGCGAGACCATGGACATCTATGCGCCGCTGGCCGAACGCCTCGGCATGCAGCGCATGAAGGACGAGCTGGAGGATCTGGCGTTTGCCGAGCTGCAGCCCGACGCCCGCGGCAGCATCCTTGGCCGCCTCGACTTTCTGCGCAGCCAGGGTGCGGCGCTGGTGCCGCGGATCGAGGCCGAGCTGCAGCGCAAACTGGCCGAAGGCGGTCTTGCCGCCACTCTGGTTTCAGGGCGTGAGAAATCATCCTACTCGATCTGGCGAAAAATGCAGCGCAACAACGTCGCTTTCGAGCAGCTCTCGGACGTCATGGCGTTTCGCGTTCTGATTGAAGATATCGCCGACTGTTATCACGCGCTGGGTATTATTCACTCGGCCTATCATGTCGTTCCCGGCCGGTTTAAAGACTATATATCGACTCCCAAGCCGAACAATTACCGTTCGCTGCACACCGGTGTCATCGGACCGGAGCAGCAGCGCGTCGAGGTGCAGATCCGCACCCGCGACATGCACGAGATCGCCGAACTCGGTGTCGCCGCCCATTGGAGCTACAAACAGGGCGCCGGAAAGACCGAGGGGCCGCAATATCGCTGGTTGCGCGAGCTTCTGGACATCCTCGACCACGCCTCGGGGCCGGAGGAATTTCTCGAGCACACCAAGCTCGAGATGTTTCAGGACCAGGTCTTCGCCTTTACCCCGAAAGGCGACCTGATCGCGTTGCCGCGCGGCGCTACCGCCGTCGATTTCGCCTATGCGGTGCATTCCGAGATCGGAGACACCTGCGTCGGCGTCAAGATCAATGGCCGGCTCGTGCCGTTGCGTACCGCACTCGGCAATGGCGACCAGGTCGAGATCGTCACCTCCAAGGCGCAACGTCCGTCGCCGACCTGGGAGCGGTTTGTCGTCACCGGCAAGGCGCGCGCCCGCATCCGCCGGTTTATCCGCACCCAGCAGCGGACCCAGTATCTCGATCTCGGCAAGGCGATCGTGCAGAAGGCGTTTCGCCAGGAAGGCCACGAGTTTTCCGAGCGGCCGCTGGAGCCGGCGCTGAAGACGTTCAACTGCCCGGCCGTCGAAGACCTTTACGTGGCGGTGGGGCAGGGGCTCGTCACCGGGCGGGCGGTTGTCAACGCCGTCTTCCCGCCGCAGCAGGACCGGTCCAAGGTCGTCTCCCTGGCGCGGGCGCGGCGCAAAATTGGCCACAACGACACGGCGATTGCGATCCGCGGTCTGATCCCCGGCATGGCGTTGCATTTTGCCGGCTGCTGCCATCCGCTGCCGGGCGACCGCATCGTCGGCATCGTCACCACCGGCAAGGGCGTCACGATCCACACGATCGATTGCGACACGCTCGAAAACTTCGCCGACACGCCGGAGCGTTGGCTCGACGTCGCGTGGAGCAACAGCGAAGGCGAGGCGATCCATGTCGGCCGGCTCAACATCATGATCGCCAACGAGCCCGGCAATCTCGGCAGCCTGACGACGGTGATCGGCAAGCAGGGCGGCAACATCAGCAATCTGAAGATCACAAATCGGTCGTCGGATTTCTTCGAGATGATGCTCGACATCGAAGTCGCCGACGTCAAACATCTGACGACGATCATCGCCGCCTTGCGCGCCAACCCGGTGATCAACTCCGTTGAACGGGCGCGCGGTTGACCGGGCGCCGACCGCCGGGCGCGACCGGCCGGCGGCGCGGCGGAGGCGGTGTCGACCCAACCCGGGGTGAGATCCGTTGATCCTTGGTCTCGGCAGCGACCTGATCGACATTCGCCGGATCGAGCGGGTGATCGAACGCTACGGCAACCGCTTTCTCGATCGCATCTTTACCGAGACCGAGCGGCGCAAATGCGATCGACGCGCCAACCGGGCCGCGAGCTATGCCCGCCGCTTTGCCGCCAAGGAGGCCTGCTCAAAAGCGCTCGGAACCGGATTTCGGCGCGGCGTGTTTTGGCGCGATCTCGGGGTTGTCAACCTGGCCTCGGGCCGGCCGACAATGCGGCTCACCGGCGGCGCGCAGCGGCGGCTCGACGAGATCACGCCGGCCGGCATGACCGCCCGGCTCGATGTCAGCTTGACCGACGAGCCGCCGATCGCCCAAGCGGTGGTGATCATCACCGCGGTCGCGACGCGGATCGATTGATCGCCGCGAAGAATGTTGCGGACGGTGATCTCGCTCCCGCGCCGCGCTTGACTTACCGCCGTGCGCTTGGCTTGATCGACCGCAATTCGTCCGGTCAAGGTATGTGATGAAATCCAATTCCGCGCGCAAGGTCATATCAAAGAAGAAATCATCCGGTGGTATTGTCGATACGATCAAGACGATCGTTTACGCTATACTGATTGCGTTGGTCGTTCGTACCGTTGCCTATGAACCGTTCAATATTCCGTCAGGCTCGATGATCCCGACGCTGCTGGTAGGCGATTATTTGTTCGTTTCGAAATTTTCCTATGGCTATAGTCGATTTTCTCTGCCGTTTGGTTTGCCGCTGTTTTCGGGCCGAATCTTTTTTCATCCGCCGGACCGCGGCGATGTTGTCGTTTTCAAACTGCCGACCGATGAGTCGACCGACTACATCAAACGCGTCATCGGGCTGCCCGGCGACACGATACAGATGAAACAGGGCCAACTCTATATCAACGACAAGGAAGTATCGCGCAAGCCGATCGAGGACTACCTTTATCAGGAAGGCGACGGCGCGGTCATCCCGATGAAGCAATACGTCGAAACATTGCCGAACGGACGGCAGCATCGCATCATCAAGATCGGCGATGACGGACCACTCGACAATACTCCTGAGTACCATGTGCCGCCCGGCGACTATTTTATGATGGGCGACAATCGCGACAATTCACAGGACAGCCGGGTCTTGTCCGCGGTTGGTTACGTGCCGGCGGAGAATCTTATCGGCAAGGCCCAATTCATCTTCTTCTCGACCGATGGCTCGGCTCGTCTGTGGGAAATTTGGAAATGGCCGTTCGCGATTCGCTACAATCGGTTATTCAAAGGGATTGACTGAGGATGCCGGGCGAGATCGCTTTATCGAGTGATCCCGCCCCCGCCGCGCCATCCGCGCAACCGGCCGATTTCGCACTGGTTATCCGCCACGAATTCGCTCGACCCGAGCTGTTGACCGAGGCGCTGACGCACCCGAGCGCACTTGTCCCCGAGCGCGGACGTGGGCGGCGAGCAAAACCCGCGCGCCGCGGCTACGATCGTCTCGAATTTCTCGGCGATCGTGTGCTGGGCCTTGTCGTCGCCGATCTCTTGTGGCGGCGGTTCGACGGCGAGGCCGAAGGTCTGTTGACCCGGCGCCACACGCACCTCGTGCGTCGCGAGACGTTGGCGCAGGTTGCCGCGAGCCTCGGCCTCGGGCGGCATCTCGTGCTGTCGCGCGCCGAGGCGGCGGCGGGAGCCGCCGCCAACCCCGCGATTCTCGCCGATGCGTGCGAGGCGGTGATCGCCGCGATCTACCTCGATGGCGGCTTTGATGCGGCGGCGGCGTTTATCCGTCGGCTATGGGAGCCGCTGATCGCGGCGATGGACGGGCCGCCGCGCGATCCGAAAACAGCGTTGCAAGAATGGGCCCAGGCGCGCGGGCTGGGATTGCCGAATTATCAGCTCGTCGCCACCAGCGGCCCCGACCATGCACCGCTCTTTACCGTCGCGGCGAGTGTGGCCGGCGGCGATGCCGCCACCGCGACCGCCTCGGCCAAGCGCACCGCCGAAGCCGGCGCCGCGGCGGCTCTGTTGAGCTGGTTGGAGGGCGCCTCGCGGCAAGATCAGCAGAACAGAGGCTCGGATGGCTGAACCGATCGACGAGGGGCTCGCGATGTACAATGTACCCCGGGCCGTGGTGGAGCCGCTGCTGCGCTCGCTGAGGATGGTCAACACCGCCGCCGATGCGGTGTTCTACGATGTTTGCGCGCTGTGGCGGCAGCTCTTTGCCCGCGGCGTTGTCATCAGTACCGAGATTGCCGCCGCCCGCCCGCCGCGACAGGCGCATCTGGCCGCCCTCCAGGCGATGGTCGAGCACGTCGTCAACCTCAGCGCGCTGACCGATCCGGAAGGCGTGGTTCTGGTGGTGAACGCTCAGCAGCCGCCGTTTATCGAGCGCTACGCCGATGTCGAGGAATTTCTGAAAAATGGTCTCGAATTTGTCGGCTCAGATGCGGAGGACGGGCAGCCTTTGCCATCGCCCGCCAAGGTCAGGACCGTTTCGATCACCGGCGTCGGCAGTTCGGCGCTGGGCGCCGCCGCTTTTGCATGGAACGTGTCCGAGGCGCTGGGCGAGCCGGTGGCGGCGATCGTGCCTGGGTACGGCCTAGCCGACATCATTCCCCAAGCGCTGAGCGGGTTTTTTGGGTACGGGTTCACCGACTACGTGCGAGAGCTCGGCGACGAGGCGCTGTCGCGGTTTGCGCCCGAAATGGCGCGGATCGGGCGACGGCTGTCGCGGTCGATCCCGGGCGAGGCCGCAAGACTCGCCGGGACGGGTGCGGGCTATCGCCGCGGCAGCCCCGAATCCGACATCTTGCACGCGATCCTGCTTCATGCGCCGCAGGTCACCCGCCTTTACGGTCACAGCAAGGGCTCCTTGTGCATCGGCAACGCGATCCTGGGCCTGCCGCGCGAGCGCGCCGCGGAACTCGACATCACCACCTTTTCGGCGGTGATCAAGGAGGAATGCGATGCCGGTTTCGAGCAGATCCTCGGCAACATCGACAGCCTCGGCCAACTCAATTCCAGGGGCAATTGGCCTGAGCGCTGGATCGGGGCGTGGCACAGCACCAATACGATGTTGCCGTTGACCGTCCCGGTCACAAAGCTGGCAAAAGAACGGCGGGCGTCCGAGGCGCGCTGGCCCGCACCGCCTCCCGACCAAGGCTAAGCCGCGCGCCATCAGTGGATATGTCCGGCATGGTTCTGGGGTGCTGCCGGAAATTGCGCGACGCGCGCGGTGTCGGCGAGGAGGGTGGCGGCATCGGGAAGGCCGCCCGCCGCGGCGGTCCAGCGGGCGCGCACATTCGCCGCCCGGTCGAGCATCAGATCAGTCTCGCCGCCGTCATCCGGCGCCCGGAACAACGCCAGTGCCGCAGCGACATCGGCTGCAACCTCGACGAATGGCGGGGATGCCGCGGTCTCCGCCGGTGCACCCGATGCGGAACCCAGATCGATCGCCAGTATGTTCAGGCCGGTTGCCTGGAGTCGTTTTTGCGCCGCGGCTAGTTGCGCCACGCGGCCGCTGGCTGGGGGTCGGCTGAACAGCGCAACGAGGGCGGGCCCATCTTGCAGGATCCGGCTCAGCGTCTGCTGCCGGTCGCCATTCTGAAACGCGAAATCGGGGACCGCCGGCGCTGCGGCGGCCGAAACGGCAGGTCCGACCCCGCGGGACAAGATGCCGGCGGCGCGGGCGCGGATGAAATTGATTACGTTCCAGCGATCGGCCGGGGCCATCACACTTTCGAAACCGGGCATGACGCCGTCGGCCTTGCCGTGGCTGACCCACCAGAACAGGTCGCCCTCGGTATGCGCAAAGAGATGCGGCTCGGTCAAATCGGCCGGGCGGACGGTAAGTGCTGCAGCGGCGGGGCCGTCGCCTTTGCCGCCGGCGCCGTGGCAGAGCGCGCAATTCCCCGCGTAGAGACGGGCGCCGTGCTCTATCGAGGCCGCGGCATAGGGCTCGGCCGGGGCGTAGAAGCTCGTCGGATAAGCGGGCTCGATCGCCGGCCGCGCAACGAGCGCGCCCAGGGCGGCGCAAATCGCGAACCCGCCCCATGCCGCCGTCATCGCTCGATAGCGTCCGGCGGCGGCCGTAGCCACGCCGACAACCAAGAAAATGCTGGCCAGAGCTGTGAGGACCGCCAGCGCCACCCGCAAGGAGGGGTCCAGGGCCGCCGGCTCGAGGCGAAATGGCAGCGGCCACCCGGGTTCGGTGTGCAGCCCCGGCGGCAGGATTCCGAGGATGGCGACAATGCCGAGAACGCCGAAGCCGAGACCGGCTTCGACCAGCGCATTGCGCCGCAAATGGTCGAGCGCCGCCTGGACCAGCGGATCGCGGTGGCCCGCGGCCGGCGTCAGACGCGGCGTCATGCGCAACAGGTTGACCGCACCGAACGTCACCATTGTCAGAAAGATCGCGATCTTACAAAGCAGCAGCCGGCCGTACTCGGTGCCGATCAGTGCAGGTACTGTGCCGGCAAGAAACCACGTGTTCACCAGTCCGCCGGCAAGCAAAACCCCGACGCTGATCGCGGCCAGAACCGAAAATCGCACCAACCCCCGCCGCGCTCTCGCCGGGGAAACAGGATCGCCGTTTCGACGATGATCTGCCAGCAGCAGCGCCAGCGGGATCAACGACCCGACCCAGGCACCGGCGGCGAGCAAATGGAGCATGTCGGCGGCGAGGTGCAGATCGCCCGGGCGCCCCGGTGTCGCTGCTCCATGTCCGGCCCACGCAAGCAACGCGAGCGTACCGGCGGCAAACGCAAGCCCGCCCCAGCGCCACCACCGCCCGCGCCAGCCCTGCGGCATCAGCAGCAAGGCTGCCAGGATCACGGCGAGAACAAATCGCAGGGTCCACACTTGCCCGAACCGGGTGCGGGTCAGCACCGTCGCCACCACCCCCTGCGTCAGCGTGTTGCCGATCGTCTGGCCGCTCATTTGCGCCGAGACAAATAGCAGCCAAGCGGCGCCAGACAGCAACGCCACAGCGAGGCTCACCCAGGCGACCAAGGAAAGCTGGCGGCAGAGGCGCGAAGACGCCTCCGGCCCCGCGACAAAGCAGAGGAAGGCGAAGACCCCCGCCAGCGATATCGTCGAGGGGTAGTGAACCGCACGCGCGGCGATCAGGAAATTCTCCATCGCCTCTACCTTCGATTGCGCGGCACTACCAACCCCGAGGCGCTCATCCGCCACCGACCGTGAAGGTGAAATGCCCGGTCGTCGTATGTGTGTCGACGGAGAGGGCGTGCCACGCGACGCTGTAGGTGCCGGGCAGCAGCGGCTTCAGCGGCACCCGCAGCTCGGTCTGATCTTTTGCATCGACCTGAGCCGCGCCGCTGTCGACGGAATTGCCGGATTTGTCGGTCACCGTTGCCGTGGTGAAGGCCGGTTCGAGCTGCTGGGTGAACCACATCGTCAGGGCGGCTGGAGCTGTCGGCACCGAGCTGCCGACGGCCGGACTCGCATGATCGAGAAAAGCGTGTGCGCGCGCGACAGGAACCCCGAGGGCGACGGCGGCGGCGAGGACCGCGGCGGCCGCAATTATGCGGTGCGTTACCATTGGGAGATCGGCCGGCCGATGCTGTTGGGGAACAGATCATCGAGATAGAAGTGCAGCTGCACGACGCCGCCTATCCCGTGCCCCGACAGGCTGTTGGTCGGGACGATCATTTCCGCGCCGACCTGGAAATATTGTCCCGCCCAGATCACCCCGGGCTGCACCGTGCCGGTCGTCGTCCCGCTGTAGCCGCGGTTGAACGGCGAAGTCAGCGCGAATTCGACAAGCGGGATCATACGGTTGAACGGGGCTCCCAGACCCAAATCCCTGACCTCGTCCTGGAGATAGGGAATGCTGTATTCGACCGCGAAGCCGTAAAACACGCTGTTCGGGTTGAGCACGCCCATGCTTTCGGTTTTGGTTGGAAAGTTCAGGCTCAGATTGCCGGTCAGCGCGAACGGCCGCAGCCACGGGAGCGAATCGGGCAGATCGCCAAAACCTTTGCCGAAGTCGAACGTCGGCGACAGGGTTGTGAAGTCTGGCGCGCCGACGGACAGATTGCCCGTATTTGCCCAGGTCACATCCATCGCGGCGAGCGCCATCGCCTCATGCGGCGCATTGATGAACAGCTGGTATTGCGTTCCGGTGGTGAGCCCGCCAAAGCCGGTGACGGTCGGCAGGCCGGGTGATCGGATGTGCTGCCATTGGCTGCTGAGGGTGAAGTCCCAGCTGGGGGTAATCAGCATCGACAAATCGCTGCCGATGCCGAGTTCGCGCGATCCGTCGCTCTGAGTCGGGTTGAGGGTAATGGTCGGCAGCGAGGCCTCATCGGCGACAAACGGGTCGTCGGTCAGGATCGTGGCCGGAAAAAAGCGGTCGCCGGCAAAGCCGTGCGCCATTGCCTCGGCGCCGGGCAACAGCCCAGCCACCGCCGCGGCGGCAACGCCGCGGCAAAATAAACGGTGCATCAGATCGTTGCTCCACAAACAGTCGCTCGATACCGGGGCACGGCAAGCGCGTCCGGCAGGTTCGGTTTTGCGCGGCAGCGTGCCTAGGCGAGCGGTGGAGCGCGGGATTGGTAGGCGACGAGGGGAGCAGCGCGCGGTGCGCCGCGTTCGATCGTCGGCAATGTCGGCGCGTAGACGGGAATCGGCACCGCCAACGGCACGGCCGCGGCCGGGGCGAAGCCCGCGAGAGTTCCGATTGCGCCGATTACCGCGCATTCGGCGTGGTGGTGGCCTTTATGCGCGGGGGGTTGGTCTTCGTCTTCGTCGTGGTGGCCGACAATCAGCGTCAGCAGGCACCGCACGAGATCATGGTCGGCGGCGGCGTCTTTGACTTGCCGGTCGGGCGCCAGGGTGTGGGCGAGGTCGAAGGCGAGGTGGATCGGGACGAGCGAGTTGAGGCCCAGCGCGATTACGCCGAGCCACGCGGCGATGGCCCCAGCCCGCAACCGATTTGGCAACATTGCCGATCGTCCCACGGACGCCGCCGACCAGGCGGCTTCCTTATTCAATCCTAAAGCGAAGCCGGCGGACTGTCCACGAGCCGCTTGTTGCTTCCGTCTCGTGCGGCGCTGTAACATTGAAATTGCCGGCCATCGCCGAGCGAGGCGCGAGAATAGCTGTCGTGGGATCGCAGGACATCGAGCGGGCGCTGGCGCGGGCGCAACGACTTTGTGCAATGCGCGGCGCGCGGCTGACGCCGGTACGGCGGCGGGTCTTCGAACTCATTCTCGCCGCGGAGCACCCGATCGGCGCCTATGCGTTGCTGGCTGCCCTCCAAGGCGAACGGGGCAAGCTCGGCCCACCGACCGTCTATCGCGCGCTCGACTTTCTGCTCGCGCACAAGCTCATTCACAAGATCGAGAGCGTCAGCGCGTTTGTCGCTTGCGACGATGTCGAGCATCCGCATGAGAGCCAGTTCATGATCTGCGACGATTGCGGCGCGACCGCGGAAATCCAGGACGACGCGATCGTCGAAACGCTGCGCCGGCTCGGCGCGGATCGCGGCTTCGCCGTCGCCCGGCAGGTCATCGAAGCGCGCGGGTTGTGCCCCACCTGCCGAGCCGTCCATTGCTGATGCCAAGTCAGCCAAAGATATAGACGGCACGGCCGTCGCGCGGCGATGCTCGGCCCCGGTTTTGCCCACGCCAGTGCTGGCCATTGGAAGCCTCCCTCGCTAACGTTCCGCGGCCATCACAAGCGGAGATCGTCGGTGACGCAAGACCGGATGCACGAACAGCGTAACCGCTGGGGGTTGTTGACGCAGACCGGCGCCGGGACGCCGATGGGCGACCTCTTGCGCCGCTATTGGTGGCCGATCGCCGGCGCCAGCGAGCTCGACCGGCCCGGCACAAAGCCGGTGCGGCTGATGAGTGAGGATCTCGTCCTCTACAAGGATCTCGGCGGGCGCTGGGGCCTTCTCGACCGGCATTGCCGGCATCGCCGCGCCGATCTCAGCTATGGCTATGTCGAGGAATGCGGGCTGCGCTGCAATTATCACGGCTGGCTTTACGACGCCGAGGGAAATTGCCTGGCGCAGCCGTATGAGGACGTGGCGCATCCCGAAGCGCGGCTAAAGGACGAAATCCATATCAAAGCCTACCCCGTGAGCGAATTGGGCGGCCTCATCTGGGCTTATCTCGGGCCGGCGCCGCGCCCGCTGGTGCCGGATTGGGAATTCTTTTCGTGGCCCAACGGCTTCCGCCAGATCGTCAAGGCCGAGATCCCGTGCAACTGGTTCCAATGTCAGGAGAATTCGATCGACCCGGTGCACTTCGAATGGACCCATTCGAACTGGAGCCTGCGGCTCAAAGGCCGGAACGGCCCCTACGCGCCGCACCACGTCAAAGTGGATTTCAGCGAGTTCGACTACGGCTTCCAGTACAAGCGCATCCGCGCCGACACCACCGAGGATGACGAGCTGTGGACGGTCGGCCGCGTCTGCCTGTGGCCGAACGCGCTTTTCACCGGCAATCACATCGAATGGCGCGTGCCGATCGACGACGAGAACACGCTCAGCGTCACCTGGTGCTTCAGCCGCGTGCCAAAGGAGCGCGAGCCCTATGTGCAGGATCGGATCCCGACTTGGCAGGGGCCGACCCTCGACGAAAAAACCGGGCGCTGGATTACCAGCCATGTCATGAACCAGGACTTCGTGACCTGGGTCGGGCAGGGGCGGGTCGCCGACCGCAGCCAGGAGTATCTCGGCCAGAGCGACCGCGGCATCATCATGATCCGCCGCCGGTTTTTGCGCGACCTCGAGGCGATGGCGCGCGGCGACGACCCCAAGGCGGTGCTCCGCGACCCGGCGCTCAACTGCTGCATTCGGCTGCCGGTCGCCGACCGCGCGCCGTTGCGCGACGGCCTGACGCGGGCCGAGATGCTGCGCGACCCGCAGAGCCGGCGGGGCCTCGAAGGCTATGTCTTTCAGACCGGCCAGCCGCCCGAAGTGCGCGCCGCCTTTCTCGCGGCGATGGGCTTCAACGGCGCCGAATTCAACGCCCCCGACGACCCGTTCGGCCCGCTGTCGCCCGCCCCGCGCTGAGGGTTCTCCCGGCGCCCCGTCGACGCGAGGCACAGCCGGTGTTTCGAAAGTCGCGAACCGGCGGGAAGCGTCAGGGCATCGCCCGCGGTCAACTCTGGGCACGGGCGCGTTGCCGGCGCCGTTTCGCCTTCAACATGCCTTTGCGTCGAGCGACGCGAGCGCGGTTGCGCGCGTTACGGTCCGGAACTTTTGTCATCACTGCCGTCTCTTTGCGGGCGAGGGTAGAAGCTTACGCCTCGATCAATTCGAGACGGCGTTCGATACGTTCGATGCGCGGTCCATATTGTCGAGGCGCAATTGGGTGGCCGCGTAATCAACCTTCATAGCCGCCAAGTCACGCTCGACGCCGCTGAGCCGCTGCACGACTTCACCGAGACGCGTCTCAATGCGATCGAACCGCTCGTGAACCCGCGTGAAATTCACGCGGAGAAAGTCGAGGACGTCAGATTGTTCGGCCATGTCACGAATATGCATCGAAAGACTGGGGCGAGTGATCGGGTTCGAACCGACGACATCCAGATCCACAATCTGGCGCTCTAACCAGCTGAGCTACACCCGCCGCCAGAGGTGGAGGTAACGGTTCGCGCCCAAGGCGTCAAGACGGGGCGTCAAGGTTGGGCTTTTTCGCGCCGCTACTTACATTTCGCCGATGACGATCTCCCCGGAAAGCTGGTGCAAAAAGGCGCTCTTGACACCGCAGCAGATGGCCGAGGCCGACCGGCTGACGATCGCCGGCGGCGTCCCCGGCAGCGCCCTGATGGAAAAGGCCGGCCTGGCCGTCGCCGATGCGGTGTCGCGGCGGTGGCCGCCGCGACCGGTCGCGGTGCTGTGCGGGCCGGGCAACAATGGCGGCGACGGTTTTGTCGCGGCGCGCATGCTGGCCGAACGCGGCTGGCAGGTGCGGCTGGCGCTGCTGGGTGAGGTCGCCGGGCTGCGCGGCGATGCGGCTGGCGCGGCGGCGCGCTGGCGCGGGCCCGTCGACGCGTTGTCGCCGACGGTGCTCGACGGGGCTGAACTGGTCATCGACGCGATTTTTGGCGCCGGGTTGGCGCGGCCGGTCGAAGGGACCGCGCGGGCCGTCGTCGAGGCGCTCGACGCGCACGGGGTTCCTGTTGTCGCGGTCGACGTGCCGAGCGGCATCGACGGCGGGACCGGCGAAGTCCGCGGTGCAGCGCCGCGGGCGGCGGTAACGGTCACCTTCTTTCGCAAAAAGCCGGGCCACCTGCTGCTGCCGGGACGCATTCATTGCGGCGAAACCGTGCTGGCCCAGATCGGCATTCCCGATGCGGTGCTCGACAAGATAGCGCCGGATACGGTGGAGAACGACCCCGCCTGGTGGCTCGACGATCTGCCGCGGCCGCGCTTGGACAGCCATAAATACACCCGCGGGCATGCGCTGGTGGCAGGCGGGGCGGTGATGACCGGGGCAGCGCGGCTCGGCGCACGCAGCGCCGCCCGGCTCGGGGCCGGGCTGGTCACGGTCGCCGCACACGAGGCGGTATTCCCGGTCTACGCGGCGACGCTGACCGGGGTCATCGTGCAGCCGATCAGCGGTCTCGGCGATTTCAGCAAATTGCTCGAAGACACGAGGCGCAGCGCCGCGTTGATCGGGCCGGGCGCCGGGGTCGGCGCCGAAACCCGCGACAAGACCTTGGCGATCCTTGCCGCGGGCAAGCGGGCGGTGCTCGACGCCGATGCGCTGACATCGTTTGCCGGCGACCCGGAAAGCCTGTTCGCGGCCATCCGTTCGCCGGTCGTCATGACGCCGCACGAGGGCGAGTTCGCGCGGCTCTTCGACACCGGCGGCAGCAAGCTCGACCGGGTGCTGCGCGCGGCGCGCGACAGCGGCGCGGTGATCGTGCTGAAGGGCGCCGACACGGTCATCGCCGCCGCCGACGGCCGGGCCGCGATCAACGCCAACGCCCCGCCCGATCTGGCGACGGCCGGCAGCGGCGATGTCCTCGCCGGGGCGGTGCTCGGATTGCTGGCGCAGCATATGGACCCGTTCGCGGCGGCGGCGGCGGCGGTGTGGCTACATGGCGACGCCGCCACCAGAATTGGCGCCGGCCTTGTCGCCGAGGATCTGGTCGACGCGCTGGCCCCGGCGCTGCGCGATTTAGCGCGAAGGTGGCAGCACGGCGCGCTTCGGGGTTGACGGCGGCGCCGCCGTCGCGTCTCTGTCGGGCCCCAGCCACAGCCGCTGCCGCCGCCATGAACGATCGAGCACCCGCCGGGTTTTTCGAGGGCGTCTTCGACCGCACCCTGACCAATCTGCGCAGCGCCTGGCGCGATATAGCACTCTCCGCGCGCGGCGTTCTGGCGCGCACGCCGCGGCCCGAATTGTCCGGCGACGATATCGCGCGGCTGCGCGAGCAGATGCTGAACTGCCTCGATGCCCGCGGCGGCGAGGTCACGGCGCGGGCCCGCGCCGCCGATCTCGGCCGCACTTACCTGTTGCTCGACGCCGACGGCCGCGAGCGCTTTCTGCGGCTGCTGGCCGGCGAGTTCGATGTCGACCGCGCCGAGATCGACCGCTGCTGCGGCGAACTGGCGCGGACCGAGCAACCGCTACAGCGCGCCGCCGCTGAACGCGCGCTGCGCGACGCGCTGGAGCCGCCGCGGATCAACCTGTTGCGCCAGTTCAATGCGCTGCCCGAGGGAGTCAAGTTTCTCGTCGATCGCCGCGCCGAATTGCTCGACCTCGGACGCCGCGATCCGCTGTTGCACGGCCTCGAGGACGACCTGCGCCGGCTGTTGGCCAACTGGTTCGACATCGGGTTTCTCGAACTCAAACGCATCGGCTGGGAATCTCCGGCGGCGTTGCTCGAAAAGTTGATGGCCTACGAAGCGGTGCACGAAATCCGCAGCTGGGCCGATTTGAAGAACCGGCTCGAAATCGATCGCCGCTGCTTTGCCTTTTTCCACCCGCGGATGCCCGATGAGCCGCTGATTTTTGTTGAGGTGGCGCTGGTCGCGGGCATGGCCGGCAGCATCAGCGCGTTGCTCGACGAGGCGGCCCCGGTTGGCGACCCGCAAGCCGCCGACACCGCGATCTTTTATTCGATCTCGAATTGCCAGCAGGGGCTCAACGGGATCAGCTTTGGCGATTTTCTGATCAAGCGGGTGGTCGACGCGCTCGCCGCCGACGTGCCGCGGGTAAAGGTGTTCGCGACCTTGTCGCCGGTGCCGGGCTTTCGCGCCTGGCTCGACCGCCACAGCGAAACAGCGCCCGGCGGCTTGCTGCTGGCAGCCGAGCGCAACGCGATCGAGGCGCTCGGCGACGCGATCGCCGAGCGCGACCTGCCGGCGCTGCTCGACCGTCCCGATTGGCACAGCGACCCGCAACTGGCCGCGGCATTGCGCGAGCCGCTGCTGCGCCTGTGCGCGCGTTATTTGGCCCGAGAGCGGGCGCCGTCCGGCCGGGCGCTCGACCCGGTCGCACATTTCCACCTGAGCAACGGTGCCAGGGTCGAGCGGCTGAACTGGCTCGGCGACGTTTCGCCAAAGGGTTTGGAGCAATCCGCTGGGATCATGGTCAACTATCTTTATCGGCTGGCCGACATCGAAGCCAATCACGAAGCCTATCGCGGCGAGGGGCGGGTTGCCGCGTCGGGCGCGATCCGCCACCTGTCCCGATCGGGCTGAGCCCGCGGCAGAGGTTCGACGGCGCCTTTTGGCGTGTCGTTGCCTTGATCGTGGGCAGCCACCGCCCAAGTCATAGCCCGGCCGTCGCCGCTTTGGCGCGGCCCCGTCTAGGTTGCAGCCGATGTCTATGCTAAGAGGGCGGCTCGGCCGGGCCGGTTAGCCGCCTCGGCGGCGTACTGCGGCGGGCGTGGCGGAATTGGCAGACGCACTGGATTTAGGTTCCAGCGATGTGAATCGTGGGGGTTCAAGTCCCCCCGCCCGCACCAGGGCGCGCGTAGGGTGAAAGGGGCTGATGCCGATGACGGTTAGGTTTGCGGTGTGTCGGTGCATCCCCGGCAAGTGCCGCGGGTGGGGCGCGGGGGGTCTTGCGCGATGGAGGTAACCGAAACCAGCGCCGAGGGGCTAAAGCGCGAATTCCGCATCGTCGTCCCCGCCACCGAGCTCGAAGACAAGGTCGTCAGCCGGCTCGACGAACTCGGTCGCACGATCCGCCTGCCAGGCTTCCGCCCGGGCAAAGTCCCGATGCTAATCCTGCGTCGGCGTTATGGCCCCTCGGTGCTTGGCGAAGTGTTGGAGAGCACGGTCCAGGGCAGCTCGGCCGATACGATCCGCGAGCACAATCTGCGCCCGGCGCTGCCGCCAAAATTCGACATCGTCTCGTTCAGCGAGGGGGCCGATCTCGAATACAAGATGCTGGTCGAGGTCCTCCCGGAGATCCCGGAGACCAATTTTGGCGATCTCGACATCGAGCGGCTGATTGTCGAGGTGCCGGAGGAAAACATCGAGGCTGCGATCCAGCGGATCGCCGAGCAGCAGCGCAAAACCGAAGCCGTCGAGCGGCCGGCCGAGAACGAAGACATCCTGGTTGTCGATGTCGACGGCAAAGTCGGCGACGAGGCGATCCCCGGCGCGGGCGGCAAGGACCGCCAGATCGTGCTCGGCTCGGCCGGGTTCATCCCGGGTTTTGAAGAGCAGCTCGTCGGCGCCGCTGCGGGCGAGCATCGCGAGGTCCGGGTCACCTTCCCCGAGGATTACGCGGCCTCGCATCTCGCCGGTAAAGAGGGCGTGTTCAGCGTCGCCGTGAAGGAAGTCCGGCAACGGCTGCCCGCGGTCGTCGACGATGAGTTGGCGGTCGCGGTCGGGCTCGAAAACCTGGCCGAGCTGCGCCAGGAGGTGCGGGAGCAGATGGAACGCGATTATGCGATGGCCTCGCGCCTGCGGCTGAAACGCGCACTGCTCGACAAGCTGGCGGAGCGTTACGACTTCCCGGTGCCGGTCGGCATGGTCGACATGGAATTCGACAACATCTGGGCGCAGCGCCAATCCGAAAAGGACAAGCAAGGGGAGGATGCCGTTGACGGCGGCGGCGATGAGGGCCGCGAGGCGCCGGTCGAGACCGCGGCGGCCGAGATGGCCGCGGCCGATGCCGCGGCAACTGGGGAGACGTCTGCGCAAGCGGCGTTCGAGACGGCCGGCGCCGTTTCCGCGGGCGAGACGCCGCCCGTCGCGGGTGAGACGTCGGTCGCTGCTTCGGGCGAGGTGCCGCCGGTTGCGGGCGAGACGCCGGCGGTTGCGGGCGAGACGCCGCCGGTTGCGGGCGAGACGCCGCCCGCTGTCGCCGACAGCGAGGAGGCCGCCAAAGCCGATTATCGCAAAATCGCCGAACGCCGTGTCCGGCTCGGCCTGGTGCTTGCCGAAATCGGGCGCAGCAACAACATTACCGTCACGCAGGAGGAGCTCAACCAGGCGATCACCCGCGAGGTGCGCCGGCATCCAGGATATGAACGCCAGGCCTTGGACTTCTATCGCCAGAACCCGGAGGCGGTGGCCAGCCTGCGGGCGCCGATTTTCGAGGACAAGGTCGTCGACTTCATCGTCGAGTTGGCCAAGGCCCCGGAACGCCGGGTGTCGCCGCAGGAGTTGCTGGCTTTACCCGAACTCGACGACGACAATGCCGCCGCCGGCGCGCCGACCGAGCCCGCTGCCGAGCCGCCGGCGTGACCCGCCAAGCCCATGCGCCGCGGTCGCGGTGTGTTGCAGGAGAGCTCTAATGTCGGAGTATTTCGAACAGTATATGAACAACCTGGTGCCGATGGTCGTCGAGCAGACGAATCGCGGCGAGCGTGCCTACGACATCTACTCGCGTCTGCTGAAGGAGCGGATCATCTTTCTTGTCGGGGCGGTACATGACGCCGTCGCCAGCTTGATCTGCGCCCAGCTGTTGTTTCTCGAGTCGGAGAACCCGACCAAGGACATCGCCTTCTACATCAATTCGCCGGGCGGGGTCGTGACCTCGGGTCTGGCGATCTACGACACGATGCAATACATCCGCTCGCCGGTCTCGACCGTGTGCATCGGCCAGGCGGCGTCGATGGGCTCGTTGTTGCTGTGCGCCGGGGCCAAGGGCAAACGCTTTTCGCTGCCGAACTCGCGGATCATGATCCACCAGCCTTCGGGCGGGGCGCAGGGTCAGGCGACCGACATCGAGATCCAGGCTCGCGAGATCTTGGCGCTGCGGGCGCGGCTCAATGAGATCTATGTGCGCCACACCGGTCAGCCGCTCGAAGTCATCTCCACTGCGGTCGAGCGCGACAAGTTCCTGTCGCCGTTCGAGGCGATGGATTTCGGGCTCATCGACGAGGTTGTCGAAAGCCGTCCCGGCGGGATGGAGGAACGCGCCCGCGCCTGACCGGTCGGCCGCTGACTCGTTGCAATATGATTAAGTAGTTGTTGATCGGCGGCGAGCACCTATACTCGATGGCAGCGGCCGAGCGTTGCATTGTTGCCCGCGGCGCGGGGTGGGCGGTTGCGGCCGCACCGCCCGGTCGCGGAGCCGGGAAGACAGGGGCTGCGGAGAACGCGAACGCGTTGCGGCCGACGACGGAGTGGCGATGACCAAGTCCAGCGGTGGCGACTCGAAGAACACGCTCTACTGCTCGTTTTGCGGCAAGAGCCAGCACGAAGTCAGAAAGCTGATCGCTGGGCCGACCGTTTTTATCTGCGACGAGTGCGTCGAGCTCTGCATGGACATCATTCGTGAAGAGCACAAGACGACGCTGGTGAAGTCGCGCGACGGGGTGCCCGGCCCGCGCGACATCTGCAAGGTGCTGGACGATTACGTGATCGGCCAGGACCACGCCAAGCGCGTGCTGTCGGTCGCGGTCCACAACCACTACAAGCGCCTGGCGCACGGCGCCAAATCCAACGACGTCGAGCTGGCGAAGTCGAACATCCTGCTGGTCGGGCCGACCGGGTCGGGCAAGACGCTCTTGGCGCAGACCCTGGCGCGTATCATCGACGTGCCGTTTACGATGGCCGACGCCACGACGCTGACCGAGGCGGGCTATGTCGGGGAGGATGTCGAGAACATCATCCTGAAGCTGCTGCAAGCCGCCGATTACAATGTCGAGCGCGCCCAGCGCGGCATCGTCTATATCGACGAGGTCGACAAGATCTCGCGCAAATCGGACAATCCGTCGATCACCCGCGACGTTTCCGGCGAAGGCGTGCAGCAGGCGCTGCTCAAGATCATGGAGGGCACGATCGCCTCGGTCCCGCCGCAGGGCGGGCGCAAGCACCCGCAGCAGGAGTTTTTGCAGGTCGACACAACCAATATCCTGTTTGTCTGCGGCGGCGCCTTTTCCGGGCTGGAAAAGCTGATCGCGCAACGCCGCCAGGGGACTTCGATCGGTTTTGGCGCCGAGGTGCGCGGGCCGGACGAGCGCAAGACCGGTGAGATCCTCAAGGACCTCGAACCCGAAGACTTGCTGAAGTTCGGGCTGATCCCCGAATTCGTCGGCCGGCTGCCGGTCGTGGCCACCCTTGACGATCTCGACGAAGGGGCGCTGGTCGACATTCTCACCAAGCCCAAAAACGCGCTGGTCAAGCAATATCAGCGGCTGTTCGAGATGGAGGACGTCCGGCTCGAACTGAACGAGGAGGCGCTGAAGGCGATCGCCCGCAAGGCGATCCTGCGCAAGACCGGGGCCCGCGGGCTGCGCTCGATCATGGAGGCGATCCTGCTCGAATCGATGTTCGAGCTGCCGAGCCTCGCCGGCGTCAGCGAAATCGTCATCAACCGCGAGGTCGTCGAAGGGCGCACGCAGCCGCTCCACATCTACTCCGACCGGCGCGGCGACGTCGGCACCGGCGACTGATCCGGGTGTGATCGGGCCGGCCGCCAATGCCAGGTTACTTGACTGCCGGCGAAACCGGGCCAACCTAGATACTCGATGCCTGTCCCGGCCGGGTCGGCTTGCTCCGACCGGCCCTACGAATAAAGAGGGCTCATGTCAGAACTCGTGCGCGGCGCGCTCTATCCGGTCCTGCCCCTTCGCGACATCGTCGTCTTTCCGCACATGATCGTGCCGCTGTTTGTCGGCCGTGAAAAATCGGTGCGCGCTCTCGAAGACGTGATGAAGGACGACAAGCAGATCCTCCTCGTTACGCAAAAGAATGCGGCGCAGGACGATCCGTCGACCGCCGACATCTACACCGTCGGCACGGTCGGCACGGTGCTTCAACTGCTCAAATTGCCGGACGGGACGGTCAAGGTGCTGGTCGAGGGCGGGCACCGCGCCCGGATCTCGCGTTTTGCCGACAACGACACCTTTTTCCAGGCTTATGCCGACAGTATCCCGGAGAAGACGGGCGAGCGGCAGGAGATGTCGGCGCTGGCGCGCACCGTGGTCTCGCAGTTCGAGCAGTATATCAAGCTCAACAAAAAGATCCCGCCCGAGGTGCTGGTCTCGATCAATCAGATCGACGACCCGGCCAAGCTCGCCGATACGGTTGCCTCGCACCTGACCTTGAAGATACCCGAAAAGCAGGAGCTGCTCGAAGCCGAGGCGGTGGGCGACCGCCTGGAAAAGGTGTTCGGCCATATGGAGGGCGAGATCGGCGTCCTGCAGGTCGAGAAGCGCATCCGCAGCCGCGTCAAGCGCCAGATGGAGAAAACCCAGCGCGAATACTACCTTAACGAGCAGATGAAGGCGATCCAGAAGGAGCTCGGCGAAGGCGAAGACGGCCGCGACGAAATGGCCGAGCTCGAGGAGCGGATCAACAAGACCGCCTTCACCAAGGAAGCGCGCGACAAAGCGGTGGCGGAGCTGAAAAAGCTGCGCAGCATGAGCCCGATGTCGGCCGAGGCGACGGTCGTGCGCAACTACCTCGACTGGCTGTTGTCGGTGCCGTGGAACAATCGGACCAAAATCAAGCGCGACATCAAGAGCGCCGAAAAGGTGCTCAACGCCGATCATTTCGGGCTGGAGAAGGTCAAGGAACGGATCCTCGAATACCTCGCCGTCCAGCAGCGCATCAAAAAGATGAAGGGTCCGATCCTGTGCCTGGTCGGCGCCCCCGGCGTCGGCAAGACCTCGCTCGGCAAATCGGTCGCCCGCGCCACCGGCCGCAACTTTGTCCGCATGTCGCTGGGCGGGGTGCGGGACGAGGCCGAGATTCGCGGCCACCGGCGCACCTATATCGGGTCGATGCCGGGCAAGGTTCTCCAGGGCATGAAAAAGGCGAAGTCGTCGAACCCGCTGTTTCTGCTCGACGAAGTCGACAAGCTGGGCGCCGATTGGCGCGGCGACCCGTCTTCGGCGCTGCTCGAAGTGCTCGATCCCGAGCAGAACGGCACCTTCAACGATCACTATCTCGAAGTCGACTATGACCTGTCCGACGTGATGTTCGTGACCACAGCGAACACCTTGCGCATCCCGCAACCGTTGCTCGACCGCATGGAGATCATCCGTATCCCCGGCTACACCGAGGACGAGAAGGTCGAGATCGCGCGCCGCCACTTGATCCCCAAGCAGATGACCGCGCATGGCATCCGCAAGACCGAGTGGAGCATCAGCGAGGAAGCGATCCGCGACCTGATCCGCTACTACACGCGCGAAGCCGGGGTCCGCAACCTCGAACGCGAGATCGCCAATCTGACCCGCAAGGCGATCAAAGACATCCTGATGAAAAAGACCGAGCGGGTCGCGGTAACCCGCCGCAACCTCGAAAAATACGCCGGGGTCAAGCGCTTCCGCTTCGGCGAGGCGGAGAGCGAGGATCTGGTTGGGGTCACGACCGGGCTCGCCTGGACCGAAGTCGGCGGCGAGCTGCTGACGATCGAGGCGGTGACGTTGCCCGGCAAGGGCCGGGTGACGGCGACCGGCAAGCTCGGCGACGTGATGAAGGAATCGGTCCAGGCGGCGGAGAGCTACGTCAAGTCGCGCAGCCACGCCTTTGGCATCATGCCGACGATCTTCGAGAAGCGCGACATCCACGTCCACGTGCCGGAAGGGGCCACACCCAAGGACGGACCTTCGGCCGGGGTCGCGATGGTCACCTCGATCGTGTCGGTGCTGACTGGCATCCCGGTCAAGAGTTCGGTGGCGATGACCGGGGAGATCACGTTGCGCGGGCGGGTGCTGCCGATCGGCGGCGTCAAGGAGAAGCTGCTGGCGGCGCTGCGCGGCGGTCTGAAGACGGTGCTGATCCCGCAGGACAACGAAAAGGATCTCGCCGAGATTCCCGACAATGTGAAACGCGGGATGAAGATCATCCCGATCAGAACCGTCGACGAACTGCTGAGCCACGCGCTGGCGGCGCCGCTGACACCGGTCGCTTGGTCGGATGACGGCGAAACAGCGCCGGTCATTCCCGCCAGCGGCGAGGAGCGATCCGGCGTGGTCACCCACTGATTGTATCGCAAGACCGCGATTATTTGCCTTTGCGATCGCGTCGCAGCATGCAAAAAGGCGGTAATGCCTCAAAATCGCTTCGATTTTTTGACGGAGCGGCGATTGACCCAAGACCGCTCTCGCTCTAAACTGTTCGGCGAACAGGTTCAGCGAACGGTCTCGGATACTCAGGGGGGCAGCCCGTGAATAGGAACGAACTCGTCGATGTCGTCGCCAGCAAATCGGAGTTGAGAAAGTCGGAGGCGAGCCGGGCTGTCGACGCTGTGTTCGATTCGATCGCCGAAGCGTTGAAAGGGGGCGACGAGGTGCGGTTGGTCGGGTTTGGTACCTTCTCGGTGGCCGCGCGAGCGGCGTCCGAGGGCCGCAACCCCAGGACCGGCGAGAAGATCCAGATCGCGGCTTCGAAGCAGCCGAAATTCAAACCGGGAAAGGGGCTGCGCGACTCGCTCAACTGACGCGAGCGGAAAGCCCGGCGGGCGACGATCCTGCCACGACCGCGAGGTTGCAGCCCCGGCGAAGAGGGTCGGGGGCGATTAGCTCAGCTGGTAGAGCATCTCGTTTACACCGAGAGGGTCGGGGGTTCGAGTCCCTCATCGCCCACCAAGCGGCGCACTGGACGCGACGATGCTTAACTTAAGATGCCGCCGGGCTGCGTAGATGCCGGCGTCGCAGCATAAGGCTGCGGCGCCTACGCTTGACACCTTTGGGCGGGAGGAATAAGGGTGGCCGCCCGGAACGGTACGGGATGGCCGCCCGGTTGACGCCGAGGGGGCGTAGCTCAGTTGGTTAGAGCGCCGGCCTGTCACGCCGGAGGTCGCGGGTTCGAGCCCCGTCGCTCCCGCCATCGGCCGTGGCGTGCGTTGCTTGCAGCAGCGCCGCACCGGTGCCCCGGTGGGAGGATCCAGCCTATATCAACAATGCCGAGGACGGACGCGTCATCTCGGACGATGCGGACGTGGCGCCGATCCGAGCCGGAGTTGATCGATGGATAGCCTGTTGCGCGAATATTTTCCGATCCTGATTTTCCTCGCCATCGCCGGCGCGGTGGCGGTAGCGATGGTCGCGGGTTCGTTTATGCTGGCGCGGCAGCGGCCCGACAGCGAAAAGCTGTCGCCCTACGAATGCGGCTTCGAACCATTCGAGGATGCGCGCATCCGCTTTGACGTGCGGTACTATCTTGTCGCCATTTTGTTCATAATTTTCGACCTGGAAGTCGCGTTTCTGTTCCCATGGGCGGTTTCGCTCGGCGATATCGGCTTGTTCGGCTTCTGGTCGATGGTGGTGTTTCTCGGGGTGTTGACGGTCGGCTTCATCTATGAGTGGCGCAAGGGAGCGCTGGAATGGGAATGACCGACGCACCTGCCCGCCCGGTTCCGCCGCGTGGCGATCAGGATCTGCTGCTGCGCGCCGCGACCAGCGAGGTCCAGGACAAGGGCTTCGTCGTCGCCCGGCTCGACAGTCTGGTCAATTGGGCGCGCAGCGGCTCGCTGTGGCCGATGACCTTTGGGCTTGCGTGCTGCGCTGTCGAGATGATGCATACCGGCGCCAGCCGCTACGACCTCGACCGGTTCGGGGTGGTTTTCCGCGCCAGCCCCCGCCAGGCCGACGTGATGATCGTCGCCGGCACCTTGTGCAACAAGATGGCCCCCGCCTTGCGCAAGGTTTACGATCAGATGGCGGAGCCACGCTGGGTAATCTCGATGGGCTCCTGCGCCAATGGCGGCGGGTACTACCATTATTCCTATTCGGTGGTGCGCGGCTGCGACCGCATCGTCCCGGTCGACATCTATGTGCCGGGCTGCCCGCCGACCGCCGAGGCGCTGCTTTACGGTGTCCTGCTATTGCAAAAAAAGATCAGGCGCACCAACAATTTCACCCGCTAGCGGACACCGATGGAAGAGCATCTGAAGCAACTCGCGGATCATCTCGCGGCGGCGTTGCCGGCAGCGGTGACCGGCAGCGAGATCCGCCATCGCGAGCTGTCGGTCAGGGTCGAGCGCGACGCGCTGCCCGAGGTTTTGCGCTTTTTGCGGGACGACCCGAAATGCCGGTTCACGGTATTGTGCGACATATGCGGGGTCGATTTTCCCGATCGCCCGCTGCGCTTCGACGTCGTCTATAATCTGTTGAGCATGAGCCTCAACCAGCGCGTCCGGGTCAAAATCGAGACCGACGAGAACGACCCCGTGCCGACCGCGACGGACCTTTTCAATAGCGCCGGCTGGTGGGAGCGCGAGGCCTGGGATCTATTCGGCATCTACTTTGCCGGCAATCCCGACCTCCGCCGAATTCTGACCGATTACGGTTTCGAGGGGCATCCGCTGCGCAAGGATTTTCCGCTGACCGGCTATGTCGAGCTGCGCTACGACGAACAGCAAAAGCGCGTCGTCTACGAGCCGGTGCGGCTGCAGCAGGAATTTCGCAGCTTCGACTTTATGTCGCCCTGGGAGGGCATGGACAAGATATTGCCCGGCGACGAGAAGGCCGGGGAAGGCGCAGGCGGGTCTCCCCCCGGAGATGTACCGTGAGCGACGACCCAATCTCCGGGCCGAGCGAACTCGAAGGCCCGCCGCGGATCAAGAATTTCATGATGAATTTCGGACCGCAGCATCCGGCGGCGCACGGCGTGATGCGGCTCATCCTCGAGATGGATGGCGAAATCGTCGAGCGTGTCGACCCGCATATCGGCCTGTTGCATCGCGGCACCGAGAAGCTGATCGAATACAAAACCTATCTGCAGGCGATCCCCTATTTCGATCGGCTCGACTACGTATCGCCGATGTGCCAGGAGCACGCGTTCGCGCTGGCGGTCGAAAAGCTGATGGGCATCACGCCGCCGCCGCGCGCGCAATACATTCGCGTGATGTATGCCGAAATCACCCGCATTCTCAATCACCTGCTGTGTGTTTGCGCGTTTGCCCTCGATATCGGCGCGCTGACTCCGTTTCTGTGGGGGTTCGAGGAGCGCGAGCGGCTGATGGAATTCTACGAGCGCGCTTCGGGCGCGCGCCTGCACGCCAATTACTTCCGCCCGGGAGGCGTTCATCTCGACCTGCCGGCCGGTCTCGTCGAGGACATCCAGGCGTTCTGCGCGAGCTTCCCAAAGACGATCGACGACATCGAGCGGCTGTTGACCGAGAACCGCATCTTCAAGGAGCGCAGCGTCGACATCGGCGTCGTCACCGCCGCGCAGGCCGCCGATTGGGGATTCTCCGGGCCGATGCTGCGCGGCTCGGGGGTGGCGTGGGATCTGCGCCGAGCACAGCCCTATGACGTCTACGACAAGATGGATTTCGACGTGCCAATCGGCCGCAACGGCGATTCCTACGACCGCTATCTGGTGCGGGTCGAGGAAATGCGGCAATCGGTACGCATCATCGAGCAGACGATCCGGCAGATGCCGCAAGGGCCGGTCAAGGTCAACGACCGCAAGATCGCCCCGCCGCCGCGTGCCGAGATGAAGAGCTCGATGGAGGCATTGATCCATCATTTCAAGCTCTACACCGAGGGTTACCACGTCCCGGCCGGCGAGACTTATACTGCGGTCGAGGCGCCGAAGGGCGAGTTTGGCGTCTACCTTGTCGCCGACGGCACCAACCGACCCTATCGCTGTAAGATCCGCGCGCCGGGCTTTGCCTTCCTGCAGGCCGCGGACTTTATGTGCCGCGGGCACATGCTGGCCGATATCGTTGCGATCATCGGCTCGATGGACATCGTCTTCGGCGAGATCGACCGGTGAACACGCCTGGAAATGCGCCGGTCGAGCAGCCGGGGAGCTTCGCGTTCACGCCTGAGAATTTGCGGCTGGCCGAGGCGCATATCGCCAAATACCCTCATGGGCGTCAGGCGAGCGCGGTATTGCCGTTGCTCGATTTGGCGCAGCGGCAAAGCGGCGGCTGGCTGCCGCGCGCGGCAATGGATTGCGTCGCAAATCTGTTGGGCATGGCGCCGATCCGTGTCTACGAGGTCGCAAGCTTTTATACGATGCTCAATCTGCGTTCGGTCGGGCGCTATCTGCTGCAAGCGTGCACGACGACGCCGTGCTGGTTGCGCGGCTCGGATGACGTGGTCGGCGCTTGCGAGCGCAAGCTCGGCATCGACATCGGCGAGACCACGCCCGACGGACTGTTCACCTTGGTCGAGGTCGAATGCCTCGGCGCTTGCGTCAACGCGCCGATCTTGCAGGTCAACGACGATTTTTACGAGGATCTCGACGGCCCCGCGACCGAGGTATTGCTCGATGCGCTGCGCGCCGGCAGCCCGCCGTCGCCCGGCTCGGTGATCGGCCGCCACGGTTCGGAGCCGGTGACCGGCCGCACCACATTGACCGCGCCTGCGAACAACGCCGGGGCCGGTCGCGAGAGGACATGATGCTCGCCGACAAGGACCGCATCTTCACCAACCTCTACGGCCAGGACGACTGGCGCCTCGACGGCGCGCGGCACCGCGGCGATTGGGACGGGACCCGCGATCTGATCCTGAAGGGCCGCGACTGGATCGTCGAGCAGGTCAAGGAATCGGGGTTGCGCGGCCGCGGCGGCGCCGGCTTTCCGACCGGCGTCAAATGGTCGTTCATGCCCAAACAGAGCGACCGCCCAACGTACCTCGTCGTCAATGCCGACGAGAGCGAGCCCGGCACCTGCAAGGACCGCGACATCCTGCGGAACGACCCGCACAAGCTGATCGAGGGTGCACTGCTCGCATCGGTCGGGATGGGCGTTCATCACTGCTACATCTACATCCGCGGCGAATTCTACAACGAAGCGGTCCGGCTGCAGGCGGCGATCGACGAAGCCTATGGCGCCGGGCTGGTCGGCAAGGACGCCTGCGGTTCGGGCTATGATTTCGAGCTTTATCTGCACCGCGGCGCTGGCGCCTATATCTGCGGCGAAGAGACCGGGCTTCTCGAAAGCCTTGAGGGGCGCAAGGGCCAGCCGCGATTGAAGCCGCCGTTTCCGGCGGCGGTCGGGCTCTACGGCTGCCCGAGCACGGTCAACAACGTCGAGACGATCGCGGTCGCGCCGGCGATCCTGCGCCGCGGCGCCGCCTGGTTTGCCGGCATCGGCCGCCCCAAGAACACCGGCACCAAGATCTACTGCCTGTCGGGCCACGTAAAAACGCCGTGCAACGTCGAGGAGGAGATGAGCATCCCGCTCAAGGAATTGATCGAGCGCCACGGAGGTGGGGTGCGCGGCGGCTGGGACAATCTGCTCGCGGTGATCCCGGGCGGCTCATCGGTGCCGGTCATCCCGAAATCGGTCTGCGAGACCGTGCTGATGGATTTCGACAGCCTGCAGGCGGTCCAGAGCGCACTCGGCACCGCAGCCGTCATCGTCATGGACAAATCGACCGACATCGTCAAGGCGATCGCCCGGCTGTCGAAATTCTACAAGCATGAAAGCTGCGGCCAATGCACCCCGTGCCGCGAAGGCCTGGGCTGGGTATGGCGGGTCATGGAGCGGATGGTCGAGGGCAACGCCTCGGTGCCCGAGATCGACATGCTGCTCGATGTGTCCTATGAGGTCGAGGGCCACACGATTTGCGCATTGGCCGATGGCGCCGCATGGCCGGTGCAAGGGCTGATCCGGCATTTCCGTCCGGAGATGGAGCGACGCATCGCCGAATACCGCGAGGCCGCGCTGCCGAGGGCGGCGGAGTGAGGCCCTGGTCAGCGCGCCGTCCTTACGGGCGCAACGAAGCAATCTCACGCTCGCCGACGCTCCCCCTTTCGGGATTGCGCGCGCTGCTCCTCACAGCGCCCAGCGAAGGTTGAGGATCTAGGCGCATGCCGAAGCTGACGATCGACGGCGACGAAATCGAGGTGCCAGCCGGCACGACGATTCTGCAAGCCTGCGAGCTGGCTGGAATCGAGGTTGCCCATTTCTGCTTTCACGAGCGCCTGGCGATTGCCGGAAACTGCCGGATGTGCTTGGTGGAGGTCGAACGGTCGCCGAAACCGATCGCGTCCTGCGCGATGCCGGTCGGCGACGGCATGGTGGTTCACACCAAATCGCCCAAGGCGCTCAAGGCGCAAAAGGGGGTGATGGAGTTCCTGCTGATCAACCACCCCCTCGACTGCCCGATCTGCGACCAGGGCGGCGAATGCGATCTGCAGGACCAGGCGATGGCCTATGGCTTCGATCGCGGACGGTTCGAGGAAAACAAGCGCGCCGTGCGCGACAAGGATTTCGGCCCGCTGGTCGAAACCCACATGACGCGCTGCATCCATTGCACGCGCTGCATCCGTTTTCTCACCGAGATCGCCGGGGTCGAGGAGCTGGGTGCCACCGGACGCGGCGAAGACATGGAGATCGGCACCTATATCGAGCGCGCGCTCACCTCCGAATTGTCGGCCAACATCATCGATTTGTGCCCGGTCGGCGCGCTGACCTCAAAGCCCTACGCGTTCATGGCGCGGCCCTGGGAATTGGTGAAGACCGAATCGGTCGATGTCTTCGACGCGGTCGGCAGCAACATCCGCATCGACTCGCGCGACGCCCAGGTCTTGCGCGTGCTGCCGCGGCTCAACGAAGCGATCAACGAGGAGTGGATTTCCGACAAGACGCGCTATGCGATCGACGGCCTGCGTCGCCGACGGCTCGACCGACCCTATGTCGGGCGGCGCGGTGTGCGGGCCGAGACCGATTGGCGCGAGGCGCTCGATACGGTCGCGGACCGCCTGAAATCGGCCCCGGGCGAGCGCATAGCCGCGATCGCCGGCGATCTGTGCGACGTCGAAGCGATGTTTGCGCTGAAGGAGCTGATGACCAGCCTCGGCGTTGCAAGCCTCGATTGTCGTCAGGATGGGGCCAAGCTCGATGCGCGCTGCCGTGCCGGTTATCTGTTCAACACAACGATCGCCGGCATCGAAGAGGCCGACGCCTGCCTGTTAATCGGCACCAACCCGCGCTGGGAGGCGCCGCTCGTTAACGCGCGGCTGCGCAAACGCCATCTGCGCGGTGGGTTCAATATCGCCGCGATCGGCCCGGCGCTCGATCTGAGCTTTCCGGTGCAGATGCTCGGCGATGGCGGCGAGACGTTGCGCGCGGTCGCCGATGGCGAGCATCCCTGGTCCGAGCTGTTGCGCGCGGCCAAGAGCCCGATGCTGATCGTCGGGCAGGGGGCGCTTGCCCGGCCCGACGGCGCCCAGGTGCTGGCAATGGCGCGGGGAATCGCCGACAGCCACGGCTTGGTGCGCGAGGGTTGGACAGGGTTCAACGTGCTGCACCATGCCGCGGCGCGCGTTGGCGGTCTCGATCTCGGATTTGTGCCGGGACCCGGCGGATGCGATGTCGCGGGCATCATCGAAGGTTGCCGGTCGGGACGGATCGAGGTGCTGTACCTGCTCGGCGCCGACGAAATCGACCTTGGCGATCTCGGCCCCGCCTTTGTCGTCTATCAGGGCCATCATGGCGACCGCGGCGCCGCACGCGCCGATGTGATCCTGCCGGGTGCGGCCTACAGCGAAAAGGACGGCATCTACGTCAACACCGAGGGGCGGGTGCAGCTCGGGCGTCGGGCGGTGTTCCCACCCGGCGACGCGCGCGAGGACTGGAAGATCCTGCGCGCGCTGTCCGCCGCCATCGGCCGGCCGCTCGCGTTCGACACCATCGTCGAGCTGCGCCGCAAGTTGCGCGAGGCCCATCCCGTCTTTGCGCAGACTGATCGGGTGACGGCGGCGGCATGGGGGGAATGCGGCGAAACCGGCCCGGTCGATCCGACCCCGTTCGCCTATCCGGTCGCCGATTTTTATCGCGCCGATGCGATCAGCCGGGCGAGTGTCACGATGGCCGAATGCAGCGACATCTTCCTCGCCCATCGCGGCGAATTGCCGGCGCGCACGGGCACGCATGGATAGCTTTTGGGGTGGCTATGCCCTGCCGACGGTGATTACCGTCGGCGAGGTGCTCGCTGTCGTCGTGCCGTTGCTGATCGCGGTCGCCTATCTGACCTATTTCGAGCGTAAGGTCCTGGCCTTCTCGCAATTGCGCAAGGGACCGAACGTCGTCGGCCTGTTCGGGCTGCTGCAGCCCTTCGCCGACGGGCTCAAGCTGTTGCTCAAGGAGACGGTGATCCCGAGTGGCGCCAACCGCGTCATCTTCATCTTCGCGCCGATCGTGACCTTTACGCTGAGCCTCGTCGCGTGGGCGGTGATCCCGTTCGATCTCGGGGTGGTAATCTCCAACATCAATGTCGGCATCCTGTATCTGTTCGCGATCAGTTCGCTCGGCGTCTACGGGATCATCCTCGCGGGGTGGGCGTCGAATTCGCGCTACGCGTTTTTGGGGGCATTGCGCTCGGCGGCGCAGATGGTGTCGTACGAGGTCGCGATCGGGTTTGTGCTGGTGACCGTGCTCTTGTGCGTCGGCTCGCTGAACCTCAGCGACATCGTCGAGGCGCAGCACCGCATCTGGTTCGCTATCCCGCTGTTGCCGATGTTCGTGATCTTTTTCATCTCCGGCCTGGCGGAAACCAATCGCTCCCCGTTCGACGTGGTCGAGGGCGAGACCGAGTTGGTCGCCGGCTATTTTGTCGAATATTCGGCAATGGCATTCGCGCTGTTCTATCTCGGCGAATACGCCAACATGATCCTGATTAGCGCGATGACGAGTGTGCTGTTCCTCGGCGGCTGGCTGGCGCCGTTCGGGGTGCCGCCGTTCACCTGGGTCCCGGGAACCATTTGGTTCCTGTTGAAGATCGCGTTTGTGCTCTTTTGTTTTTTGTGGGTGCGCGCCACTTTCCCGCGATTCCGCTATGATCAGTTGATGCGGCTCGGCTGGAAGGTGTTTCTGCCGTTTTTGCTGTTCTGGCTGGTGCTGACCGCGGGCGTGTTGATCGCGACCGGCTGGCTGCCGACGCGCTGACCGGCCAAACGGAGGCGGAGGATTGGAACGATGGCATTGACGATGCGCGGCGCGCGCAGCCTATTGCTCAGCGAGCTGCTGTCGGGCCTGGCGCTGACCTTGCGCTACATGTTCAAGGGCGCGGTCACGGTCAACTACCCGTATGAAAAAGGCCCGCTCAGCACCCGTTTTCGCGGCGAGCATGTGCTGCGCCGCTATCCCAATGGCGAAGAGCGCTGCATCGCCTGCAAATTGTGCGAGGCGATTTGCCCGGCCTTGGCGATCACGATCGAAGCCGAGCCGCGCGACGACGGCAGTCGGCGCACGACGCGCTACGACATAGACATGACGAAATGCATCTATTGCGGTTATTGCCAGGAGGCCTGTCCGGTCGATGCGATTGTCGAGGGGCCGAATTTCGAATTCGCCACCGAGACCCGCGAGGAACTGTTCTACGACAAGCAAAAGCTGCTCGACAACGGCGACCGCTGGGAGGCCGAGATCGCGAAGAACCTCGCCCTCGACGCCCCATATCGATGAGAATGGACGGTGTCCTTCGTCGGTCGGCGCCAACTCACCCTCCCCATCGTCGATGCCATGGGTCCCCTTCCCGAGGGAATCGGCCGGCGTGCAATCTTTCCCCCTTTCCGCCCCCGGGGGGCAAAGAGGGATGGGGTGGGGTGGGGGCTGTCGGCGATCCGCCGTCTTGAGGGGCGGCGATGATCCTTCAGGCGATCCTGTTCTACCTCTTCGCCGTCGCCGCGGTCGGCGCCGGGGTGATGGTCGTTGCCGCGCGCAATCCGGTGCATTCGGTGCTGTTCCTGATCCTCGCCTTCTTCAATACCGCCGGCCTGTTCATCCTGATCGGCGCCGAGTTCCTGGCGATGATCCTCGTCATCGTCTATGTCGGCGCGGTCGCGGTGCTGTTCCTCTTTGTCGTAATGATGCTCGACATCGATTTTGTCGAATTGCGTAGCGGCTTTGTCCGCTACCTGCCGATCGGCGGATTGGTCGGGCTGGTCCTGCTCGCCGAGCTGATATTGGTTTCGGTCAGCTGGGCGGTGACGCCGGCCGGGACGGTGGTCGGCGCGGCCGCGCCCGCCGGCGCGGCCGCGCTCAGCAATACCCGGGCGCTTGGCGACATTCTCTACACGCGCTATGTATTCGCCTTTCAGGCGGCCGGACTAATCCTGTTGGTGGCAATGATCGGGGCGATCATGCTGACCCTGCGTCATCGCACCGATGTGCGCCGACAGTCGATCGCGGCCCAGCTCGCCCGCACCCGCGCGCAATCGGTCGAAGTCGTCAAAGTGCCGGTCGGTGAGGGCGTCTGATGTTGATCGGCCTCCCCCATTACCTGACCGTCGCGGCGATCCTGTTCACCCTCGGGATCTTCGGTATCTTTCTGAACCGCAAGAACGTCATCATCATCCTGATGTCGATTGAGCTTATGCTGCTTGCGGTCAACATCAATCTCGTGGCCTTCTCGGTGTTTCGCGGCGACCTGATCGGCCAGGCTTTTGCGATGTTCGTACTGACCGTCGCCGCAGCCGAAGCCGCGATCGGCCTTGCGATCCTTGTCGTCTACTTCCGCAATCGCGGCACGATCAGGGTGGAAGACATCAATATGATGAAGGGCTGAGAGACGGGATGGGGATACTCCACGGGTGTTCGCCTCTCCTCACCGCTTTGCCTGGACTTGATGGGGTGGATGGCCCCCGAACGGCATCGGTGTGCCAAGGTGGGCTGTTGCAGTCCAACAAAGGGAGCCATCCACATGCAGGTTACAACCATTGGCTTGGATTTGGGCAAGAGGCTGTTTCAGGT
>Ga0210398_10000477_pt1 | contig 45733 bp, 28 predicted proteins | sample IncBWC4OmetaG_FD_161047 | JGI IMG/M metagenome (GOLD analysis project Ga0210398, IMG submission 161047) | Forest soil microbial communities from Barre Woods Harvard Forest LTER site, Petersham, Massachusetts, United States - Inc-BW-C-4-O | ecosystem: Environmental > Terrestrial > Soil >...
TTGTTTGCGTGAGGGGGGGTTGGATTTGGTGCAACCTTCGATGCACCACTAAGTCCAAGTCCTTGCGAGGGCGGGGCGCGGAGCGTCCGGAGGAGATGCGATTGAACAAGCAGAATACTGGGCTATTCCCGTGGGTGGCTTTGGCCGCGGGCTTGCTGGCGGCAAGCGGCGCGGCCATGGGCGGCGAACTGAAATCCCTGACGGTGTGCGCCGATCCGGGAAACATGCCGCTGTCCAATCAGAAGGGTGAGGGATTCGAGAACAAGATCGCGCAAGTCATCGGCGCCGCCATGGGCACCGGCGTGCAGTACTACTGGCGGCCCTCCATCGAGCGCGGACTCATGCGCACCACATTGAGCGAGGGCAACTGCGATCTATGGATGGATATGGCGACCGATACGGAAGGTGCGATATTGCTCGCGCCACTGTACCGCTCCACTTTCGTCCTGGCTTACCGCAGCGATAAGGGCATCGCCATCAAGACCCTGGACGATCCCGCCCTGAAGAAGCTGCGCGTCGGCGTATTCCAGGTATCGGCGATCCGCCAGGCTCTGGCCGACCATCAGGTGGTTTCCAACACCGTCATTCATTACCTGAGCCACAATGCTGACATCGTGGCCGACAACCAACCTTCGTACCAGGTGCAGCAGGTTATTGACGGCGCCCTCGACGTTGCCGCGGCGTGGGGCCCCATGGCCGGCTACTACAAGGCGATGCTGCACGCTCCGTTGATCATTCAACCGGTCAACATGATGGAGGACAAGGTTCCAATGGAATTCGACATGGCGCTCGCGGTGCCGAGAGGGCGACCGGATGTCAAGGCGGCCATCGAGCAGGCGCTCGATCAGCACAAGAGCGATATACATCAAATCTTGAGCGACTACGGCGTACCGCTGGTCAAGTGCGACGAGTGCTTGATCTCAGGGGACCTTCCCGCGCATGGACCTTACCAGCCCGCGAAGCCCGAGGTGCAGACGGCGGCCGTCGACGACAAGGCGCGTCGCGTCCGCATGGCGGAGCTCAAGAAATGGCTCGCCGAAGGGGCGGATCCGAACGAGGAGTTGAACAACGCCATCGTGGCCGATGACCTCGATCGAGTGCGCTATCTGGTGGGCCACGGAGCGAAGGTGCAAATGGTGGACAGGGAGGGCTATCCCCCCTTGGTCAATGCTGCGCGCTTCGGATTCACGACGGTGGCCGCATACCTGGTCGAGCACAAGGCGGACACGAACCAATCCGATCGCAGCGGCTGGACCCCGCTCATGTACGCTGTGTGGGGCGACCAGGCGGACCTGGCCGGTATGCTGCTGGCCCATGGGGCAAAGCTGGATTCGGCGGATAACGAGGGATTGACGCCGCTGGCCATTGCCGCGCAGAACGCAAAGCTCAAGGCGGCGCGCGTGCTGCTCGATGCCGGCGCCGACGTCAACGCACCGGTCGCAAAAGGCGGGTATACGCCGCTGATGCTGGCGGCGATTTCCGGCTCGCGCGAACTTGCCGGAACCCTGCTCCAGCATGGCGCCCAGGTGAACGCCGCGAATCCCGGAGGCGTCACGGCGCTCATGATCGCGGCCGGCGGCAATCGCAGCGGCATCGTCGAGCTGCTGCTGCAGTCGGGCGCGGACGTGAATGCGCGCAGCGAGGACGGCCGAACCGCGCTCAGCATCGCGCAGGCCAACAACAGCGATGCCGTCGTCAAGATTTTGGAGCAGGCCGCGCACAGCGGCGCAGCGAAGTCGGGCTAAGAGGAGACACGCAGTGAGAAGAGGCGTTCTGATTGTGGGCATGATCACGGTATTTGCCGGCGTGACGGCGCTCTGCGGCTTGGGGAGGGTATGGGCGGACGCGCCGGCGCCGGTCGACTACACCAAAATCCTGCCGGCGGATCTGGTCAAGAACACGCCCAAGGGCAAGCTCGTGAATCCCTACAAGGACACGCAGGCCGATATCGTCGCCGAGGGCGGAAAGTTCCTGGCAAGCTATTCCTGCAGCGGCTGCCATGGCGGCGGAGGCGGGGGCGGGATGTGCCCGCCGCTGACCAACGACATCTGGGTCTACGGCGGAGATGACGACACATTATTTCGACTGGTCACCTTGGGGTCCGATGAACTGCAGAAGCTGGGCTACACCCGCATAGGGCGAGAGAACGTCGTCGGTCCCATGCCTCCTTTCGGTGCAATCATCAAGAATGCCGACGATTTGTGGAAAATCCTGGCTTTCGTGCGCTCCAAATACAACGGCGATCCGGCCTACAAGTTTGGGGCGCCGCCCGAAAGCGACTGATGCTGCACTGCAGATTGCACGATGGGACCAAAGGGGCCACGCTTTAATGCGGGGGGCGGCCGACTCTACTCGGGGGTGCGGCCATTGCGGCTTTGCGCGTTTGGCGGCAAGGTCGTTTGAGCATGGAAAAGCTAAAACGAAGAGGACGCCATGACGAATATGAACCTCGCCACGAGCCACGCGTCGCGCATTCTTCACGTCGTCCAGAACGGCCTTCAACCCGCCGGAATCGAACCGCATGTCACCCGCTCCTGGTATCGATGTCTGCGGGAGTACCGCATCGAGCCCTCCGCGCCCCGGCAGAGTACCGTGCTCAGTTCACAATCCCTCAAGGAACTGCAGCAGCGCATGGGAGAACTGCTTCCGGTCGCACGCGCGGAGATGGAAAGTCTTTACGAGCAGATCGCGGGCTCGGGATTCGCGGTCATCCTGTCCGATACCCAGGGCGTGGTGCTGACGACCATCACCGATCCGACATTGCAGCCCGAATTCCGCAAGGCCGGCTTATCGCTCGGCGCGCTGTGGGACGAGCGTCACGAGGGGACCAACGGCATCGGCACTTGCCTGGCAGAAGGCTGTCCCGTGACCGTGCACCGCGAGGAGCACTTCCGCGGATACAACCTGTCCCTCTCATGTTCGGGCGCGCCGATCCTGGATCCGCATGGCTCCATCATCGCGGTGCTCGATGCCTCGACCGCAAATTCGAGCGACAGCCGGCTGATCCAGCGTCATACGATGGCGCTCGTCAACATGTCGGCGCATCTGATATCCCGCTGGAACTTCCTGAACGAGTTCAGCCAGTCCTGGATCCTGCGATTTCACAGCCGCCCCGAATTCGTCGGCCTGTTGCATGAAGCGCTGATCGCCATCGACGGCGCCGGCAACGTACTGGCGGTCAATGAAAGCGCGCTGCTCCAGCTGGGCTGCTCGACGCGCAATTTGCTGGTCGGCGAGCCGATCGAGAGGTTCTTCCAGTTCGACTTCGCGACGCTGGAACGGCGCGCGCGATTCGAGCCCAGCACGATATGGCCGGTGCGGGACTTGGCGCATGGCCGGCGATTTTTCGCCATCGCGCGGGCGCCGCTTCGGCCGGCGTCGCGCACCCTGGAGTTGGCGGCACCCAGCGCCGCCGAAGGGACGCAACAGGCGCGCGCACAGCACCACGTCGGCGAAGATCCGCAAATGCGCAAGAACCTAACCTTCGGCAGGCAGCTGTTCGCGAAGCAGGTTCCGATTCTCCTGCAGGGGGCGACGGGGACCGGCAAGGAAGCCTTTGCCAAGGCCCTGCATCACAGCGGACTGTGGTACGACAAGCCGTTCGTCACCGTCAATTGCGCCGCCATACCGGAAAGCCTGATCGAGAGCGAGTTGTTCGGCTATACGCGCGGCGCGTTCACGGGCGCGGTGAAGGAGGGCCGGGTCGGAAAGATTCTTCAATCCAACGGCGGCACCTTGTTCCTCGATGAAATCGGCGATATGCCGCTGATGCTGCAGACCCGCTTGTTGCGGGTGATCGAGGAGCGCGAAATCGTTCCGCTCGGCAGCGATCAAGCCATTCCGGTCACCTTGCACGTGATCAGCGCCACGCATCGCGACATCCGCCAGATGATTCAGGAGGGTGAGTTTCGCGAGGACCTGTACTACCGCTTGAACGGCATCACGCTGCATCTGCCGCTATTGCGCGATCGCGCCGACAAGGCCGATCTGATCCGCACGCTGCTGCAGGAAGAGAATTCCGACCAGGACTCGATCGAGATCGCCGAAGACGCATTCCAAAGACTCTTGGACTACTCTTGGCCGGGCAACATCCGCCAGCTGCGGAACGCTTTGCGGACCGCATCCGCGCTGTGCCGCGATGGAACCATTCGGCTGTCGAACCTGCCGCAGGAAATTCTCCACACCGAAACCCGCGCGATCCCGCCGAGCGTGGAGGGAAGCGGAGAGGTGCCCGCGGCGAATCCACCGTCCGCCGCTCTGCGCGACGCCGAGTGCGCCGCGCTGCTGCGGGAACTCGAGAGAATGCACTGGAATATCAGCCGCACCGCGCAGGCGCTCGGAATCAGCCGCAACACTCTGTACCGCAAGATACACAAGCACAACATCGTGCTCGAGCAATGATCGAAACCTGGAGCGACGCCGCCCAGTCGGGCGGCGTCGCGACGTTGCTTGGTGTACCGGAGAACTAGCCCTTCAGAACTCCCGACAGCTTGGCCGCGTGGGTCGCCAGCGCATCCATGAGCGGCGGACTCAGACAGTCATAAGGCTCGAGGCCGAGCTCCTTGAGCCGGCTGCGCACCGCGCCCATGTTCGCCGGATTCGCACCCGCCTCGATGATCGAGGAGACGAAGGCCGCGAACCCGGGTGCCGCCCAACCCGACTCCGTCGACAGTTCGGGATGCACGAAGTCCAGGCCGAAAAATGCATGCTTGGTATTCTCGATGCGGCCGAACATATGCGTGCCGCACACCTTGCAGGCATGGCGCTGGATGGTCTTGCTCGGATCGACGATGCTCAACTTGTCGCCGTTCTGCGTGACCTTCACCTTGTCTTTGCCGACGACCGCGATCATCGAGAACAGCACGCCCTTGGGTCTCCAGCACTGCGTGCAGCCGCAGACGTGGTTGTGCGCTACCTGCGCGCCGATCGACACCTTGACCGGCCTATCCGTGCATTTGCAGGTCAAGGTTCCCCCTGCGAAATCCTTCGATCCCTGCTTGACGCCGTTGTCGACCGACGGATGAATTGAAACTGCCATGATTCCTCCTCCCACTAGTTTTCATATACAGCCGTTGCCACGGCAATTCGCTAATACTTGATCACGGACCGAATGACCTTACCTGCATGCATCAACTCGAAGGCATCGTTGATCTTGTCCAAAGGCAGCACTTCGCTGATCATTTCGTCGATCTTGATCTCGCCATCGAGGTAGCGATCCACGTAGCCCGGCAATTGCGAACGGCCTTTGACGCCGCCGAATGCCGAGCCGCGCCAGACGCGACCGGTTACCAATTGGAACGGACGAGTCGATATTTCCTGGCCCGCGCCGGCAACACCGATGATAACCGATTCGCCCCATCCCTTGTGACAACACTCCAGCGCCGAGCGCATCACGTGGACATTGCCGATGCACTCGAACGAGAAGTCGACGCCGCCGTTGGTCATGTCGACGATGACCTGCTGAACGGGCTTGTCGTAATCTTTGGGATTGACGTAGTCGGTCGCGCCCAGCGCCTTGGCCATGGTCCACTTGCTCGGGTTGAGATCGATGGCGATGATGCGCGAGGCCTTGGCCATGACCGCGCCCTGCACGACCGACAAGCCGATGCCGCCCAGGCCGAACACCGCGACGGTCGAGCCCGGAGTCACCTTCGCCGTATTGAGCACCGCCCCGATTCCGGTGGTGATGCCGCAACCGAGCAGGCACACCTTGTCGAGCGGTGCTTTGGGGTTGATCTTGGCGAGCGAGATCTCCGGCAGCACCGTGTATTCCGAAAAGGTGCTGGTGCCCATGTAGTGCAGAACGGGTTTGCCCTTGAAGGAAAATCTCGAGGTCCCGTCCGGCATCACACCCTTGCCCTGGGTAATGCGGATTCTCTGGCATAGGTTGGTCTTGCCGGACTTGCAGAACTCGCAGGTTCCGCACTCCGGGGTATACAGCGGAATCACGTGGTCGCCGGGTTTGACGCTGGTCACGCCGGTACCGACTTCCTGCACGATGCCGCCGCCTTCGTGACCCAGAATTACCGGGAATAATCCCTCCGGATCGGCGCCCGACAAGGTGAAGGCATCGGTGTGACACACACCGGTTGCGACGATGCGCACCAACACCTCGCCGGCCTTCGGGCCGGCCAGATCGACCTCTTCTATTTTCAGCGGTTTATCGGCTTCCCAGGCAACAGCCGCTCTCGTCTTCATTGATTTGAGCTCCTCATACCTCGACATTTCCGAGAGCAATTCGTGTATCGACAAGCAGCAAGCGTGCCAGCCGATCTCGAGCACACATTACGCTGACCGATCAATTACTTGCGATGCTGGAATTCAGGCAGCCGGGGGCCCGCTCTTCGCGGTGTTTCTGATCCGCCACAGTTTGTGCTTCAAAAATGTAGCAGGGCGCTCGGCCGGTCAAAATTTCGAGCGTGCCCGTCCGCTGCCGGCGAGCGTTGCCGCCTGTATCTAATCCAACACAGAGTGCGACACTTTTGATCCTCCGGCGTGACAGTGCTGTGCCGAGTTCCGCGGCTCGTCGCGCTCGAGATTTGCTCTAAAACCACAGTTGAGTGCGCAACCTTCGGGGCGTCGGCCTGCCGAGGCCCGTTGACGCGAAGCCGATGGTTCTGCGGCCCCGAGAATCGCTCTTCGTTGCGTCATTGGTACGTCTCTTGCACACAGTCTACTCAGGCTTCACCGGGTGCCTCGGCGTTGTCACGACAAAGAACTCGAAACGGAGGGGGGACTTCATGAATACGCGTACTAGGCTTTTGATTGCAGCCAGCGCAGCGATATCGATGATTCCAATGAGCAGAGCGGTTGCGGGCATCGACGTGACCGCAGGCGATTGGAAGATCGATTTTTCCGGCAACGTGAATGCGTTCTACGTGGGCTCGAGTTGCGATACTCCCACTTCGACCACCACCGTGACGGGCGGCCTGGCTTGCACCGGCGATAGTTCGACATCGGTTCGCAACGGCTTGTTGCCTGCGGCTCTGGTGTTCAGCGCTACCACGCGGCAAGCCGACTTTGACATCGACGTGACCATCGGATTTTATCCCGGCATCAACAGTGATCTCGGCGGCGGTGCTGTCAACGGTAGCGGCAATCCTTCCGCGCTGCAGTCCCCCGGCATCGATGCTCGCCAGGTGTATTTCACCTTTGGCGACGCCAGTTGGGGCACCGTGAAGTTGGGCCGCGACATCGGCCTCTTCGGCAAGGACGCCATCCTCGACGACATGACGCTGCTGGGCGTCGGTACGGCATTGGGCAATCCTGCACCGAGCAATACCAGTCTCGGCCGCATCGGCATCGGCTACATCTACACCGACTGGGAACCGCAGATTACCTACACGACGGCGAACTTCAATGGATTCAGCGCATCGGCCGGCGTTTTCCAGCCTCTGAACACGGGGGAATACACCTCGCATAATTCGCCGCAGTTTCAGGCCGGCGCGAGCTTCGTGTGGGGCGACCCGAAGACGGATTCGGTGACCGGCAAGGTATGGATCGACGTGGTGACGCAGGAACTGAAGGTGAATTCCGCGGCGGTCGCGGCGGATAATGCAGCGGACATTGCAACCAGTTTCCGTGGCACCGAGGTCGATGGCGGCGTGAAAGTCGATGTGGCCGGCTTCGAGGGAGTGCTGTACGGCTATACCGGCAAGGGTGTCGGCACGACGGGCCTGTTCGTTTTGGCGACCTCCGCCTCCGGCGACACGCGCAAGTCCGATGGCGGCTATGTTCAGGCAACGTATAAATTCGACAAGCTGAAAGTGGGTCTCAGCTACGGCATTTCGGATCTCAAGCCTGCCGACGATGAACAACCGGGTCAGATCAATGCAAATCCATTGCTGCTCAAGCGCAACGAGTCGGGCGTGGTGGGGTTGTATTACAGCCTGACCAAGAGCGTGACGTTGGTCGGTGAATACATCGATACCAAGTCGACCGCTCAGGGCGGGAATTCCGCGACAGAAAAAGACTACGCACTTGGAGGTATTGTTTTCTTCTGATCCCAACGCGGATCACGGTGCCATTTCGGCCATTCGAATCGGCGACGCAACGGTTGCGTCGCCGATTTTCTATCTCTGCCCGGCAGTCATTTTCTGCCAACCGGCCCGCGCGCGCTCGAGATTGAACTGCGGCTTATCCAGGAAGAATTCCAGCGAGGTGCCGCTTGAAAAACAATAGAGCTTGCCATCGTCGGGGTCTATCCAATTGAGCGAGCAGTCCGCCTTGATCCTTGCTCCTGCCGAGACTCCGAGCGGATCGAGACTGTCGAACTCGCCTTTCATCGGTCTCGGCGGCACGACCGCCTTCCAGATTCCGCCGCCGGGCGCGGCGCCGGCCGATGCGGGCTGAGCATGCGACGTCGAGCATGATCCGATCGCGGCCAATTCAATCGCGATGGCAGCCCAGCTTTTGATCCACCGTTCCATTTTCCCCAACCCGGTTCTATATGCTCCTGCGGACGGGTATTATCGCAAAAAAGAGAATCGCCAGTGAATGACGCTGCCGGGAAAGTGGGAAATTCCGCACGCAAGTGGCGTCGCGCCGCATTGCTTTTCCTCGCAGGAACCTTCGCCGGCTGCGTCCACTATCATGCGGCGCCGCTTGACTCCCAGCGCAGCGCCGATGAATTTGCGGCGCGCCGGCTCGACGATGAGCAATTGCGGGACAGGCTCGCCCCGCTGATGCCGGAAGCGGCGGCGGCGTGGCCGCCGCGCGAATGGAACCGCGCTCAGTTGCTCGCGGTTGCATTGACTCAGAATCCGCAACTCGCGGTGGCTCGGGCGCAGATCGCGGCCGTGCAATCGCACGAAATCTCCGCGGCGCAGGCGCCCAATCCCGATCTGATTCTGCAATCGGAATACGCGCGGCACGATGGCCATCCCTGGCTGTACGGCGTGGCCTTGGATTGGCTGTTGCGCTCCCCCGAGCGGCGCCGCTTGGAGATCGACATGGCGCGTCTCGACACGGGCAATGCACGCCTGCAGCTGATGGATCGGGCGTGGGCGGTGCGCAGCGCATTGGCGGCGGCACTGTCCGAGTGGGAGAGCGGACGTCGGCGCTTGGCGCTGCTTGGGTTGCTGGCGGCGGCGCAGGATCGCCTGCTCGAACTCGAGCGGCAAAGGGTGACGGCCGGAGAGGATGCGCCCGCGGAACTCGTATCGGCCGAGCAGTCGCGGATCCAGATCGAGCAAAGCCAGGCGGAACTGCGCCAGAGAATCGATGCCGCGCAATCCACCGCCGCGAACGCGCTGGGCCTGCCGCCGCAAGCACTGGACGATGTGGTGCTCGTGTGGACGGACTGGGGAGCGCCGCCGCCGGTGAAAGATGACGCTCGCCGCGAGGTGCGCGAGCAGGCGCTCCTGTCGCGGGCCGATCTCGGCGTTGCGATCGGTGAGTACGCGGCCGCGGAGGCGAAGCTCAAGCTGTCGATCGCAAGGCAATATCCGCAGTTCGTTCTCTCTCCGGGCTACTACTGGGATCATGGCATTGCCAAGTTTCCGTTCGATGTGGGCTTCACGCTGCCCTTCAACGGCAACAGAGGCGAGATCGCCGAGGCGCGTGCCGGCCGCGAGCTGGCCGGGCAGCGCCTGCTCGCGCTGCAAGCCGACATCTACGGCGACATCGCGGCGGCGGAGCGAGCCGAGCAGATCGCCCGGGCGAGCGCCGATGCGGCGGAACGCCGGCTGGAGGCGGCCCGGCGCCAACAGGGGGCGGCCGATTTGGGTTTGAAGCTCGGCGCGGTCGACGCGGAGGAGTCGTTGAGCGCGGCCATTCTCACCATGCGGGCCGAGCTCGAGACGCTCGAGGCGCGCGCCCGATTACAGGAATCGCGCAACAATTTGGAGGACGTGCTGCACGCGCCCCTGTCCGGCCCGGAGTTGGCTCTGGCGAAATCCATGTCGTTGATCGCCTCCGGAGGGGCTTTGTGAAGCCGCGGGCCCGGTCTGCGCCGTTCGCTTGCTGCGCGATGCTCAGCATGGCGCTCACCGCGACGACCGCCAGCGCGGCGAGCCCCAACGCGGCGAGCCCCAACGCGGCGGGTGCCGATGACGCGCAGTCCGGTCTGAACGCCGAGCAGTTGCGCGCGGTAGGCATCCAGGTTGCGCACCCCATCGCGGCGAAGGCGCCGGAGCGCATCGAGGCGCTGGGCCGGGTACTGGATGCGACCGTTCTGATCTCCGACATGGGTGAATCGACTGTCGCGGCCGCCGCGGAACAGGCCGCATCGGCGGAACTCGAGCGATTACGCGCGTTGCATGCCGGCGGTGCCGCGGCGTCGCTCAAGATGATCGAGGCGGCGCAATCGGAACAGACGAGAGCGCGGGCGCAGGCGCAATTGGCGGCGGCGCGCTTCACCTTGCACTGGGGTCCCCTCGCGGCACTACCGCCCGCCGAACGTCAGAGGGTGGTCGATGCATCGACGAGCGGGCGCAGCCTGCTGGTGCGCGCCGACCTGCCGGGCCGGCACAGCTTCGGTACCGGCCTGCGCAAAGCGGTGTTGGACGTGGACGGGATTCAAGTTCCGGGTCGAGTGCTCGGGCTGCTGCGGGAGACCTCCGAATTGCAGAGCACGGGATTGTTGATCGAGGTGCCGAGCGCACCCGCGGGCTTGGGTGTAGGCGCGCGTCTACAGCTCGCGCTGCTGACGGGCGATCGCAAGGGCTTGCTGCTGCCCCGGGAGTCTCTGCTCTTCGACGAAACAGGGGCCTATGTCTACAAGCAGTTGACGAAGAAGACGGACGCGGAAAAGGCGCGCTACGCGGTGGTCAGGGTGAATCTCTTGCTGCCCTACGGAGACGGATGGTTGGTGGAAGGCGTCGATGACGACGACAACATCGTGGTGCGGGGAGCGGGCGTGCTGTGGTCGCTGCAGGGAGTGGGATCCCAGCAGCATGAAGACGACGACGAAGACTAGGGCGCAACGCAATGCTCGCTGCCATCGTTCGCGCCTCCCTGCGCAATCCACGCATTGTCACCGCGCTCGCCTGTCTGATCGCCGCGCTCGGATTGGCCGCGCTGCTTGCGGCGCGGTTCGACGTGTTTCCCGATTTCGCTCCACCGCACGTGCTGGTGCAGACCGAGGCGCCGGGTCTCGACGCGACCCAGGTGGAGGCCTTGGTCACGCGCCCGCTGGAGGGATTGTTGGCCGGAACCGAAAACGTCAAGACGGTTCGCTCGACGTCGAGCCAGGGTCTCTCGGCGATCCAGGTGGTGTTCGATCGCGGCGGCGATCCCTATCGCCAGCGTCAAGTGGTCACCGAGCGCTTGGCCGAATTCGCCGGCTTGCTTCCTCCGGGGGTGGGTGCTCCCCTATTGTCGCCGCTGAGTTCCTCGATGGAATACTTGGTGCATTTCGGATACACCAGCGACCGGCTCTCCCCGGTGGAGTTGCGCGATGTGGTGCAATGGACGGTCAAGCCGCAAATTCTCGCCGTGCCCGGTGTGGCACAGGCGCAAGTTTTCGGCGGCGCCGTGCGCGAGCGGCAGATCGAGGTCGACGCGGCGAAGCTGGCCGCGGCGGATTTGAGCCTCGATGATGTGCTGGCCGCCGCCAAGCGCGCGACCGCCTTGATCGGCGGGGGCTATCTAGAGACGCCCACGCAGCGCATCGTCATCCAGGCGGAGGCCCCCGGTGCCACTCTCGAAGCGCTCGGACAGGCGGTGGTGGGTACCCGCGGCGGCTTACCGGTGCGCCTCAAGGACGTCGCCGACCTACGCGAGGGAGCCGAGCCGAGATTCGGCGACGCGCTGATCGCCGGCAAGCCCGGGATTCTCATCGAAACCTCCACGCAATTCGGCGCCAACACGCTCGAGGTCACGCGGGCGCTCGAGGCAAGGCTCGATGCGCTGGCTCCGGCCCTGGCCAAGCAGGGAGTGCAATACCATCCGGCGCTGCTGCGGCCCGCCAGCTTCATCGAAAGCGCGATCGAGAAGCTGCGAAATTCGCTTCTCATCGGCACCGTGCTCGTGGTCGCGCTCCTGCTGCTCACTTTGCGCGACTGGCGCGGTGCCTTGGTTTCCTTCAGCGCGATTCCGCTCGCATTGCTCACCACGGTGTGGATACTCGAAGCGTTGGGGTTCAGCCTCAACACCATGACGCTCGGCGGACTCGTGGTCGCGCTCGGCGTGGTGGTCGACGATGCCGTCATCGACGTCGAGAACATACTTCGCCGGCGCCGCGTCGCCGCCGGCGATGTGGACATTGGGGAACTGTTCATCGGCGCCTCGCTGGAGGTTCGCCGGCCGGTGTTCTACGCGACGGCCGCGGTGGCTGTGGCCTTCCTGCCCATATTGACGATGTCCGGACTCCAGGGCGCATTCTTCCGTCCTCTGTCGATTTCCTTCCTGCTCGCCGTGGGGCTGTCTCTGCTGGTCGCCATGAGCGCGACGCCGGCGCTGTGTGCGCTGGTGATGGCACGGCACGCCCCGAAGTCCGAAGCGTCCTTTCTGCGGTCCCTGAAACGCGGCCAGCAGGTCGCCATTGGCTGGCTCAATGGTCGGCCGCGCACGTTGATCGCGATCGTCGTCGTGAGCGGTCTCGCCGGGGTGATTTTTCTGCCGCTGCTGGGTGCGCGCCTGCTGCCGGATTTCCGGGAGAACTATCTGATTGCGCACGCGTCGCTGCGCCCCGGGATATCGCTGACCGAGACCGCGCGCGTCGGCGAGCAGATCTCCAAGGGGCTCATCGGCATACCGGGAGTCAAAAGCGTCGCGGAGCAGATCGGCCGCGCCGAGAACGGACAGGATCCGGATGCGCCGAACAAAAGCGAATTCGAGGTTCAAATCGATCCGCGGCAAGGCCATACCGCCGCCGAGATCGATGCCGCCATCCGCGACGTCTTCGACGATTTCCCGAATCAGCTTGTGGAGATTTATTCGGTGCTGGCCGAGCGCATCGGCGAGACCCTCTCCGGCGAGTCCGCGCCGTTCACCATCAGCGTGATCGGTTCCGATTTGGACGCGGACGATTCGGTCGGGGCCCGGATCGTCGAGGTGCTGCAGCGTCTGCCCGACAGCGGCAACGTTCGGTTGACCGTCCCGCCGCGTCAGGCGGAACTGCATGTGGAGTTGCTGCCGGCGGCGCTCGCCACTTACGGTCTGCAGGCGGCGGATGTTCTACAGACCGTCAACGCGGCTTATCACGGCAGTGCGGCGGCCGAACTCAACCAGGCGGATCGCAGCGTACCGGTGGTGGTGCGAATCGCCGGCGTCGGTGCCGATCCGCATGCGGTGGGTGCGCTGCTGCTGCGCGGGCGGGATGGCGCGCTCACGCCGCTGTCGGCGGTGGCGAAGGTCAGCCTGGTTTCGGCGCGCAGCCTCATCGATCATCAGGACGGATTGCGCCGCCAGATCGTCGTGGCGACGCCCAAAGGCGCCGACCAAGCCGGCTACGCCGCGGCCGCGCGCAGGGCGATCGCCGAGGTGGCGCTGCCGCCGGGGGTGTTTCTGCTCTACGGCGGGGCGGCCGAAACGCAGGCCGCGGCCAGGAACGAATTGCTGTTGCACTCGGCCGCCGCGTTCGTGCTCATCGTGCTGCTGCTGGCACTCGCATTCGGACACCCCCGGCAAGTGCTGCTGGTGCTGCTCTCCCTGCCCAGCACGCTGATCGGCGGAGTGGCGGCGGTCGCCGTGACGGGCGGCACTTTGACCCTGGGTGCAATGGTGGGCTTCGTCGCTCTATTCGGCATGGCTGCACGCAACACCATTCTTCTCGTGTCTCACTTCGACCATCTGGTGCAGCAGGAGCGTCAGCCGTGGGACTTGGGCACAGCCTCCCGCGGCGCCGAGGAGCGTCTCACCCCGGTGCTGCTCACCGCGCTGCTCACCGGCCTCGCGCTGCTCCCGGTCGCCCTGCAGCTGCATCAGCCCGGGCACGAAATCGAAGGCCCGATGGCCGTGGTGATTTTGGGTGGTTTGGTGTCGTCTACGCTCGTCAGCCTGTTGCTGATTCCGCCGCTGGCGGCTCGCTGGCTCCGAGCGTCCGACACCGCGAGTGGGTCGATAATCAATCAGGAGGGCTCGAGGACATGAAAATCAAATCTGCAATCATGGGTTCACTATCCATATTGGCCTGCGGCATCGGTTGGGCCGGGATGTCGGTCGCACAAGCGACCGGCGGCGCGCCGCAGCTTAACGTGACCAAGACGATCAGCATCAATGCGCCCGCGGACAAGGTCTGGAATGCAGTGAAGGACTTCGATGCGCTCAACACCTGGCATCCGGCCGTGGAGAAGGATCAGATCGTCGAAGGAACGAACAACACGGTCGGAGCCGTGCGCTTACTGTCGCTGAAAGGAGGTGGGACGATCAAGGAGAAGCTGCTCCGATTCAATCCCGCGAACCACTCTTTTTCTTACGCAATAATCGAAGGCGTGATTCCGGTGAGCGACTACCGGTCGAGACTGGTCGTGAAGTCCGCCGGCGCGAGTACGTCCACGGTTATCTGGAGCGGGCGCTTCAAACGCAAGAATACCGGTGCCAATCCCGCCGACAACGAGAACGACAAGACCGCGGTCGACACCATCAGCGGGGTCTATCAGGGCGGCTTGGACAATTTGAAGAAGATGCTCGAGGGGAAGTAGCGGCGTAGCGGGCTGAGTGGGGTAGCGAACTCGGAACGGTGGCCGCTCCGAGTTCGCGCCGCTGCGCCAGTCAGCGCCGAGACTGCGACGGTCAGCGCCGAGCGTGGCGCGAATTGGGCTCCGCCTTCGGTGGGGCCGACTGCTGTACCGGGATCGGATTGCGCAGCGGAATGACCGTCTCGAGCACCACCGAAGTGCTCGATTCGCCGAACGTGGATAAGCGTTGCAGTATGTCTGCCAGCTCCTCGACCGAGCGGGCGACGACGCGCGCAATCATGCAATCATCGCCCGTGACGCTGTGCATTTCGATGACCTGGGGCATGGCGCGCGCCGCTTCTGCGAGGGTGCGCTTCTTCGATGCCGGCGCCCGCAGGCGGACAAAGGCGCTGACGTTGAACCCGAGACGGGCGTGATCGACGCATAACATGGTGCCGCGCAGGATGCCGCGGCTCTCCAGCCGGCGAATCCGATCAGCAATCGTCGGTTGAGAGACGCCAAATTCGCGCGCCACGTCGGCATAGGGGCGGCGTGCATCGGTATCTAGAGATGCAAGGATTTTAAGGTCTAGTGCATCCATAGTGAAGACTCCTATAGGAGATGGCATTAATTTATTAAGCAATGATGCCGTATGAGCTTGGTTCATGCAAAGGCTAACAGCGGCCGTGCCGCTATCATGGCCTTCTACCAATGGTCTTAAGATCCACGGAGGGCCTGTAGGGTGTCACCGACTACGCAATTGCCAAACTCTCCCAAACCGCCGGGCTGGCTCATCGCGGCTAGTCTGCTGGCGGTGTATACCATTTGGGGGACGACGTACTTCGCCATCAAGGTGGGAATCGAAGGCGCCGCGCCGTTCTTTCTGGTTGGAACGCGCTTCGTGGTCGCCGGCGGGTTGCTGCTCGGCTGGCAAGCCATTCGCGGGCAGCCGATGCCCCTGGCGAGACAGTGGCGAGGGGCGGCGCTCATAGGATTCCTGCTGCTCGTGGTAGGGAACGGCGGCGTCGCGGTGGCGGAACACTGGGTAAGTTCCGGCGCGACGGTGGCGCTCATCAGCGTCATGCCGCTCGCTACGGCATTGTGGTCCTGCCTGTTCGGCGAACGGCCGCGCCGTTTGGAGTGGGGTGCCATTGTCCTGGGCGGGATCGGGGCCGCCGTCATGTTGATGGGACGGGATCTGCAGGGAAGCCTGGTCGGCACGTTGGTGATCTTGCTGGGCACGACATGCTGGTCGCTCGGCACCGTGCTCTCTCGCCGCGTCGATATTCCTCATGGTCCGACCGGATTTGGTGCGGAGATGCTGGCCGCCGGCGTGATGGCCCTTGGGGTAAGTATCGTCCTGGGCGAGCGATGGGAGTTACCGACTTCGCCGCGAGTGTGGTGGGCCTGGGTGTATCTGGTCCTGTTCGGCTCGGTAGTGGCATTTTCGGCCTATCGTTTTGTAGTCGAACGCGTTTCATCCACCCTGGCGTCCACCTACGCCTACGTCAATCCGCCCGTGGCGCTGTTCGTGGGTTGGTGGTTGGGGAACGAATCATTCTCGACGAATACGCTGGTGGGCTTGCCGATCGTACTGGGCGCCGTGGCCTTGCTCGCATGGGTGCAAGCACGGTCTCAAAAGGTCACAGCGCCGTTAGCGGCGGCGAAGATGACGATCGCGAGCGCCAGGGACGCCGCGTGAATCGCCCGGCATGTCGCCCAAGTCCTCTCCTGGGCGCCACCCTGTAGAAACACTAAGGGTGGTACCTGGTCGACCCGGCGGTGCCTCGAGTGTGGCATGATCCGGTAGACCGAACCGCGCGAGGTACCAGGATGGACACCATCACTCTGAGTGCTACCCGGGCTTCCATTGCCATGCTCATCGCGTGTCTCATCACAACGATTGGCCTCTGGCTTATTGCCACGATATTGATGGCCGGTTTACGTCCACACTCTGTCAACTTACGCGACGACCAATCGACTAAGTTCCAGGTATGTCTTATCGGAACCCCGAGCTGTCTGTCCCTGTACCCACCGCCAACCACATGTTTGTTGTCGTCGCTGGGGCGGTGTTCGGCTGACGGGGAATTCGGTTTGATCGACCCCGCATCGCGATAACAGCGCATCGATCAAAATGCGTGGTCGAAGGCGACCTCACCCTGCACGGCCACCTGGTAAGCGGAGACCTTGCGTTCGAAGAAGTTCGCGAGCTCCTGGACGTCCTGCAGCTCCATGAAGGCGAAGGGATTGCGGTCTCCGTACATGGGCGGCAGCCCCAGCATGGTCAAGCGCTGGTCGGCCACATATTGCAGGTACTGGCGCATCTCGATGCGGGTCAATCCGGCGACGCCCTGGGAGAGCACGTCGTCCGCGAATGCCGCCTCGCACTCCACCGCTTCCTCGATCATGGTGCGCACCTCTGCCGCCCAGTGCGAATCGAACAGCTCGGGTTCCTCGCTGCGCACGGTGCGCAGCACTTCGTAGGCGAACGCCATGTGCGCGCTCTCGTCGCGGAACACCCAGTTGGTGCCCGAGGCCAAACCGGGCAGCAGGCCGCGGGAGCGAAGAAAATAGATGTAGGCGAATGCCCCGAAGAAGAACAGTCCCTCGATGCAACTGGCAAAGCAGGTCAGATTGAGCAGGAACCGGCGCTTGTCGTCGATCGAATCGATGCGTTGCAATTCCTGCACTGAGTCGGTCCAGCGTTGGCAGAATTGCGCCTTGCGGCGGATGGAGGGAATGTTGTCGATGGCAGCGAAGGCCCGGGCGCGCTGCTCCTGATCCGGCACGTAATTGTCGAGCAGAGTCAGGTAGAACTGCACGTGCAGGGCTTCTTCGTAGAGCTGCCGCGACAAATACATCCGCGCCTCGGGCGCGTTGATGTGCTTGTACAGGCTCAACACCAGATTATTGGCGACGATGGAGTCGCCGGTGGCGAAGAAGGCGACGAGCCGCTCTATCAGATGCCGGTCGGCGGGGCTCATGCGCCGCTGCATGTGACCCAGATCGATTTGAAAATCGATCTCCTCGACGCTCCAAGTGTTCTTGATCGCCGCCCGGTACATCTCGTAGAACTTCGGGTAACGCATCGGGCGCATGGTCAGATTGAATCCCGGATCGAGCAGGCGGGTCATTGGCAGGCCTCGCAGGTCTCGGGATTCTCGAGCGAGCATGCGACGGCATCCGGTTCCGCGACGGTTGTCTTGGCGATGCGCGTCGCCGGCCGCGAGCGCAGATAGTAAGTGGTCTTGAGCCCCTGCTTCCACGCGAACATGTACATGCTGGATAGCTGGCCGATGCCGGGGTTGGCCATGAACAGGTTCAGGGATTGACTCTGGTCGATGTACGGGCCGCGCTCGGCCGCCATCTCGATCAGCGCCTTCATGGGCAGCTCCCATACGGTTCGGTAGATCTGCCGCAGCTCGATGGGCAGGGAATCCAATTGCTGCACGGATCCGTCCGCGAGCTTGATGGCGTCGCGTATTTCCGGTGTCCACTGTCCCAATTGCTTCAGCTCCTCGATCAGGTAGGCGTTGATCTGCAGAAAGTCCCCGGAGAGGGTCTCGCGCTTGAAGAGGTTCGACAGCTGCGGTTCGATGCATTCATGGCAGCCGGCAATGGAGGCGATCGTCGCGGTCGGCGCGATCGCGATCAGCAGGCTGTTGCGCAGGCCATGCGTCCGGATCTCGCTTTTCAAGTCGCGCCAGCGCGCGGTATTTTCCGGCGTCGCTCCCCAGGAGTCGAATTGCAGCTCGCCCGCGGCGGCGCGGGTCTGGGAAAAGCCGGGATGCGCGCCGTGCTCGCGCGCGACCTCGCAGGAAGTACGCAGGGCGTGGAAGTACACTTCCTCGGAAATTCGCCGCGACAGCGCGCGCGCGGGCTCGCTGTCGAACGGCAGCCGCAGCTTGAAGAACACATCCTGCATTCCCATCAACCCCAGGCCCACGGGGCGCCAGCGCAAGTTGGACGATCGTGCCGTCGCAATGGGATAGAAATTCAGATCGATGACGCGGTCCAACTGGCGCACGGCGATCTCGACGGTGTGCGCCAGCTTGTCGAAGTCCAAGGCGTCGCCGGTTACGTGCTGTGCGAGGTTGATGGATCCCAGGTTGCAGACCGCGGTTTCCGAATCGGCCGTCACCTCGAGGATCTCGGTGCAAAGGTTCGACAGATGCACCACGGCGTGCGGCTGCCCGGTCTGATTGCATTTCCGGTTGGCCGCGTCCTTGAAAGTCATCCAGCCGTTGCCGGTCTGCGCCAGCGTGCGCATCATCCGGCCGTACAGTTCCCGGGCGGGAAGCGACTTGCGCGCGAGGCCGCGCGCCTCGGCCTGGACGTAGGCCTGGTCGAATTCATCGCCCCACAGGTCAGGCAGCTCCGGCACGTCCTTGGGATCGAACAGCGACCACTCCTCGCCGGCATCGACGCGCTTCATGAACAGATCCGGCACCCAATTGGCGAGGTTCAAGTGGTGCGTGCGCCGCGCGTCGTCGCCGGTGTTGTCGCGCAGCTCGAGAAACGCTTCGATGTCGGCGTGCCAGGTCTCCAGATACACGCAGGCGGCCCCCTTGCGTTTGCCGCCTTGATTGACGGCCGCCACCGATGAATCCAAGGTCTTCAGCCACGGCACGATGCCGTTCGACAAGCCGTTGGTGGAACGGATCAGCGACCCTTCGGCGCGGACCCGATGCCAGGCGACGCCGATGCCGCCGGAGAATTTCGACAGCAGCGCGATATCCTTGTACCTGTCGTATACGCCGTCGAGCGAATCGGCCGGCGAGTCGAGCAGAAAGCAACTCGACAATTGTTCGTGCTGGGTGCCGGCGTTGAACAAGGTCGGCGAACTCGGCAAGTAGTCGAGCGAGGAGAACAGGTCGTACAGATCGATCGCTTCGCGCACGCCGGTGCTGAGCGCCACTGCAACGCGCATCCAAAAGTACTGAGGGGTTTCGATGACGTGGCGCAGCGTCGGATGCTTGAGCGAGTATCGATCGTACAGGGTGCGCAATCCGAAGTATTCGAACTTCCGCGTGCGGTCGGCATCGATGGCGTCGTTGAGCTTGCGGGCGTGGGATTCGACGAAATGCAGAACCCGCTCGTTGATCAGGCCGGCGTCGAAGCCCGCGCGGATCGATTGCGAGAACGAATAGATTCCCTGGCCTTGCACCTCCTTGTCGATGAAGGCGGCGAGCAGTCGCGCGGCAAGCTTGGAATACGCGGGATCATCGACCATGAACGACGACGCCGTACGAATCGACAGCTCATCCAGCGCGCGCGTGGTGGCTCCGTCGAAGAGACCGGCGATGGTTTTGAGCGCGACGCGCATGGGATCGACGTCCGGTATCCCCTCGCTGCAGCGGGTCACCGCGCGCACGATCTTGTTGACGTCGACGGGTTCATGCGCACCCGAGCGCTTGGTTACGCGCATGGGATTGCGCGCCGCGGGCGGGGCGCTCAGTTTGAACGCAGATTGGGCGAGGGGAGGGGATGAGGCGGAGGCGTGTAGGTTCATGACGATGTTTTCCGTTCGAAGCGGAACTCCGGCGGGCGCTCGAACGGGTGCGTCGGCACAGGCGTGCACGCTCACTCCGGTCGCTCCTCCCACGAGAGCTCCAAAGCCACCAGCACCCCACACGGGATGCCGATCGCGGCAGGTCTTCGGACTTCCGGGCGGGGACCGCGATTCGGCCCATTCCTAGTACATGCCGCTTCCCGACTCTCAAAGGAGCATCTCCCTCGAGAATCAGTGCCTAGGCATGATTCGTTCCCAGTTACCGCTGCGGGGCAGTTCCGGATTCACACCGGATTCCCTATTAACCCAGCAGATGTGCCGGGTACCGCGATTAGACACAAGATATTGTGTTTACCAAGCGCCGTCAACCGCGATCCCCGATGCTCACTCCCCGTCGCGCCGTCTCGACACTCACGAGGTATTGCAGACCGTCCGCTCGAACTGTATATAATAACAGTGCTTCACGCTCGAAAAAATCTATGAATGGCGCCTCGTTCACCTGAGACGATGGGTATATGAACGTCCTGCAGTCGTTTCATCCCGCGGTTGCCGCCTGGTTCTCGCGGACCTTCGACGCGCCCACCCTCGCGCAGGAGCGCGCGTGGCCGGCGTTGCAGGAGGGGCGGGATGTTTTGGTGGCCGCTCCCACCGGTTCCGGCAAAACCTTCGCAGCCTTTCTCGCGGCCATCGACAGTCTCGTCAAAGAGGGCCTGGAGGGAGGCCTGCCGGATGAGACCCGCATCGTCTACGTCTCGCCGCTGAAGGCCCTGTCGAATGACATTCAGCGCAATCTCGTCGCGCCGCTCGAGGGTATTCGCGAAGAACTCGCGGCCTTGAACCTGCCCGATGTGGCCATTCGTGCGGTGGTCCGCAGCGGGGACACTTCGCAGTCCGAGCGTGCAGGGATGCGGCGCAAGCCCCCGCACATCGTAGTGACCACACCCGAATCCCTGTACATCTTATTGGGTTCCCAATCGGGCCGGGCGATGCTGGCGAACTGCCGCACCGTGATCGTCGATGAGATTCACGCCATTGCCGGCAACAAGCGCGGCGCCCATCTGGCGCTGTCGATCGAGCGGCTGCAGACGCTGGCGGGTCACGCACTGACGCGCATCGGATTGTCCGCGACGCAGAGGCCGATCGAGGAGGTGGCGCGTTTTCTGACTGCGCGCGCCTGCACCATCATCGACGGCGGCCATGTTCGCGCTCGCGATCTGGCTTTGGAATTGCCGCCGGCCCCGCTCGAGGCGGTGATGTCGGGCGAGGTGTGGACCCAGGTTTACGACCGGCTGGCCGAGCTCGTGCGCGAGCACCGCACCACTCTGGTTTTCGTGAATACCCGCAGGTTGGCCGAGCGTGTGGCGCGGCATCTTTCCGAACGGCTGGGCCACGAGAATGTCGCCGCGCATCACGGCAGCCTGGCCAAGGATCGGCGCTTGGACGCGGAGCAGCGGCTGAAGCGCGGCGAGCTGAAAGCGCTGGTGGCAACCGCATCGCTCGAGCTCGGCATCGACATCGGCGACGTGGACCTCGTGTGCCAAATCGGCTCGACTCGCTCCATCAATGCGCTCTTGCAACGCGTGGGCCGCGCCGGACACTCGGTCGGCGGTATTTCCAAGGGCCGATTGTTTCCCTTATCCCGCGACGAGCTGGTGGAATGCGCGGCGCTGCTCGATGCCGTTCGCCGCGGCGAATTGGACCGGTTGATCGTTCCGCAGAATTCGCTCGACGTTCTCGCGCAGCAGATTACCGCCGAGGTGGCGGCGCGCGAATGCGCCGAGGATGAGTTGTTCGATCTGGTGCGCCGGGCCTATCCCTACCGGGCGTTGCGGCGCGAAGACTTCGACGATTGCGTGCGCATGTTGGCGGAGGGTTTCAGCACCCGTCGCGGGCGCCGCGCGGCGCTGTTGCATTACGATGCGGTCAACAAGATGCTGCGTCCGCGCAAGGGCGCGCGGCTGACCGCGCTGACCTCGGGCGGCGCCATCCCGGATAACGCCGATTACAGAGTCATGCTGGAACCCGAAGGTCATCTGGTCGGCACGGTCAATGAGGATTTTGCAGTCGAGAGCCTGCAGGGCGATGTTTTTCAGCTCGGCAATACCTCGTATCGGATATTGCGGGTGGAGCGGGGCACGGTGCGTGTCGAGGATGCCCACGGCCAGCCCCCCTCCATACCATTCTGGCTCGGCGAGGCGCCGGGCCGCACCGAGCAGCTGTCCGAGGCGGTCTCGAGGCTAAGACAGGAGATCGAGCGGCGTTTGGACCTGGGCCACGCGGGCGAGGCCTCGGGCGGCGAGGCCCTGCAGTGGCTGACCGAGACCGTGGGACTGGACCTGCCAGCCGCGGTGCAGCTCGTTCAATACCTGAGCGCCGGGCGCTCGGCGCTCGGCTGCCTGCCGGCGTTGAATACCGTGGTTTTCGAGCGCTTTTTCGATGAATCCGGTGGCATGCAGCTGGTCATTCACTCGAGCTTCGGAAGCCGCGTGAATCGCGCCTGGGGATTGTCGTTACGCAAGCGGTTCTGCCGAACGTTCAACTTCGAACTGCAGGCCGCCGCGACTGAGGACCACATCGTGCTGTCGCTCACCCATGCACACAGCTTTCAGCTCGAGGAAGCCGCGCGCTACCTGCACTCGAACACCGTACGCCCGCTGCTGGTGCAGGCTCTGTGCGCGGCGCCTATGTTCGGGGTTCGCTGGCGTTGGGATGCGGGCATCGCGCTCGCGCTGCCGCGTTTTCGCGGCGGCAAAAAGATTCCGCCACAAATCGCGCGCATGAACGCCGAGGACTTGCTGGCGTCGGTGTTCCCGGACCAGGTGGCCTGCGCCGAGAATTTGCCGGGCGAGATCGAAATACCCGATCATCCGCTGGTTCGGCAAACGATCCGCGATTGCCTCGAGGATGCGATGGACATCGAGCGTTTCGAGGCGGTTCTGCGCGGACTCGAGAGCGGCGCCATCCGCGTCGTCGCGCGCGACCTCACCGAACCTTCGCCGCTGGCGCTCGAGGCCCTGAATGCGCGGCCCTACGCCTATCTCGACGATGCACCGCTCGAGGAACGGCGCACTCAGGCCGTGATGAGCCGCCGCTGGTTGGACCCCGAGTCCGCCGCCGATATCGGCAAGCTCGACAGCCAAGCGATCGCCCGCGTGCGCGCAGAGGCGTGGCCCGACGCGACGACGCAGGATGAGCTGCACGATGCGCTGCTCTGGCTGACGTTCCTGACCGACGAGGAAGTGCGCGGCAACCCGTCGTGGCCCCCGTTGATGGACGCACTCGCCGCTCACGGGCGCGTGGCGCGGATTTCCTGGAACGGAGCATCGGTATGGACGGCGGCCGAAAGGCGCGCACTGTTCGAGCCGCTCCCGGTGTCCGACGATTCCTTGGTCGAGATCGTCCGCGGACGGCTCGAGGGACTGGGGCCGGTAACTGCAGCGTCGCTGGCCGAGCCCCTCGGATTGCCCGCATCGAGCATCGACGTCGCCTTAGGCAGGCTCGAAGCGGAAGGGTTTGCCATGCGCGGCCGCTTCAGCCCGAGCCCGCCCAACCAAAGCCTGGCGGTGACGAGCGTGATGGCGGGCGTCGCGCCGGAGGAGTGGTGCGAGCGCCGGTTGCTCGCGCGCATCCATCGCTACACCGTCAAGCGTCTGCGCGCCGAGATCGAGCCGGTACAGGCGCGTGATTTCTTGCGATTTTTGTGCGAATGGCAGCGCGTGTTGCCCGAGGCGCGAATGCAGGGATCCGACGCGCTGGCGGCGGTGCTCACTCAGCTCGAGGGCTTCGAGGCTCCCGCAGCCGCATGGGAAGCCGAAATCATTCCCGCGCGCATGGTGGAGTACGAGCCGCAGTGGCTGGATGAGCATTGCCGTGCGGGGCGGGTGGTGTGGGCGCGGCTTGCCGCTCGCGGGGCCGCGAACACCGCCGACCCCGAACGCGGTCACGGTGCCTCGCCGATCCGGTCCACTCCCATCACCCTGCTGGCACGGCGCAGTGTGCCGCAGTGGACCGCGATGACCGATCCCTCCGATCCCGCTCACCTCACATCGAGAGCCCAGGCGGTGGCGCAATTCATCCGGGAACGCGGCGCCTCATTCTTCGACGAGATCGCCGAGCATGTGGGCATGCTGCCGGTGGAGGTCGAGGATGCGCTCGCAGAGCTCGTCGCACTCGGCATGGTGAACTCCGACAGTTTCGCGGGGTTGCGCGTGCTGCTGCTGCCGAGCGGCAGGCGCGCCAAGTCCACTTCGTATGCCATGCGCCGCAAACGCCGACTGGCCCTTTTCGGAATGGCGGATGCGGGTCGTTGGGCGCTGGTGCGGCGGCCGGCGGCGGGCGCTGCGGGACACGACGAGGAGGCGGTGGAACACATCGTGCGCACGTTGCTGCGCCGCTGGGGCGTGATTTTCTGGAAGCTTCTCGGACGCGAGGCAGATTGGCTGCCGCCCTGGCGCGATGTGCTCATGTGCTGCCGCCGGCTCGAGGCCCGAGGGGAGATTCGAGGCGGGCGCTTCGTTGCCGGATTTTCAGGCGAACAGTACGCGACGCCCGAGGCCATCGGACTCTTGCGCGACGTGCGGCGCAAACCGCCGTCGCAGCAGTACCTGTCGGTGTCGGCTGCCGATCCGCTGAATCTCATCGGCATCATTACACCGGGATCGCGGCTGGCGTCGCTCTCCGGCAATCGGTTGCTGTACCGGGACGGCTTGCCCATGGCGACTTACGCCGCGGACCAGGTTCACTTCCTCCAGGATCTTCCGGACAACGAGCAATGGGAGGCACAGACGGCGCTGTTGCGCCGCCACGCGTCCATCGCGCTGGATGATTTGGCCGGGGAGCCAGCTCCCTAGAATGGACCCCAGCCGCAAACGTCAGGGGGGCCGCGGCCGGCGGACCGAAACAAGCCGCGTTCCCCAATTACCGTGGGCCGAAGTCGTCAATCCGTACCCGCCCATGGAAGTACTGTCGGCGGATCAGCTCGAGGCCATTCATTTGACGTCGCTGCGCATCCTCGAGGAGTTGGGGATGGAAGTGATGTCGTCCCGCGCGCTCAAGATTCTCGAGCAGGGTGGCGCCGAAGTCGATGCGGCCACGAGGACCGTGCGGCTGGATCGCGGTCTGGTCGCGAGCGCATTGGCGGATGCACCGGCATCGTTCACCCTCACGCCGCGCAACGCCGGCCGACGCGTGAATTTGGGCGGCAACCGTGTCAATTTCGGGCTGGTGGCGGGACCGCCCAATGTTCACGACTTCGAGCGGGGGCGTCGAGCGGGAAACTACCGCGACTACTGCGATTTCATCCGGCTCGCCCATTACTTCAATACCATCCATCTGATCGGCAACCAAGTGTGCGCGCCGGTCGAATTGCCGGCGAATTCGCGCCATCTGGATACCTATCGCGCGAATCTTCTGTATACGGACAAGGCCTTTCACTGCACGGCGATCGGCACGGGACGCGCGCTCGACGGCATCCGGATGATGGCGATCTCGCGAGGCCTGGATCTCGAGCAGCTGGCCGCGAGCCCCGGCGTCATCACCATAATCTCGGTGAACAGTCCGCGCCGCTTCGATGAGGCCATGAGCGAGGGGCTGATCGCGATGGCGGAACACGGTCAGGCCGTGGTCATCACGCCGTTTACACTCATGGGGGCGATGGCGCCGGTGTCGCTGGCGGCGGCGCTCGCCCAACAAAACGCCGAAGCCCTCTTCGGCGTGGTGCTTGCTCAGATGGTCCGGCCCGGTACACCCGTCATGTACGGCGCATTCACGTCGAACGTCGACATGCGCTCGGGAGCACCGGCGTTCGGTACGCCGGAAAACGCCAAGGCCAACATCGCGAGCGGCCAACTGGCCCGCCGCTACCGGCTTCCCTATCGCACCTCCAATGCCAGCGCCTCCAACGTGGCCGACGCCCAGGGCGCCTACGAGACTGAGATGTCGCTATGGGGCGCGATTTTGGGACACGGCAATCTCGTGTATCACGCAGCCGGTTGGCAGGAGGGTGGATTGACCGCGTCATTCGAAAAGCTGGTGCTCGACGTCGAGATGCTGCAGATGATGGTGGAGTTCCTCAAGCCCATCGCGGTCGACGAGCAGGAGTTGGGCTTCGACGCCATCAAGGGAGTGGCCACCGGCGGCCATTTCTTCGGCGAACCGCACACCATGGAGCGCTACGAGCATGCGTTCTACCGGCCGCTCGTGTCCAACTGGCAGAACTACGAGAACTGGCAGCTCTCCGGAGGCAAGGACGCGACACAACGAGCCACGCAGATCTGGAAGCAGGCCCTCAGCGAGTACGAGGAGCCGGCGATGGATCCCGCCGTCCGCGAAGCGCTGGACGCCTATGTCGAGCAGCGCCGCGCAGCCATTGGCAGCGGCGAGCCGTAGTCAGCGTCGCATTTTCACAAAGGGAGAGTTCACATGATTTACAGACGATTTGCTGGTGCAATTGTGTTTTCCATCCTGGCGACACTAGCTCGCGCCCAAACCATCACACCGGATTCAAGCAACCCTTCAGACAATCACATAGGACAAAAAGCCATCAGCCGAGTCACAGGCATCGGCGGCATCTTCCTTAAGGCAAAGGATCCGACGATGTTGCGGGCCTGGTATAAAACGCACCTGGGCATTGATGTTCAGGCATGGGGCGGCACGGCATTTCGTTGGGTGGATAGTTCAGGTCATCCAATTGCGGGGAAAACCGCTTGGTTCGTGGGAGATGGGAAGAACTTCGCCCCAAGCACTGCATCGTTCATGGTCAATTACCGGGTGTCCGATCTTCATGGACTCTTGGCCACACTCCGTGCTGAAGGATGTAACGTCTTGGAGAAAACTGAGGAATCGGAGTTCGGCAAGTTTGGCTGGGTCATGGACCCTGAGGGCAATAAGGTAGAACTGTGGCAACCTCCAGAAGGCCAGTAATGGAGTTATGCTGAGTTTGGTGGCCGCGACCGGGCATTGATTGGAGAGCTGGCATATGCATATTGGCCTTATCGGAGGGATCGGCCCTGCGGCGACCGATTTTTATTATCGGCGCCTGATCTCAACGTTTGCCAGCAAGAAGGCGGCGCTTGAGCTGACGATCGTGCATGCCGACACACCAACGCTCCTCGGCAATCTCGCAAATAATGCCGCCGGTGCCCAAGTCGCCATCTTTATGAAGCTGACTAACCGCTTGGCGGCGGCGGGGGCCGAATGTGTCGCTATCACATCCATCGCCGGCCACTTCTGTATCGACGCGTTCAAGGCATCGTCCGTGCTACCCGTTGTTGACATGATTTCCGAAGTTAATCGAGCCATTGCACGACGAGCCTTCGAGCGGATCGGCATCCTCGGAACCCGCACGGTCATGGAGACGCGCTTTTATGGAGGCGTTTCCGGCGTGGAAGTCGTCCCGCCGAGCGGCCAGGATCTGGAAGACGTGCACCAGGCCTATGTTGCGATGGCAGCGTCCGGGATCGTTACAGAACCTCACAGAGCGGTCTTCGCCGCGGTCAGCAAAAAGTTGCTTAATGAGTCTGGCGTCGAGGCAATCATGCTCGGAGGCACCGACCTCGCATTGGCCTTCAACGAACGAGACACAGACTTTCCGCTCGTCGACTGCGCCGGCATCCATGCGGACGCCATCGCTAAATTGGCCACCACCTGAGATAGTCGTGACGTCGGCACCCCGCTGCGGAGGAGTGCGCTCACCGTCGAGACACGAGGGAGATAATTCGACCCGTCGAAGTACCCTCCGGCTAGCTGTCGTTCGCCTCGTGATTGACGAGCTAACCGGCAAGTGATCTAGTTCGCCAGAGCATATGCAGGCAGCCGACATTAACGCCATAGAGAGGCAGGTCACTGTGAGCGGGCGGCAAAATCAAACGACGACAACACTTGTTGTGGCCGGAACTGCGATTGCCGCGGCAGCACTCGTGTTCGTATCCATTCCCGCAATCATTCTCGCGTTGGCAACGGCCTGGGCAAAGATCCGATACGCGAGATACCCAAGCTCCGATGATGCCTTCGGGTGGGGTGTGCTGATTTCCGCACCTCTCGTGTTAGCCCTGGATCTGGGAGTGAGCATCGGACTTGGAGTGATTATCTTCCGTACCCTCAGAGATTGTCGGTGGCGCGGCGATGGCAAGGTCCGTTAACTCTCGAGCGCATCGCGAGCCTCAGCTTGAGGTCACCATCGGCGGTTGGCGGTCGAGGAGGGACACTGAGCAGATGTCGAGCCGCCACGGTCGCAGATCGGCCAGGAGCCGTCGGTGGCAACGCCAAAATGGCTGCCACTTAGCTGCCATTCCTTGCTCGCGATAGACTGAACGGATGGTAGGGTTGCAAAGTGTTTTGCGTGAAGCCTCGCGCTGACAAGACAGCGGTTGCCGTGGGCATCCAAAACCTGCACCTTCCAAGATGGTACGTGGAACTTGAACTACTCGCAGAGCGGACGGTCGATGACGTAAGCATATGAGCATTGGGGATTGGGAATGCGTTGCGGGCCAGCGGTAGCACTCGGGTTCTTTTTGCTGGTCACTTATGTCTCCGCAGCGACCCCTGTCGATCCCAGCGTCGAACGGCGCATCAAGCACGTTACTGAGGACATTCCACCAGCGTTGATCATCGATGGGGAGCCTGTCACGCATACCACGCTATCGCAGCAGATGGCAGCGCTTACTGCGGCGTTTGATCGCTGATATCTCCTTGGGTCATTTGGATGACGACGTGGTCACTGCAGACCTTGACACTGAACTCAAGTCTCTGCGCGCGCTGAATCAGCAAGTATTCTCCGGACTCGGCCCCGTGGTCTCGATGGCATTTATGCGCACTACCTCTACAGGCATCGACACCTATCATGTTGATTTCAAGAATGGTGAGGGCGAAATGGATATTCGGCTGCGGGACGACGGTAAGCTGCGATCTGTACGTTACTACCCTGATTAAATTCGACTGTCTTGTGGCGCGTGCGCCCTCTCCTCGGCGGCCGCGACATTTATCACAACGATGCCGACCTTTTGCCCTGTCTCAACGTAACGGTAGGCGTCCGCAATGTCTGCGAGGGGGTATTTTCGATCGATGACTGCTCTGAATTGGCCTGCCTCCATGCGGCTCTTCAAGAAACCGACAAACCCGTCGATGCGCCCCGGCAGTACAATGACAACCCGGTTGCTCCGCGTGATCGACGACCACATGGCAAGCACCACGTTCTGTCCCCAAGGTCCGAGATCTGTTGCGGCAAAGAGCCCATCGGGCTTCAACAGTTTGCGGCAGTGAAAAAATGAAGTCTTTCCGACTGCATCCACCACGAAATCGAAGGTCTCCCCGATACGCGTGAAGTCCTTCGAGGTGTAGTCGATCGCATGGTTTGCGCCGAGGGATTTGACAAGCTCAAGATGTCGCGTCGCAACGACTGCTGTCACCGCGGCGCCAGATGACTTCGCTAGCTGAATCATCGCCGTGCCGATGGCGCCGCTGGCGCCATAAATCAGAATCTTCTGGCCGGGTTTGAGATCAATCCTTTTCAACGCTGCGTTTGCGTAGAAAGCGCCTTCGCAGACCACAGCCTGGTCAAATTGAATGCCTGCCGGCATTGTCGCGACCGCTCTCTCGGGAACCGAGACATATTCCGCTTGAGCTCCATTGCTTCTGGACGGACACATGCCGAAAACGCGATCGCCTTGCTTGAACGAAACGATTCCAGCGCCCACCGCTTCAACCTCCCCGGCGAAATCCAATCCGAAGATCGTACGTCGCGGTCGGCGCAGCCCGAAGAAGAGCCGTGCGAAAAATGGGTGGGCTCGGAGCTCACCACAATCTGTGCGGTTGACTGTCGCCGCATGGACCCGGATCAAAACCTCGTCTGCTGCGGGCGTCGGCTTCGGCGCATCGAGTATCTTTATCACGTCCGGTGATCCGTAACGTGTGATGACAACCGCTTTCATTTGTTGGGTAGTAAGCGGTTGCCCGTAGGCATGACATTCATGATCGGCCGCCTGCTAGGGCAGCGGCAGCTGTGTCGCGTCCCAGCCGCCGCCCACGGCTTCGATGAGCGCCACGCTCGCCTGCAGCCGGCTCGACAGCACGGAGAGCGCCGTTTCCTCCGCGCTCAGACGCGTGGTTTGCGCCGTGATGACGCTGCTGTACGGTACGGTTCCGGCCTTGTACTGATTGAGCGTGAGCTTCTCCGCTTCCCGCGCGGCCGCCACCGTGGCGTCCTCGATGACCGCCTCCTTTTCCAGGACGCGCAGAGTGACGATCTGATCCTCGACCTGCTGAAATCCCGACAGCACCGTTTGCCGGTAATTGTCCACGCTGGCGTCATAGGCCGCGCGCGCCTGGGCCACCTGCGCGCGGCGTAAGCCGCCGTCGAACAGCGTCTCCGCCAGCTGGGGACCCAGCGACCAAACGCGATTCGGCACCTCGATCAATCGCGACCACGCAGGTCCGGTGTAGTTGTCCGACCCCGCCAGGGTCAGGCTCGGAAAAAAAGCCGACACCGCCACTCCGATCAGCGCATTGGCCGCCGCCACCTTGCGTTCCGCCTCGGCCACGTCGGGCCGCCGCTCCAGCAGGGTGGAAGGAACTCCTGCAGGCACCGTGGGTACGTCCTCCCGCATGGAGGTGGGGGCCAGCGTGAACGACGCCGGTTGCTGGCCGACGAGTACGGCGATCGCATGCTCGAGTATGCCGCGCTGAATCTTCGCGTTCACCTGCTGGGCCTGGCTGGACAAGAGCTGCGTCTCCGCGCTCACGACGTCGGCTCTGGCGGCCACACCGAAGCGATAGCGGCTCTCGGTGATCTTCAGGGACAGTTCCTCGGCAACCACAGTGTCGTCCAACAACTTCTGCAGCTGGTCCTGGGCGCGCAGCTCGAAATAATCGGTGGCGAGCGCCGCCTGGGCCGATAGTCGCGCGGCGGCGAGTGCCGCGGCGCTGGATTGGGCGGATGCCCGGTTGCTCTCGGTATTGCGGCGAATTTGGCCCCAGATGTCCAGATCCCAACCCGCCGATACCCCGGCGCTGTCCAAGGTTCGCGTCGGTCCGCCGTCCGTCGAGCCGCGTGCTCGCCCCGCGCTGACGCCGATGGTGGGCCAAAAGCCCGCGCGTGCCTGGGCCACCAAGGCCCGCGCCTGATCGTAGGCCGCCGCGGCCGCCTTCACGTTCTCGTTGGAAATGTCGATACGCACTTCCAGTTGATTCAGCGCATCGTCCTTGAAAATCTCCCACCACGGTCCCCGGCTCAGCACGTCGTTGGGCTCGCTGGGTTTCCAATCGCCCGCCTCCTTGTAATTGGGCGCGGCGTCGAACTTCGGCCGATGGTAGTTGGGGCCCACTGCGCACGCGGCGAGGACGCCGAGCCCCGTGGCCGCGCTCACCCAACGCATGAGGCGCATCACGTGCCGGCTCCCATCGGCTCGAATCCATGGCCGGTGAGGCCCGAATCGGCGGGCCGCGCGGGCGGAGAGTTGTACTTGCCCTGTTTCAAATGTTTCCAGTACCGATGGATGTACAAGTAAACCACCGGAGTCGTGTACACCGTGAGAAGTTGGCTGACCACGAGGCCGCCGACGATGGCTATCCCCAGCGGCCGGCGCATCTCCGTGCCGTCCCCGGAAGCGATGGCCAGCGGCAACGCGCCGGCAATGGCGGCGCAGGTGGTCATCATGATGGGTCGAAACCGCAGGCTGCAGGCATGGGCGATGGCGGTGCGCGGATCCATACCGAGGTTGCGCTCGGCCTCGAGGGCGAAATCCACCATCATGATGGCGTTCTTTTTCACGATACCGACCAGCAGCAGAATCCCCAGAAACGCAATGAGACTGAACTCGGTGCCGGTAACCATCAATGCAAGCAGCGCACCGACGCCGGCGGAGGGCAGGGTGGAGAGAATGGTGAGCGGCTGGCTGTAGCTTTCGTACAGCACGCCCAACACCACGTAGATTGCGATCAACGCGGCTACCAGCATCAGCGGCGTATTGCTGTTGCTCTGTTGAAAGAGACGGGCGGTTCCGTAGGTTCCGCCGATGATGGTGACGGGCATGTGGATTGCGCTCATCGTCCGCTCGATCGCAGCCAGGGCCACATCCAGCGTCTCGTTTTCCGGCAGGTTGAAGGCAATGGCGGTGGATACGGAAGTGCCGGTGTGGTTGACGCCGACCGGAGTGCTGCCCGTGGTGAAGTGGCTGAATGCCGAAAACGGTACCACGGTCTCCTGGGCGACGCTGACGGCGGCGCCGGTGGAGGTGTTGCCGCGCCCGGAGTTGGCCAGCGAATTCGACGCAAGATTACGCGCCACATCCTCGGCGATGGCGGCGCTGGTGGACGTGGTCGATGCGGCGGACGTCAGCACGACCGTGCCGGCCACGGCCTGCGTAGACTGCGTTCCCGAGACCGAGCCGCCGGAAGTGCTCACGTACAGGTTCTTGAGCGTGTCCGGGTTCTGCCAGAACTCGGGCGCCACTTCCATGACGACATGGTATTGCTGTGGACTGAAGGGGTTGAGAATGTTCGAGACCTGAGCCTGCGCGAACGCGTCGCCCAGCGCGTTGTCGATCTGAATCTCCGTGAGCCCGAGGCGCGAAGCGCTGTCGCGGTCCACGATGAGATCGGCTTCCAGGCCGCCGGGTTGCAGATCGGTATCCACGTCGGTGATTTCCGGCACGCCCTGAAGCGCGGTGCGCAGCTTCTGCGACCAGGTTTGCAGCTCGGTCAGGTCATCGCCGAGCAAGGTCCATTGATATTGGGAGTTGGCCGATCGTCCGCCGCCGCGAATGTCCTGCACGGCCTGCAGAAAAGTTGCAACCCCCGTGACGCTGTTCAGCTTCGGCCGCAGTCGCGCGATGATGCGATCCGCGGAAATGCGCCGTTCGGCCAGGGGCTTGAGCGCGATGGTGACGTTGGCGCTCGCGGTGCTGCCGGAAGGGCCGAAGCCGCCGCCGCCCACCGATCCGGTGACGGTTTTCACCGCGGGGTCCGCTTGAATGATGGCCGCGACCTCCTGCAGCTTGCGCTTCATCAATTGGAACGACGTGGACGCATCGCCGCGAATTCCACCCTGCAGCTGACCGGTATCCTGCTGCGGAAAGAAACCTTTCGGAATCACCACGTAGAGATAGACATTGAGGCCGACGGTCGCGAACAACAGCAGCAGCATGGTTCGCGGGTGGTGCAACGCCCAATCGAGCGAGTGTTCATATCCGCTGCGCAGCCGCGCGAAGCCGCGTTCGAATGCCTGCATGAATCGCGGCGATTCTCCTTGGTGCACGCGTCGGAGGAGCAGCGAACACATCATCGGTGTCGTGGTCAGTGAAATCACCAGCGAGATGAGGATGGACACCGACAAGGTGACGGTGAACTCGCGGAATATTTTTCCGACGATGCCTCCGGCGAACATGAAGGGAATGAACACCGCCACCAGCGAGAGGCTCATGGAGACGACGGTGAAACCCACTTCGCGGGCGCCCAGCAGGGCGGCGCTCAGGCGCGACATGCCCGCTTCGATGTGCCGCGTGGTGTTTTCCATGACGACGATGGCGTCATCGACCACGAAGCCGGTGGCAATGGTGAGCGCCATCAGCGAGAAATTGTCGAGCGTATAGTTCAACAGGTACATTGCGCCGAAAGTTCCGATCAACGACACCGGCACGACCAACGCGGGAATGAGCGCCGCCCGGTAACTGTTCAAGAAGACGTAGACCACGAGGATGACGAAGGCCACGGCGAGCATCAGGGTCTGTTCGACCTGGCGCAGCGAGGCGCGAATCGTGATGGAACGGTCGAACGTGACCACCAGATCGATTTTGGGGTCGATGGAGCTCTTGAGCACCGGCAACTCGGCTTTGACGGCGTCGATCATTTCGATGATGTTCGCCCCCGGTTGCTGGTACACCTGGACGAATACGGCGGGTTTGCCGTTGTACAGGCCGTAGGTGCGGATGTTCTCGGTTGCCCCATCCTGCATGTCCAGGACCTGGGCCACGTCGCCGAGCCGCACCGTGGCGCCGTTGCGGTTGGCGATGATCAGGTCGCGATAGGGGCCCGCGTCGCGGGCATTGTCATTGGTGTAGATCTGGTAATGCAGCGAATCGGATTCGATTGCGCCTTTCGGTGCGTTGGCGTTGGCGTTGGAAATGGCGGCGCGGACATCCTGCAGGCCGATGCCGTACTTGGAGAGCGACAGCGGATTGATTTCGACGCGCACGGCAGGAAGGGCGCTGCCGTTCACGTTCACTCCGCCGACGCCTTGAATCTGCGACAGGCGTTGCGAGATCACCGCGTCGGCCGCGTCGTAGATCTGGCCCTGGGTGAGCACATCGGAGGTCATGGCGATGGCCATGACCGGAAACAGGGAGGTGTTGAGTTTGCGGTAGGAAGGATTGCGGGTCAGCGACGAGGGCAGGTCGGCGTGCGCGGCGACGATGGCCGCCTGCACGTCGCGTGCCGCCCCGTCGATGTCGCGATCGACGCCGAAGGTCAGCTGAATGTTGGTGGTTCCAACGCTGCTGTTCGACGTCATGTCGTCGACGTCGGAGATCGCGCCCAGATGCCGCTCCAAGGGAGTGGCCACCGTGCTCGCCATCACCTCCGGGCTCGCTCCCGGCAGCTGCGCCGATACGAAGATGGCCGGCACATCGATGCGCGGCAGCGGCGCCACCGGCAGCAAAGTGAATGCGGCGGCGCCGGTCAGCGCCACGCCGGCCGTCAGCAGTATGGTCGCCACCGGTCTGCGTATGAAGGGAGCGGAAATGTTCATGCCGAACCTTCCGACGCCAGCTCGGCGTCGTCGGCCGCTGTCTCGGGACCGCGCACGCGGGCCGCGATGCGGTCGAACGCCAGATAGATCACGGGGGTGGTGAACAGGGTCAGCACCTGACTCACGAGCAGTCCTCCGACGATGCTGACGCCGAGCGGGTGGCGCAGTTCGGAACCCGTGCCCGTGCCGAGCATGAGAGGCAGGGCGCCGAATATGGCCGCAACCGTGGTCATGAGTATGGGGCGAAAGCGCAGCAGACAGGCCTTGTAAATCGCGTCGCGCGGCGACAACTTCTCGTCGCGCTGCGCAACGACCGCGAAGTCGATCATCAGAATGGCGTTCTTCTTCACGATGCCGATGAGCAGAATGATGCCGATGAGCGCGATGATGGTCAGATCGTCACCCGCCAGCATGAGCGCGAGCAGGGCGCCGATGCCCGCCGAGGGCAACGTCGAGAGAATCGTGATGGGATGGATGAAGCTCTCGTACAGCACGCCCAGGACGATGTACATGACGAGGACCGCGGCCACCAACAACAGGATCTCGTTGGTCAGATTGCTGCGGAACGCCAGAGCGGCTCCCTGAAAAGTGGTTCGTATGCTCACCGGCAGTCCGATCCCGTGCTCGGTGTTTTCGATGGCCGTCACGCCGGCACCGAGCGAGGTGCCGGGGGCCAGGTTGAAGGACACCGTGGTCGCCGGAAACTGCGCCAGGTGATTGATGAGCAGCGGCCGCGTCTCCACATCGACCTTGGCGATCGCCGACAGCGGCACCTGGCCGCCGCTCGCAGAGGGCACGTAGATGGATGCGAGCGAGTCCACGGACCGGTACGTCCCCGGATCCGCCTCCAGTATGACGCGGTACTGATTCGACTGCGTGAAGATCGTGGAAACGATACGTTGGCCGAAAGCGTCGTACAGGGCGTTGTCGACGGTCCCGACGCTGATGCCCAACCGGGCCGCGCTGTCGCGGTCGATGGTGATGTAGGCCGCCAGTCCATTGTCTTCCTGGTTGCTGACGACGTCCGCAAGGTCCGGCTGCTCGCGCAGCGCCGTCAGCAGCTTGGGAGTCCACGTGGACAATGCCGCGGAGTCCGCGCTTTCCAGGGTGAATTGATACTGAGTGCGGCTGATGGTCGTATCCAGGGTCAGATCCTGGACGGGCTGCATGTACAGGGTGGCGCCGGCAATGTCGGCCGTCTCGGTCTGCAGCCGGCGGATGACGTCGGCGACGCTGGAGTTGCGGTCGGCGCGCGGCTTCAAATTGATCAAAAACCGTCCGCTGTTCAGCGTGACATTGTTGCCGTCGATGCCTATGTAAGAGGACAGGCTGGTGACGTCGGCATCCTTGAGAATGGCCGCCGCAAGCGCCTGCTGCCGGTCGGCCATCGCGGCGTAGGAAACGGACTCGGTCGCCTCCGAGACTCCCTGAATCAATCCCGTGTCCTGCTCCGGAAAGAAGCCCTTTGGGATGAGAACATAGAGAATCACCGTCAGCGCCACGGTCGCCGTCGCCACATACATGGTCAATCGCTGATGATCCAGCACCCACGTCAACCTTCGGCCGTACCACTCGACCGTTGCGGCAAACCATCGGCCCGACTCCGGCGCCGCGTGCGCGTCCGAGGGGCGATGCTTCAACAGCTTGGCGCACATCATGGGCACGAGTGTCAGGGAGACGACGGCGGAAATGAGAATCGTGACCGCGAGCGTCACGGCGAATTCCCGGAACAGACGCCCCACCACATCCTGCATGAAGAGCAGGGGAATGAGCACCGCGATGAGCGAGACGGTGAGCGATATGATGGTAAAACCGATCTGCCCTGCGCCCTTCAGCGCGGCCTCGAGCGGCTTCTCGCCCAGCTCGATGTAGCGCGAAATGTTCTCGATCATGACGATGGCATCGTCGACGACGAACCCGGTCGCGATGGTCAGGGCCATCAGCGACAGGTTGTTGAGACTGAAATTCGCCAGGTACATCACCGCAAACGTGCCGATGAGCGACAGCGGCACCGAGAGACTGGGAATGATGGTGGCGGGAACGTTGCGCAGAAATACGTAGATGACCAGCACGACCAGCACGACGGCGAGCACGAGTTCGAACTCGACGTCGGCCACCGAAGCTCTGATGGTGGTTGTGCGATCGGTGAGGATGGCGAGATCCACCCCCGCCGGCAGGGCGGCCTGCAGGGAGGGGAGCAGATCGTGGATTCGGTTGACCACATCGACCACATTCGCACCCGGCTGGCGCTGAACGTTCAGGATCAGGGCAGGGACCCTGTTCATCCAGCCGCCGAGCTTCGCGTTTTCCGCGCCCGACAGCAGGGTGGCCACGTCCTTGAGGCGCACCGCGGCGCCATTCTTGTACGCGACCACGACCATGCCGTAATCATCGGCGTTTCTGATCTGATCGTTGGTGTTGACCGTGTATGCGCTGCTCGGGCCGTCCAAGGTGCCCTTCGGCCCGTTTTGGTTGGCATTGCTGATGGTCGTGCGCAGATCGTCGAGATTCAATCCATAGGCGGCCATGGCCCGCGGATTCGCCACGACGCGCACCGCCGGCCGCTGACCGCCGGAGATGCTGACGACACCGACTCCTTTTATCTGCGAGATCTTCTGCGCGACGCGCGTGTCGGCAAGATCTTCCACCTCCGTGAGCGGCATCACCTTCGAAGTGAGTCCCAAAATGAGTACCGGCGCATCGGCGGGATTGACCTTTGCGTAAATCGGCGGGGCGGGCAAATCCTGCGGCAACAGGTTCTGCGCTCCGCTGATCGACGCCTGCACCTGTTGCTCGGCCACGTCGATGGCCAGAGCCAGGGAGAACTGCAGGGTGATCACCGACGCGCCGGCCGAACTGGTCGAGGTCATCTGGCTCAAACCGGGCATCTGGCCGAATTGCTTCTCCAGCGGCGCGGTGATGGCCGAGGTGATGACCTCGGGGCTGGCGCCGGGATAGAAGGTCTGCACCTGGATGGTCGGATACGCCACCTCGGGAAGCGCCGACAGGGGCAGCTGAAAGTAGGCGATCGCGCCGACGATCAGAATGGCGACCATCAGCAAGGTGGTCGCGACCGGGCGCAGAATAAATATGCGCGAGGGATTCATGCGGGCGCGTCCGCTGCCGGCTTCATGTCGAGGGTTGGGTTTGCGTGCGCGGGCGATGCGAGCCGTGCGAACCTGGCTTGCCCGGCGGCGCTCCGGGCGGACGGGTGCCGCCGGCGCCCGGCGGCGTCGCAGCCGGCAGCAGCACCTGCGCGCCGTCGCGCAGCCGATCGCCTCCTTCCGTCACGACCATCTCCCCCGCCTTGAGTCCCTGTGTGACGGCGACGCGCTCGCCGTCCACCACGCCCAGAGTCACGGGCCGCACCGACACGGTGCGATCGGGGTTCACGACATACACGAAGGTGCTGACCACGCCATTGGGTGCGCCGCGCCGCACGGCGGCGTTGGGGATGATGATTTGATCGCGCACCAGTTCCTGCAGCAGCTGGATGTTGACGAATTGGTTCGGGAACAACACGCTTTCGGTATTCTCGAATTGCGCGCGCAGCTTGACCGTGCCGGTCGTCACGTCGATTTGATTGTCGAGCGTGAGCAGCTTGCCGACCGCCAGCTTGGCGCTGTTGGTCCGGTCGTAGGCTTCCACCATCATCGGGCCGCCCTCATGCACGCGTCGAACCAGCGCCGGGACGTTGTCCTCCGGGATGGGGAAGATGACGGTGATCGGCTGCAGCTGGTTGACGACGACGATGCCGTTGGTATCGCCGGGGGTGACGTAATTGCCTTGATCGACCTGCCGCAAACCCACGCGACCGGTGACCGGCGACACGATGTTCGTGAACAGCAGATTCACGGCGGCGGTCTTGAGCTGTCCCTGGTCCGAGACGATCGTGCCCTTGTATTGGTCGACCAGGGCGCGCTGCGTATCGAGCTGCTGCTCGGCGATGGAATCCTCCTTGACCAGCCCTGCGTAGCGCTTCAGGTCCAACTCGGCGTCCGCCAGCAGCGCCTGATCGCGCTGCAGATTTCCCTTCATCTGCTCGAGGGCGGCCTCGTAGGGCCGGGGATCGATCTGCGCAAGAGACTGGCCCAGGCGGACGGTTTGACCCTCGACGAACAGGATCTTCTGCATGATTCCGCTGATCTGCGTCCGCACCGTCACGGTGGCGAGCGGGGTGACCGTGCCCAAAGCCGGAATTCGCAGCTGAATGTCGCCCGCCGCGGCGGTCGCCACGGTCACCGCGACCGGTCCGTTCTGCCCGCCGCGTGCGCCGCCGGGCCCGCCCGCCGCCGCTGCTTGCTTGTGCTGGATGAATCTGATCAGCACAATTAACAATAACAAGACGACCACGGTAATGAGCAACGCCACCCAATGGCGGCGGATGAATGCCAGGGGTCCGCGCTCAGGAGAGGGGGCTTGGAGATCTGTCGGATCGTTTAACACAACTTCACACTTCACCACGGTCGGGCCCACGTCCAGGCTGCCAATCGAGGACGTTTGGGCGATTGTCGGACTATAACCAGATTCTTCGGCGGACGACTACCCAGGTAACCCTAGTCGGAGCGTCCGCAGCACCGATGGTTCATCGGCGAGCGCAGAAATACGCGAATCGAGGCCTTCAAGCAGCATCCATACGGATTATATTGGGCCGTCAGTATCGCATGGGGGCACGATCAATGACCCGAAAACATTGACCCGCAAAGTAGTGCTCGCCACCGTGGGGTCGCTGGGAGACCTGCATCCTTTCATCGCCTTGGGAAGAGTCCTGCGCGGCCTCGGAGTGAACGCGGTCATTGCGTGCTCTCCGGAATACCGGGCCAAGGTGGAAGCGGCCGGCGTTACATATCACCCGTTGCGGCCTGGGTTCGACGACATCCAGCGCGATCTCGGCATGGACCGCGCGCAACTGACTCGCGCGGTGGTCAAGCACAGCCCATTCCTGTTCCGCAAACTGGTGTTGCCCTACCTCGGGGCGGCCTATGAGGACATGATGCGGGCGACCGAGGGCGCAGAGCTGATTCTGTCGAGCAGTCTCGCCTTCGCGGCACGGTTGGCGGCGGAGAAGCGGGGAATTCCCTGGATCGCGGTGGTTCTACAGCCGATGATGTTTCTTTCATCGTACGATCCTCCAGTGATTTCAGGGGCCGAATCTTTGAGCGCACTGCTGCGCTCGATGGGCCCAGTCCCGGCCCGGTACGCGCTGTGGATTCTCAGCAAGGCCGTCAACGTTTTGTTTCGGCCGCTGCGTACCCTGCGCGCCGACCTCGGCCTCCCGCCGTCGGCGCAGAATCCCCTCTTCGAAGGACAATTCGCGGATGGCGGCGCTATTGGACTGTATTCGCGGCTGCTCGGCGATGTGCGGCCGGACTATCCGCATCCAACGTCGATCGTGGGCTTTGCGACCTTCGACGCGGAGGACGGTTCGAGCGTCGGCTTGGATCCCGCCCTCCAGGCGTTCCTCGATGCCGGTCCGGCGCCGCTGGTGTTCACTCTCGGCAGCCTCATCGTCAACAGTCCCGGACGCTTCTACGGACACGGCGCCCGCGCGGCGGTCGCCTTACGCAAGCGCGTGGTGCTGTTGGTGGGCGAGCAGGCCTGCGGCGAGTTCGCGCATTTGCAATCGGCGGAAGTCTTCATCGCCGCCTACGCGCCGCATTCGGCGCTGTTCCCACGCGCCGCGGCGATCATTCACCACGGTGGCATCGGCACTCTCGCGCAGGCGCTGCGTTCGGGCCGCCCGCAGCTGATCGTGCCGTACTTTGCGGATCAGCCCGACAATGCCGCGCGAGCCCTGCGCCTGGGAGTCGCGCGCATTGTGCCGCCGGGGCGGTTCTCCACCGCGTCGGCGAGCCGCCACCTGGCCCGATTGCTCGGTGAGGATCGCTACCTCGAGCAGGCACGGATCATCGGCGAAGCGCTCTCGGCCGAGGACGGCGCCGCGGGTGCGGCGCGCATTGTGCTCGACAGGCTCGAAGAGTTGAGGCCAAATTGAGGTCCGTGTCGGAATCTGATCAAGGAGTCTCGATGAAATCACTGATTTGCGCGGCGGCGGTTCTTGCATTCGGTATCGGCTTGCCTGTGCGCGGCGCTCCCGCTCCGACGGGTGCGCCCACTTGGACCGAAGGTGTGAACTACTTCCTGATCGTCCCGGCGCGTCCGACGTCGCTGCCGGCGGGCAAGGTGGAGGTCACCGAAGTGTTCTCCTACGCCTGCCCCGCCTGCAATCTGTTCGTGCCCACGATTCACAAGTTGAAGGCCAGCCTGCCGCCAAATGCCGTGCTCGACTACCTGCCGGCATCGTTCAACGCGAGCGAGGACTGGCCCATGTTTCAGCTCGCCTACTTGACCGCACAGACGCTCGGTGTCGCGGATCAAACCCACGATGCCATGTTCAATGCCGTCTGGCAGAGCGGTGAGCTGGCCGTCGTGGATCCTGCGACCCACAACATCAAGGGCCGTGTTCCGACCATCGAGGATGCGGCCAGGTTCTACATGGCCAAGGCGGGAGTGCCGGTCGAGAAATTCCTCCAGACCGCCAAGGGGTTCACCGTCGACTACAAAGTGCGCGCGGCGGAGGAGGCAATACAGAGGTATCGAGTCGACCGCACGCCGACCATCGTCGTAAACGGCAAGTATCGAGTGACCACGGAATCGGCGGGCGGCCCCGACCAGGTCGTCGAACTCGTGAAATGGTTGATCGCAAAGGAGAGCAAGTAAGGTCCCCTCGATCGCGCGAGTGGCCTAGCCCCCGGGGCGAACTCATGAACAAGATCGTGCTTTATTACCCGCGGCTGTGGATATCGTTGGCCGCCGGTTGCGGACTTTACTTCCTGCTGCCGGCGCACTGGTCCGGCTTGAGCCGGGTACTCGTGTGCTGGAATTGCGGCTGCACGCTCTTTCTCGGTTTGATCTTCTATTGGATGATGCACCTGACCGCCGAGCAGATCTGTTCGAGGTACATCGAGGAGGATGAGTCCGCGCCCGTCATTCTGGCCGTGGTCACGACGGCCGCGTTGCTCAGTCTGGTCGCCATTGTCGAGCCTCTGGCAAACATCAAGCACACCGCGGGCGCGGAGCGCGTCGCGCACTTCGCGCTCGCCGCGCTCACGTTGGTGAACTCGTGGATCCTCGTGCCTACCATGTTCACGACGCACTACGCCGACCTCTACTACAGCGCGCAAGAGGCGGATCGTCCGCTGCGTTTTCCCGAGACCCCCATGCCCGTGTTCTGGGACTTTGCCTATTTCTCCTTTACCATAGCCGCGGCCTGTCAGACCGCCGATGTCTCGACTCTGAATGCCGCCGTGCGCAGGTCGGTGATCGTCCACTCGGTGATTTCATTCCTGTTCAATGCCTCGATTCTCGGATTCGCGATCAACGTGACTGCCGGTCTCATCGGCGGAAATTGAACATCTCCCGGGGTCAGCGGGCCGTCGACTTGACCACATCGCCGCCCTTCATCACGAACGCCACGGATTGCAGGCGTGTCACGTCGGCGAGCGGATCCCCCGCGACCGCGATGAGATCGCCATAACGTCCCACCGCAATGGCGCCGACATCACCGGCGCGGCCCAGCGCCTCGGAGGCGTTCACGGTGGCGGCCTGAATCGCCTGCATGGGTGTCATCCCCCACTTGACCATGGTGGCGAACTGGCGCGCGTTGTAGCCATTGGGATATACGCCCGCGTCCGTTCCAAACACCATTTTTACTCCGGCCTTCACGGCCGCCTGAAAAGTCTGGCGCTGCTTCAAACCGATGGTACGTTCCTTGGCCAGCGATTCCTGGAACATTCCGTTCTTTTCGCCCTCGGCCAGAATGTAGTCATCGTTGTAGATGTCCATCGAGAACCAGGTGCCGTGCTGCTTGGCGAGCGTAAAAGCTTCTTCGTCTGCAAGGCTGGCGTGCTCGATGGTGTCGACGCCGGCGCGAATCGCGTCCTTGATCCCCGAGGTGCCATGGGCGTGCACTGCGACTTTCAAACCCAGCATATGGGCCTCGTCCACCAGCGCCTTCATCTCCGCGAGGTCGTATTGCTGGCCTCCGACCGTATCCGTCTTGGAGAATACCCCGCCGGTGCCGCAGAACTTGATGACCTCGGCGCCGTACTTGCGCAGTTTGCGCACGGTGGCGCGGAGTTCATCCGCTCCGTTGGCGATCTGCGGACTCGGCACCGAAACCGAAGGCGGGAACTCGGTGGAGTCGCAGTGGCCGCCGGTGGCGCCGATGGCGTAGGTGGCGGGTACGATGCGCGGACCCGGCACGATCCCCTGTTCGATGCCCTGTTTGATGGCCACGTCGTCGAAATTGTACGAGCCCACGTTGCGGATGGTGGTGAAGCCCGCCTCGAGGGTCTTCTTGGCGTTGGCAACGCCGACGACGGTCCAGAAATTGTCCGTGAATTCCAGGCCCCGATAGCCGTTGTAGCGCGGATCGGCGGTGATGTGGGTGTGCATGTCGATCAATCCCGGCAGGAGCGTCATACCGGGCAGATCGACGCGGCGCGCGCTCTCCGGTACGGCGGAGCCCTGGAGCCCGACCGCGGTTATGCGGCCGTCGACGACGGTGATTTGAGGATGGTCGACGGCGCGGCCGGCAAGCACGTCGATCATCCGGTCGGCGGTGACCACGACGGTGTCGGCATGCGCTGTCGCGGCGATGCCGCTACCCGTGAAGACGCCTGCGACGCCTGCGATACCGGCGGCCAGGCGATGCGAGAAAATGCGGAGGAGCGGGGCTCGCTTCGTGTTCATTCTGGGTCCTTCTTGTTGATCGGCCGTCAAATTATCACAACTCCGGTGCCGCCGCAGGCGCCGTCGGCTCGACGGGCGGCATCAGTTCGTACAGGTGCGGGGATGCCGCCGCGCTTAGTAGAGCGAAAGCGACGATGTGTTCCATGATGTGTTGGACATACGCGCGGGTCTCCGTGTACGGAATGTTTTCGACCCAGACGTCGGCATCCATGGAGTGGGACGGCAGCCAGCGCGCGGTCGCCGTCGAGCCGGCATTGTAGGCTGCGAGGCTCAAGGTGAGCTGGCCCGCATGGCGGTCGAGGAGCTCGCGCAAGTGAGCCGCGCCGAGCGGTATGGCCACCGCAGGATCGAACAAAGCGTCCTTGCCCGGATGAGGCAGGTGCCAGCGGCGCGCGACGGCTGCGGCGGTGGCGGGCAACATTTGCATGAGACCGCGCGCATCCGCGCGCGACACGGCGTCTTTGCGGAACAGGCTTTCCTGGCGCATGACCGCCAATATCCAGTCGGCGGGAATGTTCGCGAGCTTGCCGGCCTCGGCTACTGCCTCGGGATACGGGCGCGGATACCGCAGGGGGACGTCATCCCATTCACCCGCCTGCGCGAGAGCGGTGATGGACTGCGCATACCAACCCCAGCGCGCAGCCAGGTGCGCGGCTTGGACCTTGGCGGCCGGCTCGGCGTCGCCCAATGCCGCCGACCATTCCGCGTTGGCCTCATCCGTCATGTCGCAGGCGAATAATTCGTGCGATCGGATGACGCCGACGTCGGCGGCGATCCTTGCCTGGGTCTTGGCGTCGTCGGGCGACGGATGCACGTTCAAGCTGTAGGGGCGATGCAGGCGGTCGGCCGCGAGATAGCCATAGTAGTCTCGAAGACCCGCAATCTCCTCGAACAGCGGTGCGGCGGCGGCGGAGCCTTCCGTGGCGGCCACCGCGCGGGCGTGCCAATAGCGCCAACGAGGCTGCGTCGCGAGGCCGGCGGGCATCCGGTCGATCAGCACGAGAGCCTTGTCATAGTGCCCGGCCCAGAGCTCCGCACGAACACGCCATTCCTCCCCTGGACTATCGAGCGAATCCATGGGCAAACCGTCGAACGCCGCGAGCGCACGGGGATCGTGATCGTAGGCGGCGCCGAGCGCTGCCGCACGCTGCAGACGGGTTTGCAAGGCGGCCGTCAATCCCGGGCGCGAGAGGAATAAGGGCAGCAGGTCCAGCGCGTCCGGCGAATCGCCGTGTGCCAGTTTCTCGAAGCCTGCTGCGAGGGGCTCAGGTTCCACCGGAAATGCGGGGTGAGCGGCCAACACCGCCAGCGCCGATTTCGGCGACTCCAGCAGATCCGACCATTGCAGCAGGGGGGTGGCTTGGGCGACGGGCACGTCGAGCGCAAACTCACGCGCCAGGCGCGGGTTATCCGCAGCGAGCGCCGCCCGGGTGCGAGCCTCGGCGAGCGCGGGGGTGATCAAATTTTGCCGCTTCAGCCAGGCGAACGCCGGATCGCACTCGGGCGGCTGCTTCTGCGGCAGACTCCAGCGCCCGAGAACCGCGGCGCCCAAGCCCTCGGTATCGCCCGTGGCCAAACGGCCCGCGAAGCGATCGCAGATCAGAATCGGATCCGTGGCGTCCGCGGACCGCGGCAGGAAGCGTTCCCACAGCTGCCGCCGTGCAAGACTCGCCAGCCACTCATGCTTCAGGGCCCGGGTGACCGGTTGACCCGAGCGGACTTGCAAAAACGCATCGATGGCCGCGTCCAATGCGTCGCCGGCCTTGTCCGCAAGATCGCGCCGGAATCTCGCCGCAACCAGATAGTCGTGGATGGCGTAGGCCCGAAGCTCGGGAGAATCCGGCGTTTCCGGCAGGTGCTCGCGAACGCGCTGCATGGCCTGGACGAAGGATTGCCGCGCGCTCTCGGCATTGGCGGCCGACGCGGCATCGGCGACGGCGGTGAATTGCGCGCAGAGCACGAACAGCGCCAGGGCCGGCACCGAATTTGAACGGATCGACATGCGAGCATTTTAGGCCGGCATCGGCCCCGGATGCGATTCGCGCTGCAATCGGCGTGGTCGCATGGTTGAATACCTTCATGAAGTCCAAGATCATCGCGATTCTCGAGACTCGAACCGGAGCGCATTTGGGGGAATTGATCGCGCGCCGCGGCGGGATTCCCCTGCTG
>Ga0210398_10000479_pt1 | contig 45664 bp, 48 predicted proteins | sample IncBWC4OmetaG_FD_161047 | JGI IMG/M metagenome (GOLD analysis project Ga0210398, IMG submission 161047) | Forest soil microbial communities from Barre Woods Harvard Forest LTER site, Petersham, Massachusetts, United States - Inc-BW-C-4-O | ecosystem: Environmental > Terrestrial > Soil >...
GCGTTCGAGGTGTCAGTCGTGACTCCCGCGCCGAGGTTGGCGACCACGCGCTGACCGAGGTTTGTTCCGGTCTCGTCGAGGACGATGATGTGGGAGGCGTCGGCCGAGACGCCGGCGTGCTGCGTCAGCACGATCTGGCCGATGCTGATGCCGCCGAAGAACAGCGGCCCCAGGAGCGTCGCGAACACGAACCATCGCGACCGAACCCGCTCCAGATACTCGCGGCGGATAACAACGCCGAGCTTACCCATGTCCCGACATCCCCTCGGTGACGCCGACGGCGCCGACCCGCTGGAGGAAGATCTTATGCAGCGACGGCTGCACCACCTCGAACCGCGTGATCTCGGCGCCGGCACCCACGAGGCGCTGGAGCAGTTGTTGCGCCGGCGCGTTCGTCGCCAACTCGATTTCCAGGGTACGCTGCTCGCGATTCACGCTGTCGACGAGTGAGCGATCCGCGAGCACCTGCTCGACCGCGTCGGACGTACCGTTCGCCGTCGCCAGCGCTATCGTCCGACCGGCATGCTCCGCGCGCACCGCCGCGACCGGTCCGTCGAGCACTTTCGCGCCCTTGGCGATAATGCACACGGAGTCGCAGAGTCGCTCGGCGTTATCCATGAGGTGCGTGCTGAAGATCACCGTGTGGCCGCGCTGGCGAAGCTCGACGACCGTGTCGTTGAGTGCCTGCGCATTGATCGGATCCAGCCCGCTGAACGGCTCGTCGAGTATGACGAGCTCGGGATCGTGCAGCAGCGTCCCGATGAACTGGACCTTCTGCTGCATTCCGCGGGACAACTCATCGACCTTCTTCTGATCCCACTCGGTGAGCGAGAGCCGCGCCAGCCATTCGTCGATGCGCCGGTCGACATCCCGTCGCGTCATCCCTTTCAGCTCGCCGAGGAACCGCAGGACACGACGCACGCGCATCTTGCGATACAACCCGCGTTCTTCGGGCAGATAGCCGATCCGGTCGGTCACGCCCTTGGCGCCGCTCGGCTGGCCGAGCACTTGGATCGTGCCACGGTCTGGAACGATCACGTTCAGGATCATCCGGATCGTCGTCGTCTTGCCGGCGCCGTTCGGGCCGAGCAAGCCGTAGACGCTTCCCCGGGGAACGGCTAACGACAACCCCTGAACGGCCACGTGGCCATCGAAGTTTTTTTGTACGTCCCGGATGTCAACCGCGAGATCGCTCATATTCGTGATAGTATACTACGCGCGCGGTACCAGAGGAGTTTCAGTTACACTAACTTGCCGCCGTGTCGCGACTTGCCACCGTTGTCGTCGCCGTAGCCGCGTCGTTGCTGCTGCTCTTTCTCGCTGCCCCCCTCGCCGAACTCGTTGTCTCGGGTGGTAGGCAGGGCCTGCACGCGTTGGGGAGCGATGCCGAGCTGCGCGACGCACTCGTGCTGACCGCCGCCACCGCGACAACGGCCACGCTCCTCGGACTCCTCGCTGGCACACCGATCGCCTACCTGCTCGCCCGCCGCGCATTCCCGGGTCGCGCAGCCCTCGCCGCGCTGCTCGATCTCCCGGTGCTGATCCCACACCCGGTCGCGGGCATCGCGCTGCTCCTCGCCCTCGGCCGCCACACCGCGGTGGGCTCCGCATTGTTCGCCGCCGGACTCCGCATTACCGGCACCCCCACGGGAATCGTGAGCGCGATGCTCTTCGTCTCGTGCCCGCTCTACTTGAGCGCCGCGCGCGAGACGTTCGACCGCGTCGACGCCCGCTTCGAGACCGTCGCTCGCACGCTCGGCGATCCACCCTGGCGCGTATTTCGTCGGGTCACACTCCCACTCGCATCCCGCGGCCTGGTTGCCGCCGCCGTCATCATGTGGGCCCGCGCCGTCAGCGAGTTCGGCGCCGTCGTGATCCTCACGTACAACCCACAAGTCGCCAGCGTCTTGAGCTACGACCGGTTCACGACGTACGGTCTTCCAGGCGCACTCCCCGTTGCGGCCGTGCTCGTCCTGCTCGCGTTGATTCCACTCGCCATTCTCCACCGCCTGCGATGATCGACGTCGCCGGACTCTCCGCGCGGGCGGGCACGTTCTCCCTCACCGACATCACGTTCCATATTCCCGCGCGCGGATACGGCGTGGTCATCGGCCCGGCTGGCGCGGGAAAGACGACGCTGCTCGAGGTGCTCGCGGGAGTCATCCCGGCGACGTCAGGTACGGTGCGGCTCGCCGATCGTGACATGCACGGAGTCCCGCCCGAAGCACGGGGCATCGGCCTCGTGTACCAGCACGCCTATCTCTTCCCGCATCTCTCAGTCGCGGACAACGTCACGTACGGCACGAGCGACCTCGCGTTCGCGCACGATGTGGCCCGCCGCCTCGGCGTCCACGCGCTCATGAACCGCCCGGTGCACGCACTCAGCGGCGGCGAGCGCCAACTCGTGGCACTCACACGCGCGATCGCGCCACGTCCCCCGATCCTGCTACTGGATGAGCCATTCGTCGCGCTCGATCCCCGCCGCCGGGCGGCGATCCGGCGCGAGGTCCGCGCCCTCTACCGGGAGCTCGGGTCGACGGTATTGCAGGTCACGCACGACTTCACGGAAGCCGGGCTCCTTGGCGACGTGGCCGTGTTGCTGGACGCGGGTCGCGTGTTGCAAGCGGGGCCACCCGAGGAGGTCTTCCGCAAGCCCGCCTCCAGCGAAGTCGCGGCCTTCCTCGGCGCCGAGAACGTCTATGCCGGCACCGTCGTGGTGCTCGGCGACGGGACGGTCGAGTTCCACACGTCCGACGGCGCTATGACGTTCGTGGCCGCCGGCGATGCCACGCCCGGCCCAGGACACGCGGTCGTGCCCGCCGACGAGATCGTCCTCTCGCCCACGGCGATCGCGTCCTCGGCGCGTAACGTGTTTCATGGGTACGTCGAGGCCGTCGAACGATCCGGCCCTCTCGCTCGCGTGACCGTCATGGTCGACGGCGCCCCACTCGTGGCGGCCCTGACCACGCGTTCCGCCTCGGAGCTGCGACTGGATCGGGGTACGCCGGTCATCGCCTCGTTCAAGGCGATGGCGGTGCATCTCTGCTAAGGAAGGGGTTCGGGGAATTTTTCTCCCCCCAACAGGGGGGAGAAAATTTCCCCGTCACCCCTTTTTCCTTAGTGCTTCGTCGTATCCGCCGGCGGGGTCGCGGGGTTCTGTTGCTGACGGAGTAGTGCCACGAGATCAGCCTGATGCGCCTGAACGACCGCGAGGCCGATCGCCTGACTCTTGGCGGCGAGCGTCGCCTGCTGAGACGACAGCTTCTGCCCGATCGGCGATTTGTAGAACGCGATCAGATCTTTGAGCTCGGACTCCGTGAACACTTGCGCGTACACGGTGGTGAGCTGTGGCCCCAGGTCGTCCCACGTGAGGTACTTGTTCGCGAACTGCTGCATCGCGCTGCGATAGGGTGCCATCGCGGGATTGTTCTGGATCTGCACGTCGAACGCGGCCGAGATCGCATCCCGCAGCGTCTTATCGGCGTGCATCACCTGCATCAACTCGGTCGCGGCTTTGATCTGACCGGGCGTCGGTGCTGGTGCTGGTGCCGGCGTCGCGGCGGGCGCCTGCGCGCTGGCGCTCGACGCCACGGTGAGGGACAGGCCGAGGGCGAGCGCGAAATACCGTCGGGCGGCTCGCTGCGCCAGATACATGCCGACCCCAGTGCCGACGCACGAGAGCATGAACGCGGTCATGAACCCCACGAGGCTGCCAGCGTACCAACCGACAGCACCGCCGACGGTCATGCCGGCGAATGATGCGAGTTTTCCCATGTCCATTGGACGATCCACCCTCAAAAGGGTGTTAGCCGTGGTGCGCCGGGGCAGGAGGGGCGCCGCCTGCCATCACGAACAGCTCCGCTTGCGTCCGCGAACGGCGCAAGAGATCGAGTGAGCGGGCCAACTGGACGTCATCCCCGGCGCGACGACGGAACGCGATCGAATCGGGGAATGCGAGCTCCGCGATCCGATCCGCGAGCAGGCGGTCCACGAAGGAGCGCGCGGCGTCGAACTGGGCGCGCGTGACGGGCACGTTCGCGTCCTGGAAGCGATGGAAGAGGCTATCGCGCCACGCTGGCTGAACGGTGAAGTCGGGCTTGACGTTGCGGCCAAGCTCACGAGCCAGGCTGTAGGTGGCCAGGTAGACGCCCTGGGAGGCCGGCGTAATGGCCTGCACGAACGCCCGCTCGGTATCATCGAGCGTATCGGGCAGCACGGCGAGGTCGGGCGTGATGGCGCCGCCGCCGAACACCGTGCGGCCGGCGTCAGAGTGAAAGACCGGCTTTGGTTTCCCAGCCGAGTCAGGCTCGATCTCGACCAGCTGGCCATCCGGCATAAGCTTCCGGGGTTTCTGAATCGACCGGCCGTCGGGCGTATACCACCGACCCGTCGTGAGCTTGAGCGAGTACCCGCCATCGAGCGCGAACAGGCTCTGGACCAGGCCCTTGCCGAACGACGTCGTGCCGACGACGAGCGCCCGGTCGTGGTCCTGCAGCGCGCCGACGACGATCTCCGTCGCGGACGCCGAGCCGCCGTCGATGAGCACCGCGACTGGTACCGTGGTCGTCAGCGGGTGGCGTACGGCGCGATACGTCTCTTGCGGGCCGGCTCTCTCGCGCACGCTGGCCAGCTCGGTCCCCTCGGCCAGGAAGCAGTTCGCGACGAGCAGCGCTTGATCTACGGCGCCGCCGCCGTTGCCCCGGACATCGAGGACGATGCCCTTCGCGCCAGCGGTCAGGAGGTGTGACAGCGCGGCGTTCACTTCCTGCGCCGCGGACTCGCTGAAGACCTGCAATGGCACGTAGCCGATCTGGCCGTCCAGCATGGCCGAGAAAGGCACCGATGGTACGTGGACGCTCTCGCGGACGTAGCGGGCGCGAATCGGCTGGGCCTCTCCGAGTCTCGTGACGGCCACGTCGACTGGCGTGCCCGGACGCCCAAGGAGGGCCTGTGAGACCTTGTCCAGCGGCCAGCCGCGCACGCCTGCACTGTCGACCGCAATGATCTCGTCGCCGGGCCGAAGCCCTCCCGACGCGGCAGGCGAGTGCGGGAACACGCGAACGATGGTCGGGCGGCCGCTGTGGTCCTCGATCTGGAGACCGAGCCCGCCGTACGCGCCGCCGAGCGACTCGCGGTTGAACGACGCCAGCTCGTCGCGCGAGTAGAGCTCGGCGTATGGATCACCCAGCGAGTGCACGAGTCCACGCGCGGCCTTCTCGTACAGCGCGTCCGTCGACAGCGAATCGACGCTTCGCTCGCGCACGAGAGAGAAGACCTCTTGAAACAGATCCGCCCGGTGTGTGACCGGTCGTGCAGCAATGACACCGGCGACGACGAGTGGAGCGGCCGCCAGGAGAAGGAGCGTGGGACGGGTGCGACGCATGAAACCTACGATACCTCAAGCGATAGGGTCTGCGCCAGCGCTTCGGCCAGTGTCTCCCATGGCAGGAGCGCGCACGCCGCACGAGCGGGAGTACGCCGAATAATCCCAAACGCGACAAGTGGGCCCAGCTCTAAATCATCTGGCTCGCCCGGCTTACTGGTGACGAACCGCCGTAATCTCGCGATGAATGCTGTTATCTCGGTGACAGAGCGGCCGCGGACGAGATCCGTCATCATCGACGCCGAGGCGCGGCCAATGGCGCACGCGTCGCACTCGAATCGGATGTCTCGGATCAGATCGCCCTCGATGGCGACATCGACGTGCATAGTCTCGCCGCACAGGGGATTGGCCTTTGTGGCGCTCGCATCCGGCTCGGCGAGCGCCCCGCGTCCGTGCGGCCGCCGATAATGATCGAGTATTGCTTCGTGGTACAGGTCAGACATTGGCGAAGAGGGACTGCGCCCGTTTGACGCCGGTGACCAGCGCCTCGACGTCGCTCTCATCGTTATACACGTAGAACGACGCCCGGGCCGTCGCGCCCACTCCGAGCCGCCGAATCAGCGGCTGCGCACAGTGATGGCCCGCACGGATCGCGACACCGTCCTGATCGAGAATGGTCGCCAGGTCGTGGGGATGGATATCCGCCACGGTAAAACTGACCACACCACTGCGCTCAGCCGGTGTCGGTCCAAATACCCGCACCCCTTCGATCGCCGTCAGTCGTTTGCTGGCCGCCGCGGTCAACTCTTGTTCATGGCGCCGCACGTTGTCCATGCCAATCGCGTCGAGATACTCAACTGCCGCGGCCAAGCCGACGGCCCCACCGAGGTTCGGCGTGCCGGCCTCGAATTTGTGCGGCAAAATATTCCAGGTCGTGTGGTCGTCACCCACGAACTCGATCATGTCGCCACCGGTCTGATAAGGCGGCATGGCCTCCAGTCGTTCCCGCCGCCCCACCAGCCCGCCAATTCCCGTCGGCCCGAGCATCTTGTGCCCGCTGAACGCGTAGAAGTCGACGCCGAGGCGATCGAACTCCACGCGCATGTGTGGAGCACTCTGTGCGCCGTCGACGACAATGATCGCACCCTTTGCGATACCCACGACCTCGGCGAGCGGCGTAATCGAGCCGATAGCGTTCGAGACGTGCGTCACCGCGACGATCTTGGTCCGTGGCGTGATGAGACTGCGGAGGTGATCGAGATCCAGCCGCCCATCCTCGGTGATCTCGGCGATCTTGAACGTCGCGCCAGTCTTGAGCGCGAGTTGCTGCCATGGGACGAAATTGGCGTGGTGCTCGAGCCGCGTGACGACGATCTCGTCGCCACGATGTATATCTGCCGTCGCGGCAACCAGATTGAGCGACTCGGTCGTGCCCCGCGTGAAGATGAGACAGGCAGGATCAGACACGCCCAGAAACCGCGCCACTCGCTCGCGGGCCGCGTGGTACCGGTCGGTGGCCGCGACCGAGAGCGCATATGCTCCGCGGTGCGGATTTGCGTATGCCGTCTCGTACACATCGCGAACCGCATCGAGCACCGCACGCGGTTTCTGCGAGGTCGCGGCCGAGTCGAGATAGTGCAGCCCTGGCTCTCGCGCCAGCAGCGGGAAATCGCTCTTGTTCATGCTTTGGGTCCCAGCAGGATCGTATCGCGCTCCACGCGCACGGCGTAGCTCGCGATGTCGTCAACGGCTGGCCCCAAGCGCACGCGCCCGGAGGCAATTTCGAACCGCGCGCCATGCAATGGGCACTCGATCGTGCCGTCGCCCATGACTGCGCCGGCCGAGATCGGGAACTCCTGGTGCGGGCAGCGATCGTGCAGCGCATAGATCACACCGCCCAGGTTCACGAGACATACCGGCTCGCCGTCCGGCGCGTCCACCGCGACAAGCTCACCCTCGGGGATCTCGTCCGTCCGTGCCACCGCGACAAAACCGTGATCGGTCACGCGACTTGCTCCAGCGCCGCCCTCAGCGCATGCCAGGCGAGCGTGGCGCACTTGACCCGTACGGGAAACTGCGCGACGCCACCGAACGCGGCGAGTCGCCCCAGGCGTTCGCCCTCTGATGCATCGCCGGTGACGAGCCGGTGAAACGAGTCGAAGATCGCGTCGGCCTCGGCGCGAGTTTTTCCCGCGACCGCGGTCGTCATAAGCGAGGCGGAAGCCTTGGAGATCGCGCACCCGGTGCCGGGCGGTGTCGCGAAGTGCACGTCCGCGATGCGATCGCCATCCATGCGCACCCACACGGTGACGGCATCGCCGCACATCGGATTGTTGCCGGTCGCCTGCGCGTCCGCACCAGTCAGCTCGCCGAAGTTGCGCGGCGACTTGCTGTGATCGAGGATCACGCTCTGGTACAGCTCGCGGAGGTCCGGCATGACCTTATGCCGCGGCGACCAGCTCGGCGCCGCCTCCGACGAACCGCTCCAGCGTGAGCGCCTCGAGCGCCTTCCGGACGTCGGGCTGGTCGATCCGCTCCAACACGTCGGCCGCGAACGCGTACGTGAGCAACGTGCGCGCCTGCTCCAGGTCGATGCCGCGACTTCTCAGATAAAAGAGCGCGACCTCATCCAGCCGGCCCACGGTCGCGCCGTGCGTGCATTTCACGTCGTCGGCGAAGATCTCGAGCTGCGGCTTGGTGTCGGCCTGTGCGGTCTCGGACAGCAGCACGTTGTTGTTCGTCTGCTTGCCGTCTGTCTTCTGCGCCTCGGGCTGCACGTAGACCTTCCCATTGAACACGCCATGGGACGCATCGTCCATGATGCCCTTGTATACCTCGCGGCTCGCGCAATGCGGCGCCGCGTGCTCGATGCGCGTCTGGTGGTCGATGTGCTGCGTGCCGTCGAGCATATAGAGCCCGTGCATCAGGGTCTCTCCGCCCTCTCCACCGAGCACGGTATACAGGTTGACGCGGGCGAGAGCGCCGCCCGTGGCGAACGAGAATGAGTGATACCGGGAATCCCGCCCTTGCCTCACCTCGGTCGTCCCGACGTGATACGCCCGTTCGCTCTCGCGCTCGATGCGATAGTGATCGACCTTGGCGCCGTCGGCGACCTCGATCTCGGTCACCGCGTTGGTGAAATACGTGGCGTCACCAAGAGTGACGTAGCTCTCGATGACGGTCACCACCGAATGGCGGTCGGCGACAATCAGCGTGCGGGGATGCGTGGCACCCTTCGCCGCCTCGGAGTCGGTCACATAGAGCAGATGAATCGGCATTTCGACCACCGTGTCCGCCGGCACGTGCACGATCGCCCCGTCGACGGCGAACGCGGTGTTCAATGCCGTGAACGCATCCCGCGTTGGCGTGGCGATCTTCGTCAACCAGTTCTCGGCCGCTGCGTCGTTCCAGTGCCCAGCGAGATCGAGCACACGCACGCGCGCCGGGAGACCACTCAGCGACGACAGACCGGACGCATACCGGCCGTTCACAAAGACGAGACGCGGAGCGTCGAGTCCTAGTGTGAATTGCGCCAAATCATCGGGCTGGACCTGGCCGCTCGCGTCTCGTAACGGCAACCAATCGACCTCGGCGATGGCCGCCGGGCTCGTGAAGTGCCAGTCCTCGTTCTTCTTGGTCGGGAAGCCGGTCGCGATGAAGTGATCCATCGCCGCACGCCGTGCGCCGGTGAGCCACGCGGGACCACTGTCGCGGAACTGCTCGGCAAAGCTCACGCGGCAACTCCGGCGTACCCGTGGGCCTCCAGCTCGAGCGCCAGCTCTTTGCCGCCCGATTGTACAATGCGCCCGTTGACGAGCACGTGCACGAAGTCGGGCACGATGTAGTTCAGCAGTCTCTGGTAGTGCGTGACGACGATCGTCGCGTTATCCGGCCGCCGCAGCTTGTTGACCCCATCGGAGACCACGCGCAGCGCATCGATGTCGAGACCGGAGTCGGTCTCATCGAGCACGGCCAGGCGAGGCTCGAGCACGGCCATCTGCAGGATCTCGTTGCGCTTCTTCTCGCCACCGGAGAAGCCACTGTTGACGGCCCGCTTCAACATGCCGGGGTCCATGTCGACGAGCTGCAGTCGCTCCTTCACAATGTCGTCAAACTCGAAGAGGTCGACCTCCTCGAGTCCCTTGGCTTTCCGAATCGCGTTGTATCCCGCCCGCAGGAAATACCCATTCGTGACGCCGGGGATTTCGACCGGGTACTGGAACGCGAGGAAGAGCCCTTTCTGCGCCCGCTCCTCGGGGGCCATGGCAAGGAGATCCTCGCCGTCATACGTGACGCTACCGCCGGTGACCTCGTACGCCGGATGCCCAGCGAGCACCTGCGCGAGCGTGCTCTTACCGGACCCGTTCGGTCCCATGATCGCATGAATCTCGCCCGCGCCGACCGAGAGGGAGATCCCGCGAAGGATCTCCTTGTCGCCGACGGTGGCGTGCAGGTCGCGAATATCGAGCACGATTACCCTACGCTCCCTTCGAGTGTGATGCCAAGGAGCTGCTGCGCTTCGAGCGCGAACTCCATCGGCAATTGCTGAAACACGTCTTTACAAAAACCACTGACGATCATGGAGACGGCATCTTCAGCGGTGAGCCCCCGCTGCTTGCAGTAGAAGATCTGATCCTCGCCGATCTTCGAGGTCGATGCCTCATGCTCCAGCGTCGCCGTACTGTTCGCGACTTCGATGTACGGGAACGTGTGCGCGCCGCACCGGTTTCCGACGAGCATCGAGTCGCACTGTGTGTAATTGCGGGCGTTGTCGGCCTTCTTGAGGACCTGCACCTTGCCACGATAGCTGTTGTTCCCCTGGCCAGCCGAGATCCCCTTGGAGACGATGGTGCTCTTCGTATTCCGGCCCATGTGGATCATCTTGGTGCCCGTGTCCGCCTGCTGGTGATTGTTGACAACGGCCACGGAATAAAACTCACCCGTCGAGTTATCCCCCTGGAGAATCACGCTGGGATACTTCCACGTAATGGCGGATCCGGTCTCGACCTGCGTCCACGAAATCTTGGAATTCACGCCACGCGCGGCACCGCGCTTGGTGACGAAGTTATAAATGCCACCCTTGCCCTCGGTGTCGCCCGCATACCAGTTCTGCACGGTCGAGTACTTGACCGTCGCATTATCCAGCGCGACCAACTCGACAACGGCTGCGTGGAGCTGATTCTCGTCGCGCCGGGGTGCGGTGCATCCCTCCAAGTAACTCACGTACGCGCCTTCGTCGGCGATGATGAGTGTTCGTTCAAACTGTCCCGTACCCGCCGCATTGATGCGGAAGTACGTGGACAATTCCATCGGGCAACGAACGCCGGGCGGCACATAACAGAACGAGCCGTCGCTGAACACGGCCGAGTTGAGCGAAGCAAAGAAGTTGTCGGAGTATGGGACGACCGAGCCCAAATACTTCTCGACGAGCTCTGGATGCTCGCGAACGGCCTCGCCGAACGAGCAGAAGATGATGCCGAGCTCGCCCAATTCTTTGCGCATCGTCGTGCCGACCGAGACGCTGTCGAAGATGGCGTCGACGGCCACACCCGAGAGGCGCTTCTGCTCGGTGAGCGAGATGCCGAGCCGCTCATACGTCCGGCGAAGCTCGGGGTCCACTTCATCCAAGCTTCCCAGCGGTTTGACGGCCCTTGGGGCCGAGTAATAGCTGACGTTCTGGTAATCGATGGGCGGATAGGTGACATTGGCCCAATGCGGTTCGCGCATCGTGAGCCAACGCTTGTAGGCTTTGAGACGCCAGTTCAGCAGGAATTCCGGCTCCTGTTTCTTCGCCGAAATCAGCCGGACGACGTCCTCGCTGAGCCCGCGTGGGATCGTATCCTGTTCGATATCGGTTACGAATCCGTACTGGTATTCGCGGTTGACCAGAGTCTCGATCGACGAACCCATGACTTCTCTTTTCTCCACAGTGACTTATATCGAATCCTAAGTAACTTTGTCGGCATTGTCAATTTAAGCAAACCGAGTCTATCTAATTGAAAATACTGCAGTTACGGAGCTATGTCGCAGTTAGGTGCCTTGCTCGTCGTATCTAGAGTATGACCTACCTCGCTTTTGGAGCGACTGTACGCCAGCTTGGCCCTGGCGTTCTGACCATCGGGAGCGCTCCCGAGGCGGGGTGGCGTGTCTTAGGGCACGGTTTGGAGCCCCGACACGCGATCGTGTCCCAGGAGACCGGCTGGGGCGGCCGGGCCCTCATCGAGCGCGGCTCCCCGAGCGCCGTGATCGTCGTGAACGGCGCCGAGGTCAGCGGGGGCCGGGCCACGCTCGAGTTCGATGATGTCGTGCGACTCGGCACGGCCGAGTTCACGTATCGCCGCACCGGGCTCGGCGCCGCCAAGGGCGGGCCCTATCTCAAGGACCGGCGCCGCAACCGGGTGTATCTCGTCACGGAGCACACGACGATCGGCCGCGATCCGTCATCGACGATCGTCATGAAGGACGTCGACGTCTCGCGGACGCACGCCGAGATCGTGAAAGAGGGCGACGCGTTCATCGTGCGGCCGCACGGGGTGTCCGTGGTCTCCGTCAACGGCGTCCGCGTGAGCCGCCAGGCGACGCTCCGCGAAGGGGACGACATCTCGATCGCGGACTCGACGTTTCGGTTCACGACGGATATCGGGCCGTCGACTGCCGTCTCCGTAGAACCTCGTCGCGACGTCGCCGCCGGCAACATCCCACGCGGGGCCAGTGCGCAGACGATGTTCATGGGCGCCATCGAGGCGCGCGATTTTCAGGATCGCACGCTCAGGAAAAAGATTACGCGCGGGCTCGCCGTGACCCTGACGATCGTCGCCGTCGCGTTCTCGTTGTTTTGGCTCGCCTTCAGCGCCCGTCGGTCGAGTGCGGCGCTACGCCATCGACACGCCGCTGCCGCGACCGCCGCGGCGGCGACCCGCTAGCGACACTTCGTCAGCAGGATGACGGCGCAGGCGGCGGCGACTGCTGCCGCGCTTCCTGCTACGACGAGCGCGAAGCGCCGGCGAGCTCCCGATGCGAGGACCGGGCCCTCGGTGGGCGGCTCGACTGACCGGACGACCATCGTTTGCTTGAGGGCCCCGCTATCCGCGGGAGCGTCGCTTCGTTGGACAATCGTGACGCCCGCCGGGAGCGGCTCCTGTGTGAAGCGCAGCTCGATCGATCCGATCGTGACAACGTCGCCCTCGGCCAACTTCTGCTCGGCCTTCACCCGCTCGCCATTGATATTCGACCCGGCCGCGCCCATCGAGCGAAACAGGTACACCGGCTTGCGCCCGCGATCGTCCACGCGAACTTCCGCGTGAAACCGGGAGACCGATGGGTCGTCCACGACGACATGGCTGACCGAGTCGCGTCCAATCGCCAGTGGCGTGGAGCCGATCGGATACGCATGACCAGTACGATCCGAGACGAGAAACGCCGCCGAATACGTATTATTCACGACTAATGGACGATCGGATCCGGTCTCAGGTCGCAACCGCGCTCCTCGCGTTGGTCGCAGGCATTGCCGTTCCTGGATGCAGGCATTCTGCCCGCCCGGCGAAGGCTGCCGTCGATTCCGTAGCCGTCGACTCGACGTTGAGCCACGCCGAGGACACGACGTCGAGCGGCGATTCCAGCGCGGCGGGCCCGACGGATACGACGGCCGTCCGAAAAGAGGCGCCGGCGCCGCCGCCGCCGCCGTTATCGCCGCTGGCCGATTCGATCGCGCAGTACATGGTCTTCGTCCCGGCGACGCAGACTTGGTTCATCGTCGCCTCCCGCGCCAAACGCGTGCTGCTCGACTTGGGCCGGGTCGACGCCGACGTGAAGACGAAGCCGCACCGGCACACGGCCTACCTGGAGGCCGTGCGGAAGCTTTCTCCGGTGCCCATCGGCACCCATTTCCGGTTGTTCACGTCGTCCGGCACGTCGGACGTCACGGTCAAGGGATTCGATGTCTGGAATGGCCGGGTGGTCGCGACGCTCACGGCCCCACACGAGATCGACTCGATCGGCCGCGCGGCACCCCTGTTCGTCGCGTCAGCCGAACGCATGGACTCGACGCGCGCGGATTCGCTGCGGCGCGCCGATTCGGCCGCGCGGGCCGACACGGTCACGGGCGGTCATCCCGACTCGGCCAAGGCCCCGGCCGACACGTGCCGCCGCGGGGACGTGCCGGACTCGCTTCGCTCTCGCGTGCTGGCGGTTCGCGACTCCCTGATCCTGTGGCTCGACTCGCTTCCGCCGCCGCCCTACCAGCGCCTCGTCAAGACCGAGAAGCCGCAATGGTCGACGATCGTCGGTTGTTTCGGCGGTGCCCGCCGGATCGCGCTCGCGGTCGATCTGCGCGCGGGCAACAACGAGTGGATCCGCGAGCGCGTCGTGCTGATCGACACGCTCGGCGCGGTCACCACGCTCCGCGTGAGCGATCTCCGGTTCAAGGGCCACGACCTCCTGATGGCGCTCGACGCCGACGGCGACGGCCTCGACGATCTGGCGACCCGGGGGTTTGCCGAAGCGGCCGGCGGGATCACAATCTTGAAGCTCACCGACAAGAACCGCCTCGTGCGCCTCGCCGGCGGGTTCGCCTGGGAGTCGCGCTAGCTTAGTCGCCGCTCCGCGGCGCGTCGATGCAGCGCTGCGCGCTGCTCGACTGGTCGGTTCGCCTCCGGGGGGCAACCCGCCGCAGGCGGCTCGGCGAGCAACCAATGACGCCGCAGGCGTCTTCCGAAGAGCCAAACCCCAACTACGCCCCCCGGACCCCCCAGATTACCTTGCTCTTACGACACGGGTGCCGGCGATTCGCGCCGGCTGAGATCACACCGTCGAACCTGATCCGGTTGATACCGGCGTAGGGAGTCACGATGAGCACGCAGATGACCGCCGCGCGGCGCGGCGAAGTTACCGACGCAATGTCGTTCGTAGCCCAGCGCGAGAACCTTCCCTCAGAAGTCGTTCGCGCCGAGGTCGCAGCGGGTCGCCTGGTCATTCCGGCGAATATCCATCACCTCGCCGGGAAGCTCGAGCCGATGGCCATAGGCAACGTCGCCCGAGTCAAAATCAACGCCAATATCGGGACGTCGGCCGTGACGTCGAGCCTCGACGAAGAAGTCGGGAAGCTCGAGCTGGCCGTTCGCTACGGCGCCGACACGGTCATGGATCTCTCCACGGGTCATGACCTCGACAACATCCGGTCAGCGATGATCAACGCCTCGACGGTACCCGTGGGTACGGTCCCGATCTATCAGGCCGTCCTGATGGGCAAAGAGCTCGAGGATCTCACGATCAACGACCTCCTGGCCGTCATCGAATCCCAGGCCAAGCAAGGCGTGGACTACATGACGATCCACGCGGGGATCTTGTTCGAGCACCTCCCGCTCGTCCATGGCCGCATCACCGGCATCGTCAGCCGTGGCGGCTCGCTGCTCGGCGTATGGATGATGCACCACCGCCGCCAGAACCCGCTGTACGAGTACTACGACGACGTCCTCGACATCCTGCGCCAGTACGACGTGACGATCTCGCTTGGCGACTCACTGCGCCCCGGCTGTCTGCACGATGCCAGCGACCGCGCACAGTTCGCCGAGTTGGACACGCTGGGCGAGTTGACGCGCCGCGCATGGGAGCACGATGTCCAGGTGATGGTCGAGGGCCCCGGCCACATCCCGATGGACCAGATCGAGATGAACGTCCGCCGCATGAAGGACGTCTGCCACGGCGCGCCCTTCTATACGCTCGGCCCGTTAGTCGTCGACGTGGCTCCGGGGTACGATCATATCTCCAGCGCGATCGGCGCGGCGATGATCGGCTGGTACGGTGCTGACATGCTCTGCTATGTCACGCCGAAAGAGCACCTCGGACTGCCGAATGCGGAGGACGTTCGCCAGGGTGTCATCGCGTACAAGATCGCGGCCCATGCGGCAGATATCGCGCGTGGCCGCCGAGGGGCGCGTGACCGCGATGATGCGTTGTCGCGTGCCCGGTACGGGTTCGACTGGAACGAACAGTTCCGGCTGAGCCTCGACCCGGAGCGGGCGCGGGAATATCACGACGAGAGCCTACCTGCCGAGTACTTCAAGAGCGCCGAATTCTGCGCGATGTGCGGGCCCAAGTTCTGCTCGATGCACCACTCGAGGACACTCGATGAGGGCATTGCCGAGCTGGCCCGGGAGAAGGATCTCGCCGCGTCGGGCGCTAGCACTTAGCCTCGGCGCGGGGCTCCTCACCGCGTGCGCCTCCGGCGGGACGCGGCCATCAGTCGCCCCAACGCCGGAGGCCGCGACGGCTACCGATACGGGGTATTTGCGATCCCGAGGACTCATGATCCCGGTCCTCGGCGTCACGCTCGATCGCCTGAGCGACACGTTCTATGATCGCCGGGGCGAGGAGCGTATACACCGCGCGATCGACATTTTGGCGCCAAAGGGCACGCCCGTGCTCGCGGCCGACAACGGCACGATCGTGCGCGTCTCGAGCAACGCGCTCGGCGGGCTCACGATCTACGCGATCGACCCGCTCCGGCGCCTCGTGTACTACTATGCGCACCTCGATCGGTACGACGTCATAGCCTACAAGGGCAAGGTGGTCGCCAAGGGCGACGTCATCGGCTACGTCGGCACGACGGGAAATGCCCGGGGCGGCCCGCCGCATCTCCACTTCCAGGTCATGCGCTACCGCGACGAGCGCCGGTATTGGGACGGCGAGCCGATCGATCCGTTTCCGTACTTTGCGACCACAGGACAAGACCGCTAGTTTTGCCAGCATGCCCTACGTCATTACGGAAGCCTGCATCGGCGTGAAGGACAAGGCGTGCGTCGACGTCTGCCCGGTGGACTGCATCTACGAAGGAGACCAGCAGCTCTTTATCCATCCGGACGAATGCATTGATTGCGGGGCATGCGAGCCGGAGTGTCCGGTGACGGCGATCTTTCCCGAGGAAGACGTTCCGGCCACCTCCACGCAGTACGTTCAGATCAATCGCGACGTCTTCAAGAGCGCGACACCGCCAGGGCGGCCTTCACGATAAGCAGCGCGACGAGCGCGGCGTACTGTAGGAACGTGCTGCGCTCGCTCTTCCACGCCTCGCTCCAGTGGTGCTCCCCGGGGACGAAGCGCGCGCCCACGTGCGGCCACCATCGCGCGATCTTGGCTTTGTAGGCGAGATACTCAGCGCCGAACGTCGACTCGAGAACGCCCTCCTCGTAGGCGACGATGAAATGGTACTCGACCGCGAACAGCGCGATAGCGACGATCGGGAACCACGAAATGCCTGACATGACGGCAAACCCGATCCAGATGAGCAGATTCCCGACGTAGAGCGGGTTGCGGGTCATCCCGAACACGCCCCAGTTGACGAGCTGCCGGACGTTGCGTGATCGCCGCCGCGTGACGGTGCCAGCCGCCGCCACGCCAGTGAGTCTGAACGCCTCGCCCCAGATGATGAACCAGGCCCCAATGGCCCAAGTGAGCCACCACTGTCGTCCGGGCACGAGCAGCCCGATGATGACGATGGGGATGGGCAGAAAGCTCCGGTACCGGAAGAGCCATGCCCCGATGCGCGCAGCGCGAGTCTGCTCAGCGGCGCTGATCATGACGGCGGTCGCCGGCGCTCACGGCCGAGCGTGACCCAGCCGAGCGCGCCGAAGATGGGCAGGACGAGCACGATGGTCGTCCACCATCCTTTCGCTTTGCGCGAATGTGCGGGACTGTGCCAGATCGAGTACAGCGCCGCAAGGTCGCACGCGACCGTGACGGCGATAAGCCATCCCACGTTGTCAGTCTACGTCGCGGGTCGATCGCACGTCGCCAAATCTGGCGTGACGGCGCGCGCATTGAAAGTGACCCACAGCAACGTGGGTCCACGCAGAGCCAACGCGACGGCGGCGGCTTTCGCCATGTACGTATCGTCCAACGGTAACCCAATCTCGGCCACTGCCTGTCGACCCCTGTCCAACGGTTTCCCGTACGCGCCGCCGTACGCCGTGTGATCTACACGAACCGGCACCGCGGGCAGCCCGGCCGCGCGGATCAGTCCGGGAATGCGCCACGGCGGCGCCGCGATCCACGGCACGACCCGCACGGCCGTCACGGTCGTCCGGATGCCCGCGACGCCCAAGCCCATGGCAATACCCGCCGCCGTTCCGCCAGTGCCAAGCGGCACCACGACGGTCTCCGGCGTCGGCATCAACCCGTCGCGTATCTGCTGGGCCAACTCTTTCCCGGCCTCAATGTGCCCTAGTATCCCAATAGGCGATGTCCCCCCAATAGGCACAAAGTGCATGGCCCCCCGTCGTGGGTCGCTTCTCCTCGCGTGTGCGTACGTGTAGCGCGCGAGCGCAGCGAGCGCGTGATGTGTCTCTATGGCGGTGCAGCACGCGAGTATGGCGCGAGAGACCGCCAGAGCCGTGGGATTCATGACCTGCGGCCACGTATACGCGATAGTCCGAGCCCCGAGGCGAGCCGCGTGGACCGCTGTGGCCAGCACGTGAGTCGACCCACGCGAGCCGAGCGTGACGACGGTGTCACCCGGCCTGACCGCGCCGAGAAGAAACTCCAGCGCGCGGACCTTGTTGCCACCGCACACGGTGGCATTCAGGTCATCGCGCTTGACCCAGATCCGGCCACGGACCTCGACGGGAGTCGGAAACGTCCCAAGGCTGGCTCTTACGCTAGATTCCTCGAACCGTGCTTGAACCGCCACGCGAGACCTCGCTCGTTTATCTCGACAGCCAGGCCGAAGTCGACCGCTTCCTAGCGGCGATCACCGGCACGCGCGAGTTGGCCCTCGACACCGAGGGCGCGAGCTTCCACCGCTTCGTGGATCGAATCTACCTGCTCCAGCTCTCGACCCGCGAGAAGAGCGCGATCATCGACCCGCTCCCGATCGGCTCGCCGGCCGGACTCGGCCGCCTCCTGGAGGACGCGCACGTCGAGAAGGTCTTCCACGATGCCGACTACGACCTGCGCCTGCTGCACCAGGATTACGGTTGGCAAACGGTGAACATCTTCGACACGCGCGTCGCCGCGCAGCTCCTCGGCCTCAAAGCCTTCGGGCTGGCCGCGCTGCTCGAGCGCTATTTCGGCGTGAAGCTCGACAAAAAACACCAGCGCGCCGATTGGTCCCTGCGGCCGCTCACGCCCGGCATGCTCGATTATGCCGCGCAGGATACGCGATACTTGCTCGACCTCCGCGATCGGCTCAAGGAGGAGCTGCACGCGACTGGCCGCTGGTCGTGGGCGGCCGAGGAGTTCGCGCGGCTCGACGGCACGCGATGGGATGACGAGAGCGATGGGCTCGCGTGGATGCGGATCAAAGGCGCCCGCGACCTCACGCGGCGCGAGCTCGCGTTGTTCCGCGAGCTGGTCCAGTGGCGCGACAGCGTGGCCAAGATCCTGGACCGCGCGACGTTTCGCGTGGTCGGCAACGAAGCGCTGCTCACGGCCGCGCACGACGCCCCTCGCACGCGCGAGGCGCTGGCCGCGATCCGCGGTATGCCGCGCGGCATTGTCGACAGCCGCGCCAACGACGTGCTGGCGGCCATCGAGCGCGGCCTCGCCGAGCCCGACGCGAACTTGCCCCGCTTCCCAAAGGCCCCGCGATGGGAGCGCGACCCGGACTTCGACGGCCGCGCCGCTCGCCTCAAGGCCATCCGCGACGCCGCGGCCTCGCGCCTGTCCCTCGACCCCGGTGTCCTCTTCTCTCGCGAACGCCTCGAAGCGGTCGCGCGGGCCAACCCACGCACGGCCGACGATCTCCTTCGGGTCAACGATGTTCGGCGCTGGCAAGTCGACGTCCTCGGCGCCGATTTCCTCAACGCGCTCGGCGAGGCCCCCGAGGCCCCCGCCGCGGTCGACGACTCGCCCTATCGCGACGGCTGACGCGCGCTAGAAGCCGAGATACGCGCGGACGCGAGGCTCGATGCGATCCGGCGACCAGAAGGGCGTCCACACGAGATTGATGGCCGCGTCAGCGACGCCAGGCATGGCGCGCACTTGCTGCTCGGCCTCCGTCATGATCTCGGGCCCAGACGGGCACCCAGGCGAAGTCAACGTCATGTCGACGGCGACCTTGGCCCCGTCGACTCGCACGTCGTAGATGAGCCCGAGGTCGACGATGTTGAGATTCAACTCGGGATCCTTCACCCGACGGAGCACCGCTTTGACGTGATCCGGCGTGAGGGCCAGGTCCTCTGGAGCGGGCGTCTCACTCATACCCGAAACCTACTTCGGATGCTTCGCCCGCGCCTTGCGATGAGCCCGGTGCGCCGCACGAGACCGGCGCGAGTGGCGAATCCGGCTGTTCCAGCCAGACTCGCGATCGGCGCGGAACGCGACCGGCATGGATAAGACCGCGCCAGGCTCGTCCGTGCACGCCACGGCCGCGGCGTCAGCCAAGTCGGCACGTACGTCAGCGATAACGCGAGCGGGCCGGCGCGCACGGGCACCATGCACACGGTTCGTCAGCAGAATGACGAACATCTGCCGGTCCGGATCGATCCAGATCGACGTGCCGGTAAACCCGGTGTGCCCGTATGCGTGGCTGCCCATGAACCGACCGCACCCAGCTTCACCATCGCACGTGTCCCAGCCGAGGGCTCTCGTCCCAGCCGCGCGCCGCGTGAACAACGCCACGACGGAATCGCTCACGATGCGCGTGCCATTGTATACGCCGCCATTGAGCAGCATTTGCGCGAACACGGCGAGATCCGAGGCGGTTGAGAACATGCCGGCGTGTCCCGCGACGCCACCCATGGCGAACGCGTTCTCGTCGTGCACCTCGCCCTGCAGCGGATAGCCACGCGGCGGATTGAGCTCGGTCGGCGCGATGCGCCATTTGAGCGCGGCGTCCGGCCTGTAATACGTGTCGGTCATGCCGAGCGGCCCGAAGACCCGCTCCTGTAAGAACACGTCGAGCGTCTCGCCAGTGACCGACTCGACGATCATGCCGAGGAGATCGGCGCCGAGGTCAGAGTAAATGTAGCAATCGCCGGGGCGACACTCGAGTTGCGTCTCGAGGATGTACTGCTTCGCTTGGTCGGGATCATGCGTGAGCCGCCACAAATCGCGCCCAGCCGGCAATCCCGACCGGTGTTCGAGCAACTGTCTGACAGTGACCGAATCTTTGTAGCCGCCGGTGAACCCGGGGAGATACGAGACGACCGGCGCGTCGAGGGAGACGCGCCCTTCGTCGTACAAGATCATGATGGCGGTTGTTGTCCCGACGACTTTCGAGAGCGACGCCAGATCGTAGATGGTGCTGTCGGCCGAGACGTGGTCACTCGAGGTCTCCCACGAGAGGCGGCCAAACCCATGCTCCCACACCAACGCCCCTTTGCGGCCGATGACAACGGAAGCCCCGGGGAATCCCCCAGCCTTGATGCCGCGAGCGATTACCCGGTTGATGGCGTCCAGGCGCCGTTCGGACATGCCGACGGCGCTCGGGCTCTTGACGGGCAACCCGGACGATGATGACAAAATGGCCGCAACTACGAGAAGTAGCATGGCTTATGGTTATCCCGCTGGGCTCAACTCGCATACGCCATGCTAGCCGAGCCCGTTTCTCAATTATTGGCGCAAATCCATAAATACAATGGAGTTGGCGCTTTAGTCAAATATAGAGTGTGACGATGCTGTTGGTTCCCGGCAACCATCAAGTGTGGCGTCCGTGTCTCAAAGACAGCGCAGGATGAACACGGACGACGAGCTCGTACGGCGCGCCATCGCAGGCGATGAGCGGGCGATGCGGCAGCTATGGTCGCTGCACGCCCCCCGTATTGACGCGCTCGTTCGCCGGCTCATCGTCGACCCGGACCGGGCCGCCGACGTGGCCCAGGAAGTCTGGATCCAGATTTTCCGGGCGTTGCCGTCCTTTCGGGGTGACTCACAGTTCGCTACGTGGGCGCATCGGATCGCGGTTAACGGGACGCTGAACGCTATCCGGCGCGCCAAGCGGGTCGACTTCGCGGAAGCGGGCGGGCCCGTTCAGGAAGACACGGTCGCGGTCGAACCGGATGACGAGGCGCCGTTCGTGCGGGCGTCGATCATCGAGGCCGCGAATCGATTGGCGCCAGGGGCGCGAACCGTTTTCGTGCTCCATGACATCGAAGGGTACACGCACGAAGAAATTGCCGAATCATTGGGAATCACGCCGGGCGGATCGAAGTCGCAACTGTTCAAAGCGCGGGCAAAGCTCAAGCGATGGCTCGCGCACCTTGTCGATGGAAAGACACGCGATGCACACACACCTGTCTGATCACCTGTCGGCCGAGCGGCTAGCGGCGCTCGCCGACGATGAGCTCACCACGAGCGAGGCCGCGCACGTGACCTCGTGCCCGCCGTGCGCGGCAGATCTGGCCGCGCACCGGCGACTCCTCGCGGGCGCTCGCGAGGAAGGGCAGATACCGAGCGTCCCGTTGACCCGGTGGGAAACGCTGGCGCCCCAGTTGGCGGCCGCGGGACTCATCCGGCGACGGGCGCTCCGGTGGCCCGGACGCATTGCGGCGGCCCTGGTCTTTGCCGCGGGTGGAGCGCTCTTCGGTCGATACACGGCGATGCCGCGGGTCGTGGCCCAGGCGTCCATCGGGGCTGACAACATCGACGACTCGATGCCGATCTTTCGCTCGGCGGCCGAGGCGTTGGCGACGCTCAACCGCGCCGAGCGGGATTATCGCCATGCGTCGGCGTACCTCGTGGCGCAGAATCCGGAGACGACCGTTTCGGATCGCCGCGATGCCTATCGCGCGCGGCTCGCGGCGCTCGATGAGGTGGCGCAGGCGACCGCGGCAGGGCTGCAGGAGGTTCCGAATGATCCGGTGCTCAATCAGTACTACTTGTCCACGGTCGGCGCGCGGAACGCGACATTGCGGCAGCTGAAGGGCGCGCTCCCGGTCGGCTTCCGGCTGGAGCGCTATTGATGCGCGGAGTCGTGATCGGGCTGCTGCTCGCTGCCGGTGCGGTCGGTGCGCAGGAACCCGAAGGGTATTTGGGCATCGCGTTCACCTGTCCGCTCAAGCGGATCGAGGACGCGAGCGGCGTCCGGGTCATTCATCTCGCGTATCCCGCGGTCGAGTCGGTCGAGCCGGGGTCCCCGGCTTCGCTCGCTGGCATCAGCGCCGGCGACACCATCCTCGCGTACGACTCGGTCGACGTCGTGAACCACGAGCTGTCTCTGACGCAGATGCTGCGTCCCGGCCGCCGCGTTCGCATTCGGGTTCGCCGGAACGGCTCCGTCAGAGAGGTCCAGGTCCGCGTCGCCGCGCGGCCGGCGACCTACATCGAGGAGCCCGTCGGCACGCTCCGTCCCCGGTTCATGGGCCCGATCCTCGCGCTCCCCTCGCCCGACCAGATCGGCGCCGCCGGTGCCGCGCTCATTCGCACCAACGACGATCTGCTCGCCGCGCTCGGCGCGCCCAAGGGCTCAACTGGCGTCCTGGTGGTCAATGTCACCCAGGGCACGCCCGCCGACGCCTCAGGGCTTCGCGCCGGCGACGTTGTGCTGAGCGCCGAGGGGCACAACGTGCGCGATCCCGAGGCGTTGGCCCAACTGCTCGCGCTGCCAATGGGTGACGCCGTAACGCTACGCGTGTACGGCAATCATAAAGTCCGCACGGTCACCCTACGGCCTTAGGCCTACTTCACGCTGCCTGGAGGGAGCGTGTAGAGCAGACGCATAGTCGCCCGGTCGGCGTTCGACAGATCGCGGACGCGGACGCGGGCGGTCATGATGTTGGTCGTATCATTCGAATGATCGAGCCCAAGCAGGTGCCCGACCTCGTGGAGCGCGATCGCGCGCACGGCCGAGGCGTCGAGCGCCTCGCCACGATTGTGGTGCAGCGCAATCGAGATGTTCGCCTCGACAATCCACCAGTTCTCATCACGCGCCCACATCGTCTTGCCGCTGATCTGCTCGTCAAAGTGATCGCGCCACGTGACATGAACGTCCGCGTTCACGGAGTCCCTCGTGAACACGAACGCGACCGGCACGCCGGTGTTCTGCCAGGTAACAAACGCGTCCCGGGTCTGATCGATAAACTCGGGCTTCCAGTCGGCGATCGAATCGCCGGACTGAATCCACACCCGCAGCGGGTCGACCAGTCGTTCGGGCCACCGCGCGAGGGCCGAGTCGCGCTCGGAGAGGATATCGCCGATGTACGTCCCAGGCTCGCCTTCCACCAGCCGCCGGTGGATGTCGGATAGATCCCGGGCAGGCGCCGCGTCGCGCGTGCGCCCACCGGTGACAACGCCCGCATGCGCACCGGCGTCTGCGTCATCCGGCGCATTCGCCCGTGGCACGTCCGCGATGACCGCGGCGCTCTGGCGGGTCTCCGGCGCCGACCCACGGCGCACAGTGTCCGCCTGCACAGCGATCCAACCACCCATCGCAACCGTGGTCACGACGAGCATCAAGTCTGTGCGCTTCATCCAGACCAAGACGACCAGGCGAGCCCAGGGGGCACGCCAGTAAGCAAACAGGGGTTTCGCGCCCGAATGGGCGCAATAACTTACACGCGGTGACGCCAAGAGTTCGCCACCAGGTCTAACCCAGTGTATATGCGCGGCTCACTCGTTCTGTTGGCAGTCCTCGCGGCGTGCTCCGATTCGAGCGGGCCGCACCAGGTGCCCGTTCTCACGACGCTGCTCTCGACCACCTCCGCGAGCATCGGCGGCGGGGTGCTCGTCACATTGGTCGCGTCGAACCCGACCGACACCACCGTGCGGCTGGTCTACGAGACGCTCGGCTACGCGGAATTCAAGCTCGTTGGACAGGCGAATTGGCAAGGTGGCTTCGAGGGCGCGTTCATAGGGGTGGACGACCAGGTCCTGGCGCCGGGTGACACCGCGACACTGGCCGAGGTCGGGGTCGCGTTCAATGTCCCCACCACCAATTCAGAGTTGGCTCCGGCCGTCACGCCGAGCCAGGAGTACATCACACTCGAGCCGGGCTCGTACAGCGTGCGCGCATGTGTCGACGTGCCATCCACAGGCGCCTATATCTGCGGGAACGGCACACCATTTACGCTCACGCAATAGGTGACTCCGTGCGAGGACGACCAGTCCTGGCACGATGCGACTTGGCACGGTACTCCTCTCGGCCACACTCCTGGCCTGCACGTCAGGCACGACGACTCCGCATGAATCGTCGGGTCCTCGGGGCATGTATGGCGAGGTGTACGGCACGCGCGTCTCAGCCGACAGCGGTGCTATCGGGGACTCGGTTGCCGTCACCCTGACGATCACCAATTCGACATCGTCGACGATGCAGCTGATCTACGGTGCGCCGTTTACGTACGCCCGCTTCATGCAGAACGACACGACGTTCACCACCGTCAGCCCGCTGCTCGCACCCGACACGATCGTCCTCGCCGCCAACGCGGACACGACGCTCACGCCGATCTGGGTCCACCTGTCGACGCAGCCGTTGCACCCGCTGCCGACCGCCGAGGTGATCGGCGTTCCCGCCGGCACCTACGACCTCGCGGCGTGCGCGTTCGTGCCCCAAGGCGCGAACTTCGTTCCCAGCTGCGGCCCGACGGTTCAGTTCACCGTAACGCCATAGCCTCGATCGCCCACGCGGCGTGCTCACGCACGACCGGGTCGGGGTCCTCTGACGCCGCACGCTCGAGCACGGGCAACGCGCTCGCATCTCCCCGATTGCCGAGCACCACGGCCGCGTTGCGCGCCAGCCCGCGCCGCTTCGCCCGCGTGACCGCGGTCCCGCGATAGCGCTCCCGAAATCCCGCGTCGTCCAGCGCCAACATCTCGACGGCGTCGATCTCCGCCCTGGGCGCGAGCGCTGGCTCATCGAGCGCTCGTGCAAACCGGACATTCCACGGGCAGAGGTCCTGGCACACGTCGCAGCCGTAGACATGCTCGCCGAGCCCTGAGCGGAGCGCCTCGGGAATAGACCCTTTGAGCTCGATCGTGAGATACGAGATGCAGCGGCGCGCGTCCATCACGCCTGGTGCGACCAACGCCTGCGTCGGACAGGCATCCAGACATCGCGTGCACGTCCCACAGTGCTCAGACTCGAATGGCGCGTCGGCCGTGAGCTCGAGGTCCACCAAGATCGTGCCGAGAAAAAAGAACGAGCCGAGTCTCGGATGAATCAGCATCGTGTTCTTGCCGAACCACCCCAATCCCGCGCGCCGCGCGAGGTCACGCTCCAGAATCGGCCCGGTATCGACGTACGCTTTCCCACCGACTGGTCGCCCCACCTCGGCCTCGAGCCATCGATGCAACTCGGCCAAGCGTTCCAGCATCACGTCGTGGTAGTCCCGCCCACGCGCATATCGCGCGACTGGTCCGTCCGGTTCCTTTCCGCCATAGTCGAGGGCGACAACGATCGCGTGGGTCACGCCGGTCACCGCTCTGCGGCGCGCAAGGTATGCCATCTCGCCGTGGTATCCCGCCGCGAGCCACGCATCGAATTGGGCGGCGGTGTCCGCGGGACCGAACGCCGCGATGCCGCACAGGTCGAAGCCGAGCCCGTAGGCCGCGGCCTTTAGTCGATCTTCGAGGTGGCCCATAAGGCGTAGTGCTCGATGTCGCGAGCAGGGGGGACTGCGTCCGCGTTACCGTACGCGGTGTACATGCGCCAGGCCAGGTACGCGTGATCAGGGATCGGCAGGATCGACCCGCGCGAGCGAAACCGCCACGCGACACGGAGCAGCGCCAGTGCCAACCGTGGGTTGAGCACCGCGCGCAGCGTCAGTGTGAAGATGAGTCCGGGCCACGACATGTCCCGTAATCTCGCTTGGGAATCCAGCCGAGTGACAGGACGCCCATGGGATCGACGCTGGTGTGGTCGTACCGGATGATCCAGTGCAAGTGCGGTCCGGTGACGCGGCCGGACTGACCCACTCGGCCGATGATCTGTCCGCGCTGGACCGTGTCGCCGATCGCCACCGGTGTCGCGCTCAGGTGAAAGTAGCCGGACACGAGTCCGGCGCCGTGCACGATGTAGACGACCGTTCCGGCGAGATAGAAGTCGGCGACGAGCGCGACGACCCCACGGTTCGTCGCCTGCACCGGGTCGCCGAGCTGTCCGCGAAAGTCGACACCCGTATGCCGCGACGTGAGCGTACCGTTGAATTTGCGTCCGCTGGCGAATCCGCTCGTGATCCGGCTCGCGCGTGGCCGCATGAAGGGCTGCTGCCAGAGCGGCGGCGTCGCCAGCGCGATCGCGCCAACCGTGCGCGCCAACTCGCTCTCGCCTTCCAACCGCCGCGTGGTGTTCGTCGTCGCCGGCCGGCTGAACTCGGCCGCGACGTGCAACTTCTCGGGCTTGGCGGCGCTCGCGACAACTGCCGGCGGCGGGGCGGTCACGCCGAGCGCCGTGTCGCGTTCCACGATCGTTCCGTCGGCGTATCGATATCGGAGCGCTGCGTGCACCGTCGTCACGTCGAGCGGCACGGCGGCCAGCGCGACGAACGATTGAGCAGTATCCCGCCGAAACATGACGGGTTCGTCCGCCACACGGCCCCAAATCGCGCGTACCGAGTCGCCCGCGGCCGTCATCTCGATCAAAGTTCCTGGTGCCGGCTGCGCGGGACGCCAGCCGAGCGCCCCGCTCGCGTGCGGCCTCGTCATGACGTGCGTGGTATCGTCTCCACAGATCGCGTGAGGCACGAGCGTGACCGAGGCAGCGCCGCGACGCACGTCAGCGAGTGCGAGCGCGACGCCGTCAGGCGAGCGCGACTCGATCACCCACCGCCCGTCGGCAACAGAGTCGAATGAGAAGCGACCGGCAGAATCCGCGATAGAGTGCAGCCCCAACTGAGGGATGCCGAGCTTAGCGCCCGCTGGAGCGTGGCCAGTGACTTGAGCGGCCACGGAATTGAAGGCGATGAGCACGGTGGGTAGACTACCGCCCATGCCAAAGAAGCGGCCCCAACGCGCGAGCGTGCCTCGCACGGCAACGGGCAAGAAGATGGACCTCGACGCCTTGCGCACGAACGAGCGCGCCGCGATCGAGGGCGTGCGCGAGCGCACCGAACAAGGCCACATGCTCGCGGGCCGCACGCCTCCCTCGCAGCTCCGCGACGCCAGCCGTCGCTCGGGCGCGGTGCGCGTCGTCGAAGAATCCATTCGCGACCGCCCTCCAATCACGGAAGATGAAAAGCTGCTGCAGGAATCCGGGCCGCAAGTGGACTTCACGCGCACCGACCCGTGGCGCGTGCTCAAGATCACGAGCGAGTTGATCGAAGGGTTCGACACGCTGGCCGGGATCGACAAAGGCGTCTCGGTCTTCGGCTCCGCCCGCACAGGCCCCGACGACCCGCAATATCGCGCGGCCGAGGAGACCGCGAAACTGCTCGCGCGCTCGGGGTTCACGATTATCACAGGCGCTGGCCCTGGCATCATGGAAGCCGCGAACAAGGGATGCCGCGAGGGCGGCGGGCACTCGGTCGGATGCAACATCGAGCTGCCGTTCGAGCAAGGCGCGAACCCATACGTCGATACGCTGATCAACTTCCGCTACTTCTTCGTGCGGAAGACGATGTTCATCAAGTACTCGGTGGCGTTCATCATCTTCCCGGGCGGGTTCGGGACGCTCGACGAGTTGTTCGAGGCGCTCACGCTGATCCAGACGGGGAAGATCTACCAGTTCCCCGTGATCCTGTTCGGCCGCCGCTACTGGGCGGGCCTGCTGCGATGGCTGCAGGCCCGGGTGCTGACCGAGAAAAAGATCTCGCCAGGCGATCTCGATCTGATGCTGCTAACGGACGACCCTGACGAGGCGGCCGCGGCGGTAGTCGCGGCCCACGAGGCTCAAACTCGGGCTGTTGGTGCGCGTCTCGCGAATGGGCGACGAGGACTGAAACCCTGAGCCGTGCCGGACGACGACGTTGCTGAACGACTTGCCGATATTCTGGTACGTGAAGTACGCGGTCCCGAACACGTCCGTGTTGGTGCTGTCGATAATGTTGTACGCGTAGTTCGCCGTGAGCGTGTCGCCGCTGTACTGGTACCCGATGTTGCTCACGAAGCCCGTCAAGAGCTCGATCGTCGGCTGACCGGTCGAGTCGCTCCACGTGCCCGTCGACGTGTCGGCGACGTGATAGTTCACGTAGTTGAAGTTCGCCGGCGGGTGGGTGGTCGCGATGCGCTCATCGCGAAACGACAGGTAGTCGATCTCGATCGCCGACGAGTCGGTGTTGAGCGAGATGTACGAGCTATCGAGCAGGAAGTTGATCACCCGCGTCGAATCCGTCGTCACGACGCTGTCTTCCGTACCGCCGAAATTGAAGGGGAGTGGCTTCCCGTTCACGTCGATCAGTCGATACAGGGCAGCGGGCGCGAGACCGGCGGTGTTCCCGCCGCCGCTGCCGCCGCCACCGCCGAGAAAGTTCTGGCAGTTCGACCAGTTGTTGACGTTCTGACCACCCTGAAGAACGGTGCACTGCGGACCAGTGGTGTTGGTCAGCCCGCTCCCGCTTCCTTCACATGCCGCGAATAACACCGCCGCGCTCGCGACGGTAACCGCAGTGATCCGTCTCACTGAAAACGCTCCTCTTCAGGCTCTCGTCGGAACGACGCGAAACTGGCGAGGATCGTCACAGCAAACGCATGTATTTGCCGTTCGCCACAACGTTTGCGGTGGCTGATCGCGGCGCGGTATGTTGCCTTATGATTGAAGCGCTGAAAGCAAAACTGGGTGAGGAGGTCGAGCGGCTCCAACACGAGCTGAACGTCACACTGCCCAATGAAATACGCAAAGCGGTCGAGCTAGGCGATCTCAGAGAGAACAGCGAGTACAAGGCCGCCCTTGAGCGGCAGCAGTTCGTGCAGGCCCGACTGGGCCAGCTGCGCCAGCGCCTCAGCAAGCTTTCCACGATCGACCTCGCCCAGATCCCCGCCGACAAAGTCGGCCTCGGCTCGCGCGTGACGGTCGAAGATCAGGCGACCAAGTCGACCGAGGTCTACAACCTCGTGTTTGGCGACTCCGTCGAGTTGGAAGACGGCCATGTTTCCATGTCGTCACCGATCGGTCGCGCCCTCGTCGGGCGCGGACTCGGCGACCTGACCGTGCTCAAGTTGCCGGCCTCGACGCGCCGCCTGAAGATCGTCCAGCTCCTGACCATCCACGACCTCGGCCAGGCCAGCTAAGACGTCTGCTGGTCGACTGCGGTGAAGTTGGGGGGTCCGGGGGGCGTAGTTGCGGTTTGACCCCCGGAGGCGAACCGACCAGTCGAGCAGCGCGCTAGCGCTGCATCGACGAGCCGCGGAGCGGCTACGGATCGACGCCGAACACGCGCTCCGCGTCGGCGTCATACTGCGCAACCGCGGCGGCTCGGGCGCCAGCGTCCCAGCCGCGGATCGGCGCGAGCAGCTCGGCGACGTAAGGCGCAATCGCGCGGCCTGCATCCCGTGTCTCGAATGCAATCTGCGTCCGTCGCATGAGCACGTCGGAGACCGTACACGCCATCTCCCGCTCCGCCGCATAGAGCACCTCGGCGCCGATGTACGGCAGTCCCGGCACGAGCGGCTGCGCGAGTGCCCGATCGCGCTCGGCGAATGCCCAGACGAGCGGCCACCGATCGCCGTACGCCCGCACGAGCCGGCTGGCGATGTCATGTGAGCCGACTCGGGCGGCGGCAGCACTAATGGTATCCGCGGTGGCGCCGAGCGCGCCGCCAGGGAGAAGCAGGGACTGCGTCGCCGACGCCGTTACTCCCCGACCCAGCGCGCGCTCGACCGCATCCACGACCTCCGCCGCCATCGACCGGTAGGTCGTGAGCTTTCCGCCACTGATGCTGATGACACCGCCGGCACTCGTGTCGATCGAATGCTCGCGCGACAGAGACGCCGGATCAGTGCCGGCCTCGCGCACATTGGCGCTGAGCGGCCGGATGCCCGCCCACGCACTGACCACGTCGCTGTCTCCCAGTCCCGCGGCCGGAAAGGCCGCGTTGGCGGATTCGAGCAGATAGGCGATGTCCGACCGCGAAGCCCGGACCGCGTCCGGCGTCGCGGTCGTCTGCGTGTCGGTCGTCCCGATGATGGTGAGCGCCCCAAACGGCAGCACGAACATGACGCGTCCGTCCACGACCGAGAGCAACGTGACCGCGCCATGGTTGCCCACGCGCGCCGCCGGCACAGCGAGATGCACGCCTTTCGTACCTTGCACCGCCGGCGGTGCGTCGGGCCGATCCATCCGCCGGATAGCGGTACTCCATGGACCGGCGGCGTTTACCGTGACAGCCGCCCGGATCGTCGTCGACCCACTCCCGAATGCATCAGCGACAATCGCCCCCACGACACGCTCGCCCGAGTGCACGAGCTCGCACACGCCGGCGTGATTGACCACGACGGCGCCCGCCTCGGCCGCCGCCAAAGCATTCGCCAACGTCAGCCGCGCGTCGTCCGTTGCCGCGTCCCAATACTGCGCGCCACCTTGCAGGCCGTCAGATCGCAAGGCCGGCTCGTTGGCGAGCACCTGCGCGACCGAGAGCTGCCGGTGCGTGCCGACGTTCCGAAAGAGCGCCAGCGCGTCGTAGAGCAGGAGCCCCGCGCCAAGCTTCCACCGGGGCACGCGGGCGCCGGCGTAGACGGGCCACGTGAACGCGAGCGGGTGCACGAGGTGCGGCGCGATCGACAACAACGTCCGCCGCTCGCGACTGGCCTCGAACACGAGATGCAGGTACCCGTGCTCCAGATACCGGACGCCGCCGTGCACGAGCCGGGACGAGCGGCTCGACGTGCCGCTCGCGAAATCGTCGCGCTCGACGAGCGCGGTCTTGAGCCCACGCAGCGCCGCGTCTCTCGCAATGCCGGCGCCCGTGATCCCACCACCAATGACCAGCACATCGAACGGCGCCGCACCAAGCTGGCTGAAGCTCCGAAGTGGCAGCGGAGAAGGCACGAGTCTAATTTCCGTTAGATGCCGACCTTTGGAAATGGCCGCCGGGTGGCGATCGTCGCCGGCCTGCGGACGCCGTTCGCCAAAGCAGGGACGGTCTTCAAAACCGTAAGCGCGATCGAGCTCGGCCGCCTCTGCGTGACCGAGTTGGTCGAGCGATCGAACCTCGACCGCGAGGACGTCGACGCTCTCATCTTCGGCACGGTCGTTCCGTCCGTGCTCGCGCCGAACATCGCGCGCGAAGTCTCGTTATTGCCAATTTTCCCCAAGGGGATCCCGGCGTTCACGGTCGGCCGCGCGTGTGCTTCGGCAAACCAGGCGATCACCGACGGCGCCGACCAGATCGCGCTCGGCCAAGCGAACGTCGTGATCGCCGGCGGCGCGGAGTCGCTCTCGGCGGTGCCGATTCTGCACTCGCGCGCGTTCGCCGACATCCTGGTCGACACGAGCCGCGCGAAGTCGGTTCCGGCCAAGATCGCCGCGCTGGCGCGCACGCGACCACGGGATCTCGTGCCTGTGACGCCCGCGATCGCCGAGCCATCGACTGGCGAGACCATGGGGCAGTCGGCCGAGAAGATGGCCAAGATCAATCATATTCCGCGCGACGAGCAAGACCAGTTCGCGCTGCGCTCCCATCGGCTGGCGGCCGCCGGCACGGCCGACGGGCGCCTGACCGCCGAGATCGCGCCGGTCTACGTGGCCCCCAAGTTCGAGACGGTGGTCACGTCGGACAATGGCATCCGGGAGAACACGAGCCTCGAGCAGCTCGCGGCGCTCAAGCCCGTCTTCGACCGCAAGTACGGGACGATCACCGCTGGCAACTCCTCGCCGCTCACCGACGGCGGCGCCGCCGTCATTTTGATGGGCGAAGACACCGCCAAGGCTCTCGGCTTCACGCCCATCGCGTTTATTCGCTCCTACGCGTACGCCGCGCTCGACCCCGGCGAGCAACTCTTGCAGGCGCCCGTACTCGCCGCGCCCGATGCGTTGCGACGTGCCGGACTGACGCTGGCCGACATCGATCTCTTCGAGATGCACGAGGCGTTTGCGGCCCAAGTGCTATCGAACCTGTGCGGCTTCGAGTCCCAATACTGGGCCGAGCGCGCGGGCCTCACCAAGCCGCTGGGCGCGGTGGATCGCGCGAGGCTCAACGTGATGGGCGGGTCCATTGCCATTGGCCATCCGTTCGGTGCGACCGGTGCGAGAATTCTGACGACGCTCGTCAACGAGCTGCGGCGCCGCGATGGGCAGTTCGGCATGATGACCGTGTGCGCCGCCGGCGGGATGGGTCACGCCATGATCGTGGAGCGCGCCGCATGAGCGTCGGCGTGGCTCCCGCCCTCACGGTGGATGTCCGCGACAGTATCGCCCTGATCACGTTCGACACTCCAAACTCACCGGTCAACACGTTCGCGCCAGCGGCGCGGGCCGAGTTCATCGCGGTGCTCGATCGACTGGAAAAAGACAGCAGCCTCAAGGCAGCCGTGCTCTTCTCCGGCAAGCCCGATGTCTGGATCGCCGGTGCCGACGTCGAAGAGTTGATGTCGCTCCCGACCGCGCCGGACGCCGAGCGATTGAGCCAGATGGGCCACGCGCTCATGGATCGCGTCGAGCGGCTCCGCGCGCCGCTCATCGCCGCCATCCAAGGCGCATGCCTAGGCGGCGGCCTCGAGCTCGCGCTCGCCTGCGCCTATCGCATCGCGGCCGACACGCCGAAAACAGTCCTCGCGCTGCCCGAGGTCAACCTCGGCCTGATTCCGGGCGCCGGCGGCACCCAACGGTTGCCGCGCACCGTCGGCCTGCAACAGGCGCTCGACATGATTCTGCGCGGCGGCAACGTGCGCGGACGCAAAGCACTGTCGACCGCGCTCGTCGATGAGCTGGTGCACCCGGCGATCTTGCGCGAGATCGCGCTGGCCCGTGCGCAGGCATTTGCGGCCGGTCGCCCGCCGGTGCGGCGGAAGCCCAAGGGCGCGGCGGCGCAGCGGTTGCTGCTGGAGGCCAATCCCGTCGGACGCGCGGTCATCTTCCGCCAAGCGCGCGAGCAGATTCGCGCGAAGACGCACGGGAATTATCCCGCGCCGATCGCCGCGATCGAAGCCGTCGCTGCTGGCTATTCCGGCAACGGGTACGAGACCGAAGCCCGATTGTTCGGCACGTGCGCGGTCAGCGACGTCTCGAAGAACTTGGTCTACATATTCTTCGCGCAGAACGCGCTCAAGAAATCGGAGCCGGGTGCGCCGATAAAAAAGATCGCGGTGCTCGGTACGGGCTTCATGGGCGCGGGGATCGCGTCGGTCGCCGTTCAGCAAAATATCGATGTCCGGTTCAAGGACACCGAGTACGGTCGCGTCCTGAAAGGCTTGGCGGCGGTGCGCGGCGTCATCAAAGAACGGCTGACCCGCAAGCAGATCACGCGCCAGCAATTCGACGACATGATGTCCCTGGCACAGGGGACCATAGCCTACACGGGTTTCGGCAATGTGCAGGTCGTGATCGAGGCGGTCTTCGAAAGCCTCGAGGTCAAGCACGCGGTGCTGAAAGAAGTCGAGGCCGTGGTGCCACCCACGACCATCTACGCTTCGAACACGAGCACGATTCCGATCGCGAAGATCGCCGATGCGTCCCGGGACCGCTCGCACGTGATCGGCATGCACTTCTTCTCGCCGGTCGCGAAGATGCCGTTGCTCGAGGTCATCGTCACCCCGCAGACCGACCCGGCGGTGACGTCGACCGTACGCGCACTGGGCCAGCGGCTCGGCAAAACGGTGATCGTCGTCCACGACAGCCCGGGCTTTTACGTCAACCGGATACTCGCCCCGTATATCAATGAAGCGGGACGCATGCTGGACGAAGGCGCCGCCGTCGACGCGATCGACCGCGCGCTCGTCGCGTTCGGCTTCCCGGTCGGACCCATCACGCTGATCGACGAGGTCGGGCTCGACATCGCCGGGGAGTCCGGCAAGATCATGAGCGCGAGCTTCGGTGCGCGCCTCACGCCCTCGACCTCACTCGAACGCGTGATCGCCGCCGGCCGCCTCGGGCGCAAGAACCGCAAGGGATTCTATCTGTACGACGATGCCGGCGAGAAGAAGGGCGTCGATTCGTCGGTCTATGCCCTGCTCCCAACCGGCGCGCAGCGCAGCACGATCCCGGACGACGACATCCAGCAGCGCGCGGTCCTGGCGATGGTCAACGAAGCCGTGCGGTGCCTCGAAGACGGCGTCATCAGCTCGGCTCGCGACGGCGACATCGGGGCCGTCATGGGGTTCGGGTTTCCGCCGTTCCGCGGTGGCCCGTTCCGCTATATCGACCACCTGGGGGCCGACGCCGTCGTCAAAAAGCTGGAAGAGCTCAACGACCGCTATGCCCCGCGCTTCGCGCCGACCGAGCTCCTCGTCGAGCACGCGCGCAAGAAATTGCCATTCACCACTCTCAAGTGAACCACACGATCGTCGTCGTCGCCGCGCTGGTGTTGGCGCACGCCAGCGGCGCGCAGGAGCCGGCACAGACGCAGATCACGATCGACCGGATCTTTCACGGATCGGATTTCCGCGGAGCGGCTCTCCCAACCGTCCGGTGGTTGAGCGACGGTCACTCGTACATCGACACACACAACGACTCGATCGTGCGCGTCGACGTCGCGACCGGTGCCACGACGCTCCTGACCACCGCCGCGGCGCTGCGTTTCGCTACCGAAGAAGTGACGCCGAATGCCGACGGGTCGAAGCTGCTCCTGTTTCATAACTCGGTTCGGGTGTGGCGCACGAACACGCGCGGTGTCTATCACATCTATGACGTCGCCACCAAGCGGCTGATCCCCGTGTCGAAGAACCCCGGGCTGCAGATGTTCGCCAAACTGTCGCCCGATGAGCGCCAAGTCGCGTTTGTGCGAGACAATAATCTGTTCGTCACGGACCTGACGAGCGGCGACGAGCGCCAGCTGACCTCCGATGGCGCGACGGACATCATCAATGGCACCACCGATTGGGTCTACGAAGAAGAATTGGGACTCCGTGACGCGTTCCGTTGGAGTCCAGACTCCAAACGCATCGCCTACTGGCGTTTCGACCAATCCGCGATCCCGACCTACTCGCTGCTCGACGACAGCACGCTCTACCCGCGGGTCCTGTCGCTCCGCTATCCAAAGGCCGGCGAACACAACTCGTCAGTCAAGTTCGGTGTCCTGGACCTGGCGAGCGGCCAGACGAAATGGCTCAACGTGGGTCCCGACACGGGGATCTATATCGCGCGCGCCTCGTGGCTGACCGCCGACAGCGTGATCGTCGAGCGCCTCCCCAGGCGCCAGAACCAACTCGATGTGCTCGTCCTGAGCGCCACAACAGGCACCGGCCGCACCCTGCTCAGCGAACGCGACTCGGCATACGTGTCAGTCGATGAGCCGCGTTGGATCGACGATAAGCAATTCTTATGGTTCAGCGACCGCAGCGGCTGGCACCAGGTGTATCTGTACGACCGCTCGGGCAAAGTCATCCGTCAGGTGACGGCCGATGGCGCCGATGTCCTCTCGCTGGCGGGCACGGACATCAAAGCAGGCACGATCTACGTCACCGCCGCCGCCCCGGATGCGACGCAACGACAGATCTACCGCTATTCGTTGAAAGGCGGACCAGGCGAGCGCGTGACGAAAGCGGCGGGTGCGCATTTCATGACCATCGCCCCGGGCGCCAAGCTCGCGGTCGACGTGCACTCCACGCTCGGAGACCCGCCGACGGCAATCGTGTACGAGCTGCCGTCGATGACGACCGTCAGGACGGCGGTCGATAACGCGGCGCTGCGGTCGCGCCTCGGTGTGCTCGGCTTGCGAGCGCCCGCTTTCATTCATGTGCCGTTGCCCGACGGGTCGCAACTCGATGGCTATCGGCTCGCGCCCCCGTCGTTCGACAGCACGAAGAAGTACCCGGTCCTGATGTTCGTCTACGGAGGCCCGGCGGCGCCGCAGGTCGTGGACCAATGGGGCGGCCGGAACTATCTCTGGCACGAGATGCTGGCCCAGATGGGCTACATTGTCGTCAGCGTCGACAACCACGGCGCGGCCTGGCGCGGCCGGACATTCCGCAAGATGACGCAGTATCACTTGGGGTTGCGCGAGTCCCAGGACCAGATCGACGTCGCGAAATGGATCGGCGCGCAGTCGTGGGGCGACGCGACCCGCATTGGCATCTGGGGCTGGAGCTACGGCGGATACCTGACGTCACTCACGGCTGAGCGTGGCGGGCCAGTGTTCAAGATGGCGATCGCGGTTGCACCGGTGACCGACTGGCGATTGTACGACAGCATTTATACCGAGCGCTACATGTGGACGCCCGAGGAGAATGGCGCGGGCTACGACTCGAGCTCGGTGCAGCGCCATGTCGGCGGCCTCCAGGCACGATTGCTCCTCGTGCACGGGACGGGCGACGACAACGTGCACCCGCAGAATTCGATTCAGTACGCAGCTGATTTGGAAGCCGCTGGCAAGCCGTTCTACATGCTCCTCTACCCCAACCGCACGCACGCGATCAGCGGCGGCAACTCCCAGGCCCACCTATTCGAGTCTCTGACGCAATTCGTCCGCGAGCAGCTCTAGTCCTGCTCGCCTTCGTGGGCGGTGGCTCCGGCCCGCTCACGCGCGCGGAACGTACGAACTACACCGAGACGTCCCATTACGAGGACGTCATCGCGTTTCTCGACACGCTGAAGACCCGCATCGACCCCTCGGTCCATGCCGTCTTCGGCACACTCGGCTACACGACGGACCGCCGCGCGATCCCATTCGTGAAATTGTCGCGCGGCCTCCCGAAGCGAAAACCCATCGTCTACGTCCAAGCGAACATCCACGCCGGGGAAGTCGAGGGAAAAGAAGCCCTCCTGGCGTTGATTCGCGACCTCGGCACGCACCACGGTCCGAGCGTGCTGGACTCGATCACGCTCATCGCGGTGCCGATCTACAACGCTGACGGGAACGAGAAGTTCGCGCCGCAGTCGGTGAATCGCACCGAGCAAAACGGTCCGGAGCAGGTCGGGCAACGCCCGAACGGCATGGGGCTGGATCTCAATCGAGATTACGTCAAGGCCGAGGCGCCCGAGACCCGGGCGTCGTTGTTTGCGTTCAACACGTGGAATCCCGACGTGTTCGTGGATCTGCACACGACCGACGGCAGCTTTCACGGGTATGCCCTGACCTACGCTCCCTCGCTCTCTCCCGCCTCACTCTGGGCCGGCGCCTATACCCGCGACTCGCTGCTCCCGGAGCTCCGTCGCCGCGTCGCCAAGCGCGATGGCTTTGCCATTTTCGACTATGGGAATTTCGAGGGTCAGCCGCGTGCCTGGAAGACGTACGATAATCGTCCGAGGTTCGGCACGAACTATTTTGGTATTCGTGGACGCATAGCGATCCTGAGCGAAGCGTACTCGCATGACCCGTTTGAGAAACGGGTGCACGCGACCTACGCTTTCGTGCGCGAGATCCTGTCACTCGTGGCCGAGAAGAAGTCGCAGATAATTCGCCTGCCGGATCCCAAGACCGACAGCGTCCCGATTCGCTCGGCTTTGATGCCAACGCCCTTGTCACTACCAGTGGTGGCCGAATCGCTCCTCGCCACCGGAGATTCGTCGGTGACGCAACCGGGCGTGCCTCGAGGCTATCGCCGTGCCGGCCACTTCGATACGGTCACGATGGACGTCTACGACCGCTTCTCGCCGACGCTCAAGGTGCCGATGCCGCGAGGCTACGTGGTACCCGCCAATCAAACCGTGGCGGTGCGCCTCCTCCGGTGGCACGGGATCGAGCTGACCGGCCCGCAGGCAACGTGCGGCCCGGCTCAGGCATTCGCCCTGGATAGCGCCACGCAGGATACGACCGTGTTCCAGGGTCATCGCCAAGCGCACCAGTTCGGCCACTGGTCGACGACCGCCGACCCGGTGCAGGGCCCGTGCTACGAGGTGTCCACGCACCAACGCCTCGGTGTCCTGGCCGTGTATCTTTTGGAGCCCCAGAGCGACGATGGATTCGTGACGTGGAACATCGTCTCCGGGACTCCAATCAGACGACTCGCCCCCTGACGCGATCATGCTGCGTAGCGCGCTGCTGTATTTGTCGAATCAACCGCAGGTATTCAAGTTCGTTCGTCACAACACGCTGGCCCGCAAGTTCGCCGAGCGATTCGTCGCCGGCGAGACGCTGGAGCAGGTGCTCGACGCGGTCGTCGCGCTCAACGCCAAAGGGATCTCGGCCTCGCTCGATCTTCTCGGCGAGAGCATTCACGCCGAGTCCGAAGCGCGGGCCGGGGGGCGTGAGTACCTGCACATGCTCGACCGGATTCGCGAGCGGGGGCTCGACGCGAACGTATCGGTCAAGCTCACCGCGATGGGTCTCGATCTGTCCGAGGATCTCTGCGTCGAGATTCTCCACGACATCGTCGGGCGGGCGCGCGACTACCGGACATTCGTACGTCTCGATATGGAATCGAGCGCGTACACGGACCGCACCCTGCATCTCTTCTACGATCGCCTCTATCCCGTCTTCGGGAATCACGTCGGGATCGTGTTGCAAAGCGCGCTCCGTCGCACCGAGTCTGACGTCGCACGGGCCATCGCCGCCGGTTGCCGTGTCCGACTCTGCAAGGGGGCCTATCGTGAGCCGCCGGCCGTCGCGTTCCCGGCCAAGAAGGACGTCGATGACAACTACGTGCGGTGCATGAAGCGCCTCATGAAAGAGGGAAACTATCCAGGCATTGCGACCCACGATGAGCGCATCATCGAAACCGCGAAACAGTTCGCCGCCACGGAGCAGATCGCGACCGATCGCTACGAGTTCCAGATGCTCTACGGGGTCCGGCGCGACCTGCAGGAGTCGCTCGTGCGCGCGGGATATCGCGTCCGCGTGTACGTCCCGTTCGGCACGCAGTGGTATCCGTACCTCATGCGCCGGCTGGCCGAGCGGCCGGCGAATGTCGCATTCATCACCGGCAACGTGTTGCGGGAGTTGATGAGCGGGCACCGGTGACGGATGAGTCGACGTTGGGCGGCTACATCGCTGTCCACACACGCCCGCCGGGGTTCACCGGCGTGGATGGTGGTGCCTACACCGTCGACGTCGCGGTCGACGAGACCGGCGGCTACCTGCTCTTTCTTCGGTGGGATGGTGAGCCGCCGACGATCAAGGGACACCTCGAGTCGGAGTATCTCGTGCGCGGCACCGATGAGTCCATGGTCCGCGCGGCGCTCGATCGCCTCTCGTTGCTCGACGTGAAGACGACGCTCGACGCCTTGATCCGCGCCCGATGACCGAGCAGGGAGTCGTGCTCCAAGGCACCGGTGGCGTGTGGTCTGTCCGGACGTCCGACGGCGCCACGCGGGACGTGTCCCTTCGTGGACGTCTCAAGATCTCGGCCGACAAGCTGGCGGTCGGCGACGAGGTCATCCTCGAGGACGCGGGCGGCGCGTGGACGATCGCCGAGATCCTGCCACGCCGCTCGGTCCTGGCGCGCCGGTCACCGAGCGGCGCCTATGGTGAGCGGATCGTCGCCGCCAACGTCGACCAGGTCATCGTCGTTTTCGCGGCCGCGAATCCCGAGCCGCATCCGCGCATGCTCGATCGGTTTCTCGTGATTGCCGAATCGAACGGGCTGCAGGCGCACATCGTCGTGAACAAAGTCGACCTCGTCGACGCCGCCGCCGCACGTGCACGGTTCGCCGATTATCCGCTCGCTGGATATCCCATCCACTACACGAGCACGGTGACCCGCGTTGGCCTCGACGAGTTGGCGGCCGCGCTCAAGGGCCGCACGTCCGCGCTCTCCGGCCCATCCGGTGTGGGGAAGTCGTCTCTCTTGAATGCGCTCTATCCCGGACTCAACCTCCGCGTCGGTGAGATCAGTCAATCGGTGAACAAGGGCCGCCACACTACCGTGGGGGCCTTGCTGCATCCGCTGCCGGACGGCGGCTACGTCGCCGACACGCCGGGTTTGCGCGAAGTCGGCATCTGGGGCCTCTCGGCCGACGCGCTCGACCGCTGCTTCCCCGAGTTCGTCGCCCACCTCGGCCACTGTCGGTTCGCCGACTGCCATCACGTCGTCGAACCCGATTGCGCGGTCCGTGCCGCCATCGCTGCCGGGGAGCTCAGCGCAAACCGATACGATAGCTATGTGCGGCTGCGGCACGAGCTGCAGTGAGGATACTCCTCGCGCTCGCTTCGCTCGCGCTCGTCGCCTCGTGTGCGCAGCGGCCAGCCGAGACGCCAGCGCCCGCCGGATGGCAACTCGCGTTTTCCTATACGTTCGACCACCTCGACACGACCGTGTGGTCCCTGGGCACGCACACATTCGATGGCAATGCCGCGCAATTCAGGCCGTACAACGCCAAGATCCGCCATGGCCATCTGGAATTGACCTTGCACCCCGATCACTTCGAGGACCGAGAGTACTCAGGCGCCGAGCTGGAGCTTCGTCAGCAGTACAAGTACGGCCGCTTCGAGGTCCGCATGCGCGCGGCCAAGGGCAGCGCGGTCATTTCCAGCTGGTTCGGCTACGCCGAGCCCCCGTGGCGAGAGATCGACATCGAGTTCCTCGGCGACCACCCGACGGCGGTGCAATCGAACGTCTACAACTCCCCCGACGCCAACCCGACGCTGATCCCGCCGTTCCCCATTCTTCGCACGCTGCCATTCGACGCGACCGCCGGCTTCCACACCTACGCTTTCGAATGGGAACCGCACGAGCTCCGCTGGTACGCGGACACGATTCTCGTCGCCCGCACGACAAACGCCTCGCAAGTACCCACGCGTGAGATGCGGCCGATGCTGAATTTGTGGCTGTCGACGACGGCCTCCTGGGCAGGCCCAATCAATCCGTCGGCGCTCCCCGTCCGCTCGCAATACGAGTGGGTGCGTATCTATCAGCGGCCCTAAGACTCGGCCCGTAACGCGACCAGCGGACTGACGCGAACGGCTCGTCTCGCCGGCACATAGCACGCGAGCCAGACGACGCCAAGGAGTACCGCCACCGCCACACCGAGGGGGCCCGGGTCGGTCGGACCGATGCCGTACAGGAGTCCGCGCAGCGCGCCGGCGGTGATGAGCGATCCGACGAGGCCCGCCGCGATGCCCGCCACTGCGAGCCGCATGCCCTGCCGCAGCACCAGTCGGCCGACATCCCCGGTCGTCGCGCCGAGCGCCATGCGCAGTCCCAGCTCGTGCGCGCGCTGCGAGACGATCGATGCCATGACGCCATAGAGGCCTACCGCGGCGAGAAGCATCGCGACGACGGCGAAGGTCACCAGCAGCACGCTGTTGAACCGCGGACGTGCGAGCGGCCCGGCGGCCAAGCGCTCGACGGGATCGACCTCGACGACCGACACCGTCGGGTCGATCTCCGGCAATGCCCGCCGGACCACACCGAGGAGCGCATCCGGGCGCATCGTCGTTCGCACCGCCACCCGACCTGGGAAGATGTTCATGGCGGCGCCGCGCGCGATCGGCACGTAGACGGTTGGCCACGTCTTGGCCAGATCGCGATATCGGGTCTCCCCCGCGACTCCGACGACGGTCGACCACGGGTCACTCCCATCGCGCAGATAGCGTCGAAGGCGCTTGCCGATGGGGTCCTGTCCCGGCCAGAATCGACGCGCGAGTGCCTGGCTGACGACGGCTTCGTCGGTCGCACCGGCCGCGAACGATCGGCCGCGCACGAGCGGAACGCCGATCGTGTGAAAGTAGTTCGCCGCGATGACCTCGAGATTGACATCGGGGTGCTCGGCGTCGTTCGCGGCATCGCGGCCCTCGGGGACGTATGCGGCCGTCCACCCGCCTTCACCGGAGAAAGGTCCGATGACGACAGGGGTGCCACCGACGCGATCGGCGAGTCGCTCATAGAGACTCAGATATCCGGCCAGCGACGTGTCGGTCTCGGGTGCGCTGATCTGCACCATGGTCACCTCCGGCGCCGTGAATCCCATGTCGACGCGCTGCAAGGCCACGAGACTGCGCGTCAAGAGCGCGGCGCCGCCGGCGACGATGAGCGCGAGCGCGACCTGTCCGACCACGAGCGTCTGCTTGAGGAACCGTGCGCCACGGGTGTCCCGTCCGCCACGCGTGCCGGTGCGCAGCGAGCGCGTGAGCGCCGCGCCTCCAGTCCACCAGACCGGCGCGAATCCAAAGATCACGGTGGCGAGCGCCGCGGCGGCGAATGCCACGCCGAACGCCGCGCCATCGACCCGAATCTCGCCCACCCGCGGCAGCTCGTGCGGCGCCAACGCGACCAGCGCGCGAATCGCGACCACGGCGAGCAGCAGTCCGAGCGCGGCGCTCAGCGCGGCCAACACGACACTCTCCGAGAGCAGCTCCACCCCGATCCGCCAACGTCCCGCGCCGAGCGCGGCGCGAACGGCGAGCTCACGTGCGCGCGAAGTCGCGCGGATGAGGAGCAGGTTCGCGACGTTCACGGTCGCGATCAGGAACACGAGCCCGACCGCAACGCCCAAGATCACGATCGACGGCCGGATCTCGCCGACGATTGCCTCGTCGAGCGGGAGGACGACCGGTCTGGAGACACGATCGGTTCCGTGTGGATCCCAATCGCCGGGACGGCGCATGAACCCCGCCATCGCGCTCGTGGCCTGATGGATCGTCACATCCGGCCGCAGTCGGCCGATGATCCCGTACGCCATCGTCTTGGGACTCATCCCGACCGAATCGGGGAGAATATTGAGCCACGCCTCGACGCCCGACGGAAAATCGAATCCCTCGGGTGCAACGCCGACGATGGTCATATGCTCTCCGCCCATCGTGAGGTGCGTGCCAACCACCGCCGGGTCACCGCCGAACTGCTTCCGCCAGAAGCCGTAGCTCAGCACCACGACCTCCGGGCCGCCCCGCTCTCCATCCTCGCGGACGAAGAGTCGCCCAGCCGCCGGTCGCGCACCGAGCACGGTGAAGAACTCGGCGGTCGCGACATTCGTGCTCATGGTCAGCGCGCGGTCGCCGATCTTCGCGACGTACGGCCACGCGCCATCATATCCATTGGCGGCGACATCCGCGAACACGCCCGGATGCGCCCGCAGATCGTCCACGTCGACGCCGGTGAACGCGCCAAGCTGGTTGTCGCTGCCCATCGCTTTGTGCACGACGACCACGCGATCTTGATCGGCGATGGGCAACGGCCGGAGCAGCACACCACGAACGACACTGAACATGGCCGTTGCGGCACTGATCCCCACCGCCAGCGTCACGACGGCCACCGTCGTGAACGCCGGCTGACGGGCGAGCGAACGGAGCGCGTGTTTCATGCCGCGATGATAGCATCAGTGACGGGCGCCCACCATCCCGAGGTCACATTGGTATGTGGGCACGAGTCGTGGTCTTGGCCGGCGTGCTTCTCGCCTGCCGGGGCGTAACAGCTCCGGAACGTCGAATGGATCAACGGCGCCAGCTTCAGCAGTATCAGGCGCGGTGGCAATCACTCGGCATCCACGACTATAGCTTCGACTACTGGATGACCTGTTGTTGGTTCCGTGCCCACGTTCGATATGTCATCCGCTCTGACACGGTCGAATCGGTTGTCGTGCTGGACAGCCTTCCGCGACCGAACCCGCCTCTCGCGATCACGATCGACACCGTGTTCGCCCAAGCTCGCGCGATACTGGCGGAACCCGGTCTCTCACTCAGAATTGTGTACGATACCAGCCGACCATACCCGGCGGTGGTAGCGGAACTGTCCCCGGTAGGAGTCGATGGCGACGTCACCGATTCAGTCAGCGACTTCGTCCCGCTACGGTGAAAGCCGTTCCTGCTTCCAGGCGTCGCCGTCGCGAACGTACCGGATCCGGTCATGCAGGCGATCCGGCCGCCCCTGCCAGAACTCGATCGCGCTCGGCGTGACGCGATAGCCGCCCCAGTACGACGGCAACGGGACTTTGCCGTCGGCATATCGCGCGGTCAGCTCGTGGTGCCGCTGCTCCAGTGACTCGCGACTGTCGACGGGCTGCGATTGGTGCGAGACCGACGCGCTGATGCGGCTGCCGAACGGGCGCGAGTCGAAGTACTCCTGAGATTCCAGGCGATCCACGCGCGCCGCGCGGCCCTCGATGCGCACTTGGCGCTCCAGCGGCGGCCAGTGGAAAACGAGCGCGACTCTGGGGTTCTCCTCGATCTCGCCGCCCTTGCGGCTGCGATAGTCCGTGTAGAACACGAATCCCCGCTCGTCAACGCCCTTGAGCAGGACGATGCGAGCCGAAGGCGCGCCGTCCGGCGTCGTCGTCGCTAACGTCATCGCGTTCTCGCCGTGAGCATCGGCGAACCAGCGCTCGAACTGCCGGATCGGGTCGGCGTCCATGTCACACCGTCGGCATCGCGAGCGGCGCCCGCGGATACTCGACCTCGACGCGCTCGGGGACCTCGAACGGCTCACCGTCCGGTGTCTCCAGCACGAATCCGGCATCGCGGATCATGGCGTAATCCGCGCTCGCCGGCTGTCCGCGCGAGGTGAGATAGTCGCCGATAAAGATCGAATTGGCGGGATACAATCCGAGCGGCTGCAACGATCTCAGATGGGCCTCTCTCCCCCCGGCAATGCGAATCTCTTGGCTCGGGAGAAGGAACCGATAGAGCGCGAGCACCCGCAGGCAATGCCGCGGATCCAACAGCCGTCGCTCGGCGAACGGTGTTCCGTCGAGTGGCAGCAGGAAGTTCACGGGGACGCTCCGGACGTCGAGCTCACGCAAGCTCATCGCCAGGTCAATAACGTCATCGTCCGACTCACCCATCCCGATGATACCCCCGGAGCACGTCTTGATGCCGGCAGCTTTGACATGCTCGACGGTTGCAACGCGATCATCGAACGTATGCGTCGTGCACACCTCGCCATGAAAGTTGGCCGAGGTATTGAGATTGTGATTGACGGTCTCGACGCCCGCGTCTTTGAGCCGCAGCGTTTGCTCGGCGCTCAGCAACCCGAGACACGCGCAAACCTTGAGATCGTACTGGGACCGAATGTCGCGAACGGCGTCGAGTACCTTGCCGAAGACGCGCTCGCCAGGCGAGCGGCCGGAGATAACGAGACAGAACGTCCCAGCCTTGAGCGACGCTGCACGCCCTGCCGCGGCGAGGATCTTGTCGCGGGCGAGCATCGGATACTTCTCGATCTCGCTGGTCGACACGCTCGACTGGGTGCAGTAATGGCAATCTTCGGGGCACAGACCGCTCTGCGCGTTCAGCAGAAAATGCAGGCGGACGCGATTGCCCCAATACTGCCGCCGCACGCGATAGGCCGCCGCGAGCACCTGCAGCAGGTCTTCGTCCGGCGACGATAAGACGTGGTGCGCCTCGTCACGCGACAAGCTGGTCCCCGCGAGCGCATGGCCCGCAAAAGTCTCATAGTTCATAGCAATGGCGCGAGCGAGCCGCCGCCTCCGTGATAGGGAAACGAAAGCACGGTGGCTTCCGGCACCAGTCGGCGCAAGGTGTCAAAATTGGTCTGCTCGGCGATCGTCGCTTCCCCGGG
>Ga0210398_10000480_pt1 | contig 45648 bp, 40 predicted proteins | sample IncBWC4OmetaG_FD_161047 | JGI IMG/M metagenome (GOLD analysis project Ga0210398, IMG submission 161047) | Forest soil microbial communities from Barre Woods Harvard Forest LTER site, Petersham, Massachusetts, United States - Inc-BW-C-4-O | ecosystem: Environmental > Terrestrial > Soil >...
GCTTCGGCGACATGTTGAAGGGCCACGAAGAGCGCGCTCCGCTAGGCCGCCGCGTAGAAGTCGAAGAAGTCGGATCAACCGGAGTCTTTCTCGCCTCCAACGCCAGCAGCGGCATCACCGGCGAAGTCATCTACGTCGATTGCGGGTATAACATCATGGGGTTTTAGCAATACGCCTTTTCACGATGACTGCCACGCAAGGATGCCTTAGAATCCAGTAATGAGTAGCCTCGAGCAACAACTTCGTCGCCTAAGCAAGGAACAATTCGAATCGCTTGTGCATCAGGTCCTGACAGCTAAGTACCCAGGCGCGGGCGTCAAAAAGGTTGAAGGCTCCGGAGGGGACGAAGGAATCGACAGCTTTTCAGGCCTACTGGACATCGGGCCAGTAATCTGGGAGAGTAAGCACTTTCCCGACCGAATCAGGGACTCACAGAAGAGGCAGATTTCCAAGTCTGTTCAGACGGCATTCAAACATCAAGCGCCAGCTCGGTGGACACTCTGTCTACCAATCAATCTGCGGACAGCCGAACACCGTTGGTTTCAGTCTAAGATCGTCAGCGCTTACGGGGGCCTTGAAAGAATCAAGCTGATGCAAGCATCGGACATCTTGACCGAGCTAATGAACAATAGGCCGCTCAGGGATGCGTTCTTTCCCGAGAACTCGATGTCAGACGCGCTCAAGCTTCGGCAGATGGCGACGAACACCGCACATCTCAATACAGAAGAGCGCGGAGCCCTAGCCGTAGAATGCGCCCAACAATACCTCCAAGATCGCATAGACCTTGACCCCAGGCTCAAAGCGGTCGTTAGCATCGGAGGGAACGCGACAGCCCGGCAGATCGCACCGCAGGCTGGGCTAGTCATGTCGATGATAGAGAGCGAGAGGACAACGCATTTTCTTGCCCGGGACGTAAAGGAATTTAATCGGGACCCACTAACCCTCACGGTTTCCGCATCCGGAACCACCTGGGCGGAGTTAAATGCCGCGCTCGATGAGGGCCGATCATTCTCGATTCCTGCAGGCGGACTGCAAGAGATTAGCTCAGCATCCGCGCTGCTGCAGTCACTTTTTCGCGAGAAGAACCCCGCCCACTTTCAGCTGGACGTCCGTCCAGTCCCACCGCCGGGGCTGGCGGCAAAGGTTATACCTGTACGCCTAGTAGCTGGGACCGTTCCGACAGCAAAAGAGATCGCATATTTGCCGCTTCGGGTCGCCCGTTTCGGAAGGCAGGAAATTGATCTGGTGAGCGAGGGTAACATGCCGGTGGAAACCTCACTGAAAGTGCGCGCCGGGGGAGGCGCCACGCTAACAATGCATCCCAAGCTGCCGGGCGCGGAAGTACGGAGTCTTAACCAAGTGCTTGAGTTTCTGGACGAACTCGAAAGATCCGGAAAGCTAGAAGTGTTCAGCCTTGAGCCTGCCGGCACACTGCTAAAGGTAAGTGAGAAACCTTCCAGTAGCATCAACGTTGCCGACCACCTAAGGAAAATCATTAAGAATGCGGCCTTGGTAGCAGCGTTCTTCCAGGCACAGATTCGCATGCCCGAAAAATATTACAAGCAGGACGTTGAGAATCTTGAGATGCTCAGAACCGTCGCCACCGGCGAATCGTTTTTTGACATCGACGTGAGCGGTTCCCTTATAAAGAACTCCGCGACGGACCATGTTCTCGAGATGCTCGACGGAACCCCAAAGTCAATACGGATAGAGCATCCGGCTGGGTGGAGCGTACTCAAGGTGTTCGATCACACCATCGGGCCGGTGCCGATTACTCTCGAAGCCGAAAACGCGACACCCATTTCCCCGGAAAAGACGCGAGAATCCTATCTAGCGGCCGCCGACGGGGATTCTGTGGACTGGAAGATGCACTGCAAAGGCCCTTGCCGATACGTGCTGGGAACCCCTCTGTACGACGCCAGCAGAGACGCGTCTTTGGCTTCTACTGTCCTTCCAGCGCCTGGCACCCAAGGGTGATACGAAAAGAGCCGAAGGGGAAAGGCGGACCCGTTCCCGGCTCAGTCTATGATCCTGATCTTTCTCCCGTCCTCCCCATGCCGTTCCAGCGAAATCTCCACATCCCGTTCCCGCTGCAATCGCGGAAACTTCTCTCCCCACTCGATCAAAAGCACGCTGTTCTCCGCACGCAAATCATCCAGCGCCAACGTCTCCAACTCGCGCTGCGTTTCAATGCGATAAAGATCGATGTGAAAAAGATTGGCGCGTGGCCCGCGATACTCGTGGATCAACGTGAACGTGGGGCTGGTGACGTCGTCTTCCTTGGCCGCGCCGAATCCTGCGGCGATTCCCTTCACCAGCGTAGTCTTTCCAGCACCGAGGTCGCCCCGCAGCAGCACCAGCTTCGGCGGCGAGAGAAATTCTGCCAGGCTGCGGCCGAAGGCAATCGTTTCCTCAGGAGAATGTGTGGTAGTTTCGCGCGTCATCGGGTCGTGGCTTGCAGCGCGCGCCTTTACCACCACGCTGCGAGCAATCCACGACCAGTATAGCGAGGAGCGCTAGATCGTTTTCGGAACGTTACTCAGCATTGCCGATTTCAACCCGAGCAGGTCACGACCTGAAACATTGTCAAGCGATGACCGCAAGCGGCGGTGGTCGTCATCCTCGAGCGCAACGAAGCGGAACGGTTGCAGCACCGCCCCGCTCACCTTGCGCGTCGGAGTGAGCAATTCCGCCATACCGTGCACCGGACCCGATTGCGTCTGGAACGCGACTTCCACAAAGTCGCCCTGTTCCAGCGAGGAGGGCACTTGCAGCAATCCCCCGGTGGTTGAAATCGTCTGAAGTTTAGCTTTGGTGCGGCGGCCATCTTCTAAGCGAATCGCAGCTGGAATGTCGCCCAACTGGACTCGGGTCGCCCGCCGCGAAGAGTGCGGTTGGGGGAAGTGAGTCATAAGATGATGGCACTATCGCACGCCGGCAGGATGGGTAACAGATTACGGAAGCCGAGGTGAAAGCCGCGCTGCTGGCGGATTTCGACCGATCCAAGCGGTGCAGGTGCAACAAGTTGGCGGGGTTTACCAGATCATTAATGTCCCAAGGGACAGTCGGAGTCGACTACAGCCACACCATCTGTTTTTGCGCAGCCATCCGCGTGCGCCGAAACGCCTCCGGCAGACCGGTCAGCAGATCGGTGGCAATCAGCGAATGTTCGCCGATCTGCTCGCGCATAACATCGCCCGCGAGGCCATGCAGGTGAACCGCGGCGAGAACAGCTTCAAACGGATTTTTCGGACGCTGTGCGATCATTCCCCCAACCATGCCCGTAAGAATGTCTCCGGTACCCCCGGTCGACATTCCAGGATTGCCCGTAGTATTTACCCAAACTTTCCCGTCAGGCCGCGCTATCAAGGTTCGATTTCCTTTGAGCACGACGATCGCCTCGTGCTCGCGCGCGAATTTCCTCGCGGTTCCCAGCCGGTCTTTTTGCACATCGGCAATGCTGCACCCCACAAGGCGAGCCATTTCGCCGGGATGCGGCGTGATCACAAGAGTACGTCCGTTGCCCATCAACTCGCCGGTGCGGCCTTCGAACGCGTTTAGCCCATCGGCATCGAGCACAATTGGGATTTGAATTTTCGCGATCAGTTTCCGCACCAGTTCCGCCGTCTCAGGATTGCGCGAGATTCCCGGCCCGATCGCCAGCACCGTTTTTCCTTTCGCAAGCTCTTCGATCTGTTCGAGCGCGGCGTCCGAAATCGTTCCATCGTCGGTTTCCGCCAACCGATTCGTCATCAGTTCCGGATGAAATCCTGCAACGGTTGCGAGCGCTGACGTAGCCGTTGCTACGCTGGAAAGTCCGGCGCCCGCGCGCAATGCCGAAATGCCCGCCATGGCCGCGGCCCCGGCTTTGCCGAGCGAACCGCCAACGACAAGCACATGCCCGTAGTTGCCCTTGTTTGACTCCGCGGGCCGCGGCGCAACCATCTGCGCGATGTCCCGCGACGTAATCACGTTCAATTTCAGCTTCGAAACGACTGCCTCTTCGGGCGACCCGATGTCAGCAATCAATGTTGGACCGTTCGCCAGCAAACTGAATACATGCGCCGGGCGGGGCGCCGTGAACGTCACGATCACATCGGCGCGTGCGATCGTTCCCTGCTGAGGGTGCATCGCATCCGCATCTGCGCCGGAAGGAATGTCGACCGCAATCACTGGGACCTTGCCCGCATTTATGACCGCGATCGCATCAGCAAAAAGTCCGCCAACGGGAGGTTTGAAGCCGGTGCCAAGAATCGCATCGATGTTCAGTTCGGCCCTCAGCCCAGAGAGAGCGTGCTCGCTTCTCAATTCTTCGCCGGAACGCACCACCACGGGCGCGACGGGCAGTTTGCCGAACATCGCCGCGGCGTCGCCCCGTAAGTCGGCCGGATTGGCGAGCAAAATCACCTGAACCTGCCTGCCTGCCAGGTGCAGCCGCCGTGCCACGACAAATCCATCGCCGCCGTTATTTCCTTTGCCGCAGAGCACCGCGATGCGGAAAACCGCAGGGTGATTCGAGAGGACAAAATCGGCCACAGCCGCGCCCGCATTTTCCATCTGCGTGAGCGAGGGCACGCCGAATCGGTCGCTGGTTGCGCGATCGATGGCACGCATTTCTGCGGCGGTGACAACTTTCATGGAATCAGTTTACCCCGCCTGGCTCCCTGCAATAAAAACGCCCTCCGCGAATACGGAAGGCGCCTCATTGCAAACTACTCATTACAAACTATCGAATCAGCGCTTCCCGCTGAGGGCCTGCACCTTGCTGTGCTTCGCGCTGTAAGTAAAATAAATCACCAGGCCGATGATCAGCCAAATGATCAGCCGCGCCCAATTCACCCAACCCAGCTTGTACATCATATAGCCGTTCGTGATCACGCCCAGAATCGGCACCAGCGGCACCCATGGAGTGCGGAAAGGGCGCTTCAGGTCAGGATGCGTCCTGCGCAGCACGATCACGGCCAGCGAGACGATGACGAACGCCAGCAGCGTGCCGATGTTCACCATTTTTCCGATGTCTTCGATTGGCGTCAGGCTGCCCACAACCGCAGCCAGCAGACCAACCAGAATCGTGTTCTTCCACGGCGTGCGGTACTTCGGATGAACGTCGGCGAAGAATTTCTTGGGCAGGAGTCCGTCGTTGGCCATCGAATACAGCACGCGAGTTTGGCCGAGCAACATCACCAGCATCACGCTGGTCAGGCCAGCCAGTGCCCCGAGCGTGATGATGTGCGACGCCGTGGTAAGCCCACGATCGAGAAATGCCAGCGACACCGGGGCTTCAATATTGACCTGCTGCCAGCGCACCATGCCGGTAAGCACACCCGCGACCGCGATGTACAAAATTGTGCAGATCGCCAGTGACGCCATCATGCCGATCGGCAAATCGCGTTGCGGATTCTTGGCCTCCTGCGCGGTCGTCGAAACGGCATCGAACCCGATATAGGCGAAGAATATGTACGCCGCGCCCGCTCCAATTCCCGCGAAACCATTCGGGGCAAACGTGGCCCAATCGGAACCCCAATTCTTAAAATCGATATAGTGAATGCCCAAAACGATTACGAACAGCACCACCGCAACTTTTATGACAACAATGCCCGCATTGAAGCGCGCGCTCTCTTTGATTCCGATGACCAGGACCGCCGTGATGATCAGCGCGATAATAAAAGCGGGGAGATTGAAGCCGATTTCCATGCCAAACAGATGCGGAGCGCCCAGCAATTCGTGCGCCCGCTGCATCAGTTCCGGCGACTGCGCATTACAGATTGCGCTGGCTTTGTCGAGGAACGCCTGCGATCCGGTCATCAGCGTCGGATCCGCGGCGTGAGCCATGTCGCGCCCAATGGCCATTTCCGCGGTCTTCAGCGCGGTCCAATAATCGTATGACAGCCACAGGGGCATCTTGATGTGGACAATGTCCAGGAGCTGGATGAAGTGGTTTGACCATCCCGAAGAAACCGTGCTCGCGCCCATCGCGTATTCGAGCGTAAGGTCCCAGCCGATAATCCAGGCCAGCAATTCGCCAAGCGTCGCGTAGGCATAGGTATAAGCGCTGCCGGCCAATGGGATCATGGCGGCGAATTCGGCGTAGCACAATCCGGCAAACGTGCAGCCGAGCCCGGAAAGGACGAACGACAATGTCAGCCCCGGACCCGCATAGTGCGCGCCCAGCCCCACCATCACAAAAATGCCCGCGCCGATGATCGCACCCACGCCCAGCGCGGTAAGCTGGAAAACTCCCAGCGTGCGTTTAAGGCTGTGCTCGCCCGTCTCGCGGGCTTCTTCCATTAGCAGGTTCAACGGCTTGGTTGCGAACAGGTTTGGCATTCGTCTCGTTTCTCCCTCGGAACTACGCCGACACGCGCTTTCCACCCGCGCTCCGCGACCACGCATAATATATCGGGATGCCCAGCAGCACCACAATCAGCCCCGGCCATGTGTATTGCGGCTTATAGCGCAATAGTACGACATCGATGAACAAGGCCATCACAATATAAATCGCGGGCAATACCGGATAACCGACGGCCCGGTAAGGCCGCACGGCGTCGGGACGCGTTCGCCGCAGCACAAAAAGCCCCACAATCGTCAGAATATAGAACACCAGCACCGCAAAAATAATGTAATCGAGAAGCTGCCCATAGCTGCCGGAAATGCAGAGCAGGCAAGCCCAAACCATCTGCACCATCAGCGAAACTGCGGGGGTTTTGTAAGTAGGATGCAAGCGGGCTACGCTTTTGAAAAACAGGCGATCTTTCGCCATGGCATAGTAGACGCGCGCACCCGAGAGAATCAGGCCGTTGGCGCAGCCGAAGCTGGAAATCAGAATCGCAGCCGCCATCAGGAAGCCGCCAGCGGAGCCGAACATCTGCGTCATCACCGCTGTGCCCACGCGCTCTTCGGAGGCATATTTAATTCCGCGCCCCAGAATCGTCGCCGCGCCCGCGGTTCCATCCAGCGGCAGCGCGTTCAGATAAATAAAGTTGCAGGCAATATAAAGAGCGATCACTATTCCCGTTCCCAGCGCCAGAGAAAGTGGCAGGTTACGGCTGGGATTTTTCACTTCGCCGGCGGTAAAGGTCACGTTATTCCAGGCGTCGGCGGAAAATAGCGAACCCACCTGCGCGACGGCCAAAATCGTCAGCGTGCCAACGAGCACAATCGGGCCGCCTACCCCAACTTGCACCGGATGCTGCGCGCCGAGCGCGGCATTTTTCCAGAAATTGACGCCGAAGTTCGCGGCCAGCGCGACCGCATTGCGCCCCAGCGCCAACCCGAACACTACCAACCCCAGAAGCGCTGAAACCTTGGCCGCGGTAAACACGTTCTGAATCATCGCCCCGGTCTTCACTCCGAAAATATTCACGACCGAAAGGAAAATGACGAGCACCACCGCAACCAAATTCTGCGTATTGAGGCCCACATCCATGTTGCCGAGAACCATCGGCCCAATGGGTATCGGCGGAACCCTCCACAGATGCAGAATCCAGTGCGAAGAGGAAATCGCGGGAAAGAAGACTCCGAGAAACTTGCCGAAAGCCACGCCCACCGCGGCAATCGTCCCGGTCTGAATGACTAGGAATAGGGTCCAGCCATAAAGAAATCCCCACAGCGGGCCGAGCGCCTCGCGCAGGTAAATGTACTGGCCCCCGGCGCGCGGCATCATCGCAGCCAGTTCGCCGTAGCTGAGCGCGGCTACGATGGTCATGAACCCGGCGACCGCCCAGGCGCCGATCAGCAAAGCCGGCGAGTCGACTTCGCGCGCAATCTCCGCAGAAACAATAAAAATGCCCGAGCCGATCATCGAGCCGATCACGAGCATGGTGGCGCTGGTCAGGCCGAGGCCCTTCACCAACTCGGTGTCTTGGTGGCTGTGAATTTCCCAATCGCTCGCGGCGGGCGGATGCGTTGTCGGTGCGCTCAGGGCTCCTCCTTGGAGTGCTCGCGGCGACGAAGCGATTCCACGAGCATTCACAGGGTCGGAATGACTTTACCTCAAGATGCGGAAAAATTCCTCTGCTGATTTGCGCGGATCCAGTAACAGATCGGATATCACCGCCACAGAGTCAGCCCCAGCCTCGATCACCGAAGCCGCGTTGGCGCGCGTGATGCCGCCGATAGCTACCAGCGGCTTGCGGGTTAGTTGGCGGGCGCGGCGAACACCTTCGAGACCAACCACGGGATCCGGCCTGTCTTTACTGGATGTGGCAAAAATCGGGCCTATGGCGAGATAGTCTGCTGAAGTCTTGTCGGCTTCGGCGAGTTGCTCGGAATTGTGCGTCGAAACCCCGAGCCAGCGGTCGGGGCCGATAATTCTGCGGACAGATTCGGGCGAGAGATCGTCCTGGCCGACATGAACGCCGTCAAACTCAGCGGCCAGCGCCAGATCGGCGCGATCATTCATGATCAGCGTTATCGATGCCGGTAGGCGGTTTCGCAGTTCGCGAGCGTGGTCGAGCATCTGCCGGGCGTTGTGGGATTTGTTGCGGTATTGGAGGAGAGTGCAGCCAGCGGACGCGAGGCACTCCGCCGCCGCCAACAAGCTTCTCGCTTCGGGGAAATATACAGCGTCGACGATTGGGTAGAGGCGAGGAGTCAAAGGCATGACCTGGCAGTGTATCTTTTTTCGACCACGATAGTTGCGATCGTCGGAGTGCGGCTGAAGGATTTCGACGATACGTGGAACACCGGACGCCCTCGTCCGGGGAGGCAGCGCCACCAATCTTTCTTCTTAGAGCAGTGCCGCTCCTTCGGCGGACGAGGGCGTCCGCCGCTCCATGCCTCGTGCTCTCACTTCCCATTCTTCGCCAGGAACCGCTCAATAAACCCTGTATCGAAATTCCCCGCCCGAAAGTCCGGATCGGCAAAAATCCTGCGGTGTAGCGGAATCGTCGTATAGACGCCCTCGACGATGAACATCTCCAGCGCTCGCGACATGCGCGAAATCGCCTCGGCTCGATCCTTTCCGCGCACAATCAGCTTCGCAATGAGCGAATCGTAATAAGGAGGAATCACTCCCTCGGCATACGCCGCCGTATCGACGCGCACACCCGTTCCGCCCGGCGGATTGAATGCCGTAATTTTCCCCGCCGACGGCGTGAACTTCTCCGGATGCTCTGCGTTGATGCGGCATTCGATCGCGTGGCCGCGATGCACGATCGGTCCCTCCAAGACTTCATCCATGCGCGCGCCGGCAGCGATCATAATCTGGCTCTTCACCAAATCCACATCGGTGACCATCTCCGTAACCGGATGTTCGACCTGAATGCGCGTGTTCATCTCAATGAAATGCAATTGCCGGTCACGATCCATCAGGAACTCGATCGTTCCCGCATTCCAGTATCCGATCGCCGCCAGCGACTTGCACAGCACCGCGCCAATCTGCTCCCGCAGCTCCGGCGTAACCTGCAGCGACGGCGACTCTTCCAGCAGTTTCTGGTGCCGCCGCTGAATCGAACACTCGCGCTCGCCTAGGCTTCGCACGTTGCCGTGCTCATCGGCCAGCACCTGAAACTCAATGTGCCGCGGATGCTCGACATACTTCTCCATATAAAGGTCGCCGTTGCCGAAGGCGCCGGCAGCTTCCGCCTGCGCCGCCTTGAACAATCCCGGCAGTTCGGCCTCGCTGCGGACAATGCGCATCCCGCGCCCTCCGCCGCCTGCCGAAGCCTTCAAAATCACCGGAAAACCCACTTCCTTTGCCCACTCAACCGCCTCGCCCTCAAAGGGTATGATCCCATCCGATCCCGGCAGAATTGGCACGCCCGCGCGCTTCATGGCTTCGCGCGCCTTCTCTTTCTCGCCCATCAAACGCATCACTTCCGGCCGCGGGCCAATGAATTTGATTGCGCTGGTCTCGCAGACTTCGGCGAAGTTGGCATTTTCGGCAAGCAGGCCGTAGCCGGGATGGATCGCGTCAACGTTCGCAATCTCTGCCGCGCTGATCACGGCCGGAATATTCAGGTAGCTCTGTGCCAGCTGCGGCGGCCCAATGCAGATCGCTTCATCGGCGAAGCGCACAGGCAGCGAATTTCGGTCGGCCTCGCTGTAAATGGCAACCGTGCGGATTCCCAGCTCCTTGCACGCGCAAATAATGCGCAAGGCAATTTCTCCGCGGTTGGCAATCAGGATTTTCTTAAACATGAATCGGCTTTCAGCTCTCAGCTCTGGTTCGGGAGGCGGGATGAACGGTCTTTTTCTCGGAAAAGTTGGACATTTATTGTATCGGCGATCGCCGGAATTCCACCTTCATTTGGCCCGGACGGCAAACAACTCCTGTCCGTACTCAATCGGCTGGCCGTTGTTGGCCATCTTCTTCACGATCTCACCGGCCACATCGCATTCGATCTCGTTCAGCAGCTTCATCGCTTCCAGGATGCACAAAACCTGGCCAACTTCGACGCGATCGCCGATCTTGACAAAAGGCGGCGCACCGGGCGAAGGCGCCTCGTAAAACGTACCCACGATCGGAGACTTGACGATATGGAGTTTCTCTTCCACCGCCGGCTCAAGGGCGGGGGGAACCGCCGGGACGCCCGTGGGAGGCCCTCCGGCCGCTTGCGGCGAAGCCGCCACGGGCACGGCAGACAGCGCGACAAAAGGCATCTCGGCACGAGCGGCCCCGTGCTCTCCCGCCCGCTTGATTTTCACTTTGACGTCGCCGCGCTCCAATTCGAACTCGGCGATATCCTTTTCGATTAGGAACTCAATCAGTTCCTTCAGCTCTTTTTGATTCATTGGTGTCGGTGGGACCGCTTTACCTGCGTATATCAGCCGGGCATTCCGTCCGCGGAGAACTGGAAAAGAAAACCCGCAAATGAAAATCTAATGAAGACTAAACCGCCAAAAAGTCCTTGCTGGTCGGGGTCAAAACCTCGCATCCGCGTTCGCTAACCGCGACCATATCCTCGATCCGGATACCCCACTTGCCGGGAAAATAAATCCCGGGCTCAATCGTAATCACCATGCCGGGCTTCAGCTCTTCCTCCTGCTCGGCGGCGACTCTTGGGATCTCATGGATCTCCAGGCCCACGCCATGCCCGGTCGAATGCGTAAAATACCTTCCCAGCTTCGCTTTGCGCAAGACCTTGCGTGCGGCCGCGTCGACTTCTCCAACAGCCACCCCCGGACGCACTGCGGCAATAGCCGCTTCCTGCGCTTCCCTCACCGCGTCGTAAGCGCTGCGCGCCTCTTCCGTCGCAGCACCCACCCACACGGTGCGGGTTTGATCGGAACAATAACCACCGAGTATAACACCGAAATCACAGACCACGAACGCTCCCGCAGGGATCGCCTGCTCCGAGGCCCGGCCATGCGGCAAAGCCGAACGCGCTCCTGAACCGATGATCGTTGGAAACGACATGGCCTCGGCTCCAGCCCGGCGAGCCGCGTATTCCATCCCCGCCGCAACTTCCGTTTCTTTGATCCCAGGTCTCAATACTTCTACGGCGCGATCAAATAGAGTGGCCCCGAGTCGGACAGCGGCACGAATGAGGTTCAATTCGTCCGCATCTTTCGCCATCCGCGCCCGCTCAACTAACTGCGCTGTATTGCGCAGCCGAAAGCCCGAAGGCAGCGCGTCGCCCAGCCGTTTTCGCTCCGCCAGCGTCACGTGCTCGGCTTCGACTCCAACGATCCATCTCCTGGCAGTCTTGCCCCGTCCCGCGACCCATTGCCCGAGGGCTCCGAATAACCCACCCTGCGCGATGACGACCTTTGCGCCCTTTACCTCCTCATGCGCCTGCCGGTTATAGCGGGAATCGGTGAAGAAGACGGAAGAGCCCTCCGCGACCAGCAGCAAGCCGGCGCTGCCCGTGAATCCGCATAGATAACGGATGTTGGGAAGATGGCTGACCAGTAAAGCATCGAAGCTGCGCTCGGCAAGTTGCTCGCGCAGCTTTTTCTGGCGTGATCGAAAATCCATTCAGGAAGAGTCTAGCAGGAGAGCGCGCGACCTTCGAACCGCAGACAATCTTGAAGAAGGGAAAAAACGACCAAATCGCTCATTGCTAACAGCTCATTGCTCACAACTCGCAGCCGACAACTCGCAACTCGCAGCTAAACGCAAAACCGCCGGCTCTGACAGGTTCTTCAGGCCGGCGGTTTCAAATCTTCAACTTCGCTGCTACCTTCGGACGCTATGTCTGAATAATTCGCGGCGTGATGAAGAAAATCAATTCCTGGTTGGTGGTCTGCACCTGCGTGTGCTTGAACAGGTTGCCGAGAAGCGGAATGCTGCCCAGCAGCGGCACCTGATCGACGTTGATCGAGTTCTGCGTCTGGATGACGCCGCCGATCACCACCGTGCCGCCATCGGTCACCAGCACTTGCGTCGTAGCCTGCTGCGTGATCAATTCCGGGTTGCCCTGCACTTCCTGGCCAAAGTTCGGAGTGGTGTTTTCCACGTCCACGTTCAGGAAGATGGTGTTTTCCGAGGTGATCTGCGGAGTTACAGTCAGCCGCAGGAAAGCGTCGACGTAAGTCACCGTCGGCGGACCGCCCAACTGCGCCTGGGTCACGATCGGCACGCGCACGCCCTGTTTCACCAGAGCCTGAATATTGTTCTGGGTTACAACTCGCGGCCGCGACAGGACCTTCAGCAATCCGCGCGACTCAGCCATGGTAAGAACGGCGTCGATCCGCACCGTATTGCTCGCGTTCAGGAACGTTAAGCCACTGGTCGGAGCGGTCGATCCCAGGTTCGAGAACAAAGGAATCGTGTTCCCCGTGGTGCCCGTGCTGCTTGGCACAGTGATGTAACCGGGAGAGCCCCCTGCAACCGTGGTCGGGGATGTACCCGCCGATGAGGCGCCCCCAATCGCACTGTGGCCGTTGCCGAATCCGAAGCCGAACTGTGTGCCGATATCGCGCGCGAACTGCCGGGTCGCGGCCACCACGCGGGCTTCGATCTCGACCTCCTGCGTCTTGCGGTCGAGTTGTGTCAGCAGGCGGTCGATCACCGGAATCACTTTCGGGATGTCGTTTACGATAATCGCGTTCGTGCGCTCATCGGCCACCACATCGCCGCGCACGGAGAGAAATTTCTTCACCGTCAGCGCAACATCTTTCGCGTGCGCATAGCTCAGGAATCTCGTAATCGAAGTCTTTTCAACCGCTAACGCTTCGGCTTCCATCTGCGCCCGTCGTCCGTCCGCTTCTTTTTTCAGCGTATCGACCGTCGCGATGCGGAGAACGTTGCCTTCCAGTTCCCGCGCCAGATCGTTGTTCTTGAGCACGATATCCAAAGCCTGATCCCACGGCACATCGTCGAGGACGATGGTGAGGGTTCCGTGCACATCCGGATCGAGCACTACGTTCAACCCGCTGATTTCATGAATCAGGCGGAAGAAATCCTTCAGATCCACATCCTTCAGGTTCACCGAAATCGGTTCGCCGGTGTACTTGGGCCCGGGAGCGACCGGTTGAGGACCTTGCGACTTCTGTTCAGCCGCCAGATTCACCGCCGGCTGGATCGCCGGGGTGTTCGAGGCAGACTGCGCCGCATGTGCGCTCACCGGCAGAAGTTCCGCCGCGGTCTTATCGGAAAACTTTGCGGCCGCATCATCGGCGCGCGCGCCCGGATCGGAGGTCTGAGCTGAGGCCTTCGCGCCGTACGTCGGCTCGACGAATACGTAGTCGCTGGAGGAAGCGCTGGCCGAAGCTGCATCCGCGGTCTGCGGCTGCGCATTCACTGCGGCAGCATCATTCTTGTTTGCTGGATTGATCGCGGCCGCCGTCACCGGAGACAGAAGCGCGCTGACCGGGGCCGCATTCGTCTCGGCCGCAGTCGGAAGCTTCTTGCTCGCGCTGGCAGCTGTTTCGGCAGCCTGCGGCGCGTGCAAAGTCAGCACGACCTTGCCGGCAACCGTGCTCAACTCATACCGGCACGCCTGCTCGAGGTCGACGACTACGCGAGTAGTCGGAGGATGATGGCTGTCCGTGGCGACGCGCACCGCCTTCACTCCGGCGCTGCCGACTGCGATGTGGCGTGGCGCCGTCTCCATCGCGGTCTCCGGCAGGTCCAGAATCAGACGTGCGGGCGAGTCTGCAGTGCTCACCCTGGGCGTTACTGCGCCCCGGGCGCTGATCTCGACGCGAATCTCATTCGCGCCGCGCACTACATCCACGCGCTGCAGTTCGTTCCGCTGGCTGGCCGCTGTGGCCGGCGTCTCGGCTGAAGCTGCCAGTCCGATCAGCGTGAACAGTAGGAATACACTCAGCAGTTGCTTTCGCATTTCGCCTCTCCCCAACTCGCGGGCATCGCCCGCGCGTCCTTCTCTAAACTCGATTTGTTCGTTCCCGTTTCCCGCAACCCGCCAAACCGCTAGACCACCGGGGCCGTAACTTTCTTAGTCACTTCACGCGACACCGGCTTGCCCAGCTTGTCTTCGTAATTCTCCTGGAACACCACCGAGTCTCCCGTGATCCTCAGAACGTAACCGTTGAACACGGGATCGTTCTCGTGCAAAAAGTAAGCTTTGTTGATGCTGTTCGTAACCACGGCGATGAATCCATCCTGCGACTTCACGACGCCGCGCACGTTGATCTGCCCGATCTCCAGGCATTTCTTTCCGGTTGAGCAGCCCGATCCCGATGCCTGCTGAACCACTGGGCTCATGAAGGGATCGCGCTTGCCGTTCATCGCCCACTTCTTGTCGTCCTGCTTCGGAGCTTTAGCGGCTTCGTCCGTCATGCCGATCGGAGCCAGCTTGTCGTCCGCCGCGGTCGCTGGAGCAGCCGTGGCAGCCACGGTGGTTGTCTTTGCCGGAGGAGCCGGCACTGTCTTTGGAGCGGGCGCTGCCGCCGTCACAATCTTCGGAGCCGGAGCAGCCACTGCAACTTTCGCGGCGGCCATCGGTTTCGGAGCCGGCGCGGCCTTCGGAGCAGGCGCCGCCGCCACAACCTTTGGAGCCGCAGCAGGCGCAGCGATTGCCACGATCTTCGTCGACTTCGGATTCACCGGCGCTTGCGCTACAGGAGCGGGTTGCGCCGCGGACTTCGCGGCAGCCGGCTTTGCCGGAATCGCTTTCGGTGCCTGCGCGGCTGCGATTGCAACCGGCTTTGTCGATACCACAGGAGCTGGCATCTTCGCCGGAGCCTGCGCTGCGACTTTGCTGGCCTCGCCTTTTCCGTGCAAGGTCAATACGAACTTGTTGCCCGGGCCGGGCGTCAATTCATAACCCATGGCGTGCTCGAGATCCACCACGATGCTGGTGGTCGGAGGCGTCTTCGCGTTCATGCCGATGCGCACTCCTTTAACTCCCGCGCTGCCGACCGCAATCTTGCTCTGCTCAGTTGCCATTGCGGTTGACGGCAGTTCGATCGCGATGCGGTCCGGCGAACTTAATTTCTCCACGTTCGGCGTCACCGCTTCGCGCACCCCGATTTCGATTTGCACCGCGTCGCCCTGGTGCACCACATTCACCCGCTCGAGCTTGTTGTCTGAACTCGCCGCCGGCGATGGAGACGTGGAGTGCGCTGCAGCCTTCGGAGACGCGGCCGGCTTTGCCGGCGCCGAATTGACGGGCGAAACCTGAGCGGGCGTTTTCGACTGCGCACCAGCCAGAATGACCGCGGGCTTCGCCGCTGGCCCCTGCGCTCCTGCCGAGGGTTTGCTCTGCGAACTCGTCTGTATGCCCAGCGCAGCGTTGGAATCGGCAGCCTGTTGTTGCTCCACGGCTGTCATCTTGTTCTGCACGTTATTGATGAGGTTCGGATTCTGTGCCCACGCTCCGCCCGTCATCATTACCGCTGCCAAAATGCCTGTGGTTAGCTTCATATGCGATTCCTGTTTACTTCGCTCCTGGCGCTTTTCCTGCCGGCGCCGGCGCTGGATTCAGATCGTGGCTATAAAACGTCGTTGCCGTAAAACTCGCGGCCACGCTCTCGTTGGGAGCGTACTGGTAGGTATGCTTCACCTTCGCGTCAGAAGCGCTCTTGGTCGTCGACACCATGAGGCCGCTGATGTTCACGATGCGTTCCAGCTTGCTTACTCGGTCAAAGAAACCCAGCATCGAGTAGTAAGGGCCATCCAGTTCCATCTCGAACGGCACCTCGTTGTAGTACTCCTTCGTCGCTACAGGCATGGCCACGTAGCGCCGCAGCTCGATCCCAGCCTTTTGGGCTTCGGCATTCATCGACTCGATAAACGCGTCTTCCGCCTTCTCATCGGGAACGATCCGCCGCTCGATGTCGAGCTGCTGTTTCAGGTTGGCTAGCTGGCGTTCCATGTCTTTCAGCTTGGGCCGGTAGGCTTCGAGTTCGTTGTTCTCCCGAACCTTCACTTCCACCGAGTGCTGGGCCGCCGCGTTCTTGTCGCTTTGGCTCTTGAACACCGTGTAATACAGCGCCGCCGTTACCAGCGCCGCTCCGGCGATCAACGCTCCCCACTGCTTCAGCCCCGACAATTCCGTAAAACTGGTTGTGGCCATAGGTCTGCCTCTACGACTTTCCCTTCTCGCAAGTCAGAGTGAACTGGAACGCTTGCATGTCCTTGATCTGGTCGTCCTGGAAAGTTTCCTTGATCTCGACCGCCTTGAAGAATCCGGTCTTTTGCAGGTTTCCGATCAGGCTTGCCACCGCGTCCGTGCTTAGGGCGGTGCCGTCAAGCGTCACGGTCGGACCGGTGTCATCCATCTTGCGCAGCCATACCGCCTCGGTTCCGTTCACGGTTTCGCCCAGCATCGCCAGCAGGTTCACTGGACCGGTTTGGGCATTGCGCAACTGGTCGATCACGTCCACGCGCCGCTTGTAGGCATCGGCCTGCCGCTGCCGTTCGAGATAGCGGGCCTTCACGTCGCTGAGTTCGCGATTTTTCTGGTCGGCGGCCTGCATCTGCGACGCAATCGTTTTCGCCTGCGTATCCAGCCGGTGCCAGTAGCCGTAGTTCACCAGACCCACGACAATCACCACGATCAGCACCTTCAGTTTGGGCGAGCCGATGTCGCCCATTTCCATGGACGGCATCGCCGGCATGGCGCTTCCGCCGGCGCGCTTGTTCTTTGCCTTGGCTGTTTCCAGCAGATTAATTCGGATCATAGGGATTCAAAGCTCCTCAAGGCCAAGCCCACCGCAACCGCCAACTGGCCTGGATTCTGCTCCACCAACTCCACTCCCGGACCTTCCGCCGGAGGCACCACCCGCTGAAACGGATTCAACAGCTCCACCGGCATCGAGAACTCCTGGCGCAGCGCTTCCATCAATCCCGGCACCTTCGCCGAGCCGCCCGCCAGATAAATCTTTTCAATGTGCTCGCCCGCCGCGCTGGCGCGGAAGAAGTCGAACGTCTTCTGAATTTCCAGAACGATGATTTCCGTCACCTGCTGAAGAATCGGCGTCTTCGCGTCCTCGCTGACCGTTCCGACTTTTTCTCCCAGTTTCAGCTTCTCGGCGTCTTCAAAATTCAGGTCGAGTTCCTTCTGCAGCGAGTCCGTGTACTGATGCCCGCCTACGCTGACGTCGCGGGGAAACAGCGGCGTCGTTCCCTTCACAATGTTGATGTTCATCACGCTGGCGCCGAGGTTCAAAAGCGCCACCACCTGGCCGGGGGCTGGCTGGTAGTTGTACTCGTAGCAGTTCTGCAATGCCAGGGCATCGATGTCGACAATAGCCGGGCTGCGTCCCGCCATCGAGAGTACGTTGGTGTAGTTCAGAATCTTGTCCTTTTTGACGGCGACCAGCAGCACATCCATCTGCGGCGAGCCCGCCTCTTCCGAAAGAATCTGGTAGTCGAGGCTCACATCGGCGAGATCGAAGGGAATATGCTGGGCCGCTTCTTTCTCGATCGTCTCCGCCAGTTCCTGATCGCTCATCGAGGGCAGCGAGATCTTCTTCACGATCACCGAGTGTCCGCTGACCGCGGTCGCCACGTTCTTGGTCTTGATCAGGCAGTCGGTAAACAATTTGGCGATCGTGCTCGAAACAGTTCCCGAATCGACGATCATTGAATCGACCACCAGATCCGACGACAGCGGCTCGAGGCCCAAATGCGAGACTTCGATCTGCCCGCCTTTTTTCTTCAACTCAACCGCTTTAATACTGGAAGAGCCCACATCCAGGCCAACTATCGATTTCGATCCCATTCCAAACATGTGTGCCCGCCTTTTCTTGTGTGGCGCGGGCGCTCTCGCCCGCGTCTGCGTATCCCGGCAAAAAGCCGGCGATTTCTAATTACTCCGACCCAGCCGCTTTCATGGCGGCCTTAGGTCGCGACGCTTTCGTCCCCGCTTCCACCTGGCTTGATTTCTCTTCCATCCACTGGTCGAGCTTCGATTTCTTGAATCTCCAGCGGTTGCCCAGCTTGAATGCGGGAATCTTCTGCTCACCGACGTACTTGTAAAGCGTGTCCGGACTCACGCCCAGGTACTGGGACGCCTGTCGTACATTCATCACTTCCCGTGAGTCGGCCATGTGTGTTCGCCCACCCCATCAGAACCGGCCGCGCTCCCATCGCACGGACTTGCCTTATCCAGCCTCACCCACCATGCCTGTCCAGTGGGCTCTCGGTGTCCAGAGCATATCTCAGCCCCGAAAAGCCGAGCCTCGAAGTAAATTTCCGCGTTTTACGGGGTTTTTGGCGGGTTTTCTGGAACGGAAGGAACTTTGGTTTCGGGGAAAAATCTATATGTTGTGGTGTCTAAAGAATTAAGCTCAACCAGATGTGGTTTTTCGAGCGCTGGATCGGAGTCACTTTGAACCGCGTAACTGAAGTACTACAGACGGTACGGAAGTACTATATCGCCAGCGGAAGTCGCTGGATTAGCAGGGGTTGAGAGCAGACGGGTGTTCCCACCGACCCCTGGATTTTGCTACGCCCTTGTCACGCTCGCCGCAGCCCAACTCCGAACGAACTCCCCCAACCGCTCCAAAGCCTTCGGAAATTCACCGGCCATCTTTGCGAACCCAAGCCGGAAGTGCGAGGGCGCATCCCAACAATCCCCAGGCGCGAGCAGAATTCCCTGATCCGCAGCCGCCTGACAAAATGCCCGGCTATTCTCTCCACCGATCAGCCAGGGGAACCCCGTGACTCCGCCGCGAGGAGGAATCCATCCAATCGTCTCGCGATGCTCAGCCATGAAAGTGTGCAGAAGCCGAAGATTGCGAGTCGCCGCTTCCTGCGTTCTCCCGAGAACAATAGCCCGGTGGCGCATCGCAATCTCCGCCAGCATTTCTCCGGCGGTGTTGTTTGAGATGGAAAAAATGGTGCGCGCATTCCAGTAGAGCTCCCGGCGCTTCCGATCGTGCTCGATCATCCATCCGGTCCGCACTCCAGATAAAGGAAAAGCTTTCGAGAAATCATGGATGACGGTGGCATGCGGCAGACGCGATGCCGATCGTGTCGCCTGTTCCCCACCACTAAGATGATAGATCGGATGGTAGACCTCATCGCTGATGAGCTGAATGCCACGTGACGCGGTGAACTCGTGCAAACTGTCCAGCTCCGCATCGCCGATCGTTGCGCCCGTGGGATTGTGGGGACTGTTCACGAGAATCAACTTCGTATTTCGATCCGCCAGCCGCTTGATCTCCTCCGGATCGATGCGGAAACCGTTCTCCTTCCGAACCGCGTAGTAGCGAATCTCGATCCCCAACGACTCGGGCAGAGCGGAAAACGGCGGATAGCCCGGCTGTGGCAGCACAACATTAGCTCCAGCTTCCGCGGCCAGCCAGAAAAGAATCAGCAGCGCCTCGGAAGCGCCAGTTACAACTTGCACGGCATCGACATCGACGCCCTGCATCCCGGCAATTACCGCGCGCAAGCCATCGGCTCCTTCCGGGCGGCTGTAGTGCAAGGTGTGATTCAGGAAGCGATAGCGATCTTCTTCGCTCCCCAGACTCAATATCTCATCCAGAGTCCACGCCGGCCCTTCGCTTGAGGCCAGATTGAATTCGACATCGTGCTCGTAGGCGGCCAGCCACATATCCAGCAGGAAGGGTTTCAGTTGCATCTTGCACCTCGAAGAATTAGATCAGCGGATCGGCGGCAAGCCTCACAAAACTTTCAGCGCGTGTAGACTCTTGACCTTTTGCCGGGGCACAACCGAATTTCGAAGAATATAATCGAAACATAGGAAGTCCCGGCTTATGATCTTTCGCCGAATGCTGCAATCCTCTGCATTCCTGTCACTGACGCTGCTCTTGGGTCTCACGCAACTCTGCCGGGCGCAGAGTCCCGCTGGCGACCAGCCCTGGACTTCCAGCAGCCAGCAGCAGGACCCGAATGGCGGAATCAATCCCACCCGCACCACGCAAACTCACACGCTGGTTGACGGTCGAGTCGTCGATCATACGGTAGTCGAAACCTTGGGCCCCGACGGCCGATATGTACTTTACTCAGACACAGAGAAAGAATCGGTGCACGTCAATGACACGACGGTGCGCAACGTCGAGCGCTCGTTTGCCCGCGGGCCGGATGGCGAGCGCACACTGATTCAGGAGACGCAGGAAGAATCGCGCAGCCTTCCCGGCGGCGAACAGAAAGCCGTCCGTACCGTTTCCGATCCGGATGCTGACGGCGGGCTGCAAGTGGTGCGGCGCGAATTAACGGATTCGAAGCAGCTCAGTCCCGGCTCGCGGGAAACGACCACCACCGTGCTTACTCCCGATATAAACGGAGGCCTCGCCCCTGCGGTGCAGACCGTACAACGCGAGACGCAGGGCACCGACGGCGCCGTCGATTCCAGGAAAACAACCTCGCTCTCCGATGGCACCGGGCACTGGCAACTCGCCGAGGTCAGGGAAGAAACCAGCAAACAAGAAAACGGCCAGGTGCGCACCAAAGAAGAGCGCGTGCTCCGGCCCGATTCGAACGGCAATCTCGCGGTCGTCGAGCGCACGGTCACCAAACAAACCGAATCCGGCCCGCAAGGGCAACGCGAGAAACGCGACACCACCGAAACCTACTCGACCAACGTTCCCGGCGAAGCCGGCAACGATAGTCTCCAACTGGTCCAGCGAGACACCACGGTCCAGCAGGCTACCGCCGCAGGCGGGCATAACTCTGCTCGACAGGTCGAGCAGGTGAATCCCGGCGATCCCAGTGACGGTCTCCACGTCACCGAGGAGACAATCAACATCGTGCAGCCCGGCGCGAGTGGCGCCGCCAACGAGAAGCGCGCCATCCTCACCCCAGATGCAGATGGCCGGCTCAATCAAGTTTGGGTCGACGTAGGCAAAACCACGAACCCGTCGGCGATTCAGGTCGATACCCGCCCTCCCGCAAAGCCTCAATAAGGTAAGTGATTTTCGGCACAGCTTTGCCGTGAGAAAGCCGGGCCACTCCCTCCCGTCTGTAATCCCTCAACCTCTCAAAGAAACCGTGAAACGCTTTCGAGTCCCACAGCGGCCTGTGCGCGCGGCTATGTGCCGGTACCGAGGAGTTCGATCACCTGCGGCTTCGATGACGCGTTGTCGATGATAGAAATCGTGCCCTGCACCATGCCCTTTTTCGTCGGCGAGAATGTCGCCTTGATCGTACATTGCGCCCCGGGGGCGACACGCGAGCCGCACGTCGAGGTCACCCCGAACTCAGCGCTGGCTTTCATCGACTGAATTTTCAATTCGCTTGCGCCGGTGTTGGTGAGCCTTACCGTTTTTGCCCTGCTGGTTGTGTCCACGGCCTGCCCCTTAAAGTTCAGCGGCGTGGTGGGAGAGAAGCTGGCGACGCCAGTATTAAGCAGAGTGATCACCGTCGAGCCATCAAGGTCGACGAAAGCCAGATCCGGCTTATGGTCGCCGTTGAAATCGCCGGCGGCAACGTAGTTGCCATCGAACGCGTTTCCCGCGGGATAGAAAACGCCCTGCTGAAACGTACCATCGCCGTTGCCATCGAGGACCGTCACTCCTGGAGGATATGCTTGCAGCTCGCCCGGTTGCCCCGAATTGGAAGTGATCAGGTCGAGCTTTCCGTCGCCGTTCATGTCCTGCGCGATCAGCCAGGTCGGCGGAGACGCGACATCGTAGAACACCGCCTGCTGAAAGGTGCCGTCGCCGTTGCCCAGCAGGACACTCACGCTCTCGCCCTCGGTATTCGCCACGGCCAGGTCGAGCTTCTTCTTATTGCTCGTGAAGTAGCCTGTTGCAATCGACTGCGGGGTGGCGGAGACCGCGTAGTATCCGTCCGGACTGAACGCGCCTTTTCCGTTCCCCAACAAAATATCAACCTGATAGTCGCCCGCCACGGCGACGTCAAGCTTGCCATCATTGTTGAAGTCGCCCGGCGCGACGGCAATGCCATCTACGTCATACGGGACCGGCGTGGTGATCGGCGCGCCAAACGTTCCATCGCCGTTGCCGGGCAGCACCTCGACGCAGTTGCACCGGACTCCTTGCGCGGAGGTCCCCTCGACTGTGACGATGTCGAGGTTGCCGTTGCCCATGAAGTCCCCGAGGGCGGCCATGAAAGACTCGGCGGTGGTTGGGTAAGGAATGGCCGGCTGAAAAGTCCCGTCACCATTACCGATCATGATGTAGACGGCATTATCGCTGCCGCCGCCTGCAATCACCAGATCGACCAAACCGTTGTGCCGAAGGCTCGCCGCTATTACCTGAAAGGGCGAACCCGGAGCGGGGTAGGTCTGCCCCAGTCGGAAAGTGCCGTCACCATTTCCCATTAGGATATCGACGGTGCTGGATGCTGAGAAGTTCACCGTAGCAGCGTCGAGGATGCCATCTCGGTCAAAATCGGCGACAGCCACGGAGGACGGGTACGCTTGGCCTGCACTGAAGCCAGACCTGGCTTCGAGCTGGGCCGCTGCGAGCTGAGGCGGAATGAAAGAAACGGTGAGCGGGAGGAGCGTAGCAGCCGCCAGGAAATTCAACCAGCCGTACGCGCGGGCACGCAGCATCCGCGAAATGTAGCACGAGTTGGCTGCCCTGGCAACGGCGCGGAGGCAGCGGATTTTGCTTTGACCTGCACGCTCGTCGTGCTACGCTTCGTTCCGCCGAAAAGGCGTGACGACCGAGGCGTCCGGCTATGTTCAAAAAGCTGCTCCTACTCCTTCCCTGTGGCTTGGCGCTTGCGATGGCAATATCGTTCCTCGATGCGCGGTGCGCCGCGCAGACCCAACTGGGCACGGTCTCGCTCCAGAATAACGGCGGCCCCGTGCAGTGTCCCTCGGGCAGAGGCTTCGACTCGAAAATGACGTGTTACGAAGCTAACGTCTCGTGCCCCAGTACTGAGCAGATCACGCTGTATTACGGCGTCGAGAACCCATCGGGACAGGCCCTCGGGACGATCGTCATGCTTTCGGGCGACGGCGGGGAACAGTTTCCCGGCAGCTCCGAAGACTATGTGCAGCCTTACGTCAGTGCGCAGTATCAGGTCATCGAGGCTGTCTGGGGTACTGCCACCGACAGCCAAACGCAATCCTGGGAGTACACCAACACGCCCACCAGCCCCGGCACAGGCTTCGCGTTTAGCATCCTCAACGCGGCCTGCCGACCGGCGACGTTTCTCAACTGGGTCCGCAATGGCAATCCGGGCTCCCCTGTTGGGAGCGGCATATGGGCGGGCGCGAATGGGGCCCCCGCCGGTATGTGCGTGCACGCGAACAGCGGCGGTGCTGGCGCGGTAGGCTACGCTCTCGCGTGGTACAGCGCCGGCGTAGGGGGCCCGCCGCAGTGGGGCCAGGGGTACATTGACAGGGCTGAGCTGGAAAACGGGCCAGTATTTAGCGACATTCAGCAGGGATGCGAGATCACGAATGGCGTTAATAGCCAGTCCACGTACATTTGCGCCAATGGCGACACGGAGCCGGGGTGCGGCCCTACTTGGTACCAAGGCACCTCCGCCTTCGACCTCTCCCTCGAGTACGACGACGGCGACGAAGGATGGGTTGCCGCCTGGTCTCAGAACCCGAAGCAGCCCCTGTGCAGCCAGACGCCCAGCTGCGGCGCAAGCTCGGGGACATCGTGCGCCGCGCAGAACCAATCCTGGTATGACATGAGCATCGTCCATTCCGCGACGGGGCAGCAGCCGAGCTTCAACTACCCGTCCACCGCAATCTCGGGATGGCTTTGCGAGGGGGTGGGCGGGTCATCCCCGGTGAACAACTCGGCGTCCCAGGGGCAGCTGTTCTTCAACCAGTTCCAGAGCACCTCACAAACATTCAGCCTTTCGGTCAACGCTGCTCAGAACTGCCCGGTCAACGAGGACGTGGAGGACGCAATCGTGTATTACAACGGCGAGTACTATGGCGCGCCGGGGGGACAAGGGCAGGGTGGCGCCCCGCAGGCGATCATCGACGACATGACCGTCGGGCAGCTCTCGTGCCACGCCCTTGGCCTGAATAGGATGGGAGGGAGCTAGACCTGGCAAGCAAAACCGGCGTCGCTGGCTACGGCCGGCAACATGGGGACAAACAGGACGTTCCCCAATTCTTGGGAAAGTGGCACCCTTACTGCACGTCACTCACTTTGCCATTCAAAAACGTGACCCTGGAATCTTTGTAAACATAAATCTGTTTCGACCCGAGGCTGACGATCTTGTCGGGCTTGCCTTCCCCAGCGACCGTATCGTGTGGAGGAATCAAAAAGGCGGCAAAAGTGGACCGCCAGCCTTAGGTGCCGTCTCCCAGCAACTCGATCACCTGCGGCTTGGATGACGCGTTGTCGATGATTGAGATCGTGCCTTGCACCACGCCCTTTCTTGTGGGAGCGAAGGTCGCGTGGATCGTGCACTGAGCGCCGGGCGCCACGCGCGAACCGCACATCGAGGTCACCGCGAACTCAGCGCTGGCTTTCATCGACTGAATTTTCAATTCGCTTGCGCCGGTATTGGTGAGCCTTACCGTTTTTGCCTTGCTGACTGTACCCACGACTTGCTTCTGAAAGTTCAGCGGCGTGGTGGGAGAGAAGCTGGCGACGCCGGTATTAAGCAGAGTGATCACCGTCGAGCCATCAAGGTCGACGAAAGCCAGATCCGGCTTATGGTCGCCGTTGAAATCGCCGGCGGCAACGTAGTTGCCATCGAACGCGTTTCCCGCGGGATAGAAAACGCCCTGCTGAAACGTACCATCGCCGTTGCCATCGAGGACCGTCACTCCTGGAGGATATGCTTGCAGCTCGCCCGGTTGCCCCGAATTGGAAGTGATCAGGTCGAGCTTTCCGTCGCCGTTCATGTCCTGCGCGATCAGCCAGGTCGGCGGAGACGCGACATCGTAGAACACCGCCTGCTGAAAGGTGCCGTCGCCGTTGCCCAGCAGGACACTCACGCTCTCGCCCTCGGTATTCGCCACGGCCAGGTCGAGCTTCTTCTTATTGCTCGTGAAGTAGCCTGTTGCAATCGACTGCGGGGTGGCGGAGACCGCGTAGTATCCGTCCGGACTGAACGCGCCTTTTCCGTTCCCCAGCAAAATATCAACCTGATAGTCGCCCGCCACGGCGACGTCAAGCTTGCCATCATTGTTGAAGTCGCCCGGCGCGACGGCACTGCCATCTATGTCATACGGGACCGGCGTGGTGACAGGCGCGCCAAACGTTCCATCGCCGTTGCCGGGCAGCACCTCGACGCAGTTGCAGGGCACACCCTGCGTGCTCGTTCCTTCGACCGTGACGATGTCGAGGTTGCCGCTGCCCATGAAGCCGCCAAGCGCGAGCATGTAGGGCTCGGCGGTCGTTGGATAGGAGACTGGCGGCTGGAAAGTCCCATCTCCATTTCCGAGCATCACCCGGATACCGTTGGTGAGCTTGTCGCTGATCGCGAGATCCAGGATGCCGTTCTTCCGGAAGCTCGCCGTTACACCGTACCAGGGGAACACACCGACGGCATACGTGGAGCCTAGCCGGAACGTGCCATCTCCGTCTCCCAGGTAAACGCTTACGCTACCCGTCGGGAAATAGTTCACCTCGGCGACATCAAGCGTCCCGTCACGGTCGAAGTCTCCCACGACCACGGAGTATGGATAGGACTCCCCCACATCAAGGCCGCTCCTGGTCTCGAACTGGGCTTGCGCGGCCGGGGGTACGGCGACGATATGGAGTAGTAACGGAAAAATGGTCAGAGCCAACAAGGATGACGGCCGGACTGCGAACATACGCAGCATCCGCGAAATGTAGCACGAGTTGGCTGCCCTGGCAACGGTGCGGAGGCAGCGGATTTTGCTTTGACCCGCACGCTCGACGTGCTACGCTTCGTTCCGTCGAAAAGGCGTGACGACGGAGGCAGCGCTATGGCGCGTGACAAAACACAGGGACGGGCGGGACGTTCCCCGATTCTTGGCAAAGTGCCATCCTTACTGCACGTCACTGACTTTCCCGTTCAAGAACGTAACCTTCAAATCTTTGTACACATAAATCTGCTTCGATCCTAAGTTGACGATCTTATCCGGCTTGCCCAGCGCAGCCTGCACCTGATCGGGCGTCTGCCCCTTCTCGATGCTCGCCGGCTCGGCGGCCGGCTGATCCTGCGGGGCGGGTTGAGCGGGAGCTGCACCCTGCGGCTGCGCCGCTTGCTGTCCGCCCTGATCTGCCGCTGGCTGCTGTGCACCCTGGTCTGTGCCCTGCTGCCCTCCGCCTTGGTCGTCGGTGCTGATGGAAAGCAGTTGCCCGATGACATCTTCAATCGAACCCGCGTTGGCCGATAACAATGAGCCCTTGGGAAACTGGAAGACGACATTTGCCTTCATGTAAGTCGGCGGATCGGTCTTGTTGCAGGTATCGCACTCGACAATGCCCATGACGATCGTGTCTTTGGCCTCGTTGACCTCAATCTTCGTGGGATAAATTTTGTCGCCGACGGCCATCAGGTGCGTGGTCTGTTCTTTGCCGAACTTCTTCATCGCAAACCCCAGCCCCTTGGAGACTGTGGTGTTGGGCGAATGTACTTGGCCGCTTTCGTATTTCGTCGAGAGGATGCTCTGATCCGAATAAGGCACTCCGAGGATTCCGCCCTTCTCGATTTTCAGCACCGTCCCTTTTTCGACCACCGAGAATCCGCCGGTATCGGAACCCATCTTCGCCAGCTTGTATTGCGCTACGAGTTGCTCCTGGAGCGTAGGAGCCTGCGCCGCGGAGAGTGAGGTCAAAAATATTGCCAGGAACATTGCAATGATGATTGCGAAAACAGAAATAAAGGAACGGACTCTCTTTGCCATGACCACATCCTCCGAGCACATTTGAATTCCTCTGGGCGATCGAAACCGCACGATTTGCGACTCAAACTATCTGCAACTGCGATGATCTGCGATTGGGAAGTGTAGCAAAAAGGAGATTAGCTTTACATGCCAAAAAGGAGCGCCATTTCCGGCGCTCCTTTTCGATTCAATCGTTCAGCTTGGTTTATTGCGTGCCGCCACCCGGACTCGCAGCTTCCTGCTTCACCTGCGACTCGGTCTGATCGGCCTGCTGTTGTTGTTGCTGCAAGGCTGCCGCCGCCGTGGTGTCCGGCTGCGGAGGCGGAACGGCCCCAGGCTGCGTGCCCGTATCGGGCGCCGCCGGCATACCGCCGGTCCCTTGCTTCTTTGCCAGTTCACCCATGCCGTTGGTGATGTTCTCCGCGAAGTGGTTATACATCTCCTGCAAGTCATCCACTTTCACGGCAACGGTTTGCCCTGACGCGCAGTCGCCTTTCTTGGTCGCCGAGACGCTCGCGTTCACATTGTTGTCCGCATCCGGAGTGTCCGTCAGCCGCGTGATCACGTCACCCGACGACAACGCGCATTCCTGACCGTTGGCCACGACCGTCACACCGGTATCCACCACGAAAGTGCGCTGTGATGGGTCGAGCGCCGGCGGTGGAGTGTTGCTCGCAGTAGCCGGAGCTGCCGCCGCTGCCGGAGCGGCTTGCGCGTCGCCCTGGTCCGCGGCCTGTGTCTGTTGTGCCGCCAACTGCGCTTTCACTTCCTGCGCAATCGCTTCCTTCACTTCAGGGGTCAGTGCCACTGGTCCGGAAGCCACCGGAGCCGCGTCTCCGCCGCCCCCTCCGCTGTCACCGCTGGCTGCGGCATCGGCCGCCATGGCGTCCGCGTTGGCATCAGCCCGGGCTGCATACGCCGCCTGGAGTTGCTGCGAGATCAGATAGTCCGTGAGCCAATAATACGGAGCCGCATACACCGGATAAGGATTCCACCACCCGCCATAGAATCCCCACCACGGCGCTCCTCCCCATCCCCACGCGCCAATACCCCAAGCCACAGGCGCACCCCAGGGATGCCAGCCCCATCCATAAAATCCCGGATGGTACCAGACGCCAGGGTAGAAACCGTAATACATATGTCCGCCCCAGCCGTAGCCGCGATAAATCCCGACATGGTAGACCCCGCCGGCATAGAAGGTCCGCGAGTAATAGGCACGGCCGCCGCGCGTGACATAAGCGCGCTGCACGTAACCGCCGCGCCCGTGGGTCACGATCGTCGCGCCGTTATGCACGCTGACCACCGTCCGCCCGCCGCGAAGCCCGTGACTGATTTGCATGCCGTTGCGATTGATCGAACGAATCTGTCCATTCGGACGGATGCTCGCCGATCCACCGCCCTTAAGCGCTACCGTTCGTCCCGGAGGCGCGCGGTTCACGCTGGCTGTTCTCGTTGGAGTTGCGCCGCCAGGCCGGCCCGCTGTCGTGCCCGGACGACCCGCGGTCGTATTCGGACGATTCGTTGTCGCGCCCGCTGACCGGCTGGGCGTCGCTCCGCCTGACCGGCTCGGCGTAGTCGTGTGGCCTGCCGTCCCCGTGCTCGGCCGGCTCGCCGTATTCGTACGCGACGGCGTGGTTGAACGAGAAGGAGTGGTCGTGCGCGACGGCGTAGTTGTATGAGAAGGAGTAGTCGTGTGCGATGGCGTGCTGCTGCGGGATGGCGTCGAAGCATGCGACGGCGCGCTCGGCTTTGACGGAGCACTCGGCTTCGATTCAGTTTTGTGCTGGCCCAGCGCAAACACCGGAACTGCCATCATCAGCAGAAGCATCCCCGTTTTGCGCAGCATGAAAGCAGTCTTCGAAATTCGATTCATTGAGGCCTCCTGGCCCATACATTCGTTCCGTCGTAGCGGCGGCACATCTCTGCCCCCAGAGAACCGCCTATAGCTTTAACCCTCAAACAGGCGAAAGTTCCCCGAAGAAATCAACTAAATTTTCGAACGGTGAAATTGAGGCCCGAAAATCGCGCCGCTCGGGGCGCGCGACACGAGGCGAAAAAACGTTACCAGAATATCGGCCATGGGGCAATGTCTGATTAGCTACTCTGGCTAATTCCTGGGGAACGGTTTTCCGGATCGGTCCCCCGAACCGATCGCTCTTTATCTATGTAACGTCACTAGGGTAATCTACTATGCTCCTTCGGAGGCAACTTTGCGCTACCTCGATCGTCTGCAACCGCTCGCCCTTTTCGTCATGCGCCTGACTCTCGGCGTGATCTTCACAGTCCACGGATATCACAAGGTTTTCGGCGGGCTACATCACCACGTTCAATTTGTCCAAAGCCTCGGCCTGCCCGGCTGGAGCGCCTATCTTTCCGCCTTCGCCGAGTTCTTCGGCGGCCTGCTGGTCCTCATCGGCCTCTTCACCCGCGCGGCCGCCTTCGCGATCTGCATCGATATGGTCGTCGCCATCGTCAAAGTTCATTGGCACAGTGGACTAACTGGCGAACACGGCCTTGAATTCCCGCTCGCCCTTGCCGCCATCGCATTCGCTCTCATCTTCTTCGGTGGCGGAGCAATCGCTCTCGATCACGTCCGCGCCCCAGGCGGCGGAAAAGCGAAATAAATCTCCGGTCCCGGGGTGGAAATATCCGCGCAACTTGTCCCCGGAATATGGGTTTGCACGATAGTTGAGAAGCGCGCGCCGAAGTGCGGGCTTAATCATTGACACTTCTTTACAGCGAATCCAGGCTCTAGGTTGTACCAATACGCTCCCGGTAATTATGATGAATGTGAAACACTTCCAAGCATCTAGAGATTTCGTAGGCGCATCCTATCGCTTACCCCAACGGAGGTTTGTCTTGAGAAAGTTAGCGCTGTTTTTACCCCTCTCGGTTTTCATGTTCCTCGCCCAGTTTGCTTCGGCCCAACAATTAGACTTTTTCGTCGGCGGCGGAACACTGCTCTCGTCGTCTCCCACAAACTCTGGAGTTTTCTTTCAGCAACCGGCGGAAAAGGGCGGCACGTACCTCAACGTCGGCGGCGATGTCGCCGGCTTCAGGCACCGCCTCGGTTTCAACGTTGAAACCGCCTGGAGGGCCAGCCAGGGCGTTTACGCCGGAGAAAACGTGAACTACCGTCCCATCCTCACCGACTTTAACGCTCTCTTTCAGCCTAAGCTCGGCAAGAAGATTGGCCTCGACCTGATGGGCGGCATCGGCATCGCCGCGACGCGATTCTATGAGCCGGAGATCGTGCAGTGCAGCTACTTCAGTGGCTGCATCAACTACACCAGCAGCGACCATTTCATGGAGCACCTGGGCGCCGGCATCCGTTATTACGTCTGGCACCATGTGTTTGTGCGCCCCGAGGTTCACTATTACCACATCCAGAACAACGTTGAGTTCAACAGCGACAGCGTGTTCCGTGTAGGTGGCTCAATCGGCTATACCATCGGCGGCGACTAAACCGCAGGCGTCGAGTTTTTCACGGCTAAACCAAAAGGCAGCGTCTCTCGACGCTGCCTTCTCCTTTCTCAATTCAACTCCCCACGGTTCGCTCCCGCACATTCCGGCCTCGCGAATGGCGGCGTACATGTACTCGATCGCCTTGGCGCAATGCCCATTGAATTCGCCGGCAAGTCCTGCTTCGCATAGCCTGCGCTGATGAAAAATCCTTCCGTCGAATTAGTTGACTCTCAGATGTCAGCTCCAGATTCGAACCGGTCTCGACCAATCCCATTCAGCAAAATCGATTTCGCTCGTAGGTAACAAAACTTCAGGTCACCTCTCGCGGTGACTGCAGTTACCTTTGTTTCCTTCCACTCTATCCCTACCATGCAAAAACCCTGCCCCCTCTAGAAGGAGCATCGCATGGACCGCCGTCGCCAATCGCGAGTCTTCGTCGATCTGCCAGTACAGATTTGGGGTATGGACGCGAACTTCCGGCCTTTTACTCAATCCGCCAGCTTGCGCTCGATCAGCGGCCGGGGCGCAACTCTGCAATGTGTGGATGCTTTCCTGAAGCCGGGCGAGGTGATTGACATTCTCTATGAAGGCAATCGCGGCCAGTTCCGCATTGTCTGGTGCGGCAGGCCGGGAACTCAAAGCGCAGGCGAAGTGGGTCTGGAGAACGTCTCGGAAACTCGCCTCTGGGATGTCGATCCGCTACGCTGCGCCGCAGCCGTCGGCCAAGGATGAATTGCAATAGAGGATGAAGGCAATAACGGATGAGCGGGAATAAAAATTGGGGAGGGCGGGGAAAGGCTACACCCGCTTTGGACGGGCCACCTGAGTATGGTGCCTCGGCCGCACAAAAACAAGTGCAAAGCGATATTCGAACCTAAACTTTGATCCATGTTGCAAAGACTTTCATACGGAGAATCAAAACCCGTGCTGTGGATTGAAGAAAAGTTGCAAGATCTCGTCATTCGCGTCTGCTCCACGATTCCCGGGATTTCCTTCCAGGTTATCTTCTTCCTGACCTCCAGGTTGTAGACTCGCAATCATGCAGGTAAAAATTCTGGGCTCGGCCGCCGGCGGCGCATTTCCGCAATGGAACTGCGGCTGCGCTAACTGTCGATCCCTGAGGGCCGGAACTTTTGCCGGCAAGGCTCGCAGTCAAACCCAGGTCGCCATCTCCGAAGACGCCCGCTCGTGGTTCTTGCTGGGCGCCTCTCCCGATCTGCGCGCACAAATCGAGTCGACTCCGGAACTGCATCCGCAGGAAGGCATCCGCCAATCCCCGATCGCAGGCGTCGTGTTGGCCAACGCCGATGTCGATCACGTTCTCGGTCTGCTTCTGCTTCGCGAACTTCAACCCTTGCGCGTGTACGCAACTCCGTCAGTTCGCCGCATTCTGCGCGAAGATAATTCCATGTTCGCGATGCTGCAACGGATTCCCGAACAAATTTCCTGGGAAGACATGAAACTCGAATCGCAATTTGCCTTGCGCGACCCGCAAGGCAATTCCGGGCCCCGGATTCAGGCGTTGTCTCTAGGCGCCCACTACCCACCCTACGTCACCGCCGGAAGTCAATCGCAACTCGCACCGCGCGAAGCCTCGCTCGGATTCCTCATCCGATCGCAAAACGGCAAGCAGCTCGCCTACATGCCGGCTGTCCCTCAACTCGACGAAAAACTGCTCCAGCAACTTGACGCCTGCGACATTCTTCTTTTCGACGGAACTTTCTGGAGCGACGATGAACTCATCCGCATTCAAGGCAGCGGCCAAACCGCTCGCCAGATGGGCCACATCCCAGTGCAGGAGACGCTCGTGAAGTTGGCGGAAGTGCGCCGCCCGCGTAAAATATTTCTACACATCAACAACACCAATCCCATTCTGGACGAGACTAGTTCTCAATATCGGCAGGTGCGGGCCGCGGGCTGGGATGTGGCGGAGGATGGATGGCAACTCGATCTGTAGGCACCGAAGCCGCACAGTCGGCCCCCTTATTCTCGCTCGAGGAACTTCGCGCGCAATTTCAGGCCGTCGGCGAAGAACGTTACCATCACAAACATTCCTTTCACCTGCTGATGCACGAAGGAAAACTTACGCGCGGCCAGCTCCAGGCCTGGGCGCTGAACCGCTATTACTACCAGAGCATCATTCCGATTAAAGATTCGATCATTCTCTCGCGCGGCCCCGACCCGGTTTTTCGCCGCGCCTGGCGCAAGCGCGTAGTCGATCATGATGGCGACGCCACCAGCGAAGGCGGCATCAAGCGCTGGATCAAGTTAGCCGAAGCCACCGGTCTTGACCCCGCGCAGCTCCGAGCCGGCAAAGGCATTCTTCCCGCCACACGCTTCGCGGTAAATGAATATCTGAATATCGTGCGCAGCCGCTCCCTGCTCGAAGCCGTCGCGTCTTCGCTGACAGAATTGTTTGCGCCCAAGCTGATCACCCTGCGGGTGGATAAGCTTCGCGAACACTACCCGTGGCTCTCCGGAGGTCTGGATTACTTCGAAGCGAGGCTGTATCAGGCGCCGGAAGATTCGCAATTCGCCGTGAACTATGTCCACGATCACGCCAAAAACCGCGCCGAACAGGAACTGGCAATCCAGGCCCTGCGCGACAAATGCGACATCCTCTGGGCCCAGCTCGACGCCCTCTACTTCGCCTACGTCCAACCAGGCTGGCCCCCGCCGGGAGCCTTCCGGATCGAAGGCAAATAGCTCGATGCCAATTGAGGACGCCACGTAAGATGCCTCCACCCCAGGACACCGACAAACCGCGCCTCGCCACAGGCTGCCGCTGGGGAGCCGAAGCCAAGCCCGGCATAGAAGAACGGGTGGTTCTCTTCCCCGAAGGCGCAATCAAACTCCAGGGCACCGGACGCCAGATTCTCGAACGCTGCGACGGCAAACGAACCTTCGGCGAAATCATCGCCGGGTTGCAAGTCCAATTCGCCACTGCCGATCCCGCCAAAATCCGCTCCGACATCGGCCAATTCCTCGAGCAACTGCGCCACAAGCGCATCGTGGATTATTAGCCGCACAGGTCGCATTACGGATTACCTGCGCCCTTCGCTGACGGCTTCTGATTTCCACAGGCCCGCGCGTGCCTGTGGCCTCACGCCAATTCCTCCCAACCCACGTTCAAAGCCGCTCCCAGCTTCTTCCATGTGGCAACCGATCCAGCCTTACGCTTCGTTTCGATCGCCGCAATCAACGCCCGCGAAACCTTTGACTTCTTCGCAAGCTGCTCCTGGGTGAATTCCCGATGCTGGCGCCATATACGCAGCGCAATCTCTCCGCGCAGCCTGCGCTCGATCATTTCCAGAGGTATCAGTTCATCTTCGCCATCCTCAAGACGCGCCCTCGCGGCATCGTATGCTTTCACGTCCGCGAGCATTTCCGCGTCCTGCATCAGCTTCTGCAAATCTTCTAGCGGAATCACGGCGAATTCCTTGCCTTTGCGGGTAATGGTCTCTATCTCCATTCAATAAATCCCTCCCCTCGCTCCCACTTCCAAGGCCCAAAGTTCCAGACGGTCATCATGCAATTCGTAAATTACTCGCCAGGCGCCCACTCTCAATCGATATCCGTCACGACCCTGAAGTTTGGTGACGTTATTGTGCTGCCCATACGGTTCAGCGGCAATACCTTTGATCTTTCCCAAGATTCTCTTTTGCCAGTTCATCGGAAGCCGTGCGAACTCTTTGGCAAACGACCTTGTCGTGAGGATCGCGTACATCCGTTTCCATTGTTACTTACGGTAACAATTAAAGTCAAGCTGCTTTTGTCGCCACAGTAACCTGTCCTATTGAGCACCAAACCTATATTCTTTAAAAGTCGCATGATTCCCAACCCTCTAGCCCTGATCGCCGAAATTACCCACCGCTGCCCCCTGCACTGCGTCTATTGCTCCAATCCGCTTGAACTGGCGGCGGTCAATTCCGAACTCTCCACAAAAGAGTGGATCAACGTCTTCAATCAATGCGGCAAGCTGGGCATGCTTCATGCCCACTTCACCGGAGGCGAACCGCTGGCCCGGCCCGATCTAGCCGAACTCCTCGCCGCCGCCCGCGCCGCCGGCCTCTATACAAATCTGATCACCTCGGGAATCGGGCTGAATGATGCACGTCTCACCTCCCTCGTCGAGGCCGGCCTCGATCACATTCAGATCAGTTTTCAGGATTCGCGCGAAGAAGCCGCCAACTGGATCGCCGGAGCCAAAGCCCACGCGCACAAAATCGAATTGTCGCGCGAGATCCGCCAGCACAGGATCGCATTCACCGTAAATCTGGTTGTTCACCGGCAGAACATCGACCACATCGAAGAGATGATTGCCTTCATCGAAGATCTCGCCCCCGAGCGCATGGAGATCGCCCACACCCAGTATTACGGTTGGGCGCTAAAGAATCGCGCTGCGTTGCTGCCGACGAGGGAGCAGCTCGATAAAGCGGTAACCGCAGTGACCGCGGCAGAAAAGCGCCTGGACGGAAAAATTCGCATCGACTTCGTCGTTCCCGACTATTACGCCCGCTTCCCCAAAGCCTGCATGGGAGGCTGGGGACGCAGACTGATTCTCATCAACCCTTCCGGCAAAGTTCTGCCCTGCCACGCCGCCGAAGTAATCCCGGGAATGACCTTCGAAAATGTGCGCGAGCAGTCGCTGGAATCCATCTGGCGAGACTCGCCCTCATTCCAGCGCTTTCGTGGAGAAGAATGGATGCCCGAGCCCTGCCGGAGTTGCGACCAGCGTTCGGTAGATTTTGGCGGGTGCCGCTGCCAGGCCTTGCTGCTCATGGGCGACGCGGCAGCGACCGATCCTACCTGCTCACTCGCGCCCACCCACTACATCATCGAAGCCGCTTTAGCCGAAGCCAACTCCGGCAGCTCGACGATTTCGCAACCCGCCACCGCGACCTCATTCGTTCAACTGCAGCAGTTATCGGAAGATCTCTGGAGCTACCGCACCAATCCCAAATAAATCGTAGCCCGAATACACGCACAAGCAGCGCCACATCACCAGCGCACTCCAACCGAAACCGGCCGCATATCCGTCGTCGTTCCGTTCGCCGACCCGTGGATCAGACGGTATTCCGCGAAGACCTCCACGCCGCTCGGCATCTTCCGCGCCACACCCGCTCCAATGTTGTATGCGAATTCGTTCTGCCCGGTGCTGGTAAAACTCCCATTCAGCGGAAGGCTCAAAGCCGGGCACGTTCCCTCCCACCACGTCCAGAAAGGAGTGCACGGCGATCCCGGCAAAGCCGTGTCGCCATGCAATGTCCCCGCGCGCCGTACATATCCCGGTCCAAAAACTACGTAGCCGCTATACAGGTGCGTCACCGGAATATTGATCACCGGCCCGGCCATCACCGTCAGAGCATACGTCGTCGCGCTTGAGGCCTGTGCCAGCGCCAAAGTCGATTGCCGCAAAGGCAAATCGTCGTAGAGCAAATCCACGCGCAGCCCCAGATATTTATTCGCGTTTCTGGCCACGCCAAACGTGCCCCCGACTCCCCCGCCACGCACCCATGTTTTCGTCGAGCCGCTGTCAACGTGCGCGCCTGCTCCAATGTCGAAGGTCCAATTCTTGTAGTCGTGCACTTTTTTCCGGTGCGCGCCCGGCTGCTCGTCGATCGACACTTCTTCGGTTCCAGATTGTTGCGCGTTCGGAGTTGCCGCGGGCTGCTGCGTAGTCGCGGCGGGAGTCGCCGGAGCGGCCGCCGGAGCCTGATTGGCCGGCGCACTCTGCGCGTGTGCTTGCGGAAGCCACTGAATCGTCACCATCAGAGATACGAAAAGCAGCAGCCTCCGTGCACTCGCACTCGCGAACTTTCCTGTCATCCATTCTTCTCCATAACCGGCGTAGTGGCGGACCGCAGCGCTCGGCAATGGAACGAAGAAAGGCGCCGTCCGTAATGGTTCCGCTTGTGATTTGCCGCAAGGCGGTGTCAGCCGTGCATGGCTCGCATCATCTTACCAACTTTGATGCTCACTGTGGCGCGCATGCCGCCTGTGCTCGATTCTTCTCAATCACGCCCAAACCGCCTGTGATAAAAATGGAGTTCATTTTCGAAGCATTTCGAGAACCCGCATTGAATAAACGCCCTTCACAACGGCCCGCCCCCGCAGATCGCAGCGAACCAGAGCGCGCATCCAACTCCGCATGCCGCGTAGCACTCGTAGGCTTCGGAACCGTAGGCCGCGCTGTGGCAAGAATACTGTGCGAGAGCGAAAACACTTCGCTCCAACTCACCCACATCTGCAATCGCAACGTGGAGCGCAAAAGGCAGCCCTGGATTCCTGCCGGCGTCATCTGGACCGATGATTTCAGAGCCCTCCTCAACTCCGGCGCAGATATCATCATTGAACTGATCGGCGGCCTCACGCCTGCGGAAGATTTTGTGCGCAGCGCTTTGAAGGCAGGCAAGTCTGTGGTAACAGCAAACAAGCAGTTAATCGCCCGTCATGGCCCCGAACTTTTGCAACTCGCAAGCGAAAACGGCTGCCAACTCGAGTTCGGAGCCTCCGTCGCCGGCGGCGTTCCCGTACTTCCAGCTCTGCGCACCGGACTCAGCGGCGACCGCCTGCACGGCATCACCGGCATTCTCAACGGAACCTGCAATTACATTCTCAGCCGCATCGAGACCTCGCGCATTCCCTTCAGCGAAGCGCTCGAAGAGGCGCAAGCCCGCGGCTACGCCGAAGCCGACGCCAGCGAAGACCTCGATGGCGGTGACGCCCGCGCCAAGCTTTCCATTCTTGCGCTTGCAGGACTCAAAGTCCGCGTGGCTCCCACCGAAATTCGCGCCCGCACCATCCGCACCATCGACGCCGTCGACTTCGACTATGCCGCCGAATTGGGATGCACCATCCGCCAAATCTCCCGCGCCGACTTGAAAGGCGACACGCTCTTCGCCGAAGTTGGCCCCAGCCTGGTCCCCGCGCCCTCGCCCTTCGGACGCGTGCAGCGAAATTTGAATTTAGTGATGACCTCGGGAGAATACGGCGGCGACAACGCCTTCCTGGGCGCAGGCGCCGGAGGCGATCCTACTGCCGTCGCCGTCGTCTCAGACCTGATGTTCGTCGCGGAAAATCTTTCGCAAGGCCCGCGCCCGCCGCGGCCTTTGCAACTCTCCTCGCCAAAAGTCAGCTGCGACTTCGAAACCCTGTGGTACCTGCGCTTCTGGGTAAAAGATCAGCCCGGAATCATCGCCAGCCTGGCCGCCATCCTCTCCGATCATCACCTGAACATCGATTCCGTGCTGCAGAAACCGGACTGCGACAAGAATGCCCTGCCATTCGTCATCACCCTTGAGCCTTGCCGCGACTCCCAACTGCATCCCGCATTGAAAAAGATGGACGCCCTGAATTTCTGTCTGAAACCATGCCTCAGCCTGCCCATTCTGCGATAGCCGGAGTTCCGCAACAAGAATCGGCCCGCCGCACCCTGAGAGCGGCGAGCCGTTATGTGGAAGGTAGAACCAGAGGAGGAGCTTAATTCCAGAACGGATTGTTCAAGCCCGGCGGCGCCATCGCGTGATCGCTGGTCGCTTCCGTTCCCGACTCACTGGAAATTTTTTCGTCCGTCAGCCGCGACGCAGGCGCCGTTATCTCATCTTTTTCTTCTCGAATACCGCCACCCGGGTTCTCATAATTCATTACCCACCTCCAGCGTCTATGAACGATTTGGTTCTCTGTTTCCATTGAACCACCGATGTAGGCGGGGGGCGCCGCAAAATCCAGATGCGCCGCATCGAAAAATCAACGCCTGGCTCGCCAGCGGGGATTCGCGCGACACCGCCGAGTAGTCAAGCGGAACGTTCTATTCCGACGCTGCGGCTTGAGTGCCGTCGCCGAGGAGTTCGATGACCTGCGGCTTCGAGGAGGCATTGTCGATGATCGTGATGGTGCCGGTCTTCGCGCCCTTTTTTGTCGGAGAAAACTTTGCGCTAATCGTGCACTGCGCGCCGGGCGCGACACGCGAGCCGCAGGTTGATGTCACGGAGAACTCGACGCTGGCTTTGATCGATTGAATCTTTAGTTCCGTCGAACCGGTGTTTGTGAGCGTCAGGGTCTGCGCGGCGCTTGTCGTCCCAACACTTTGATCCTGAAAATTCAGCGGCGTCGTCGGCGAGAAGCTAACCACTCCAGTGTTCAGCAGAGTGGTGATCTGCGCGTGCACCGAATTGACAACCACCAGATCGGGCTTGCCATCGTGATTGAAGTCGCCGGCCGCCACAAACTGGCCTCCCTCCTCGTCTTGTCCCGCTAAGTAAAACACGCCCGTCTGGAAGGTTCCATTGCCGTTGCCCTTGTATACGCTCACGCCCGGCAGAAATCCCGGTGGCGAGCCTGCGTCGGATGCCGCCAGGTCAACCTTGCCGTCGCCGTCGAAGTCCTGAGCGATGACCCAGGACGGCAGATATCCGTTATTAAGGTAGGTCGCGTGCTGGAATGTGCCGTCGCCGTTGCCCAGTAGGACGGCAAGAAAGCCGCTGGTTATCGCCAGGTCGATCTTCTTTTTATTGCCGGTGAAATACCCGGTAGCGATTGCCCCTGGCGCCGTATCGAGAAGGTAAAAGCCGTCAGGAGTGAACGTACCGTTGCCGTTGCCCAATAGGATAGCGACCTGCCAGTTGGGGAAAGCCTCCCCGCCCACGGCCACATCAAGATTCCCGTCATTATTAAAGTCCCCCACCGCAATCGCATAGCCGCCCATGCCATAGGGCAGGGGCGTAGTGATGGGCGCCCCCAGCGTGCCGTCGCCATTGCCCGGGAGCACCTCTATGCAGTAACAGGACACCGACTCGAGGGCGACGACGTCAGTATTCACGCCACCGGTGAAGTTGCCGGTACCGACCATATTTGCTTCGGTGGTTGTGGAATACTCGACGGCCTGCTGGAACGTGCCATCCCCGTTGCCAAGCAGGACGTACACGTCATCGGCGCCGACAACCAAATCGAGTATTCCGTTGTGCCTCAGGCTCGCAGTCGCACCGTGAAAGGACACGCTCGGCAGGGTGTATGTGCCATCAAGTCGGAAAGTCCCGTCTCCGTTCGCCAGCAGGATCCCGACGCTCCCCGAGGAGCTTAGTTCGGCGAGGTCTGGGCTGCCATCCCTATTGAAATCGCCGACCATCACAGACGACACATCGTTGCGCACCGGGAAGGTTGCCAGCGTCTCGAATTGTCCCGAGGCTGGCGTCAAAAGCGCAATTAGCGAAGCCGCCAGCGTGAATATGTCTCTCGCCGTCATCCCAGAATGAGACCTCCGAGAATGCAGTGCCGATCCCGATCGTAACATCGGAACCCAAGACCTTCAAATCCTCTCGGGCGGCGGCCGGGGGCAGGCATGGCGAACCGGAGTTGCAACTTCCCGTAGGCTGCGCAGCCCGGCTAACATGCCCGGAGCGTTGGCAGCCATTGGCGCCCAGAGTCAGCACGCGGAGGAGGATTATGCGAATGTCTCTCAAGCTGCATCTGCTAGCGGTGGTGATCGCCGCGGTGCCGCTCCTAGCGCGCCCGGTCGTGGCGAAGACGGGCCTCGGCACGGTCACAGACGTGAATTCGATGGACTGCTCGCTTTTATATACCCCCAGCCAGATATACCCGAACTCCTTCCGTAACTTCGACACGAGCATGACGAACTGCTATAGCGCCACGCTGGCGGGCTGCCCCAACGGTGTCAGCGATATTGGCTTCGTCTACGGCTACGCACCGCCGATTGCAAGTGTGCAGATAGCCGGAACGATCGTAATGTTTTCGGGCGACGGCGGGGAGAACGCCGCCGTTGGGCCCTTCTTTCCGAAGTATGTGCAAGCCTACCGGACGGCCGGCTACCAGGTCGTCGAGGTCGCCTGGGGTCCCACGCCCGGGTCAGGCATCGCTTGGGAACTGGCGAACTACGCGTCCCCCAGCACGAATCCCAGCATTCTGAACGCCGCCTGCCGTCCCGCGACGTTTCTCAACTGGGTTCGAAACGGAAATTCAGGCGTGGGCAACGGAATCTGGAATCAGTGCCAAGGCGCGACAGGATGCACCAACGGTGGCATGTGCGTGCACGCCAATAGCGGGGGAGCCGGGGCTGTCGCATATGCCTTGACTTGGTACAACGCCGGGGCGGGTGGCGCACCCACAAATGGTGGCGGGTATCTGGACAAGGTGGTCTTAGAAAATGGCCCCGTCTTCAGCGACATCGAGCGGGGGTGCGAAATCGACCAGAGCGGCCACAATGGCCAGTCCACCCCGATCTGCACGTCCGGCACGGGGCAGACCGGCTGCAACAATTGGGCATCACCGCCGAACTACCCACTGGAGTATATGTTTGGCGACCAGAACAGCGTGAACGAGTGGTCGGGCGCCCCATCCCCGTCCTGCGCCAACAACTCGACGTACACTGGCGCGGCCCAGGACACCCTTTGGGCCAACATGAGCGTGGTTGTCGGGTCATCTGGCACGCAGCAGCCGAGTTTTAACTACCCCGTTACGGCCATGTCAGCTTGGTTATGCGAGTCTACCGTTTCCCCCGCCATGTGGAATAACTCTGCTGCGCAGGGCGAGCTTTACTACGCCAAGTTCACGGCACAATCGCAGGCGGGCAACTCCATATCGGTGAACGGGGTCACCGGCTGCTTCCAGTCCCCTGAGGATGTGGAGGAGGGGACCGTCAACATCGGCACGCCGGCTCAACCGTTCTCAGGGTTGCAAGCAATTGAAAACGATATGCTGGGGGCACAACCGGCAAATCCAGCAGCCTCGTGCAATGCCATGGGGCTAGCCAGACTTGCCCAGCACTAAATTCTCGTCAGCACATTTCCGATCCCGCCTCACATCGTCCGAGGGGCGCGGTAGAGGGCGGTCAGCGGAGATATGGACAGGCCCGTATTTCCATCCGCCGTAGGGGACAAACACTCATGAAATACCGCAAGCTCGGACGCACCGGTTTTGAAGTCAGCGACATCGCCTATGGACTCTGGGGTATGAGCGGATGGAGCGGCTCCGACGACCAGCAATCGCTCTCGTCTCTGCAGCAATCCATCGACGCCGGCTGCAACTTCTTCGACACCGCATGGGCCTACGGTGAAGGCAAGAGCGACGGCCTGCTCGGCGAAACCATGGCGCGTAATCCCAAAAAGCGCCTTTACGCCGCCTCGAAAATTCCTCCCGCAAACGACAAGTGGCCAGCTCTGCCGAAATATAAATATGACGACGTCTTTTCTCCCGATCACGTCCTCAAATACGCCGACCTCATCCGCAAAAAACTTCGCGTGGATTCCATCGACCTGCTGCAATTCCACGTGTGGGACGACAGTTGGGCCGATGATCCTGACTTTCGCTCGACCGTCGAAAAACTGAAAGACGGCGGCTGGATTCGATACTTCGGCCTGAGCCTAAATCGCTGGGAAGCCGAAAACGGCATCAAGGCCCTGCACACCGGCCTGGTCGACGTAGTGCAAGTCATCTATAACATCTTCGACCAGGCGCCCGAAGATGAATTGCTCCCGCTTTGCCAGGAATTAAACATCGGAGTGATCGCCCGCGTTCCCCTCGACGAGGGCAGCCTCGGCGGCAAGATGACCCTCGAAACCCGCTTCCCGAAAGACGATTGGCGCTCCGGCTACTTTGGCCCGGAAAATCTCGCGAACACGATCAAGCGCGTCGAAGAACTGAAGACAATTCTGCCCGCAGACATGACCCTCCCGGAGATGTCGCTGCGCTTCATCCTGTCTCATCCCGCGGTCAGCACGACCATCGTAGGCATGCGAACCGCCGGCCACGTCCGCGAAAACGTCGCTGCCAGCGATGCCGGCCCGCTCGACTCCGGTTTGCTCGCTGAACTCAAGAAGCACCGCTGGGATCGCCAACCGGCGCACTGGTCAGACTGACGGGTCGGACTGACTAGGCAGACTGACGGGTCACACTGAAAAGATCGCTTCGTATCTCGCCTACGACCTCTGGTAGTAGCGCGCGCCACTCTTTACCCTGTTGAGTTTCCCGCGAAGACAATCTCGCGTGTCCCCTGGCCAACCATGAAGAAAAACTTGCGTAAAACTGCGTTCGTCCTGGCACTGTCCGCCATTCTGCTCGGCACAACTCTCTACGCCCAAAATTCCCGCGGCTCCTTGCGCGGCACCGTGCAGGACGCCACCGGCGCACGCGTCGCCTCCGCCAAAATCGTCGCGCAGCTCAAGGGTTCATCTGTGCAGCGCAGCGTCACCAGCGAAGACCGCGGCGAGTTCCGCCTCGACGACCTCGTCCCTGGCACTTACCGCGTCACCGTGAACGCACCCGGTTTCGCCGCAGCCGAGGCCGAAGTAGCGGTCGCCGTCACCACCGTTCACGACATCACGGTCACGCTGAAAACCTCGCTGGTTCGGGAAACCATCAAAGTGCGTGCCGAAAGTTCTTCGATCACTACCGAACCCGTCGACACTTCCAGTGCGGTTCGCGGGGGAGTTGTCGGCTCGCAGGATCTCGAAACCATGCCGCTTCCGGCGCGCAGCTTCGCCAACATCGCCTATCTGGTGCCCGGCACCGAGCCCGTCGAGCCCTCCGACCCCACCAAGGCCCGCATCACCGCAGTCTCCACCGGCGGCAGCTCCGGCCTGAACAACGAACTTTCAGTCGACGGCGCCGACAACTCCGACGACTGGATCGGCGGCTTCCTGCAAAACTTCTCTCCCGATGGCCTTCAGGAATTTGCCGTGCGCACCTCCAACGAAGACGCCGACACCGGCTGGACCACCGCCGGATCGGTCGTAATCACCACCAAGAGAGGTACGAACGACTGGCACGGTGACGCCGCTTTCTTTGAGCGCGACGCCGACTTGAACGCACGCTTCCCCATCGAAAATCCAGCCCAAACCTGCACCAACGGCGTTTGCGTGAACAACCCCAAGCAGCCGTTCTCCCGCCGGAACTACGTTGCCACCATCGGCGGCCCGATTAAGAAAGATAAAGTTTGGTTCTTTACTTCATTTGAGAACGTTGACGAACATGCCAGCATCGCCTACAGTCCCGCCAGCGCCACCCAATTCGACGCGCTCTCACAGTTAGCCTCCGACGGATTGATTGCCGGAGTTCCCTCAATCGCAGTTCCGCAGAACGTCCCAATTCCCTTCCTCGACTTCCTCGGTTCCCTGCGCTTCGACTGGGCGCAATCGACGAAATCGAATTGGTTCCTTCGTGCCTCGGAAGACAGCTACACCACGCACAACGCGCTGGTGGAGCAAGGCACCCTGCCCTCAACCGGCCTGCTCACTCACAACAATTACTGGAACGTAGCGCTGAGCAATAGCTACACATTCAGCCCGACCTGGCTGGGCAATCTGGTGCTCGACGCCAGCCTGCTGCATCTCACGCAAACCCGCAACTCCGATCTCGGCTTCGCGCTGGCATTTCCCTTCAGTGCCACGGCGCTGACCGTCTCCGGCTTCGAAACCTTCGGCGACAACCAGTTCGCCACTCCCATCACTTTGTTCCCGGATCTGCGCAATCAGGATAAATATCAGTTCCGCTACGACCTCACCCACGTCATCAAAGACCACGCCCTGAAATTCGGAATCGATTTCATTCACGAGCCGGTACTCAGCGGAGCATTCGCCTCCAACGCGGAGACTCTCGCGCAGTACATGAACAATCCCAGTTTCTACGTGCAGAATCCGGGCGTCTTCGGCACATTCGCCCCGCAATGCACCGGCTTCAGCGCCACCGACGGCTCAACCTGCACCTACACTCCCGCCTCCGACGGCACCTTTTCGCAGAACATCCAGCGGCTCGGACTTTACGCCGAAGATTCCTGGCGCGTCTCGCACCAGCTCACCGTCAACTACGGCCTGCGCTACCAGACCACTTGGGGATTATTTACGGGCGAGGGCCGAAGCGAGGCTGACAACGCCGCTTACATAACTCTGCAAGCCTTGCAGATACCAATAGTGCCCGCGGTTCCCCACGACTATCACAAGCAGATCGCGCCGCGCCTGGGTTTCGCCTACTCGCCCGGCGCCAGCGGAAAAACCGTGATCCGCGCCGGCTTCGGGCTTTTCTACGACGATCTCGCGCAAAACGGATGGGCCACTGCCTTCCAGGGAACGAACAATTCCACCTTCACCACCGGAACCTGCAGCCTGACCGGCGGCGCCGGCACCTACGCGCTGACCGGTGCCGGCTGCCTCACTGGCGGCGCAGGAGCGACCGGCAATCTGGTCGGCTCGCCCTATAAAACTCCTTATTCCATTCACACCACCGGCGGAATTCAGCACGCCTTCAACGACCACTGGATGGCCAGCGCCGACTACGTGCACGAGCAAGGCAATCATGGATACCGCGGCTTCCCTTACACCACCGGCACCAGCTTGTTTACTCCGCTCATTCCAGCCTCCGATCCAAGCTACGCCGCCGATCAGGCCGCAGTCGTGCCCAATGTCAACGTCTTCCAGTCCGACAATCGCTCCAGCTACAACGGCCTGATGTTGCATCTGCAAGGCAATATCCGCCGCTTCGATCTCGTCGCAAACTATACGCTCTCGAAAGCGCAAACCTGGGGATGCCTGCTCGGCGAGTTATTCGATTATGTCGATGGAGTCTGCCCCAATGAGCCCGGAACTCCGAATGCCGGCTTACTGAACGCTTTTGGTCCGGGCGACTACGGGCCATCCGGCGAAGACGTTCGCCATCGATTTGTCTTCGCCGGAATCTTTCATCTTCCTGGAGGATTCGAACTCAGCACCATCAATCAGGTTGAGAGCGCGCGCCCCATCACCATCACCAATACCGACAATACCGACCGCATTTACGTCAACGGAAACTACACCGGGCTCGACATTTTCCGCGGCACACCCTACATTCAGTCCGATCTCCGTGTCACGCGCCCCATCAGGCTCAACGAGCGCTGGCAACTCGATCCCTTCGTCGAGTTCTTCAACATTTTTAACCGCAATAATCCTGGAGCGAACTTCGCCGTCAATGTCGTGCAACTCCCGGTTCCGGCGGCGCAGATGCAGCCCAACAAGGAAGGCATCACCAATGTCACCAGCGTCTGCGCGAACGCATCCTGCTCAGTGACCACGCCCATTACCAGCCTGAACCAGCTCGAAATACCCGAAGGCGCACTCGGAGATTTCTTCGG
>Ga0210398_10000481_pt1 | contig 45635 bp, 38 predicted proteins | sample IncBWC4OmetaG_FD_161047 | JGI IMG/M metagenome (GOLD analysis project Ga0210398, IMG submission 161047) | Forest soil microbial communities from Barre Woods Harvard Forest LTER site, Petersham, Massachusetts, United States - Inc-BW-C-4-O | ecosystem: Environmental > Terrestrial > Soil >...
GCATGGGATGGACGTCGGCGGTCGTATTCGCGAACGACCAGATTTCGGTTGTGCCGGCCTTTGGATCTTCCGTGATGGGATCGTCCCAGTGTTTTTGGCCGAGCAGGCCGATCATGGTGTAGCCGTCCGGCTGGCGATCCATTTCTGTTAGAGCCAGGGTTCGCTCGCGGACCGCCTGCGAGGGATCCAAGGGTGACCAGGGAACCAGAGTTTCCGGGAGAGAGCTGGTATCTTTTTCCGTCAGCGGTTTCGTAACCTTGAAGAGCATTACGTCGGAAGGGACGATTTCTCCACCACGGGCGTAGGGAGCAGGAGCGTCGTTGATCAGCGCCAGATTCATGCCCTTGTGCTCGGCGAAGTCGATGACGATGTCGAAGCGCTCGCCGGGAGAGATGATGAGATAGTGCAGTGTGAGCGGTGCGGGCAAGAGGCCGCCGTCGGTTCCGATCTGGCGGAACGGTGGAGCGTCTACCGGACGGCCGTTGCGTTTGCCATCGCTATCGGCGGGGACGAGCGTGAGGTGATAGAAGCGCGAGTTCGATCCGTTGACCATGCGGAATCGGTACTTGCGCGGTTCGACTTCGAGGAATGGCGTGGCCACACCGTTCACGCATATATTTTCGCCGAAGAATTCCTGCATCCACATGGGATGGGTGCCATTTTGCGGAGGCGGATAACGCAGCGAACCATCGGCAGCGAAGCTGCGGTCCTGAATCATCAGTGGGATCTCGTAGCGGCCGCCCGGCAGATTCAGCGCATCTTCCTGCTCATCGCGAATCAAATAAAAACCCGCGAGCCCCGCGTAGACATTAAGCCGCGTAATTCCCAAGGCGTGATCGTGATACCAGAGGGTGGTGGCTTGCTGTTCGTTGGGGAAGCGGGCGGGATTTGCGCCGGCGGCCGCGCCGAGTTTTCCATCCGCGGTGTACCAGGCGTCGGGATAGCCGTCGCTATCGGGTAGGGTCTGAGCACCGTGCAGGTGGACGACGGTGCGCACTTCGGGGACGCCTTCTTCGGCTCCGTGGATGGTCGGATCGACCGGAAGGAAATGTTTCAGCGGGAGTTGGTTGATCCACTTCACGGAAACTGGCTGCCCTTTGCGGACTTCAAAAGTTGGGCCGGGCCAGGAGTCGTTGTATCCCCACATTGTTGTAGGAGGAAGGTCGCGGTGGACTTTCTGGCGGAACGGGCGCATGCGGATCTGAACTGTCGCTCCGGATTTTGGACGGATCACGGGCGGTATCGACAGTGGGGTTACGTAGCTGGGCAGGGTGACAGGGGGCGGCACTGGAGCGACTGCCTGACCGGCGGCCTTTGGAGCGGCTGCCAGCATGTTCATGCCGGAGCGCGAAGCCGCATTTTGCGCGAGTAATTCGCCGGGAGTAGCGAGCAGGCCCGCACCCGCGCAAAGGCCCATCCGCAGTAATTCACGTCTGCTTAAACTCAAATACTTTTCCTTTGGTTCGCCGATGAGCTTGCAACTGTTGGCGGTGTGGTCAGCAACTTCGTAATTCATTTTCCCATCGAAGGCAGGCGGCGAGTAATTGCGAATGTGAAAATCTGGTTAAAATCCGCCGGCCTGCAAATTGCGCAGAACGAAAATCCGGCCAGGGATTTCTCCCTGGCCGAGCGTATCCAGCAACTACAGCGCCGCTATTTGGAGCTGAAATTAAAGGCGTCAAACAGGTCGTCGATTGCTGGAGTGTTAGTTGGGACATAAGGATTGGTCGACGTCGCGGTCGGGTTTGGCAGGTTGTCGCGGCTGCGGACGGTCAATGGCGACAGTCCCCAGTTTCGTTCGATGAATTTAATCAGAGAAACATGGTCACCATAAGAGTGGCTGACGATGCCTCCAGTGCTGAACGGGGAGACAACCAGCAACGGAATCCGGGTTCCATCGCCGAAAAAGTCGATCGGCTGGATGTAGCCGGAATCGTAGTAGCCGCCGCCTTCATCTTCGGTGATGAATATCGCCGTCGTCGCCCATAGCGTCGGATCGGCCTGGACCGCATTGATAATGTTCTCGACGAAGCCCTCGAAGATCTGGAGCTTGGAAGAGGCTGGGTGGCCATCGGAGGGCCAGCCCGGCTTTACGATCGAGACCGACGGCAGAGTATTTCCTGCGATCTCGGAGTAGAGGTTCTGCGAATCCTGAATGTGATCCTGACGCAGGGTTGCGTTGGTCATGATATCGGTTGCGTAGTTGAACGGATTGCAGATTGTGCAATAGGTATCGAGAGGGTTGGTTTGGAGCGGGTCGGTGACATAGATATCCCAGCCGTCGCCGTAATACCTCCACGAAATGTTTTTCTCCATGAGGGCATCGCCAATGTGACGAACCGAAGTTCCGGGAACGGTGAAGGGCCCGTTGCCGAGCGCTGATGTGCCGTTGCCGTTGTAGCCTGGGTTGTAGTTGTTGAGGATGTAGTAGTGTCCGGACTCGCAGTTGGGATTGACCGGGCGGGGCAGAGCTTCGAGGTAGTTCACGATGGCCGGCACGCCGGGCTGGCCGAGATCGGAGCAGTTGACGTAGCTGCCGCCGCCGGTTCCACCGGAGCCTCCGTAACCGTCATCGTCGTACCAGTTATTGGTTCCGGGCTGAGGGTTCGGATTTTCGATCTGATTGGAAGGTGGAGTCATCACGTTGCCGTTGCCGTCGCTGTACCAGATCGAATCGGCGAAACCGAACTCGATGTGGTTCGCCATGGTGCCGCCCATCACAGATTGGTGGAAGTTGTCGCTCAGTGTGTAGGAGTTGGCCAGGCTCGTGAGGTAAGGAGCGTCGCCATGCTGCACGTTGAAGAATTCCATCGAGGTCGAGCCTTCACCGGTCGAGAGGTAGTTGGTCGGCGGCGTAGTGAAACCGCTGGAGCCATCGCTGCCCGCGCCGATCGTGACTTCGACCCAGGGGAACAAGTCATTCAAGCAACCGCTGGGATTTGCGGCGGTCGCATGCGACACGCTGCAATCGGTCTGCTGCCACATCTGGTAGAAGCGATGTACGGGACTGTTGGCGTAGGAGTTGTAAGGAATAAACGGCGTGAGTCCGAACTCGCCGTTGGGCAGGTGATAAACGTCGGGAAGACGAGTATCCGCGACGACATAAGCGGAGAGGCCGGTGCCACCGATGGTTAGATCCTTATAGTAGCCTGCGGCCAACTGGCCGGGCTCAACTTCGCGAGCCTGGGTGACGCTCGAGAAATATGGATTGGTCGGGCCGCCTGCCACGACGGGAGGGTTGTGTTCGAACACCGCTTTTTCACTGGGGCTAATGGCGTAGGTGGTGGTGTCGACCGCGCGGTACTGGGCGGAGAGTGCGTAATTTGGGCCGGGCTTTCCGTCGGCGGTGATGATCCCTTTGGAGAGCAGGTTTGAAACCGTCTGCCCGTTGGTGGGATTGAAGGTGGCAAATACGTGATCGAAGCTGCGATTTTCGCCAATGATCACGATGACATGCTTGATTGGCGAGGCGGTGGTGGTTGCGGCGGCGGCATCTTGTTTCGTTGCTTTCGCTGGAGGTTGAGCGACGGATGGAACCGGCGCTCCAAGGTTGACGAGCAGAGCGAACAAGCTCACGCCAACCACAAGGTGCTGTCTGGCGGCTGCCAAAAAACCTGGCGATGACATGGAATTCCTCCTGAGAGAGTTAAGGCCTATAGGAGCGGTTGAGTAATCAAAAATTCAAACAGCGATTGTTTGCGAAAAATCCCTGCAGTGAAAGTAGTCGGCGCAGGGTTACAGGAAGGTGACATCGGCGTGAATAACAGACTAAAAAAATCACAGGCAGCGTTATGCGAGAGCGGGAGCGAGTTTCGATTTTCGCCCAGTCGCAATAAATTCGGCAGCGAATGTTAAGCGCAGGTTAAAAAAATTCCACAGCGTGCCAAAGTGCCTACAGTCGTTTATGTAGATGTCACCAACGTATTACTTTCTCGCCATGTCTTTCTGGTCAGCCGAGTTCGGGGGATTGGCGGTTTGGGATTGGTCAGGCAAGCGAACTGCATTCCAGGTGTAGTTGCTGGGCCGAACGTTTTCGCCGTGTGAGTCGTAACCATTCTTGAAGCCGGGTATCTCGAATTTTCCCGACATTTTGTCGCCATCCAGTGTTCCAGTGAAGGCGAGCGAGAAGGTGTGAACTCCCGCGAAATCGAAATTCAGGTTGATTTGGTTGGCGTCGATTGAGCCCGTAATCTTTGTCGAAGCCAGATGTCCACGGTAGGAACCCGTGAGCTTTGCGCCGGACTGCTCCAGCTGGAGGACGCCGGTTTCGGTTCCGATGCGGGCTTCCCAGGAAAATTGCCATTTCCCGGCGATGTTGGCCGGAGCCCGGTCGGTGGAAGCAGCAAAGCTGCAAGTTGAGATGAGCAGAATGAAAAAGTAATAAGCCAGCAGGTGCTTTGTTGTTTTCATGATTGCAGTTCCCGGTCGATGCTTATATCGATTCTTTGCCCTGTTCGATCTAGTGTTGAATCGTCCAATGTTGAATCATCTAATGTTGAATCAGGTGTGAAACTTTAGGACCGGCCAGGGATGGAAGCCATCCCTGGCCGGTGCAGCTGACGGCGCCGCTTCTTCGCCGGCTACTTGCCGCCGAAGTTGAAGGCGTCGAACAGATCGTCAATCGCCGGGCTGTTGGTTGGAACGTAGGGATTCTCTGCGTTTGTGACCGGGTTCGGGTAATTATCCCGGCTGCGGATGGTGATGGGGGCGAGGCTCCAGTTTCGTTCGATGAACTTGATGAGCGAAACATGATCGCCATAGCTGTGGTTGACGACACCGCCGGTGGAATACGGAGAGACGACCAGCAAGGGAATGCGGGTGCCGTCGCCGAAATAATCCACGGGTTGGATGTAACCGGAGTCGTAGTATCCACCGCCTTCGTCGAAGGTAATGAAGACAGCCGTGCTCGACCACAGGGTTGGATTGGCCTGCAGCTTCGTGATGACGTTCTTCACGAAGCCTTCGAACAGGTCGAGCTTCGAAGAAGAAGGATGGCCATCGGTAAATCCGCTGGGCTTGATGATCGAGACTGCGGGCAGGTTGCCGTCGATCAGATCCTCATACAGGTAGGTGGTGTCCTGAACGTGGGCTTCGCGCTCGGCGGGGTTGGTCATGATGTCGGTGGCGTATTGGAAGGGGTTGCAGATGTTGCAATAGCGATCGTAGGGATCGGCGCCGGTGGGGTCGGAAACGTAGAGGTTCCAGCCTTCGCCGAAGTAGGTGTAGGAAACGCCCGCCGCCGATAGAGAATCTCCGATGTGCTTTTGCGCGACCGGAGGAATCGAGAACTCGGTGTACTGGCTGTCCAGAGTTCCATCACCAACGTAGCCCGGGTTGTAGTTGTTGAGCAGGTAATAGGTGTTGGCAGCGCAGTTGGGGCTGATCGGAGGATTCAGCGATTGCAGGTAGTTAACCACAGCGGGAACGCCGGGCTGAGTCACGTCATTGCAGTTGGTGTAGCTGCCGCCGGAGTATCCATCCTGATCGTAGTAGTTGTTGCTTCCGGACTGAGGATTGGGATTCTCGATCTGATTGCTGGGAGGGGTCTGCACGCTGCCGTTCCCATCGGTGTAGTAAATGGCATCGGCATAACCGAACATGATGTGATTGGCGCCGGTGCCGCCTTCCACCGATTGATGGAAGTTGTCGCTCAATGTGTATTGATGAGCGAGCTGATCGAAGTAAGGAGCATCACCCTTGGCCACGTTGAAGAAGGCCATTGAAGTGGAACCTTCACCTGTATTGATCGGCGGGGGCGGCGGCGGGTTGCCGTTGCTGCCGGCTCCGATGGTGGTTTCAACCCAGGGAAACAGGTCGTTCAAGCAGCCGCTGGGATTGACCGAGGTGGCGTTAGCGGTGCTGCAATCCGTTTGCTGCCACATCTGGTAAAAGCGGTGTACCGGGCTGGCTGCGTAGGAATCGTAAGGAAGCGTGGAGGAAGTGAGCTGGAAGACGCCCGAACCCAGAGTGTTCACGTTGGGAATGCGCGTATCGGGAATGTCATGTGCGAGTCCCGTTGCGCCGGTAAGCAGGAACCTGTTGTAGCTGGGGAACAGATCGGGCTCGGCGAGTTCGGCGAGAGACAAAGTGACGAAAGGCGCCGGATCGCTATCGCTGGCAGCGGTGGGTGCACCAGCGGTTTCAGGCGCCGGAATGTTGGCATAAGCGGCTTTGCCGCCGGGCGAGATCGCGAACGTTGTGGTGTCCGATGCGCTGTACTGAGCGGAGAGGCCGTAGTTGATGCCAGGAGTACCGTTGATGGTGATAATTCCCCGGCTGAGGAGGTTGGAAACCGTTTGGCCAGCTTTTGGACGATAGGTTGCGTAGACGTGGTCGAAGGTGCGGTTTTCTCCGATGATCACGATGACGTGCTGAATCGGAGTAGTGGTTTTGCGTTCTTGAGCGCCAGCGCTGAGCGGCGCTCCCAGATTGACAAGCAAGCCGAACAGGCTTGTGCCAACCGCAAAGTACTGCCTGGCTTTCGCCAGAAACGGCGAAGACATAGATTTCCTCCTGAGATTTAACGACGAGACTTGACGCCCCACTGAACAACCAGTGCAAGTTAACGGGGCAGTGATTACAGGGAAATGAAGTGGAGATGAATTCCATGGAGAGAAATTCACAAGGATGAATCCTTTTCACCGTCTAGTAACTCATCTCTCTCATTAATTCTTTATGGTGGGAAATTTTGAAATCTGAAGAATCGAAATATCCACAGCGTGTGCCAACTTTGGTTGGAATTCCGCTGGATGTGAACTCGTCTTACTTGCGTGGAGCGGCGGAAGCGCCGGCGAAGATCCGCGAGGCGTTGGCTTGCGATGCCTGCAACGGGTGGTCGGAGTCTGGAGTGGACGTGGGCGCTGCCGGAGCGTTTGCGGACGCCGGCGATTTGCGGTTGGGCAATTCGCATGCGAGTTGTGCTGACGATTTTGCCGGGATTGAGCGGGCAGTCGGTGAGTTGTTAGAGAAGGATCGGATACCGGTTTTGCTGGGCGGCGATCACTCGATTACTTATCCGATTATGAAGGCATTTGCGAAGCAGTATGAGAAGCTCTCCATCGTTCATTTCGACGCGCATCCGGATCTGTATGACGAGTTCGAGGGCAGCCGGGTTTCGCATGCGTGTCCATTTGCGCGGATTATGGAAGAGCGGCTGGCGGCGCGGCTGATCCAGATCGGGATTCGAACTCTGAACCGGCACCAGCGAGAGCAGGCGGAAAAGTTCGGAGTGGAGATCGTGCACATGGCTGGCTTGCCGACTTATGAGCGGCTCAGGATTGGCGGCCCGGTTTATATTTCTTTCGATATGGATGTGCTCGACCCGGCGTTTGCGCCGGGAATTTCGCATCGCGAGCCTGGTGGCATGACAGTGCGCGAGGCGATTGCTCATTTGCATGCTGTCAAAGGAGAGATCGTTGGGGCGGATGTTGTGGAATACAATCCCGCGCGGGATGTTTCGGGGATGACGGCCATTGTGGCGGCGAAGGTTTTGAAGGAGATTTTGGGGAGGATGGTCGCCCAAGGAAGGTAAGAGCAAAGGAGCAAATTCATGCAGGATCGCGGTCTTGTGCAGGTTTCCAGTCCTTATTCGGTAGATGAGACGTTGAAAAGGATGCAATCGGTTTTGGCGGAGCGCAAGGTGCAGGTGTTTGCGCTGATCGATCACAGCGGCGAAGCGGAAAAAGTTGGCTTGAAGATGCCGCCGACGAAGGTGCTGATCTTCGGCAACCCCAGAGGAGGGACGCCGCTGATGGTGGCGGCGCCATCGCTCGCCATTGATCTGCCGCTAAAGGTGCTGATCGCCGAAGACACAAACGGCAAGACCCAGGTTACTCACAACGCTCCGGAGTATCTGCAAGCGCGCCACGGCATCCCCGAGGAATTGATCAAGAATATCGCGGTGGTTGGAGGGTTGGTGGCGAAGGCTGTGGAATAATGCTCCCGTCATCCCGAAGCCTGTGATTGAAGAATCCAGCAAAGCGACGAACCACCTGGCCAACGAGCGAACGTTTCTGGCTTGGGTGCGCACCAGCGTGGCGATTGTGGTTTTTGGGTTTGCGATTGGGCGCTTTGCGATTGCGCTGCACCAACTGGCGGCGTTTCAGGGGCATCCTACGAAGACGACCGGGGTTTCGGTTTGGATGGGAATGACCTCGATTCTGGCTGGTGTGGCGATGGCGATTGCCGGATTGGCGCGGTATCACAAGACGCGGGCGCTGCTGGAGCAGGGGAAATTTGAGCCAGCGGGACTTATCGTCGACGTGGCGACGATTCTGACAGTTCTGTTCGGGTTGGCGCTGGCGGGATATTTGATTTACGTGGCAAAGAGTTTGAGTTAACGGGACACGGCTGGGCAAAAGTCATGGCGAATGAAAAAGAGAAAGAAGCGGTGGCGCGGGCTAGTTTGCGTTTTGTCAAAGATGGGCAGGTGGTGGGGCTGGGGACGGGAACGACCGCGGCTTATTTCATCCAGTTTCTGGGCGAGCGGGTGAAGCAGGGATTGCGGGTACGGGGCATTCCGACTTCGGACCGTTCGGGGGCAGAGGCGGCGAGTTTGGGGATTCCGCTGACTACGTTTGAGGAGTGTCCGGAGATCGATGTGACGGTGGATGGGACGGATGAAGTCGATCCGGAGCTGCGGCTGATTAAAGGCGGGGGCGGGGCGCTGCTGAAGGAAAAGATTGTGGCTTCGGCGTCGAAGCAGTATGTGATTATTGCCGATTCGACAAAACGGGTTCCGGTGCTGGGAAAGTTCGGACTTCCGGTGGAAGTAATTAAGTTCGCGATGCCGGTGGTGAAGAGGCAGATTGAAGAACTCGGCCCCGAGGTTTTGCTGCGGCGGCAGGCGGATGGAAAGCCATACTTAACCGACGAGAACAACTACATTCTCGATTGCCGCTTTGGCGAGATTCGCGATGCCGAGGGTTTGGCGCGGAAGCTCAGCGATATGCCGGGCGTAGTGGAGCATGGGCTGTTCATTGGAATGGCAGGCGTCGTGCTGATTGCGCAGGGCGATGAGGTTGTTGAGTTGCGGGCTCGCAGGTAGTCGGTCTGTTCAGGCCGGCTGGTTTTAGAAGCGTCTGTTTGAAAAGCGAGGGGTTCGGCGTGGCCTCAGGCGTAGTGGAACAAACCTCGGAGAAGTTGTCGCGGCGGCGGAATTCGCGCTTTCGGCTGAAGGAGCCGTTGGAGGTGACGGTTCTGCGCTCGGGAGTTCCGGATACGGTGCCGGGGCGATCTCTCGACGTGAGTGCGGGTGGCGTGGCGGCCGTGCTGGCCGGAGAGGTTTCGCCGGGTGAGAATGTGGCCGTTGAGCTTCGCTTGCCGGGAGCCGCGGGGCCGTTGCGGACTCGCGCCCGGGTGCGGCATTACGACAAGCTAAAAGCCGGATTGGAATTCGTTGGGCTCTCGGCAGAGCAGCAATCGGCGATTCGGGGATGCGGGGAGAAAGCGAAGAGCGAGTTGCGGCCTGCGCCAACCGAGGCTATAGTTGGGGCGCCGAGCGGAGTCGATCTTCACGCCGCCGATTCGTCTCAAGTTCCTGCACGCAAGCGTCGCCGGGGCCGTTGGATTTTCCTCTTTGCTTTGGTTGTGATTTTGTTGGCTGCCGGCTGGTGGCGTTGGAAGCGTGGGTGGGAAGTTTTGGAATCGGGTTTGCCGCGGAATGAAGATGCGGCTGTGCAACCGGAAGCGCGCGTTCCGGCGGAGGCGATGCAGAAGTTGGTAAGGCACCGGGTTGACCCGGAGTATCCGGCGGCGGCGCGGCCGGAAAATCTGCAAGGAGTGATCGTGCTCGATGTGATCGTCGGGCGCGATGGGTCGGTCGTAGGAGTGCAGGCGAAGAACGGTCCCGAAGTGCTGGCAAAGGCCGCCGAGGCTGCGTTGCGCTGGTGGCGCTTTGAACCTTATCGCATGAACGGGCAGCCCGCGGTGGTGGAGACGACGGTTGCGGTGGAGTTCCAACCTTAGAATTGAAGCTTCCTAGAATTGAAGTTCCCTGGAATCGAAGTTCCCTCTGCAGTATTGATTCAGAGACGATTGTCGACAAGGACGCGACGCCGAAGTGCGACTACCGGGGGCCTCTGCGCAGCGCGCTGAGAACCACTACGCCGCTGACGGCGAAACAGACGACCGCGATGAGAGCAGAGATGAGCATATAAGCCGGCGGCAAATGGTAAAGGTCGGAAAGGACAGCTGCGAGCGAAAAGAGCACGCCGAGTGCGTTGATCCAAAGCGAGCTGCGGACCGAAGTATTCCGCGTAGATGTGGCGGGAACGCTTGGGCGCAGCCGCAGTTGCAGCAGCAAAGCGGCAACTCCGATTGCTGCCACCACGACTAAGGCCAACGGACTCTGGAACGCTCCGCGGTTCGTATAGATCACTACCCATGCGAGCGCAAGAAGGAGCAGACCGGCGGCGACGATGGTTCCGCCGCGGCCGGGTGGATTGGCCCCCGAATTAGAGGGTTCGTCTGGCACGGAATTTTGCTCACCAGATTTATACAGGCGGGAGTGGTCTTTTCCAAATTGGGACGATCTAGCCAACTGCCGGACGGTTGGTGGCGGCGATCCATTCGGCGGGTAACGCTGCGCCGTGATTGACGGCGTAGAGGACGAGTTCGACGCGGGAGGAAATCCCCAGCTTGTCGAAAATCCGGAACAAATATTTTTTTATGGTGTGCTCGCTAAGATTCAGTTCGCGCGCGATCTGGCGATTACTGAGGCCTTCGGCGACCAGGGCGACTACTTGCTCTTCGCGCGGGGTGAGGAGGTCGCGTCCGCTGGAGTTGAGGACGCGCAGTGAAGGCACCTCCGAAACCAGGTCGAGCAGATACCGCATCTCTTCGGTGCCGGCCCAGACCTGACCTTCAGCCACGCGCTGGATGCAGCGGCAGAGGAGGCGGAAGTGCGCGTCGGCGATGCAGAAGATGCCCCGAACCCCAGAACGGAAAGCATAGATAGCCAGGTCTCGGTTAGTCGATTCGACGAGCAGGACTTTCGCAACGTCTGGATGGGCGAGATGAACACCGCGCAAGGTGGCCATCTGGCTGGCGATGCTGATCGAGTGATTCAGGGAAAAGATCAGGACTTTGGCGGGAACGGTGGTTATCGCCTGGAGAATCGAGGAGACGTCGGTGGCACAGGCGGAAATGCGAAACTCGGAGCGGCGGCGCAGCGCGCCGGTGAGCAACTGAGCCTGTATGCGGTTGGAGTCCGCAATCAGGACCGGGGTCGTGGCCCCGGTGTTGAACGGCAGATTCATGACAGTGGTTCCGAAGAAACGGTAAGAACTTCGATCTTAGGGCGCGGGCGAAGCAGTCCACAATGAAACAAGCCAATAATTTTTTGTCGGACTCTCAAATTGGGAAAGTTAACTCTGGGCCTGTGGAAAAAGGCGCCGACTTGCGGCAGGATATGTCGAAGGGTTCAATTTTGCGTCGAATACTCGGTGCGAGCAGGCCCGGCAGCCGATTCGATAGCGATCGAATCGTGATTCCGCGAACACGCAAGTCTACTTTTGTGGGTACTCCGTAAGAAGACAGTAATCACAGCTTCGCCGATTGCGCCACGAAATCACCGGTGCGACCGAAAGCCTCGTTCCGCGCGGATCTCCAGACCATTCGCACTTGAATTCCACATTGTCCACCTTGGTAGACAGTACTTCCCATGACTTGCCGCGAATATCGCGGCGGAATAGTTTGCGTAGACGAGACACACTGATTTGAAAGAGTCTCCATCTGAATAACTCTTTGATCTGAATGAGTCTTCACGATCCGGGGAAGTTCAGTCTGCGCCATGAGGAATTTTGTCGGCTCCATCACGTTTGCTGGAATATTGGCGCTACAGTTTTGCGTGGCCGCTATCGCCCAGGACCAAAAAAGCCTGGGAGTCACCGTGCAGCCTGCCCAAACCAGTCCAATCGGGGTTGGCGCGGCGGGCGTGGGAACGGCGGCCGCAAAACCCGGAAAAGCGGACGGCACGGGAAACCCTTTGCTCGGAGGGCGCCGTCCGCTTTACCGGCTGAATCGCAGTGATTCGGTGATGCTGAGTTTCACGCTCTCCCCTGAGTACGATCAGACGCTAACAATTCAGCCGGACGGATACATCATGCTACGGGATGCCGGGCCGGTGTTTGCGCAGAGTTTGACGCTGGAGGAGCTGCAGGATGCCGTGAGGAAGGCGTACCGGGGATATCTGCACGATCCTCAGGTGGCGGTCGCGCTGAAAGACTTCGAGCATCCTTATTTTGTTGCCGGTGGCGAAGTCGGACGGCCGGGCAAGTACGAGCTGCGGGGGGATTTAAACATCATGGAGGCCGTAGAAATTGCCGGCGGACTTACACATGATGCAAAGCACTCGCAGGTACTGCTTTTCCGCCAGGTCAACGAGGATGTGATCGAAGCGCACCTTTTCAACTTAAAGAGGCTGCTACGGGGAAAAGGTCTAGGCGAAGTCGCGGAGTTGCGGCCGGGCGACATGATCTTTGTGCCGCAGAACGCTCTGTCAAAGATTGAACCGTTCCTAACCAGGCCAACGCTGAGCGCATATGTGGGGGCTACGCAGTTTTAAGCGGACGAAATCGCATGAAAGAGCTTGATTCACTGCGCGTCACCGGAGATCAGGAATCTCCGACTTTGCGGGAACTGGCGATGGTCCTGTTCCGGCAAGGGAAAGTTTTTGTGAGCGTGTCGACTTTTGTCATGATCGCGGCCATTCTTTATGCCATTGCCGGTGCCAACTACCGCGCTCACCTGCAGGTGCTTGTGCGGCGCGGAAGGTCCGATCCGCCTGCAACGGGGCAGCCGAATGCGCCTCCCGATTTTTCCCGGGTTGAAGTGAGCGAAGAAGAGCTGAATTCTGAGGTGGAGCTGCTGAAGGATGACGATGTCATGCGGCGAGTGGTCGAGTCGAATGATTTGGAGTCGCATGACTGGCTTAAATGGCTGCGTCCGCATGAAGAGCAAGCAGCGCGGGTGGAGCGTGCTGCGAAGAAGCTCTCAAAACGGCTCGACATCGAGGCGGTGAAGAAGACCGACGTAATTGCGGTGACGTATGACGCGCCTGATCCGCAGCTTGCGGCGCATGTCCTGCAGTCGCTGGCAGGCATTTATCTGGAGAAACATACCGAAGTACACAGGCCGGGCGGCCAGCTCCATTTCTTCGATGAGCAAACTGCCGAATCGCGGCGTCAACTGGAAGAGGCGGAAAAAAAGCTGGTGGACTTTACCGACGCTCATAACGTAGTCGTGGCGGGACAGCAGCGCGATCTGTTGTTGCAGCGAATGAACGACGTAGAGGCAAGTTACCGGCAGACGCAGTTGCAGATGTCCGACGCGGACCATCGGGTTCGCGAACTTCAGGCGCAACTGGGAAGGTTGCCGGAGCGGACGGTGACGCAGGTTCGGACGGCGGATAATCCGGAGCTGCTGCGAGCACTGAAGGCGAGCTTGCTCGATCTTGAGCTGAAGAGGACACAACTGCTGACCAAGTTCGAGGCCAGCAACCGGTTGGTGCAGGAGGTCGATCAGCAGATCGCTCAGACGAAGGTCTCGATCGCCAATGAGAAATTTACCCCGGTTCGCGACGAGACTACCGATCAGGATGTGAATTACGAGTGGGCGAAGGCGGAACTGCAGAAGGCAGAGGTTGAGAAAAAAGGATTGGAAGGGAAGGCGGCGACGGCCACGGCACAATTAGTTGAATATCGCGCGCTGGCCCGGCAACTCGGGGAAGATGCAGTTGTACAGGACGATCTCACGAGCAGTGAGAAGGCGGCGGAAGAAAATTACCTCCTCTATGTGAAGAAGCGGGAGGAAGCGCGCATGGGTGATGCGCTTGACGAAGGTGGGATTGTCAACGTGGCGATTGCCGAGAAACCCGTGGTTCCCGCCCTGCCGGTCTGGCCTCCGGCGGTGGTGGTGCTGGTGGGCTTCGTTGGGAGCGTTGTTTCGGGGACGGGGGCGGCGTTTGCGGCGGATTATCTCGATCCCGCACTGCGCACGCCGGAGGAAGTGTTCGAGTGCCTGGAGATTCCAGTGCTAGCTTCGCTGCCGGAGGGAACCGGTAGGCGACTATCGGCGTGAAGGAGATCAGATGAGTGCCAATCCGGAAGTGCTTCGAACTTCTGAAATGATCGGACCGGCAACAGAAGTCGCGGTTTCCGATCCGGTGGAAATCGCTCGCGACGGCGGGAACTGGACTCGGGAAGAATTCGCGCGCGAACAGATTCGGAGCCTGGTGCGACGCATCTTCCTCCAGGGCGATCTGTTTCCGGTACGCCAGGTTGTGTTCAGCGCGGCGGGATCGAACGTGGACGTGTCAGGCATTTGCGATCAGGTGGGCCAGGCGCTGGCCCTGGAAACCTCCGCCGACATCGCTGTTGTCATCCGGCAACCGGTTGAAAAAGACGTGGTGAGATTTCCCGGGCCTGGTTCCGGGATTAAGTCATCCGCGACCCGGATGGGAGCAAACCTCTGGTTCGTTACGGAGTCCGGGCCATGCGAGCAGGGTCCGCAACCGGGGATCGGCCGGTATTGGATCTCGCGATTGGCGGCGCTGCGTAACGAGTTTGAGTATCTGGTAATCCACGGGCCGGTAGCCGGAATTTCGAGCGAAACCGCATTGCTTGGCGAGTTGACGGATGGAATTGTTCTGGTGCTCGGGGCGCACACTACGCGGAAGGCGTCTGTTAGAAAGGTGAAAGAGTCCTTGCAGAGCGGCCGGTCTCGAATTCTGGGCACGGTGTTGAGCGGCCGGCTGTTTCCAATTCCGGAGCGGCTTTATCGCCGGCTGTAAGGCTCTCGTCACCATAGTTTGTTCACTGCTGGGTTCACTTCAAAAACGGTTCAAAATCTAAAAACTTTCATGGGACTCAATGAGCGCTAGCTGCGCCTTGCCTGCGCCGGTTTTTAAGGCAGCGGTATCGACCATCCCAGAGACCAGTGTGCCGCAGTGGTTCGCGGTGCAGACACGATCTCGCTTCGAAAAGAAAGTGGCCGCGCAACTTACACAAAAAGGCTGCGAGGTTTACCTGCCTCTGGCGACCGAGCGGCACCGGTGGAGCGACCGCCAGAAAGCTGTGACCGTCCCTTTGTTCCCCGGATATGCCTTCGTTCAGATCAACTCGTCGCGGGAAGCGAGGCATCGCGTTTTGGAAACGGCAGGCCTGATCGGGTTTGTCAGCTTCGGCGGAGTAGTGATGCCAGTGCCGGCAAAGCAAATCGACGATCTTCGTTTGCTTCTGCGCGAACAACAGCCTTTCTCTCTAAGGCCGCTCATACGCGCAGGCCAGCGCGTGCGGCTGAGGGGCGGCTGCCTGGATGGATTGGAAGGCGTCTTCCTGAAGCACGAAAAGCACACGGTGTTGATTTCCATAGAAGCGGTTCAGCGATCCATAGCGATCGATATTCAAACCTACGACTTGGAGTTGATCTGAGTGTCCGCCCGTCTGTTCGATCCGAAACTGAGAGTTACCGCCTGCGACGGCGCTGCGCGGCTGATCCCCGGAGTGCCACCGGACTGGAGCGGCAAACGCACCAAGCGGGAAGTCACACCGACGGATCTATTCGCCTGGAGGAGGACGGCGGGCCGTTCGAACGGTATTTCCAACGAAAGCGCGGAACCTGCCTGGATACGAATACGGAACTGCGTTCTTTTTCATGCCGGTTCACGAAATGTGCTCATCATTGGGGCGGGAGGGCTGGGACGGCAAATCGCGCGCCATCTTGAAGCGCATCCGGAACTGGGGCGGACGTTCTGCGGTTTTCTGGACGATCGAAAGCCGTTGGGCAAAGGAGTGGTTGGGCGTACGAGCGATCTGGCGCAGTTCTCGCGGTCGATCTTCGTCGACGAAGTAATCGTGGCGGCGCCGCATGATCGAGATCACACGTTGCGGATGCTGCGGGAAGCGCAGCGCTTGCGGCTGGACGTGAAGCTGGCGCCTGATTTGTTCGGGTGTGAAGCCGCGGGGGTTACCGAACAGGTTGCCGGCATCCCGTTGATCTGCCTGCATGAGGAGCGGCTTCCGGCCATTCAATTACTTCTGAAGCGAATTGTGGATGTAGCTGGCGCTGGATTCATGCTTGTTCTGATGACGCCGGTCCTTGCTCTGCTCGCATTGCTGATCAAGCTCGATTCGCCTGGGCCGGTGCTTTATAGCGCCCCGCGAGCCGGGCACAAGGGCAGGCCTTTTCGTTGCTATAAGTTTCGCACCATGGTGAAAGACGCAGACGCTTTGAAAGAAGGTTTGCGCGAACGCAATCAGCGGCAAGGCCCGTTTTTCAAAATCACCGACGATCCCCGCGTCACGCGGCTGGGGCGATTCCTGCGGCGGTTCAGTCTGGATGAACTTCCGCAACTGGTAAATGTCCTGAAGGGAGAGATGAGCCTGGTAGGCCCTCGCCCGCATCCGCTGGATGACGTTTCCGGCTACCGGATGGAGGATTTGCCGCGGCTCGATGTGGCGCCGGGAATTACCGGGCTTTGGCAAGTGATGTCGCGGCGGGATCCGTCGTTCCAGACAGGGATGAAGCTCGATCTCGAATACATCCATCGTTGGAGTCTGGGGATGGATTTGAAGATTCTGCTGAAGACCGCGTCGGCAGTGTTGCGGGGGACTGGGCAATGAATTCGCTGGTTATGGAACAGGTTTCGGTTTCCTGGGCCGGGAAGAGCGCCCGGGTTGGATTGGAATTCGGGCTGCGGGTTGTGCAGTTCCTGATCGGCGCGCCGGCGGCGTTGTTTCTTTTGGCTTTGACCGCGATGCTGTTGCGGCATCCCGATGTGCCTTTTTACGAAATTGACCGGGTGGCATTCATCCTGCTGGTTGTGGGAGTTGCGGGGCGGGCGATGGTTATGAGGAAGCAACTCATCTTCGTCGAGCGAGCGACGTGGCCGATGGCCGGTTTGGCGTTACTTGCAGTGGGGGGTGTTGCTGGACAGCCGTTCGATAACCAGACCTGGTGCCTGCTGGCTGCGAAATTCATCGTGCCTTTCGCGCTATTTCATCTGGCCATGTTCGTTTTTCGCGACGAGCGGCAGTTGCAGCAATTCGAGATCTTTGCGCTGCTGGTGCTGGCTTATCTCTGCTTTACGTCGATCGCGTTCCTGGTGGGGGCGAAGTCGCTCATCTTTCCGCGCTTCATTCTGGATGAGAGTTTGGGATACCACGCGGACCGGGCACGTGGGCCTTTGCTACAGGCGGTAGCGAATGGAGTTTCGCTGAACATGCTTGGGGTGCTGGCGGTGCATGCGACTCTACGGGGAAAGCTGCGGGGAATGCGAGCGGCTTTCCTGCTGGGCGCGCTGCCGGTTGCGATTCTCGCCACGATGACGCGCGCAGTCTGGCTTTCGTTCGCGATCAGCATGGGAATTCTGATTGTTCGTTCTTCGAATCGGGCATTGTGCCGCACCTGCATTGCCGTGAGCCTTACCGGAGCTTTGGGGCTACTTCTGGCTATGAGTTTTGCCGGCCAGCGGCGTGCGTTGACCGACCGGCTGGAGGAATCTGGCCCGCTCGAATTTCGCCAGGCGGTTTACGCTGGGAGCTGGGAGATGTTTCTCGAGAAGCCCCTGACTGGGTGGGGCGTGAACCAGATGCCGGAAGAGCTGGCGCGCCATGTAAGCGGATATACCGAAAAGGAGCTGTACCCACACAATACTTATCTCGAACTGCTGGTGGAGCACGGCATCGCGGGGCTGGCACTTTATCTGTGGTTGATGTGGGAACTTCTGAGGCTCGGGAGCGCTCCCGCCCCCGCGGGCGAAAGCGATGGCTTCCTGAACCGGCAATTTCACGCGATTTGGCCGGTGCTGCTTGGCATTTATTGGGTAAATGCCGCGCTGGTGGTGATGAACTATCAGTTCGTGAACGGGCTGCTATTCACCCTGGCGGGAATGCTGGCGGCGCAGCGCCGCCGGGAAAGGCGCAGGGTTAAAGTCGAAAAACATCCGGCCATGCAGGCGATTCTGCGCGCAGCATCATAATTCCGGTCGTAATCTTCGACAGTCGCTTTTCTTTATCTCCGAGATTGCACCGCTCCAAATTCCTGCGGAAATCCTTGTGACTACGATCGCGTATCTGGCGAATGAATTTCCATCGGATGTCGAGCCCTATCTAGATGACGAGATTCGTGAGCTTCGCAGCCGCGGTATTCAAGTGATTGCCGGCAGTGTGAGACGCCCGCTTCAGAGTTCTCATGACCGCGAGGTTCTGTACTTGTATCCGCTGGGTTTCTTTGTGTTCTTGCGTGCGCTCGCGCTGGCGATTCGGCGGTGGCAAAGAATTTGTGCTCTAACCGCACGCGCGTTGCTGTGGGGGAACGAATCGCCGAAGCGAAGATTGAAAGCTCTTATGCATACCTGGCTGGGAGCTTGTTATGCGGCGCGGTTGCGAAAACGCCGAGTGGATCACATTCACGTGCACCACGGATATTTTGGCTCGTGGATCGCAATGGTGGCGGCGGAGCTTTTGGACGTCGGCTATAGCCTGACTTTGCATGGTTCGGACCTGCTGCTGCATGGAGCTTATCTCGAAACAAAGCTGGAGCGTTGCCGCTTCTGCGCAACAGTCTCCGAGTACAACCGGCAGTTTATTCTGCGGCATTTTTCCAGAATCGATCCGGCAAAAATCACCGTCTCACGGCTGGGCGTGGATCTTCCGCCAGTGTTGGAAGCATCGGCCGGAAACGGGCCAGACTGAAAGGCACAGGTTCAGGCTGCTGGCGGTAGGGCGCCTTCATGTTGTGAAGGACCATGCTTTTCTGATTCGTGCTTGCGCGCGCCTGCGTGATTTGGGAGTCGATTTTGAGTGTGCGATTGCAGGTGACGGTTCCGAGCGGGCAACTCTATCGCTGGCGATTCAAGAGCGGAGACTGCAAGACCGAGTGGAACTGCTTGGCCACATCCCACGGGAGAGTATGGATTCCCATTACCGGCTCGCCGACATTGTTGTTCTCACCAGCCGCAGTGAGGGGATTCCGCTCGTTTTGATGGAAGCGATGGCACGGGGCCGGCTCGTGCTCGCGCCCGCGATTACGGGAATCCCGGAGTTGGTTGTTCCCGGGAAGACCGGCTTTCTTTACGAACCCGGCGTGATGAACGATTTCATCGAGAAGGTCTTGCTTTTATGCGCCTTGATTCGAAGGCGGGATGGCGATTCGGCGAAGCGAATTGACTGGGTCCGGCACGCAGCACGGGTCCAGGTACTGCACAATTTTAACCGCGACACCAATCTCGCTCGCTTCTCCGATGGGCTAATGCAGCGCCTCGCCCGCCGATAATTTCACAACCTTCACCAATCTCACCGGAGTCTCCCCCAATGAGAATTCTATTCTGCAACAAGTACAGCTATCCCTTCAGCGGAACCGAGGCATACATCTTCGAAGCGATGGAATTGCTGCGCTCTGGCGGGCATGAGACCGCGCTGTTTTCCATGGCGGACGAGCGCGGTGCGGAAACCCCATACGACCGCCACTTCGTTCCGCACATCGATTTCAAAAAATACCGCGGATGGTTTTACAGAACGGCCCTCGCGGCGAGGGCAGTCTATTCGCCCGATGCGCGATGGCGAATCCGGGAGATGATCGCGGAATTCCAGCCGGACGTGGCGCATGTCCGCAATATCTACCATCACCTGACGCCATCGATTTTGTGGGAATTGAGAGCGCAAAAAATTCCGGTGGTTTATCACCTGAACGACTTCAAGGTGTTGTGTCCGAGCTACAACTTCGTCTCGAAGGGAGAAGCTTGCGAGGCTTGCAAGGGTGGGCATTTCCGGCGTGCGCTCGACGAAAAGTGCTACCCGGATTGGGGCGCGCGTATTGCACTGGTGGCGGAAGCTTACGCTCACAAGTGGCTGGGAACCTACCGCATGTGCGTGGACCGCTTTCTCGCGCCGAGCCAGTTCGTACGGGATAAGTTTGTCGAGCATGGATGGGACGCAGCGAAATTCGAAGTTCTTCCGCATTTCCAGCGGCTCGAGCCCGCGGCTAGATCGAGCGAGGAAAACCCGCCGATTTTATATTTTGGAAGGTTGTCCCGGGAAAAGGGCGTGGACGATCTGCTGCTGGCAATGCGAGAGTTGCCAGATCTTCGACTGGCCGTTGCGGGAGACGGACCCGAACGCGGCCGGTTGGAGCAGATGGCGCGCGAGATGAAGCTATCGAACGTGAGTTTTACCGGCAGCCTGGGGAGGGCGGAACTTGGGCGCGCCATTGCCGATTCCCGTTTTACAGTACTGCCATCGCATGCCTACGAAACGTTGGGCAAGACAATTCTGGAATCTTACGCAAGATCCCGGGCAGTGATTGCCACGGACATGGGCTCGCGACGAGAGTTGGTCGACGAGGGCCGCACAGGATTGCTGTACCCGACAGGGAATGTGAACGAGTTGGTGCGGGCCCTCAAACGGCTGAGTTCGGACCAGCCGTTGGCTGGAATAATGGGTGCTGCCGGACGAGAGCTGGTGAGTCAGCGATACACGCCGGAAGCGCACTACGATGCCCTTGTTGGTTTATACGAACGTCTGCGCCAGAGCAAGAGAGGACGATTTGAGACCCCGAAGGGTTCGCTTCTTCCTGGAAGCAGTTTCGTTCCGTGGAAGCGTTCTTACTTTGCGCAACCTCTTAGAGACGCAGACCGCACGGCGCGACTCCAGAAGGCGAACCTTCGTGTGGCGTTCATCGGTGGACGCGGCGTGGGTTCGAAGTATAGCGGCATCGAAACCTACTACGAAGAAGTTGGAAAACGGCTCGCCAGCATGGGGCATGAGGTGACGGTGTATTGCCGCAGCTATTTCACCGCGCCTGGGCAGGAATCTGGTGGAATGCGGCTGATTCGGCTGCCGACGCTACGCTCCAAGCATTTCGAAACCTTGCTGCACACATTGTTAAGCACGGCGCATGCCGTTGCCGGCCGCTATGATGTTGTGCACTATCACGCACTGGGGCCGGCCCTGTTTTCCTTCATTCCCCGGCTGGCGGGAAAGAAGACTGTCGTTACCGTACAGGGACTGGATTGGAAGCGCGGAAAATGGGGGAAGCTGGCGTCTGCTGTCTTGCGCCTTGGGGAGCGAGCCTCGGCGCGGCTGCCCAACCAGACGATGGTAGTCTCGCGGATTCTGCAGAACCACTACCGTGCCGGCTACGCGGTCGACGCGGCGTATGTGCCGAATGGCGGCACTTTGCGCGAGTGGCGCGAGCCAGAGCGGATTCTAGAGTGGAAACTTGAGCCGGGGAAATATATTTTGTTTCTCGGTAGATTCTCGCCCGAAAAAGGTTGCCATATTCTAGTCGAAGCCTACGAACGGTTGCATACCGGGGTCAAGCTTGTAATGGCGGGGGCGTCGAGTTATTGCCAGGAATATTCGAGACGCCTTCGCGAGCACGAAAGCGAGCAGATCAAAATTCTCGACTCGGTTTCGGGAGATGTTCTCGACGAGTTGTTGACCAACGCAGCGATCTTTGTGCTGCCATCGGAGATTGAAGGATTATCTCTGGCGCTGTTGGATGCAATGGGGGCAGGGGTTTGCGTGCTGGGCAGCGATCTGCCGGAAAATCGCGAAGCTATTGGCGACGGAGGATTTACGTTCCGGCGCGGCGATGCCGCTGACCTGGCCGAAAGGCTGCGATTTCTAGTTGCTAATCCCGCTGTGCGCGAGGCCGCGGGCGAGGCCGGAAAAAGCCGGGTGCGCGAACATTACCAGTGGGCGAACATCGCAATGCAGATTGAGCGCGTTTATTTCGAGACAATGGGCTGGAAGTTGCCGCCGAGCGTGCCGCGAAAGCCGAGTGTCCGTGTCAGCGACTCGACCGCTGCTCCGCAGCGCATGGCTGGTTAGCTCGCGGGCAAGATTTCCCAGCCCTTTCTCACCACAGAAATCGAAGGCAACACCCTAAGGACGGAGAGAACTCCGTCCTTTTTGTTTACAATAGTCAACTGTCGACGGGCGGAGAATCCTGCGCTTGTAAAGGTTCGGCACGCAACTCATTCATGGAACATACGATTCTGGTCACAGGCGGCGCCGGCTTCATCGGATCGAATTTCATCCTGCAGTGGCTGCGGCAAGGAGCAGCTTCGATCGTCAATCTGGACAAGCTGACTTACGCGGGAAATTTGCGCAATCTGGAAGATGTTGCGGATGACCGGCGATATGAGTTTGTGCACGGCGACATTGGCGACCGCGCATTGGTGCGGAGCTTGCTGCAACGCCGCGCGCCGCGCGCCATCGTGCATTTTGCAGCGGAGAGTCATGTCGACCGCTCCATCCGCGGGCCCGACGATTTTATTCGTACGAATGTGGATGGAACTTTTGCGCTGCTGGAAGAGGCTCGCGCTTATTGGGCGGAGCTTGACGAACATGATCGCTCGGACTTTCGCTTTCTGCACGTCTCCACGGACGAAGTGTATGGCTCGCTTGGGCGCGACGATCCGCCGTTTTCCGAGACCACTGCTTATGCGCCGAATAGTCCTTATGCTGCATCCAAGGCGGCTTCCGACCATCTTGTCCGGGCTTATCATCACACCTACGGAATACCGGCGCTGACGACGAATTGCTCGAACAACTACGGAGCGTTTCAGTTTCCTGAGAAGTTGATTCCGCTGATGATCCTGAACGCGCGGGACCGGAAGCCGCTCCCGGTTTATGGCGATGGTCAAAATGTCCGCGATTGGCTTTATGTCGAAGATCACTGCACGGCGATTGCAGCTGTTCTGGAACGCGGCCGCGTAGGGCAGACCTATAACGTCGGCGGCTGGAATGAAAAACGCAATCTCGATATTGTGGAAACGATCTGCGATCTTGTGGATGAGATGTCGAGCCGCGAGGGGTTATCACGGCGTAGTCTGATTACTTTCGTGAAAGATCGGCCGGGGCACGACCGGCGTTACGCCATGGATGCAAGTAAGATCGAACGGGAGTTGGGCTGGCGTCCGGTCGAGACGTTGGAAACCGGGCTGCGCAAGACGGTGCGCTGGTATTTGGATCATGACGATTGGGTGCGCGATGTGACCAGCGGCAGCTACCGGCAGTGGATTGAAACGCACTACTCTTCTTAAATGGCGACGTCTCGAAAACAAAATTCGATCAATCAAGAGGAGAGGAAGACCGCTTGTAAAGGCGTCATTCTCGCGGGAGGATCGGGAACGCGTTTGTATCCCATGACTCATGCGATGGGAAAGAGCCTTCTTCCGGTTTATAACAAGCCCATGATTTACTACCCGCTGTGCACGCTGATGCTGGCGGGAATCCGCGACATCCTTCTTATTTCGACGCCCGGCGATGTACCGAAGTTTGAGGCCTTGCTCGGCGACGGCAGCCAGTTTGGAATTCAGCTGCGATATAAAGTTCAGGCGAAGCCAGAGGGCATTGCGCAGGCTTTCTTGTTGGGCGAAAAATTCCTGGCGGGCTGTCCATGCGCTCTGGTGCTCGGCGATAATATTTTTTATGGACATGACCTGGCGAAAGATCTGCGTGAGGCTGCGAGCGCGACGCGAGGAGCACGAGTGTTTGCTTATCCGGTGCACGATCCGGAGCGCTACGGAGTAGTGGAATTCGATGCAGCCGGCCGCGCGCTGAGCATTGAGGAGAAACCGAAGCGGCCAAAATCTCGTTACGCCGTGACCGGACTTTATTTTTATGACGATCAAGTGGTTAAGGTTGCCAAATCACTGAAACCCAGCGCGCGAGGCGAACTGGAGATCACCGACGTCAATAAAGCTTATCTGAAGCGCGGCCAATTGGACGTTGTCGTCATGGGGCGCGGCATGGCCTGGCTCGATACGGGCACGCACGAGTCGTTGATGGACGCTGCGCTCTACATTCAGGCGATCGAAAAAAGGCAGGGGCTGATGGTGGCGTGTCCCGAGGAGATCGCTCTTCGGTATGGATATGTCACTGCGAACCAGGTTGAGAAAATTGGCAACTCAATGAAGAACAACAGTTACGGGGCATATCTGCTCCAACTTTTGCGTGAGAAGGTATTCTGATGAATGCGGTTTCTACGGCGGTTGCTCCTGTGAATCATGCGGTCAAGAAAATTCCAACTTCGTTGCCCGGCGTGTTTCTGCTCGAGCCGCGAGTCTTTGGCGATGAGCGCGGATTTTTCTTTGAAAGCTACAACGAACAAACGATGGCGCAGGCTGGGATTATGCAGAAATTTGTGCAGGATAATCATTCCTGCTCCGCGCGCAACGTGCTTCGCGGCCTGCACTATCAGGTGGAGCATCCGCAGGGAAAACTGGTTCGTGTGGCCGAAGGCGAGATCATTGATGTCGCGGTCGACTTGCGCAGATCTTCGGCCAGCTTCGGCAAGTGGGAAGCGGTTCGCCTCTCGGGCGAAAACAAACGCATGCTGTGGATCCCTTCCGGTTTCGCGCATGGGTTTCGTGTGGTTTCGGAGAAAGCTCATGTGCTGTACAAGGCGACTGATTTCTACGCTCCCGCGCACGAACGCACCCTGGCATGGAACGATTCGGAACTGAAGATCGATTGGGAATTGGATTCTGCGCCGACTGTCTCGGCAAAGGACCAGCGTGGCGTGGCGTTTCGGGACGCCGAGGTTTTCGAGTAGACACGCCGTATCGTACTCAGGCGATCAATTTTGACTTAATAATGCGAACTACAATCTTTGGGGCTTCTGGCCTTTTAGGAATGGCGCTGATACGAGAGTGGCCGGGCGACTCCGTGACGGGACTCAGTTCGCGTGAAGTCGACATCCGCGATGCGAATGCGGTGCAGAAAGCAGTAAAGGAAACGAATCCGGACTGGGTTGTGTTAGCCGCCGCTTACACCGACGTGGATGGATGCGAGAGTAACCGTGATCTGGCATTCGCTGTAAACCGCGACGGCGCTCTCAATGTGGCGAGGGCCGCGCAAGTGATCGGTGCGCGGCTGCTATTCCTTAGTTCCGACTACGTATTCGACGGAAAAAAGACGAGCCCGTACGAGACTGGCGACCGGCGAAATCCGCAGAGCGTTTATGGGCGCACCAAAGCGGAGGCAGAAATCAGATTGCTCGTATCGAATCCAGACTGCTGCATCGTGCGAACATCCTGGTTGTTCGGCATCGGCGGGAAGTGTTTTCCAGATACGATTTTGAAGTTGGCGGCAAGCCGTCCGGCCATCGATGTGGTCGACGATCAGCGCGGCTCCCCGACCTATGCGGAAGATCTGGCACGAGTGATCATCCAGCTGTGCCGCAAGAACGCCCACGGGATTGTGCATGCGACCGGTGCGGGCGATTGCACCTGGTTTGAATTTGCCCAGGAGATAGTTCGGCAGGCGGAATTGCCTGCGATGGTCCGTCCGGTGAGCAGCACGCAGATGGCGCGCCCTGCGCCGCGTCCGGCGTATTCCGTTTTGTCTCCGGCCAGTCTGAATTCTTTCGGAATTGAGATGCCGTCCTGGCGTGACGCGCTGCAGCGTTACCTCAAAGCGCGCGGCTGATAAGGCACAGGCGTCGTGTGGCGGCGTTGCTTCGTTTCATCCCTCCCTGCTACGATTGCCCAGGCCCGCCTGAGGACTTCGTGAAGCGAATCCAAAACTACATCGATGGCCATTTTGTGCCGGGTGCGCGCGAGTTTGCTGACGTGAACCCAGCCGATGGCACGATTATTGCGCATGTCAGCGAAGCCGATCATGCGCAGGTGAACGAGGCGGTCGACGCCGCACACCGAACCCTGCGCGGAGAGTGGGGAAGGCTTGGCGTTCGTGAGCGCGCGGGGAGACTCCACCGGGTCGCGGATGCTATCGAAAAACGATTTGATTGTTTCGTGCAGGCCGAGATCGCCGATACCGGCAAGCCGATCTCGCTTGCTTCGAAGCTGGATGTTCCCCGTGCTGCCGCAAACTTTCGCGTCTTCGCCGATCTGGTGAAAATGTCTGGGCTGGAATCGTTTCAGACGGAAACTACCGACGGCGCAAATGCTTTGAACTACGCGGTACGCAAACCCCTCGGTGTTGTCGGCATCGTCACTCCCTGGAATTTACCGTTGCTTCTGCTCACATGGAAAGTCGCTCCCGCGCTGGCGTGCGGCAATGTGGTGGTGGTGAAGCCGTCGGAAGAAACGCCCGCGACCGCTGCGCTCCTTGCTGAGGCAATGCAGGACGCCGGCATCCCCAATGGCGTTTACAACGTCGTGCATGGCTTTGGTGCGGGATCGGCCGGCGAATTTCTCACGCTGCACCCCGGCGTGAATGCGATCACATTCACCGGCGAATCGAAGACCGGGGCGGCGATTATGAAGTCGGTAGCCGCAACCGTGAAACCGGTTTCGTTCGAACTTGGCGGAAAGAACGCGGCGATTGTGTTTGCCGATTGCGATTTCGCGGAGACCGTAAAGGGCTTGTCAGATGCCGTGTTTCTGAATACCGGCCAGGTTTGCTTGTGTGCCGAGCGCGTGTATGTGGAACGGAAAATCTTCGCGGCCTTTGTGGATGCGTTGAAGAAAAAAGCCGAGAGCCTGAACCTCGGATGGCCGGCCGATACGAATAGCGATCTGGGGCCGTTGATTTCGGCGCAGCATCGGGACAAAGTTCTTTCGTATTATCGGTTGGCGACTCGAGAAGGCGCAAATGTCGTGACTGGCGGAGGGATTCCAAGTTTTGGCGACAAACGCGACGACGGATTTTACGTGCAACCAACCATCTATACTGGACTCGCGGAATCGGCGCGCTGCGTGAAGGAAGAAATTTTCGGACCGGTCTGTCATGTCGCGCCTTTCGATTCTGAAGAGGAAGCTGTGGCGATGGCGAATGATACCGAGTACGGGCTCGCGGCTTCTATCTGGACGAATGATTTGAAGCGTGGACATCGCGTGGCGCAGCAAATGAATGTGGGCATTACGTGGGTGAATTGCTGGTTTCTGCGCGATCTGCGAACACCTTTTGGGGGAGTGGGATTATCGGGAATCGGGCGCGAAGGTGGAATGCATTCGTTGAATTTCTATTCGGAGTTGAACAACATCTGCATCCGAATGTGAAGATGGCGAGCTGAGAAATCGCGAAAAGATGGCTGCGAGCGAGAGCAAAGTCGTGGAAGGTAAAGCGGAGCCGCGCGGGAAATTTCCGCACGTGAAACGCGCGGGGGATTTTCTGTTCGTCTCCGGAACAAGCGCGCGCCGCTCCGACAATACGATCGCAGGCGCAGCCGTGGATCGATTGGGAACGATGCAACTGGATATTCGGGAGCAGACCCGCGCGGTTATCGAGAACATTCGAGACATTCTTGCTTCCGTTGGTGCGAGATTGCAGGATGTAGTCGAGATTTCCGCCTACTTAGTTAACATGAATGATTTCGGCGGCTACAACGACGTATATGGAGAATTTTTCGGCTACGATGGTCCCGCGAGAACGACCGTTGCCGTACATCAGTTGCCGCATCCGCATTTGCTGATTGAGATCAAGGCTGTGGCTTACAAGCCGCTGAAATAGGAGGGACGATGGCGTCGATTAAAAGTCTGAAGGCTTTTAATTTTCAGAAGTGGATCGATGAAAATAAAGCGAAGCTGAAGCCGCCGGTCGGCAATGCGCAGGTATGGGAAGACGGCGAAATGATGGTCACCGTGGTCGGAGGGCCCAATCAGCGGCGCGATTATCACGACGATCCGACCGAAGAATTCTTTTATCAGTTGAAAGGCAATATTTCGGTGCGTGTGATGGAAGCGCCGGGCAAGCCGCCAGTGGAAATCCCGATCAAGGAAGGCGAAATTTTTCTTCTGCCGAAGCATATGCGGCATTCGCCGCAGCGTCCGGCGGATACGATTGGGGTAGTCATCGAAGTTCCGCGGCCCGAGGGATCTCTCGACGCGTTTGAGTGGTACTGCCCCAACTGCCATCAACTGGTTTACCGCGCCGAAGTCAAGCTGACGAGCATCGTCAAAGATCTGCCGCCGATATTCGAAAAATTTTACGGTGATGAAAGCCGGCGCAAGTGCAAGCATTGCGGAACGGTCCATCCGGGCAAGTAACGAATGCCAGTTATCGATATTCACAGTCATTTTTTCCCGCAGACGTGGCCCGATCTGGCCGCGCGCTTCGGCACTCCGAATTGGCCGTGGATCAAGCACACCGAGCCGGGCAAAGCTGAAATCATGGTGGGCGACCGATTCTTCCGCCATATTTATTCGGCGTGCTGGGATCCCGACGTTCGCCTGCGGGAGATGGATCGCGATGGGGTCGATCTGCAGATCATCTCGGCCACGCCTGTGCTGTTTGCCTATGATCGCCCGGTTGAACATGCGCTCGATTGCGCGCGATTGTTCAACGATGCAGCTCTGGAGTTGTGCAGCCGGGGCAAAGGCCGCCTGAAGGCGCTTTGCCAGGTGCCGCTGCAGGATGTCGATGCCGCGTGCAGGGAGTTGACGCGATGCGTGAAGGCGGGTCATCTGGGCGTGCAGATCGGCAACCACGTTGGCGAAAAGAATCTGGATGATGCGGGCATCGTAACTTTTCTCCATCACTGTGCGAATGAAGGCGCGGCGGTGCTGGTACATCCGTGGGAAATGTTCGGGCGTGACCGCATGCCGAAATACATGATGCCGTGGACGGTCGGAATGCCAGCGGAGACGCAGCTTTCCGTCGTTGCCCTGATTTTGAGCGGAGCGTTCGACCGGCTTCCGCGCACGCTACGAATCTGCTTCGCACATGGCGGCGGCAGCTTCGCGTTCTTGCTGGGACGGTTGGAGAATGCGTGGCATCACCATCCCGTGGCTCGCGGGGAGTGCGAGCATTCTCCGAGCTACTATCTCGACCGCTTCTCGGTGGACTCAGCGGTATTCGATCAATCGGCGCTTGAGATGCTTGCCAAGACGATGGGCGGCGAGCGCGTAATGCTCGGTTCGGATTATCCGTTTCCGCTCGGTGAAGAGCGCGTGGGTTCGTTGATCCGGCAAAGTAAGTTTGCGCAGCGGATGAAGAGCAAAATGCTGGGGGAAAATGCTTCGCGATTCTTCGGTCTCGAATCAGCTACGCAGGTCGGAACGTCGAACGCAACCACGGAATCAGCGCCGGTTGTTCCTGAAGCCGGGCAGCTCACCTACAGTTCGTATCTGAAGGTTCCTGAGTTGCTCGAACTGCAGCAGCCGCAATCGCGGCCGGTGCATCACGATGAATTGCTGTTTATCGTTGTGCATCAGACGTACGAATTGTGGTTCAAAGAGCTGCTGCACGATCTTGATGCCGTGGTCGCAAACTTGCGAAAGGCAGCCGGTGATCCGGAGTCGCACGACGAAGTCTATGAAGCTGCGCGTCTGCTGCGCCGCTGTACTGAGATTACGCGCGTGCTAGTAGAGCAGTTCACGATTTTGGAAACGATGCTGCCAACGCACTTTCTGGCCTTTCGCGGATTGCTTGAGCCAGCCAGCGGATTTCAGTCGGAACAGTTCCGCGAGATCGAATTTCTCTGCGGGTTGAAAGATGAGAAGATGCTGCGCTATCACCGCCCCACGCCGGCGGCTTATGAGCGCCTGAGGAGGCGGCTGGACGAGGATTCTCTCCACGATGTTTTCTTCGCCGCTCTACGGGCGATCGGGAAAGTGCCTCCGGTTAGCGAGCAGGCCGGAGAAAAAGAAAAGTTCGACGCGCGGGCGCGGGGCGTTCACGCGTTGTACAAAGACGAAACGCATTATCGCGACTGGATCGATGTATGCGAGCGCCTGACTGAGTTTGACGAACTGGTGGTGAGCTGGCGGCTCCGCCACATTCAACTGGTCGAACGCATCATCGGGATACGGATGGGGACCGGCGGAAGTGCCGGTTCTTCTTATCTGAAGCTGACGCTCGACAAGAAATTCTTTCCCGAGTTGTGGGAGGCGAGGACGCTGCTGACGGAATAGATCGAATTCCCGGCGGCCAGCTGCAACTCGCGGAAGTTCTTTTGCAGAATCTTTGCAATGAAACCCTCAAAAGAAAGGATCACAATCATCGGAGCCGGCTTGAACGGGCCGTTGCTTGGAATCCTTCTGCGACAACGCGGGTTCGCAGTTGAGATTTACGAGCGCCGTCCCGACATGCGCAAAGTGGCGCTGAGCGCCGGGCGCTCGATTAATCTCGCGCTCTCCACGCGCGGTATTTATGGACTGCAGCAAGCGGGCCTGTGGGAGCGGATGCGAAGCATCATTATTCCGATGAGAGGAAGGATGATGCATTCGCTTAGCGGCGAGCTTACGTTTCAGCCCTACGGGAAGAATGAGGCCGAGGCTATCAACTCGATTTCGCGCGCCGAACTGAATATCGCACTCTTGAACGCGGCCGAAGAGCAGGGAGCGGAGATCCATTTCAACCGCCGGTGTACGGGATATAACTTGAAAACCGGCAACGTACGATTCCGCGATGAGGAGACGCACGAAGACGCCGGTCTTCAGGCTGGGGTTGTGATTGCATGCGACGGATCGGCCTCGGCAATCCGAATGGAGATGCTGAAGGCAAATCGCTTCGATTTCTCGCAACAGTATCTGGGTTACGGTTACAAGGAACTCACGATTCCTGCCGGCGCGAACGGGCTCCATTTATTGGAGACTCACGCGCTCCATATCTGGCCGAGGGGGAATTTGATGCTGATCGCCTTGCCCAATATCGACGGCACATTCGCCTGCATTTTGTTTCTGCCGTTTGAGGGTGACGAAAGCTTTGCCAGCCTTGCCGCGAAAGAACATGTGAATGGTTTCTTCGAGTCGCGCTTCCCGGATGCGGTGCGGCTAATGCCGCAGCTGGCTGCGAATTACTTTGCGAATCCTACGGGATCGATGGTTACGATCAAATGTGCTCCCTGGCATGTTGAAGCGAGGTTGCTGCTTCTCGGAGATGCGGCCCATGCCATTGTTCCGTTCTTCGGGCAGGGAATCAATTGCGGCTTCGAAGATTGCACATCTCTGACGGAATTGCTCGACCGTCATGGTGCAGATTGGCCGCGAGTGTTCGGGGAATTCGAGCGCGAGCGCAAGGTGAATACCGATGCGATTGCGGATATGGCTGTCGAAAATTTCGTTGAGATGAGAGATCGAGTAGCTGACTCGAGCTTCTTGTTCCGAAAGAAACTGGAGCTGGCGCTGGAAGAACGCTTTCCGGCGCGGTTTGTCCCCAAGTACGCCATGGTTACTTTTCATCGGATTCCATATTCGGTTGCGCTGGCACGCGGCGTCGTTCAGGAGCGAATTCTTGCTGAACTCGGCCATTCAAACCATCGCGTCGAGGATATCGATTGGAGGAACGCCGAGCAGTTAATTCTGCGCGATCTCCCTCCTCTGGAGTTGCCGCAGTGAGCGACTTTCAATTGGGCGAAGAATTTGCGTTTGCGATGGACGAACGCGATCCGTTAAGAAGCTTTCGCGAGCGATTTCTTTTTCCCAAGATGGCGGACAGAAATAATTGCGTCTACCTCTGCGGGCATTCGCTCGGGCTGCAGCCGAAAACTGCCGCCGAATACATCCAGCAGGAACTAGACGATTGGGCGCAGTTGGGAGTCGAGGGCCACTTTCGGGCGAAGCATCCGTGGATGCCTTACCACCGGCTGCTTACCGAACAAACCGCAGAGCTGGTAGGCGCGCATCCCGAGGAAGTCGTGGTGATGAATTCGCTCACCGTGAATCTGCATTTGATGATGGTTTCCTTCTATCGTCCGACGCGAACCCGTCACAAGGTTGTCGTGGAGCAGGGAGCATTTCCTTCCGATCAGTATGCAGTGAAGTCACAGATTCGCTTTCACGGCTTCGACCCTGCGGCTTCGCTGATTAAGTTAAGCCCGCGCGCTGGAGAATCGTGCATCCGCGAAGAGGATATAGAGGAACTGATTGACAGGAATGCCGACGAGATTGCGCTAATTATGCTCGGTGGGGTGAACTATGCGACCGGACAGGCTTTCGACATGGAGCGCATTACGCGGGCCGGTCACAAGCGCGGATGTGTTGTTGGATTCGATCTGGCGCACGCAGCGGGAAATTTGCAATTGAAGCTTCATGAATGGCGCCCAGATTTCGCGGTATGGTGCAGTTATAAATACTTGAACGGCGGCCCGGGATGCGTTGCGGGATGTTTTGTGCACGAGCGGCATGCACGCGCGTGGGAGCTGCCACGATTTGCCGGCTGGTGGGGGCACGACGAGAGTACACGGTTTGAAATGCCGCCGGAGTTTCGGCCGATGGCGGGCGCGGAGGGTTGGCAGTTGAGCAATCCGCCGATCGTCAGCCTGGCCGTATTGAGAGCCTCGATGCAGATATTTCACGACGCGGGAATGCAAGCTCTGCGTGCCAAAAGCATGTCCCTGACTGGCTATCTCGAATTTCTGTTGAAAGAGATTCGGTCGAGCGAGTTTTCGGTTGTGACCCCCTCGGAGGCGGAGCGACGAGGCGCGCAGCTTTCGATCCGCATCCCGCACAGAGGACGGTTGTTATGTGAACGCCTGGCGGACGAGGGCATTCTTGGAGACTGGCGCGAGCCTGACACTTTTCGGGTAGCCCCGGCGCCACTCTACAATTCGTATCATGATGTTTTTCAATTCGTTAGCAGGTTTGCGGCGGTCCTCGAATAGCGGGCCTGATCAAGACGAGTTGAGCAATCTTCTCCCGCCACCTCTCCCGCCAAGCGATTACCTTCGTAACCGCATGCACAGGCCGTGATCGCCATAAACTGTCTCCGTGGGATTTCTATCTCTGAGGCAGCCGGGCAGGTGGACGGGATTTGTGTGTGCGGTTGTCTTCGTGCACATGCTCGTATCGGTTCTCGTGCCCCGGGGAGCCGGGCTGACCGCCTTTGGGGATCTCACGCAATGTGGTCTTCTTTTGTTCGCCACAATTGCCATCGGCTCGAATATAAAGAGCGCTTGCAAAAGGGCGCGGCTGTTCTGGACGCTGATGACATGCGGCTGCGGGATGTGGTTCTGCGTGCAGGCGCTGTGGACATACTTCGAAGTGTATTTGCGGCAGGAAACTCCAAACCCTTTCGTTGGAGATGTAGTTCTTTTTCTGCATGTGGTTCCCATGATGGCGGCTCTGGCAGTGCAACCGCATGCTCAACGGAATGACCGCCCGATACGGCTCATCTCGCTGGATTTCTTTCTGCTGCTGACCTGGTGGCTCTATTTGTATCTGTTTGTTGTGATTCCGTGGCAATACGTTTCGCCGGATGTTGCGACGTATGGAACCAGCTTCGACCTGCTTTACGCCTGCGAACAGATTTTTCTGATTGTCGGCGCAGCCTGGGCCTGGAAGCGGAGTGGCGGCTTGTGGCGGAAGGTCTACCAGAACATTCTTAAGGCCGCTTTGCTTTATAGCGGAGGGTCGATTCTCGCGAGCGTCGCCATCGATCATGGCCAGTACTACACAGGCAGCCTGTTCGATATTCCACTGGTGGCGGCGATGGCGTGGTTTGTGTCGGTTGGCTTTATAGCCAAAGAAAGCGGTTCGACCGATGCACCGGCAGTGGAGTTAACCTCGCAACGGCGCGCGCTGCCGACCAGCAAATTGGCGATGATCGCAGCATTCTCCACGCCACTCATGGTCGCATGGGCTGAGTTTGGAGCGACGCCCCACCGAGTTCGCAGCTACAGGCTTGTGCTCACCGTAATTGCCATGCTGGTCACGGGAGGGCTGGTTTTCCTGAAGCAACATTGGATGGACCGCGAGATGCTCAACTTACTAAAGGTTTCGCGCGAGAGCTTTGAAGAGATGCGCCAGCTGAAAGACGAATTGGAGAGCAAAGAACAATCTTTGCGATGGCACAGTCTGGAGTTGCAGCGAAAAAATCTGGAATTGCAGGAGATTTCATTTACCGATGCGTTGACCGGCGTGTGGAACCGCCGCTATCTGGAAGAAATTCTGCCGTCGGAATCGGGACAGGTGCTGCGCAATTACGAGCGGGCACGGGGGAACGATATCCGAAAGTTGGATCATCGCGATCTGGTATTCATCATGGTCGATGTTGATTTCTTTAAGGAAGTGAACGACGTTCACGGCCATCCCGCGGGCGATCGACTGCTGCAGCGGGTCGCGGAGCGGCTCACTAGAGTCGTGCGCAAGGCGGACGTGCTGGTGCGCTGGGGCGGGGAAGAGTTTCTCATCATGTCGCGCTCGGCCGATCCGGGCGGCATTCCGGCTTTTTGCCAGCGCATTCTCGAGATCATGTCGTCGGAAGCTTTCGATCTGGGGCATGGCGTCCAAGTACGAAAGACCTGCTCTGTAGGATGGGCGCCGTTCCCATGGAGCCGCGGAGTATACGAGGCGGTGTGTGCGGAAGAAACTATCGAACTGGCCGACACGGCGCTCTACCGGGCAAAGGCTGCGGGACGAAACCAGGGGGTAGGAATATTGCCGTCGGAGAGCGCAATCGCTGGACGACATCCAATCACGCTGGAAGCCGTGCGAACCGACAAGGGAATTTTGACCCGTGCGGTCACGGTTCGAAATTCGTTGTCCGATCCTGCCGCATCGCCGGCGGAAACAGCATCGCCGGCTGACCGGCTCGACATATGAGATGGTGACCGCACTGAAACGTTCGCCGATGTCCGTTTTTCCCGCCTAAAGTTCTTGACCGTCCCTTCCAGCGCTTGACCTCTGAGAGCAGAGTTGAGAACATTGGATGGCCCGTCCTGCTTGGCTGGACAGTGGCTACCGGCACCGCCAAAATCTGAACTGGAGTTCGCAGGTACCCATGAATGCACGGAATCTTTCCCGTAAGAGCGGTTTGCGCCAGAAGGCGCAGCTAATGTCGGCCTCCGAAATTGAACGGACCCTTGTCCGTCTCGCCTACGAAATCGTGGAAAAAAACGACGGCGTCAATGGATTGGGATTGGTTGGCATCCGGCGGCGCGGCGTTCCGTTGGCGGAGCGCCTTGGGAAGATCATCGCCCGCATCGAGAATGCGGAGGTTCCGGTCGGCACTCTGGACATCACTTTTTATCGCGACGATCTGTCGACGCTTGGGCCGAAGCCGGTCGTGCAGGACAGAGAGATTGGGTTTTCGATTGAGGACAAGAACATAGTCTTGGTTGACGATGTTCTCTTCACCGGTCGCACCACGCGCGCGGCACTGGATGCGCTGTTTTCGCACGGCCGTCCGCGGCAGGTGCAACTATGCGTGCTGATTGATCGCGGGCACCGCGAATTGCCCGTGGAGGCAAGCTTTGTCGGACGCAACGTTCAGACTACGATGAATGAAGTCATCGAAGTGAAACTGACTGAGATTGACGACGCCGAAAAAGTTCTGCTCATGGAACGCTGAAGAACTCCAGGTGTGAACCGATGCAATAGTTAAAATCAGACGCAATCGGTGCGCAAGTTTCTTCACACTTGACTTCCATTCCATCCGATAGCACCATTGCTGCGGCCTCTCCCGGTCGTAATCGATCTGGCCTCGTACCTGGAGCGCAAGTCCGTTGGCTGCGCTCTAGCCTGGGTTCCCCGCAAGAAAAAATCAATGTAGGAGATTTCCATGCCCGTTCCGGCGTTTGTTCGATGTCTCAGACTCGCCATTGTTTGCTGCTCAACCAGCGTCTTCCTGTTCGCCGCTCTTGCAAGCCCAGCTCAAACTTACAAAGTTGTTCTAAGCTTCGACGGAACCGACGGGACCGCGCCGTATTCCCCGCTGGTGCAGGGCCCCGACGGCAATTTATATGGAACCGCATCAAACGGTGGAACCCATGGCAACGGTACTTTCTTTAAAGTGACACCGAGCGGAACGATCACCACTCTCTACAATTTCTGCTCTCAACCCAGCTGCACGGATGGTAATGCGCCGCAAGGCGGAGTGATCCTCGGTACCGACGGCAATTTTTACGGGACCACGAATTACGGCGGCACGGGCACCACTTACTGCGGCTCGGGCTGCGGTACCATTTTCAAAATCACTCCGAGCGGCACTTTGACCACTCTGCACAGTTTCTGCATCGCGTCGTCTTGCCTCGATGGCTACGTGCCCACATCGGGGCTGGTTCAGGGCAGCGATGGTAACTTTTACGGAACCGCGCCAACCAGCGGATCTTTTTTCCAAGGCTCGGTATACAAAATTACTCCTACGGGTACATTCACGACTCTTTACGATTTTTGTGCAGAGCCCGGCTGCGCCGATGGCGAGGCCCCGCTCGCCGGCCTCATCCAGGGCGCGAATGGAAATTACTATGGCACCACGGCAGACGGCGGCGCTTTCGGGCGCGGCGAAGTCTTCGAGATTACTTCTACGGGAACCTTGACGGTGTTGCACAGTTTCGACCTGACCGATGGCGGAGACCCAACCACCAAACTCGTGCTGGACAATAACGGAAACTATTACGGGATGACCCAGGGTGGCGGATCGAGCACGGCATGCTTTGATCAGGCATGCGGCACGATTTTCAAAATGACGGCATCCGGCTCTCTGAGTACGCTGGTCAGCTTTGACAACACCAACGGGGCAGATCCTGAATACAATCCTCTGGTGCAAGGCAGCGACGGTAATCTTTATGGAACTGCAGGCGGCGGCACAAACGAAAGCGCGGGCACCATCTTCAAAATTACCGCAGCGGGCGCGCTCACGACGTTGTATGACTTCTGCGCCATGTCAGGCTGCGGAGATGGTTCCGGCCTTGCGGCTTTGATGCAGGCGACGAGCGGCACCTTCTATGGGACTACTGCCGGTGGTGGCGCAAGCAGCAATGGAGTGATCTTCAGCCTTGCCACCGGCGCACATCGTTTCGTGGAAACGGTTCCGACAATTGGCAAGGTCGGGACGAAGGTGAAGATCCTCGGCAATAATCTCAGCGGAGCTACCAGTGTAACTTTCAATGGTAGGACCGCCGCATTCACAGTTGTTTCCGGGACGGAGATTACAACTACGGTTCCCACGGGAGCGACTACCGGTAAAGTAGTGGTGGAAGCGGGCAGCGCGCTCTCGACGGTTGTCCCTTTTCGGGTGCCGTAGTTTTGCGAAGGCCCAAAAAGTAAGGACGGCGGATGCGACCGCCGTCCTTCTTTGCTTTTCAGTGAGAATTCTCTGCGGCTACCCGATTTTCGTGCAGACCGCCTTGGTCTGCGTGTAGTTGTTGAGAACGTCATGGCCCATCTCGCGGCCCCATCCGGACTGTTTGTATCCTCCAAATGGAAGCGCGGCGTCGAAGATGTTGTAGCAGTTGATCCACACCGTTCCGGCGCGCAGTTGCTCGGCGGTGCGGTGAGCTTTGCCGATGTCGCGAGTCCAGACCGCGGCGGCCAGGCCATATTCGCTTTCGTTGGCGCGGGGCAGAAGTTCCTCGGGATCGGTAAACGGCATCGCCGTCACCACCGGCCCGAAGATTTCTTCTTTCACGACCTTCATGTCTTCGCTGGTGTTCACAAGGACAGTAGGCTCAACGAAATAGCCTTTATCGCCTTTCTTATGACCACCTGCAATTGCTTTGGCTCCTTCCGAGAAGCCAGCTTCGAGATAACCGCAGACCCGGCTCAACTGCTCTTCCGATACCAGCGGCCCCATCTCAGTTTGAGGATCGAGGCCGGAGCCGACGTTGATTTTTTTCGCATGTTCGGCCACGCCTTCCACGACTTGATCGAAGACTGATTTCTCGACATAGAGCCGCGATCCTGCGCAGCAGCATTGGCCGTGGTTGAAGAAGATCGCGCTTGCCGCGCCCGGAATGGCGGTTTCGAGATCGGCGTCTTTGTAAACCACATTCGGAGATTTTCCGCCGAGTTCGAGCGACACTTTTTTCAAGTTTCCGGTGGCGGCGTGAACGATGAGTTTGCCGACTTCGGTCGATCCGGTGAAGGCGATCTTGTCTACCTGCGGATGCGAAGCCAAGGCAGCGCCCGCGGTTTCTCCGTAACCGGGAACGATGTTGACCACGCCCTCGGGGAATCCGGCTTCCATGATCAGTTCGCCGAGACGCAGCGCCGAGAGCGGCGTTTGCTCGGCCGGTTTCAAAACAACCGTGCAGCCGCACGCGAGGGCGGGACCCAGCTTCCACGCCGCCATAAGCAGCGGGAAGTTCCAGGGGATGATCTGTCCTGCGACTCCGACCGGTTCGCGCAAAGTGTATGCGAGATATTTTGCGCCGGGAGTGTAAGGAACAGAAATTGGAATCGTGTTGCCTTCGAGTTTCGTTGTCCATCCCGCCATATAGCGAAACAGATCGACGGCCAGCGGAACATCCGCGGCGCGAGCAATAGCAAGCGGTTTGCCGTTATCGAGGCTTTCGATATAGGCGAATTCTTCGGTATGTTCTTCGAGCAGATCGGCGAGCTTCCAGATGAGGCGGCCGCGTTCGGATGAAGTCAGCCGCCGCCACGGGCCCTGGTCAAAGGCTTTGCGCGCGGCTCTTACGGCTTGTTCGATATCGTTACGGTCGCCTTCCGCCACTTGTGCCAAAACCTCTCCGGTTGCAGGATTGTAGGTTGGAAACGTTTTGCCGGAAATGGAGCTGACCCATTTTCCGTTGATCAACATTGTGCGCGGCTTGTCGATGAATTCCGCGACCTGAGGATGAATTTGCGGTGACACTGCAATGCCCATATGTCCTCCTTTATTCAAACGAGCGAGATCGAAGTGAGAAAAGTAAAGCGAGACTGCCCGGCATGGGAATCTCGAACTGAAAATTATGGCGATAGATCGAGGGTCGATGCTGCATGACGAGGCGCCGACGAACGGGGCGCAGAGAAAAGGATCGAAGACATGCTAGTCCTGCGTTGGCAGAAATGCAATCGTGACCGACAGACAATTACCGAACTTTATTGCACCGTCGAAGCGAGAAAACGAACTCATTCACCGTAGGGCACCCAGATATTCTTCACTTGAGTGGCGTGCTCGAGGAACCATCGCCCTTCAGCGTGCTTGGAATCGAACCAATCGATGGCGCGGCCTTCGTTCGTCCATATCTGCTTCAGATTTCCAATCGACATGGCTTTTGCGGCGGCGGAGGTGGCTTCGTCGCCGAAGCACCAGACGGCGTCAACATCGTCGTGCTCGGCGAGTGTTTTCAGCAGCTGCGAAGAGTAACCAGTCACGATGTTAACCGCCCCGGCAGGCAGATCGCTCGTCTCGAAGAGCTGATAGAGATCGGCAGCGATGAGCGGATAGGTTTCAGACGGGACCGCAACCACCGTATTACCCATCGCGAGCGCAGGCATGACCAGAGAAATGAAGCCGAGCAATGGAGCTTCGGCGGGACAAATAATGCCCATCGTTCCGAGCGGTTCATTCATCGCGATGGCGATGTTGCGGAATGGCGGGTTGTGCACTGCGCCATCGAACTTGTCAGCCCAGGCAGCGTAAGAAAAAATGCGCTGAATGCCGAGATCGAGTTCCGCCGCGGCTTGCCGATCACCGACCGCTGCCGCGAGCCGACGGATGATTTCGTCGCGCCGCTGCGAAAGATTTTCAGCGCAGTAATAAAGGACCTGGGCACGATTGTGTGCGGTCGCTTTCGACCACGATTCGGCCTTTCGCGCGGCTTCCACGGCGTTCCTGATGTCTTTGCGATTACCCAGCGAAGCTTCGCCCAGCAAGCGGCCATCAGGCGAGTGAACTTCCATGCTGTAGCCGGAATCTGGCCGCGCTTGCTTTCCGCCGATATAAAGCTTTACCGTGCGATCGATAGCCGGAGTTGTTGATTTATTTTCTTCGCCAAAGTCTGCCGCGGCAGGAGTGCGCTGGGCAGAAAGTTTTGGAAGTTTCTTGAACCATGACGGCTGCAGATACTCGAGCATGCCTTCTCTGCCGCCCTCGCGGCCGAATCCACTTTCGCGATAGCCGCCAAATCCGCAGGATGCGTCGAACAAGTTTGTGCAGTTCACCCAAACCACGCCAGCCTTCAGTTGCGCGGCCGTCTGCAAAGCCACGTTTACATTCTCGCTCCACACGCAGGCTGCGAGACCGTAGACAGTATTGTTGGCCAACTCCACCGCTTCGCGTGGTGTGCGGAACGTCATTGCGGCAAGCACTGGGCCAAAAATTTCCTGCTGGGCGACGATCGACGTAGGCTGGACGTTGCTCAAAAGCGTGGGCGGGAAATAAAACCCGCGCGCAGGCAACGTGATCTCCGGTTGCCAGCAAGTCGCTCCCTCTGCAATTCCCTGTTCCACCATGTGCTCGATACGTTCGAGCTGTACACGGGCGACGATCGCACCGATGTCGATGGCTTTATCCAGCGGAGGGCCGAGGCGCAGAGTAGTCATGCGATTGCGGATTTTGCCGATCAAAGTTTCTGCAATGCTCTCCTGCATCAGCAGGCGCGACCCGGCGCAACAAACCTGGCCCTGATTGAACCAGATGCCATCGACCAGGCCTTCGACCGCGCTATCGAGGTCGGCGTCGTCGAAAATGATGAAGGGAGATTTCCCGCCGAGTTCGAGAGACAAGCGCTTTGAGGTTGCTGCCGTGGCGCTGCGAATCGCTCGCCCAACTTCCGTGGAACCGGTGAAGGCGATTTTGTCGACGCCGGGATGTTTGACAAGCGCTTCGCCGGTCGAGCCGTCTCCCGTCACAATGTTCACGACGCCGGCGGGCAAACCGGCTTCCTGGCACAGGCCGGCAAATGCAAGCGCGGTCAGCGGAGTGAATTCGGCGGGCTTCAGCACTACCGTATTTCCAGCGGCAAGAGCGGGAGCGATTTTCCACGAAAGCATGAGCAGCGGAAAATTCCACGGAATGATCTGGCCCACGACGCCGCAGGGCTCGTACTCGGGGAATTCTTGTTGGATCAGTTGTGCCCAGCCCGCGTGGTAGTAGAAGTGACGCGTGACCAGGGGAATATCAATGTCGCGGCTCTCGCGGATCGGTTTGCCGTTATCCATGGTTTCGAGAACGGCGAGAAGGCGCGAATGCTTTTGCACGAGGCGGGCCAGCGCGTACAAATATCGCGCTCGCACGTGTGGAGCGAGCGCCCACCATTTCGGAAAAGCGTCGCGCGCCGCCCGCACCGCCGCGTCGATATCCACAGACGACCCTTGCGCGACGGAAGCCAGCTTGTCACCGGTAGAAGGATCGAGTGTGTCGAAATATTCTCCGCCGGTCGGCGCCCGCCATGCACCGTTGATGAAATGGCCGAAACGCCGCTCGTGGCGGTCGAGCCAGGCATTCGCCTCTTTCGGATCCTCGGGAGCCGGGCCGTACTCCATCGCGACGAATTTTTCCGCAATGCTCATTGGGTTTGGTTCGCCTCAGTTCTATTAAAGGTCGACGGTGCGCCAGTACAAGACAATCTTCCCTACGCGATCGGATGCCGATATTCCGCCGAGTAGCGGCCCGTGACGTGGTGTTCAAGTTGCCGCTCGATGTCTCCCAGCAATCCACTGGCGCCGAAACGAAAGAATTCGGCGCGCATCCAGGAAGGCCCGAGTTCTTCTTTCATCATCGCCAGCCAATCGGTGGATTGTTTTGCAGTGCGAATTCCGCCGGCGGCTTTGAAGCCAACGGCCATGCCCGTCCGCTCAGCGTACTCGCGAATCATGCGCGCCATGACCAAAGTGACGGGCAGCGTGGCATTAACAGTTTCTTTTCCGGTGGAAGTCTTGATGAAGTCCGCACCCGCCATCATCGCAACCAGACTCGCGCGGGCGACGTTGCGCAAAGTAACGAGATCGCCGGTCGCAAGAATAACTTTCATGTGCGCGCCGCCGCAGGCTTGCTTGAAGGTGGCAACCTCGTCATAAAGAGCCTGCCAACGTGCGCCGAAAACAAGTGCGCGCGTGATGACGACATCGATTTCTTGTGCGCCGGCTTCCACGGAGCGGCGAATTTCGGCGACGCGCTCGGCAAGCGGGGAGAGCCCGGCAGGAAAGCCAGTGGAAACCGCAGCAACGGGAATGCCGCTTCCTTCCAGAGCATTCACAGCAGTTTCAACGAACAAATGGTAAACGCAAATCGCTGCCACTTTTATTTCGAGCTTTTCAATGCCCAACTGGCGGACGAGATCTTGCTGGAGTGGTTGACGGCCCTTGGCGCACAAACGACGGACGCGCTCATCGGTGTCGTCGCCAGAAAGCGTAGTCAGGTCCATGCAGGTAATCGCTCGCAGCAGCCACGCTGCCTGCCATTCTTTCTTCACCGTTCTGCGGGCCACTTGCGACTGAACGCGGCGTTCCACGGCGCTGGTATTCACTCGAACGTCCTGCACCCAGTTGAGGTCGAGAGGAATTCCAGAATTCGAGAGGAGTGATTGATTACCCAGCTTAACGACTGATGGTTGATGAGATTGTGTGGCAGCGGCAAGACCGTCTGCGCCGCGAACGGCTTTGGGATTGTGGCTCGATGACACTGAATCTTTCCTTAAGTTACGCTGCGAGCCTTTCCAGTAGCGCGCGCGGCTGAAACAATTGTACGGCAGGAAATCTCTCAAAGCGAATTCGCCAGACCGCCGCGCCTGTCTTGCTGCTGCGCTAAGAAAAAAATCTGCCGGGTTCTCTCAGGGTTTACAATTGCCGTCGATTTCATCGTTTCTGATTTCTAGATTTGTATGGGCAAGAAATCTGTTCCTACCGCTGTGCAGGCAAAGCTCGTGAAGCTGGCGCAGAAGGCTATGCGGAACGCGCACGCCCCTTACTCGAAGTTTAAGGTTGGAGCGGCGATTCTTCTCGCCGACGGTGCGACCTTCTCCGGATGCAACGTGGAGAATGCTTCTTACGGGATGACGAATTGCGCCGAGCGTACGGCCATTTTTTCTGCGGTCGCCGAACTCGGACCGAAGATCGAAATCCGCGCCGTTACAGTTGTCAACGACCATGGAGTGCCGTGCTCGCCTTGCGGGGCCTGCCGCCAGGTGATCTACGAGTTCGGCCCGGACGCGACCATATTTTTTCAAAGCGCCGACGGCCCGAAGGAAGCTCACATCACCGAGTTGCTTCCGGAGGGATTCCGCCTCCAGTGAGTTCAACGACGACCGCAGCCCACACTTTCCGTGCTATCGATGTCATCCGCAAGAAGCGGGATGGCAGAGAACTCTCGAAAGATGAGATCGAAGGCCTGGTAAGTGCGTACACGCGTGACGCCATTCCGGACTATCAGGTTTCGGCGTGGCTCATGGCGGTTGTGCTGCGAGGAATGACGCGCGCGGAGACCGCCGCACTTACCGATGCGATGTTGCGCTCGGGCGAGGTGCTCGATCTTTCGTCGCTTCCGCAAAAAAAAGTCGATAAGCATTCAACCGGCGGCGTGGGGGATAAAACTTCGCTTGTGCTGGCGCCGCTTGCCGCCGCCGCAGGCGTGACCGTGCCGATGATCAGCGGCCGCGGACTTGGCCACACGGGCGGCACGCTCGACAAACTCGAAGCGATTCCTGGATTCAACGTGAATCTTCCGGTCGCAGAATTTCGCCGCGTGCTCGCGACCTGCGGGTGCGCCATGATCGGCCAGACTGCCGAGATCGCTCCCGCCGATCGCAAACTGTATGCGCTGCGTGATGTCACCGGCACCGTAGAAAGCCCTTACCTGATCTGTGCGTCGATCATGAGCAAGAAGCTCGCGGAGGGCATCGACGGTCTTGTGCTTGACGTGAAGACCGGCTCAGGCGCGTTTATGAAGAGCGAGAAGGATGCCGCTTTTCTCGCCGAACTCATGGTGGAGACCGGGGAGCGCATGGGGAAAAAAATGGTCGCGCTCATTACCGATATGGATCAGCCGTTGGGGAATATGATTGGCAACGCGCTCGAGGTCGTCGAGGTGGTGGAGATTCTGCGCGGGGAAGGTCCGGAAGATTTGAAGCGACTATGCTTTGAACTCTCCGGTTGGATGTTGCATCTCGGCGGAGTTTGCAGTTCGGTTGCAGACGGGAAAAAGATTAGTGAACGGCTGATTGCCTCTGGCAAAGCGTTCGACAAGTTTCGGCAGATGGTGGAACTGCAGGGAGGCGATCCGCGGTCAATCGACGATACAAAAAAACTTCCCAAAGCTCGGTACTCGATGGCTGTGTCAAGCCCCGAATCTGGATACGTCGGTTCTATTCAATGCGAGCAGGTTGGTACTGCATGCGTGCTTCTAGGCGGCGGCCGCGAACGCAAGGAAGATGACGTAGATCCGGCGGTCGGAATCGTGCTGCACCAAAAAGTTGGAGATGCGGTTTCTGCTGGGGAGGAGCTGGCAACAATTCATTACAACTCAGAAGTTCGCGCGGCTCGTGCCCGGGCGCTGCTGGAGGCGAGTTTTCAAATCGACGACTCCCCTCCGCGTGAAAGAAGGCCGCTGATTCATCGAGTAATCGAAAAATCGGGAGACAAAAACTGATGGGGCGTTACACCGGGATACTCGGGCTGTTGACGATGCTGGGCCTGGCTTTTGCCTTCTCCACGAACCGCCGTGCGATTCGCGTAAAGACCGTCGCCTGGGGACTTAGTCTGCAGCTCGTCTTCGCCATCTTTGTGCTGCGCGTGGAGTTCGGACGTCGCATGTTCCAGGTCGCGGGCGATGCCGCCAACCGCGTGCTCAATTACGCATTCGTTGGTTCGGAATTTCTTTTTGGAGAGCTTGGGAAGCAGTCTTCGCGCGTCGGATTCATTTTTGCGTTTCAGGTTCTTCCGACGGTGATTTTTATCTGCGCGTTGTTTGCCATTCTTTATCACTACGGCATCATGCAGTTCATCATTCGTATTGCGGCCGTGGCCATGACGCGCATCATGGGTGCCAGCGGCGCCGAGTCGCTCAACGTCGCGGCCAGCATTTTCATGGGGCAGACCGAGGCGCCGGTCACGATCAGGCCATTTCTGCCGGAGCTTACGCATTCCGAGCTTATGACTGTAATGACGAGCGGCATGGCGCACGTTTCCGGGTCGATCATGGCGGCATACTTCGCCTTCGGAGTTGAGCCGAGGCATGTTCTTAGCGCTGTGATCATGACCGCTCCGGGGACAATTTTGATTTCAAAGATGCTTGTGCCTGAGACTGAACAGCCGAAGACCGCAGGCCGCGTCATTATGAGCGAAGACGAAGAAGAAAAAGAAAAGAAAGAAAATCTCCTGGGCGCAGTCGCGCGCGGCACGGGCGACGGGTTGCACATGGCGCTGAATATTGGGGCAATGCTGATCGCGTTTCTGGCCTTGATCGCTTTACTCGACGGTGTACTGCACGGAATTCACAACGGTCTGGCGCACCTCGGTGTTCTCTGGTTTCCCTCGAGTCTTGAAAGCATTTTGGGTGTTTTGTTTTCGCCGGTCGCTTGGGTCATCGGGGTTCCCTGGCGCGACTGCGGCTTCGTGGGAACGTTACTTGGTACTCGAATGGCGCTGAATGAACTGGTTGCGTTCTCGATGCTGGGACCACACCGGGCGGCGCTCGATCCTCGGTCATTCACGATCGCGACTTTTGCGCTTTGTGGATTTGCCAATCTCAGCTCGATTGGAATTCAGATCGGCGGAATCGGGGCGCTGGCGCCGAATAAGAAAGGCGAGCTGGCTCGGCTGGGAGTGCGAGCCATGCTCGCGGGAACTATGGCAAATCTAATGTCGGCATCCATCGCCGGCATGTTGTTATAAATAATTTACCGATCCTGCCGATTAACACTGATGGCGTTTCATTCCAAAAGGCAGGAGAGTTTTTAATAAGGATCCTATGAAATTATTCAGGTATTTTTTCGCCTCGCTTGTTCTGGCTTTTCCCGCTTTTGGGACGAACGCCTTCGCGCAAACCCCGCCTCAGAGAGTGATCATCGACACCGACCCTGGCACGGACGATGCGATGGCGATCATTCTCGCTTTGAAT
>Ga0210398_10000482_pt1 | contig 45586 bp, 26 predicted proteins | sample IncBWC4OmetaG_FD_161047 | JGI IMG/M metagenome (GOLD analysis project Ga0210398, IMG submission 161047) | Forest soil microbial communities from Barre Woods Harvard Forest LTER site, Petersham, Massachusetts, United States - Inc-BW-C-4-O | ecosystem: Environmental > Terrestrial > Soil >...
ATCCGGAATTCGCAGTCAGCGTTGTTCACTGTCCGGTGATCCTCAAGACTGTCGCAGGGATCGTCGCTGGTACAAAGGATCCGCACCTTGAACTTCTTGAGAATGCCTTGGGCGGTGAGATCGCCATTCGAGAGAATTGAATTTGCCTGCTCCCAAATGGCTTCGGCAGATCGCTCGTCCAGCAGTTCGTGGATCTCGAAATAGCGCTTCAATTCCAGGTGCGTCCATTGGTAAAGAGGATTCCGAAGTGTGTAGGGGACAGTGCGGGCCCACGCCAGGAATTTCTCCTTTGGCGAAGCGTCACCGGTGCAGTAGCGCTCCGCAATGCCATTCGCCCGCATGGCCCGCCATTTATAGTGATCCCCTTCAAGTGCAATGTCGAACAGATCGCGGAAGCGGCGGTCCCGCGCGACATCGCCAGGCGGCAAGTGCGAGTGAAAGTCCAGAATGGGCTGCAAGGCGGCATAGTCTTGATAGAGCCGACGAGCCGTCTTTGAATAGAGCAAAAAGTCATCGTTGATGAAAATCACCGAGATCTCCCCTTGTGGAATTAGACTGCCTTGGACTCGTCGCAGACGATCGAGATGAAACTTCGAGCCGCTTCGACGATCGGAGCAAGATCGCCCGACTCCAGCGCGAAAGCCGACACCAACTCGCCACCCATGCCCAGCGCCGCGGCTCCGGCAATAATAAAACAGCGGCCGTAGTCAGAGTTCCGCCGCTCGTCGGGATCATCGTGATCTGCGGCAAAGGCAACGTCGGGCGGGATCTCTGACAAGGCAAAAAAATTCCTCCGGTATGAAACCATCGCGCGCCACGCTGGCCGAAGATTACGTCCCCGTCGGCGTCGCCGGGCTTCAATTGCGAAACCGCCTTGTGCCCGCGATCGGAACAACCCAGGGCAGGACGGCGGCCGAATCCTCGACGGTGAAATTCAAGCCATTCCGTGCAGCTCGGCCCCCATTATCGAATTCAGCGCAGGGGATCAGCGACTGGTCCACGCCGCCCTGATAGATAGTGTTCTGCAGCAATCTGCCAACCGGATTATCGACAATCGCTGTGACGATCGCGGTTTCGAGGCCGAAGCACCTCTTCAGGCCACGCGCAATGTTGTATTCGCCTCCGCCTACGGAAACATCGAACTGTCGCGTGGTCGACACCCGACGGTCTCCGGGATCGAAACGGAGCATCACCTGGCCCAGGCTGGCCAGATCCCAGCGACAGTGCTCCGCGGACTTGGTCGGGCGACGGGGTTCCGAGTTCGCTCTATCCACTCTTGCCTTTCTGTGACAGAACTTGCCTGGGCACAACTATCTTTCTGCGGTACTGAACTCCACCGGCTCCAGTTTCGGGACCAGACCCTGAATGATGGCCAACGCGATCAAATAAGCCGAACCGGCGAGAAAGAAGGGCACCGCGTAACTGTGAGTTCGTTCGAGAAAGTTGGAGACGATTTTCGCGATGAGCATTCCTCCGATAGCCCCCGCCGCGCCGCCAATGCCGACCACGGACGCGACCATCGCCCCTGGAAACATGTCGGAAGACAAGGTGTAAAGATTGCAGGAAAAGCCTTGGTGTGCCGCTGCCGCAATTCCGATTACCAGGATCGCTCCCCACATGGATGCGATCTTGGGCGCGAAGACAATGGGTACGACGCAGACAGCACAAATCAGCATGGTGATTTTGCGGCTGGCGTTTACGGTTCTCCCGTGCTGTATGAGGGACGAGGAAAGCCATCCTCCTGCCACGCTGCCCACGTCCGAGATGAGATAAAGCACCAGGATCGGCATCCCGATGTTCAAAAGAGCCAGACCATGCTGGCGCTGGAGGAAATCAGGAACCCAAAACAAGTAAAACCACCAGATCGGATCGGTTATGAACTTTGCCAATACGAAGGCCCAGGTCTGGCGATGAGCCAGCAGTTTGAACCAACTTACTCGGATTGACGGTGCGATGGGATCGCTGCAAATCTTCTCCAGTTCAGATAGTGAGCAGGATGGATGCTCCTGCGGCGGGCGATAGACCCACAGCCACAGCGCCAGCCATGCGAATCCGACTCCGCCCAGCAGGAAGAACGCCGAGCGCCAGCCCCAATGCACGGCAATCCAGGGAACGATCAGGGGCGTAGCGATGGCGCCGAGATTGCTCCCGGCATTGAAAATCCCTGTCGCCAGCGCACGCTCTTTCTTAGGGAACCACTCCGCCACGGCTTTCAAGCTGGCCGGAAACACCGCCGACTCGCCCAAACCCAGAGCAAAGCGAGCCGCGAGAAAACCCGTGAACGAACTCGCCATGCCGTGAGCCATCGAAGCCAGGCTCCAGAAGGCCATGGCCAGCGCATAGCCAAGCCTTGTCCCGACCCGATCGATGAATCTTCCGACCGCCACCATCCCCAGCGCATAAGCGGCCTGGAAGGAAAATACGAGATTGCCGTAGTCGATTTCGCTCCAACCCAAATCATGCTGCAAAGTGGTTTTCAGCACGCCGATGACCTGGCGGTCCATGTAGTTCTTCATGACTCCAAGCAGAAGAACGGTGCAGATAACCCACCGGAAGCCTCCGATATGGTCAGCGAGTTGCGCCAGGGCTCTGGTATTCGATCCAGACTGGGATTCGGAGCCCGGCTTCGATGCGGAGGGGAGATTCATAGACAGACAATCATATGCAAAACTCACCGGCTTCGAATCGCTGCGGTCGAGAGGGTGGCGACGTCTATAGGACGATCACCGATTCACTCCACTGGCGAGGAAACCACCATCCACTGCAAGCAAATGTCCGGTCACAAAACCTGCGGAGTCGGAGGCTAGGAACACGGCAGCGCCGACCAACTCTTCGAGTTCGCCGAACCGTGCCGCGGGCGTGCGCATCAGAAACTCCTGCCCGCGCGGCGTCCCATCCAACAAAGCCGCATTCAGGTTAGTGCGGAAAACCCCGGGCAGCAGCGCGTTCACGCACACGCGATAACGTGCCCATTCGACTGCGAGAGACTTGGTGAGCGAAGCGACGCCAGCTTTGCTTGCGCCATAGGCTGCGGTTTCGTACATACCCAGGAAAGAAGTCAGCGAAGCAATGTTGATGATCCTTCCGTACTGGCGTTCGATCATGTGCCGCCCAAACACCTGGCAGGCGCGCAAGGTTCCATTCAGGTTCGTCTCCAGAATGGCATTCCAATCGCTGTCGCTCATGTCGAGGGTGGGCGTGCGCTGCGTGATTCCCGCACAGTTTACGAGGATATCAACCTTGCCGAACTCCGCACAGGCCGCCTCTAACAACGCCTCCAGACTCGATCGATCAGCCACATCACAGGGAATCGCAAGCGAACCTCGGCCCGCTTTCCTGATCTCGCCGGCGACCGACTCGACCAATTCGCGGCGGCGCCCCGAGGGAACAACGTTCGCGCCGGCCGCTGCTAGGCCCTTGGCGAGCGTCAGGCCAATGCCGGAGGTTCCGCCGATCACGACCGCCGTCTTAGAATTGAGGTCCAGCGCTGCGAGTCCCATCAAATCACTGTCCTTGGCTTGATCGATGACACCTTTCCCTAGAATTCTAACCGTAGCGACAATTGAGCGTCACGCGAGCTATTCGCCTGGCCACTCACCGTGCCGAAGCTGGCACTGCCGAAGGCGGTGCCCCCGACGGTGAACTGGGTGTGATTTGTGAGGTTGTAAAGATCTCCTTCGAGGGTCAGGTGCAAACGCTCTCCGGGAAAGGCGAAGCCGCGCCGCAGACTGATGTCGATATCGTAGTTGCCCGGCCCATACATGCCAAATGGAGCGGTGCGCGCGGCGTTGCCAAAGGTGTAGGCATAGGGAGAGTTGGCTTCGGTAAGGGTGGCGATGGGAACAAAGGCATTGGCGTTGAGATAGCTGGGAGAACTGGTAGCTGTGGCGCCTTGGCCCCACTTGCCGTTGATGCGGCCGGGGCCCGTGAAGCCCGGAGCGACCGTGGGGTTGCAGGTGCTCTCGGCAGGATTCGTCTGGCAGGCGGAGCCGGTGATTTCCAGCGGCGAGCCGGAGTAGATCTGCACGATCTCGGAGAACTTGAAGTTGCTGGCAAGGGCGCGGACCACACGGTTTCCCGAGCCAAGCCCCTGTGTGCCAAACGGCAACGCCCAAACTCCGGTCTCGATCACGTGCTGCGGCTGGTTGGTAGTCGAGACACCGCGCTCGATGCGGTCTGCAGCCCATGCTTTTCCGTCGTTCGAGTAAGCTGCCGGGATGGCATAGCCGGAGCGAAAGGTCCCTCCGTCGTCGATCGCCTTCGACCAGATGTAATCGAACATGAAGGTTAATCCTCTCGTAGCCCGCTGGGTTACCGAGACCTGCAGCGAGTTGTAGCTGGAGTTGGCCACGTTGCCGTAGGCGTCGGTGATGGTTTTGTAATTGGGAAAGGGTGCGAGTGCCTGCGCCACGGTTTGTTTCGGCGTGAAGTTGGCCGGCAAAGTGATTCCCGCGGCGCTCAGTGTGGACTGTTGCCCTGCGGTCAACTTCCCTACATCGGTCCCGAGGATCGTGCCGAGGAATAGGTACTGAGGCGAGAGTTGATTAATCCACTCGCCGCGCGCTGTACTGCTGTCAGGGCTTTCAAAGTGGCCCTGCGAACCCACGTAGGTGACGCCCAGAACCAGGTTCTCCGTGACCTGTTGCTGAAAGCCAAAATTATAATCGATATACTGCGGCGCACGCCCGCCATAATACGGATCGCCATACGTAATGCTTTGCGGCGAGCCGGTATAGAGAGAAATCGTCGAGTATCCCACCGCGTAGTTAGGACCGGAGGCCGTTCCCGCTGGCGGGGTATAGGTCGGATAAGGCTGGTCCAGACTGTACTCTGCCACACCGTTGGTCGAAGACGTTTTCGGGGACGCTTGAAAGCCCAGGATCCCGGTACCGTTCTGAGAGATGGCGCTGCCGGCAACTGCGTTTCCGTGCGTGTACATCACTCCCCAGCTTCCGCGAAAGACCGTCTTCGGCAGGGCCTGGTAGGCGAAGCCAAGACGCGGACCAAATTGCTTTTTGTAATCCTCGACCGGCGTGCTGCAGTTGCAGGTGTTGGGGCCGCTGCCCGCAAACTCGAGAACGCCTGCGGTTCCGGCGGCATTTGTGAGGTTGGGATTGAAGAATGAGAGTACGTGGTTGGCTTCTCGGTACGTCGGAAAGAAGTCGTAGCGCAGCCCGAGATTCAACGTCAGCTTATGCGACACTTTCCAGTCGTCCTGAACATAGGGCGATATCGGCCGGAAGCGCGCGCCTGTTTCCTGGACTAAGTTCTGGGTGAAGCTGCCGGCGTCGATCTGGCCGACGAGAAAGCTGGCGTAAGCCAGTCCCGTCCCGGAATTGATGGTGGTCCCCGAAGTGTAGCCGGCGGTCTCATCGGGGGTGGTTGCGAGCGTCAACTGACTGCTGCCGCCCGTATCGAGAGTGTACTGATATTGCAGCCACGCGATCTGGGCGCCGAGGGTGAGCGAATGCTTGCCGAAATCCCACTGAAAGTTGTCGATCGCGTAGTACGCATTTGAGACCTTCTTGCTTCCCGTGTCGCCTCCCCACTGGAAAGGCGCGTCGGTTCCGGAGAAAGTGACTTCGGGAAAGGAGGTGGAGGCCTGACCGGCAGGTACGCCCGTGATTCCCAGCGTAGACGCGGCAAACGCCGGCGTGTTGTCAAGGTTGAACGACGGGCTGTAGTAGCGGGCAAATCCGTATTTGAACTGGTTCACCATGTGCGAGTTGATGGCATAGGTATCTTCAAAAATGTCGGTCTTGGTCTTCGGGGCGTATCCCTGGCCGTAGTTGAAAGGCAGCGGCCCGTTGTTTCTGCCCGAGGTGGTCTGCGCGGCCGGACCGATGGAAGCCTGTCGTCCCGCGGCGATGATGATCGACATGGTGTGCTTCTCGCTGATGGAATAGTCGAGGCGTCCGGTGGTGGTGAAGTTGCTTAGACCAAATGGCAGCCCGGCGAGGAAGTTGTTGCCGGCATTCTGGTTGGCGTAGAGATTGGCAGGCGGCAGCAGAGCATTGATTGCCGACGCGACCTTGGAGAACTCGGTGGGGCAGATGACATTCGGCGTGGTGCCGTTGCAGCCCATGAACTGCGTGCGGGTGGTGGCGGACGATCCGGTGCTGGGATCATAGATGTTCACCCCCAGCGCGCTGAAGTCCCCGTTTCTCTCCGCCATTGTGGGATAGGCCTGCAGCGTGGGGATTGCGCCCTTGGCATAGCGGTAACCATCATAATTGGCGAAGAAAAATAGCTTTTTCTTAACCACAGGGCCGCCGAGCACAATGCCGTACTCGTTCATGTGCTCCTCGGGCTTGGTCGCCGTCCCCGCAGCGGGATTGATGAGGGCGGGCGCGTAGAAGCCCCATGTGTCAAGCGCAGTGTTGCGGAAGTATTCGTACAACGCACCGTGAAATGCGTTGGTTCCCCGCTTGAGATCGAAGTTCTGCACGCCCTGTCCTTCATAGATTGCGGGGTACCCCGAGGTCTGCACCTGTAACTGATTGACTGCGTCGACCGAGATGGCGGACCAGATGAAGCGATTGTCGCCCTCCTGGGAGACATTGAAGAAGGGTATGCCTTCAATGTAAACCGACGATGCTCCACCCTTGCTCCCTGATCCGTCGATGGGGCCGGTATTGTCGGTCAGGTTGTTATTGGTCTCGTTGTTCTGGACTCCCGGCATCAGCAGCACATAGTCGCTGGCGCGGCGCTGGTCGGGCTGACCTCCGGCCCCCATGGCGATGGGCAATTCGGAGTAGGTCTCCTGCGCCATGGTGGCGCCGAGTGTGGCACTGCTGGTTTGAAGTTGTTCGGGAGCTTCCGTGACACTCACGGTCTCGCTCTGAGTTCCCAGCAGGAGGTCGATGTTCACTGTCTCAACCTCGAGAGCGTTGACGACGACGTTGTTCCGCGTTGTCGTCTTAAACCCGTTGGCGGTGACCGTCACGACGTAAGTATCGGCGTCAAGCGGTGAAAGCGTGTAGTCGCCGGCGGATGTCGTCTTGGTCACTACCTTGGTGCCGCGGGTCGTCGACGTAGCGACCACGGTAGCGCCCGGAACTACGGCACCACTAGGGTCGGTGGCCCGGCCGGTGATCTCGCCTTTACCGGAAAGTTGAGCGAAAGCGGAAACTGTGAACAGCAAAATAAGAGGGGGGAACAGGACGAACGTGGTCCTGAGATCAGTTCTGCGGAAGGTCATTTTGTTCCTCACAGCCGGGAGCTCACAGACATCGGAGCGCAAGAGGTCAGACCACTTAGTCTGCGACCACATATAGTGGTTCGGCCGGACAGTTGTCAAGTTCAAAATTTGCCAATCGCAGCCCCCCCGCCACACCGCTTTACAACTCTGGGCAAAATGCCCCGTCTGGTGCTAATCTACTCAACGCGAGAAGATTTCGGATCGACTGGAGTTTTAGTTCTGAAGCCTGCGCAAACTGAAACCACGCATGATTCTGAGTCCCACCTTACCATGCAGGTGGTCAACCACATTCGCGCCATGATCGAAGACGGAACGCTCAAGCCCGGGGAGCAGATTCCGCCGGAACGCGAATTTGCGCAGAAGTTGAAGATCAGCCGTGCCAGCCTCCGAACCGGCATCGGATACATGGCCGCCATGGGCATCATGAAGGTGCGACACGGCGTTGGCACATTTATCGCTGAAGGCCCTCCGGAGATTGGCAAGTCGTCCCTCGGACTACTCGGCGCCCTGCACGGTTTCAAATCCTGGCAGATGTTCGAGGCCCGCCTCCTGCTGGAAAGCAAGATGGCTGCACTCGCCGCCGAACGCGGCAGGGAAGAACACTTCACGCTGCTCGCCGAGGAGGTCGCGGAGATGTACGCCACGGTTGACGATCCCGACGAATATCTCATTCACGACGTCCGCTTTCACCGCACCATCGCTGCGGCCTCCGGCAATCCCATTCTCGCCTCCCTGATGGAGACCATAACCTCCGCACTCTATGATGGCCGGCGCAAAACGGCCGTCCTCAGTCGATCGCTCAAAGACTCCGCCGACGTCCATCGCGAGATCTATCGCGCTATTCGCACAAGAAACTCCGCCGAGGCGCAAAGGCTCATGGAACGTCACATCCAGCGTGCCCGAGAGGCCCAGGATGCGGAGGAGCGTGCGGACTCGCGCAAGCGCAAGCCAACCAAGAAATCGGCGAATGGCAAAGTGGCGGTCTGACCTTTCACTGGATGGGCCCGTCAGAATGTCCTCTGCTGCCGGGAAGCGGCAGACCCAAAAGAATCCACAATTGACTGTCTTTTCCGGAATGTGGTATGACCACTGATGCATCACGAGGATGCTTCCCTTGGTCGAACGATCTTCTCTCCTGTCCAGTTGCGCGTTCTGTCTCCTGTTCACCTCGGCCCTCTCCATGAGTCTTAGCGCACAAGACAGGCGGACCGTCGTCGAACCGCACATTCCACCCGTCTGCACGAAGCTTGAGGCCAACCTCTCCGCTCCACATGGCCTTCTCACCGACGCCGAAGAACGCCGCATGGACACAGAGCGCATCCAGAAGGCCATCGACCGATGTGGCGACGGCAAGGCGGTGGAACTCTACGGCTCCAGCGGGCGGAATGTCTTTCTCGCCGCACCGTTTCATCTTCAGCCTGGCGTCACCCTGCTTATCGATGCGGACACCGTCCTATACGCCTCGCGCAACCCCCGCGACTACGACGTGGCTCCAGGCAGTTGCGGACTCGTCGATAAGAATGGCCACGGCTGCAGACCGCTTATCCTCGCAGACCATGCCCCAGGAAGCGCAATCATGGGGGACGGCGCCATTGACGGTCGCGGCGGTGCAACCCTTCTCGGACAGAATACCTCCTGGTGGGACCTCGCCCACCTGGCCAAGATCGAAGACATGAAACAGAACTGCACCCGGATTCTCATCGTTCGCGAGTCAGACAACTTTATTCTTTATCGCATCACCCTGCGCAACTCTCCTAACTTTCACGTAGCGATCGAGAAGACGAACGGCTTCACTGCATGGGGCGTCAAGATCGACAGCCCCGCCACGGCTCGCAACACCGACGGCATCGATCCCTCGGCTTCAAATGACGTATCTATCCTCTACTCCTCGATCCGCACCGGAGACGACAACGTCGCAATCAAGGCGGGAAAAATCGGTGCTTCCTCCCACATCACCGTTGCACACGATCATTTCTATTCCGGACACGGCATGTCCATCGGCAGCGAAACCAACGGCGGCGTCCAGGCGGTGCGCGTCTTCGACCTGACCATCGACGGTGCCGACAACGGGATTCGCATCAAGAGTGACCCAAGCCGTGGCGGAGAAGTAAACGACGTCGTCTACGAAAACGTCTGTATCCGCAACGTCAAGAACCCCATCGTCCTCACGCCTCATTACACAAACTTCCCCGGCGACTTGCTACCCGTCTACCGGAACCTCACGCTCAAAGACGTCCACGTCGTCACGCCCGGACAAGTCACGCTGGAAGGCTTTGACCCGATACACAAGCTAGGCGTAACGCTCGACAATGTCTTCGCCGACGGATTGCCAGCCAGCGCCATTCACGCCTCACACGCAGATATCACGCTGGGTCCGCGACTCGGCAATCTCAACCCGAGCGGAGAGGATGTGATCATCGCTCAGTTGCCCGGCAGAGCCGCCGGCACTCCCGTGCCGTGCGAGGCGCGTTTCGAGCAGTACCCGGAAAATCCAACCGCTCCGCGCTCGGCCACTCCCGCTCCGCCGGTCGACAACACACTCTACGTTGCCGCCGACGGCACCGGAGACTTCTACTCTGTCCAGAAGGCGCTCGACGCTGCCCCCGCCGACGGTGCTTCGCTGCTCATTGCACCTGGAACCTATCGCGAAACTGTTTCCATCACCAAGCCAAACATTGAACTCCGTGGCAGCAATCCGGACGCTTCCCAGACCATCATCGTCTTCGATAAGAGTGCGGGCACCGCCGGCGGCACGCTGCACTCGGCCACCGCCGAAATACGCGGCGACAACTTCCGCGCGGAGAACCTCACCTTCGGCAACGACTGGAACGCCACTCACACTCAGGTTCCTGTTGGTTCGCAGGCGCTAGCGGTGCTGGTTACCGCCGACAAAGCCATCTTTAGCAATGTCCGCTTTCTCGGCAACCAAGACACCCTCTACGCCGGCAGCCGCAACTGCGCTCCCGACGGCGAGCCCTGCACGACCACCCGGCAGTACTTTACGCACTGCTACATCGAGGGCAATGTCGACTTCATCTTCGGAGACAGCAAAGCCGTTTTTGATCATTGCGAGATTCACAGCACGGCGCACGCGGAAGGCTTTGTCACCGCCCAGGCGAAACACTATTCCACCGAAGACAGCGGCTTCGTTTTCAACCATTGCACTCTGACCGCTGCGCCAGGTGTCACGAATGTTTGGCTTGGCCGACCCTGGCGTCCCTATGCCGAAGTCATCTTCCTCAACAGCGAGGTGGGGGCTCACATCGTTCCCGCGGGCTGGCGCGAGTGGCATCCGGGCGAGACCCATTCGATCGAGACCGTTTACTATGCCGAATATAACTCCACGGGTCCGGGCGCACATCCAGGCGAGCGTGATCCTCATAGCAAATTACTGACGGCCGCCGAAGCCGCACAGTTTGAGACCAGGATTTTCTTTGCTGGCTGGGACCCCGGCGCCCAATAGCCCAAACCTCACTTGACTGAAACCGGAAAGCTGCTTTTAATGAGGCTGAGATCAAGATGGGAAACCTAGTGCTGAAACTGGATCCTCGGGACAATGTTCTGGTCGCGCTCCAGAATTTGCCCCAGGGCGAACGTTTCGACTTTGCTGAACAGACTTACGTGCTGGCCACGGACGTGCATGCCAAACAAAAGTTGGCCACGGAGAATCTTGAGGCCGGCAGTGATCTGATCATGTACGGAGTTCTGGTCGGAAAGGCGCGGCAGCCCATTCAGAGGGGCGAAGCTCTGACCACGCGCAACGTCATTCATCAAGCGGCTCCTTATCATCCGAAGTCCCGCGAATACGAGTGGTCTCCGCCCAACCTGGATCGCGGGGGGCAGCGGACGTTCCTCGGATACGAGCGGCCAGACGGGCAAGTGGGCACCCGGAACTACTGGTTGGTGATACCGCTGGTCTTCTGCGAAAACCGGAATGTTGATGTCTTGAAACAGGCCTTTGAGGAGGAACTGGGCTTTGCTCCGCCTAAGATCTATCGGCAACAGGTCGCGGACATGGTTACGCTTTACCGCGCTGGCAAGGTGGCGCAGATCGCGACCCCCGCGCTAGAACAAGACTTAACGTTTCCGCCCCGCCCCAAAGTTTTCGAGCATGTCGACGGAGTCAAGTTTCTGATGCATGAAGGCGGGTGCGGAGGAACTCGGGAAGATTCCAATAATCTTTGCGGATTGCTGGCTGGCTACATCCATCACCCCAATGTGGCTGGAGCGACCGTCCTCAGCCTGGGCTGTCAGAATTCGCAGATAAGTATTCTCCGGGAACAAATCAATAGGCGCGACCCTGCGTTCAACAAGCCACTCTTAATATTCGAGCAGCAACAAAGCGGGTCCGAATTCAAAATGCTTTCCCAGGCGATCCAGGCTACTTTCCTGGGGTTGGTGGAAGCCAATAAATCGATGCGCGCTCCGGCGCCACTTTCCCGCCTGTGCGTCGGTTTGAAATGCGGAGGATCCGACGGATTCTCTGGCATATCGGCGAATCCAGCCATCGGTTACGTCTCCGACCTGCTGGCGGCAATTGGTGGAAGCACCATCCTCTCGGAATTCCCCGAACTTTGTGGCGTCGAGCAGGGACTCATCGATCGCAGCATCAACCAAGCGGTCGCCGACCGGTTCATTCAATTGATGAGCGATTACGCAGCCCGGGCAAAGGCAGTTCGCTCCGGTTTCGATATGAATCCTTCTCCCGGAAACATCCGGGATGGATTGGTGACCGGCGCGATGAAGTCCGCCGGCGCGGCTAGAAAGGGCGGGACATCTCCAGTTACCGCCGTGCTCGACTATCCGGAGTATTCCTCGGGATCAGGATTACACCTCCAGTGCACACCCGGGAACGATGTGGAATGCGTCACGGCACAAGTCGGAGCCGGAGCGAACGTGGTCTTATTTACAACCGGGCTGGGTACACCAACCGGAAACCCGGTCGCGCCCGTGCTCAAGATCTCCACCAACTCCGATCTCGCCGGTCGTATGCAAGACATCATTGATGTCGATACCGGGAGCATCATCTCGGGCGACAAGACAGTCGAGCAAATGGGAAAGACAATTCTAGAGTTGGTAGTCCGGGTCGCGAGCGGCGAAGTTCGAACCAAGGCTGAGTCGTTGGGCCAGGACGATTTTATTCCCTGGAAGCGGGGGGTTTCGCTCTGAGAAATCAACAAATTGAGAAGGCGCGACGGGCACGTCAATCCCAGCCAGAAGGGAAAAACCGGCAAAAGCATCCCGCCGCAGCGAACGCTGGAGCGCTACAAACCGGGCGACCGAGCGCCTTGCGGCCTTACTGAGCATTCTGTAGCACATACGAAACTATGTCGGGTATCTTCGGAGGCTTTTGGCTCGATTGACAACATCGAGGCCGGGCACGGCGAACTCGATTTTTTGTGGGACCCGGAACCAGCCTGTCTCAAGTCCGCTGGGTTGATTACTGACATTTGTTCATGGCCGGACGCGGGGTGGCACGTCCGAGGAGATCAAACTACCGATAGACTCAACCACGTGCTTCAACGCGCAGCGCGTGTCCACAACTTTGAGACACATGATTCCGGAATTTACTGAGCCTTAATTTCTAAGTTGAGCGGTTTGTTGATCCAGACTTCCGATGATCACTTCAACTAACGGGAGTCAGGCGTGGGGTTAACGCATCTTATCGCTTGACACTCCTATTCCTTGTACACGAGCGGAGGCCCGCTGACTTTATGGGCCTTAAGGGCGACCGATACCTCGACGCGGTCGCCAATCTTGACGAACGGGATACCTTTATTCATCCCGTAGTCCTTACGGTCGAAGGCCATTGTCCCTTTAATGCTGCCCTCGCCGGTGCCCTTGCCGGTAAGTGTAAGGTTCAGCGTCTCGGGCTTGGAGACCCCTCGAATAGTAAAGGTTCCCTGCACATCGAAGGTGTTGGGACTGGTCTGCATAATCTGCGTGGAATGAAACGTGATGTACGGATCCTGGCTAGCGTTGAAGAAGTCTTGGCTCTTTAATTTGTTGTCTTTCATGCCGCTTCCGGTGTTCACGGAGTCAGCAGAAATTTTGATGTCGAGTACGCCTGAAGTAACGTCGGTGGACGGAAAGGTCAGTGTAGCCTCCCACTCGTTAAACTTACCGTCGATGGCCACGGAAGCCTTCACGAAGAACTTAACGTCGCTTTCTTGAGGGGTAATGGTGAAAACTGGACCTGGGGCTTGGGCTTGGGCTAACGACGGCAATAGCCCCGACGCGAGAAGGCAGAAGACTGTCAATCGCACGGAATCCCTCCTTGAAGGTAGGCGGCACAAACGATCCAGACTGCGTCTAAGCTATCACTGCCGGCCATCCGATACTATTTGTTAGCGATGGGCAGGGTCGCGAGAACAGAAATTACCACCGGGAACGAGAGCGCGACGAACGCACCAAGCCGCTCCCTCATCGCGCCCCGGCATTCCCCCATCCAAAGCACGATGAATATCTATACACAAGCCATGTCGGAGGGCAAGCGCCCCGCAAACAGATTGCTATTGTGGATGCCACCGTATTGACCGAAGGGCGAAAGACGAACTCCGAGGTGATCCGCGAGGTGCGATGGATCACTCGTGAGAAGCACGCTTTGCGGGAACTTACCAAGGGTCATCTGCCCGAATTGCCGGCCAGTATCCGGTGATCCCCGCCTGTTCGAATCAGACCCAGTCTCCCGGCACAGGAGCGCGGAAACGCGGCTGGCTATGGCCGAGTCTGCCCCAACCGTACTCGCTATTGGACCGCGAAATGAAAACTGGACTAGAGTACTCCTATGGCGGATGCAACCACGGCGATCAAGGTGTTGATTGTGGATGACCATCCGGTTGTCCGCCTTGGATTGCGGACCATGCTCGAGAGCGAGGAGAATATTTCGGTTACGGGCACGGCGGGGTCGGCGAAGGAAGCGCTGGCGGAAGTGCAGAAGTTGCAACCCGATGTGGTGCTGATGGATCTGCGCATGCCGGAGATGGAAGGAGCAGAGGCGATTGCGGAGTTGCGCCGCATCGAGCCGAACATACGCATCCTGGTTTTGACGAACTACGAAGAGGACGAATATATCTTCCGGGCGCTGCAAGCGGGGGCAATGGGATACCTGCTCAAGAGCACTCCGCAGGAGGAGATTGTGCAGGCGGTGGAGATGGTGCACGCGAACAAGCGCTGCGTTCCGCCGATCATTGCCAAGCGCCTGCTGGAAACGATTGCGCGGGAAGAGCTGACCCAGCGCGAGCTCGAAGTGTTGAAGCTGGTGGCCGTTGGATTGACCAACAAGGAGATTGCACAACGGCTTTTCATCAGCGCAAAGACGGCGCGGAATCATGTTGCCAGTTGCCTGGTGAAGCTGGGCGCGACCGACAGGACGGAGGCGGCAACGACGGCGGTGCGGCGCGGGCTGATACGGCTGTCGGAATAGTGGAAAGCCCAGGAAGTTTCGCGGCTACCCATATGTGGGAAGGCTGACGCGAAGTCAGCGGTTGGCAGCGAATGAAGCAAGGTTCCTGAACCGGTTCTTGACGACAGTCAGCATGCGATTGCGCAGCCTGACCTCGTGCAAATTGGCCTTCACGCGCACCTGCGTCCCTGCCCCCGGAGCGCTGACAATGTCGAGCGTGCTACCCACGTCGCGGGCTCGCTTCTGCATGCCCAGGATGCCGAATCCAGTTGACTCGGGCGAGTAATCGAAGCCACTGCCATTGTCTTCTACGGTGAGCTCGACGCTGCCGTCCTGGTAACTCAACCTGATTCTCAGCGTGGTGGGATCGCCGTGTCCCAGCGCGTTGGCAATGGCCTCCTGGCCGATGTGCAACAGCGCGTCAGCCAGGCGCAGATTCAGCGGAGTCGAATTTCCGCGCAGCTCCGCCGTGGTCTTGATCTTGTCTCGAGCGGTCTTATCGGCCGTTTCCGCAAGCGCGCCGAGGAGGTTGTGTGGGATGTGAGGCGATGCTGAGCCAAGCATGGCGATGGTTTTGCTGGCTTCCTCGTGGCAACTGCGGACGAGCTGATAAGCAACACTGAGCTGGTCCGCGATGAGGCGCGAGTCCAGGCGCTCGCCGCGCATGATGCTTTTGCGGATGCCTTGAATCTGGTAGCCGACTCCGGCGAAGCCCTGCGCCATGGTGTCGTGGATGTCGTGCGCCAGGCGCTCGCGCTCGTGGGTGATGGTTTCCGCTTTCCAGTTCTGAAAGCGGAAGTACGAAAGCTGCGTGAGCAACGCCAGGGCCAGCGCACCCGCGAAGAGCATGCCGACGTGCCACGGGGTCCACCAGGGAGGGCCGTCGACAACCACCGGGTGCTGCACGAAGGCAGCGTGCTGCTCAAGCGCTTGCAGGTCGCTCCCGGTGGCCGGCTCGACGCGGATGTTGCGCCACTCGGCATTGGCGTTCAGGGTTCGCAATCCGAAGCGTCCGCTCTTGACGCAGAAGTACTCTTCAAAGGCGATCCATGCGGATTGTTGCGTGGCCAGGTTGGTGACCGACGCGGCGACGTGGCAGCCGTAAGCGGTGACGCGCAAGCGATACGAGTTGAATGGATGAATTCCGCCGGGCATAGTGACAGGAAGCACTTCAGTCCACGAATAGTTGGCGCGACCCATCACAAAAGTCCCGTCCAGACTGCGAATGCCGACGAAGTATCCGCGGTAGGCGTCTACACCTTCGGCTTCATCGTTGGTGCGAATGACGACGCCCATGTCCGCGGCCGGACCTTCGAACCAAATGTCGGAGGTCATGGTGTAGTTTGCCCAATGGCGCGAGCCAGCCAGCAGCTTGGCGCCGCGCTCGGAGGAATTCGACTTCACGGCGCCGTCGACAATCTGCCAGCTTCCGCCGTAGGGCGTCCAGTCGCTGGAATTTCCGGCCTGCAGTTGATAGGTGTGCGGGGGAACGATGCCATTGACGCTCTGCCAATGGAGCCACGCCCAGGCAGATCCGGCCAGGACCGCGAGAGCGAGCGCGGCCATCAGCACCCGCGTCGGCAGCGCACGCGACCAGCGCATAGTTTGCACCCTCCCGTTCGCATGATCGGATCGGCGTCCCTGCGGCATTTAAGAGGACGGGGGATTGGTCCTGGCGAAAATCCGCATGACAATACTAGAGCATTTTCAGAATGCACGTAGACTTCGCGCGAACCGCGAAAGTCGGGTTGTTTCGACGAAAATGCCGTTCGATTTCGAAGATCTTCGAAATTGTGCGAGCACAAGCGCGCGACTCAATCGTGCGGCCGCGACGGGTAGGTCAAATGACCCAGTAGAAATCGGGTCTCTCGACCTATTGTTTGTGACTTGGGCGCGAGTACGATTCTCGGCGGCATGGCAGAGGTATGGGAGCGCCGTGTAAATGTTTACCGACCCTGGAAACCATCCACGCTTAACCAACGATGATCGTTCATTTTCAGGAGGAGACCGATGAACCCCAAGATGGGAAAAGTGAGAAATCCACAGAGTCTTCTTGCGAAGCAAATGAAGGCGGTGACCTGCGCCGTGACGCTCGCGCTTCTCGGGTTATGCTCAGCGACTGGCCGCGCGCAGACCACGACGAGTAGTCAAATCAATGGTGCTGTGACGGACAGCTCGGGCGCCCTCGTAATTGGTGCGATTGTCACTGTAACGAATTCCGCGACTGGAGTTGTCTATCATGCAGTGACGGACAATCTTGGTGCCTACCACGTCACCGACCTGTTGCCGGGAACATATACGATGGAGGTGGCAAAAAACGGGTTTGCAACGCAACGGATCACGGGTATTACGCTTATTGTTGGCCAATTATTCCAGCAGAACCTCACCTTGGCGGTCGGCCAAGCCCAACAAACGGTTGCAGTCAGCGCAGCCGCCCTGCTGCTGAATACGGAATCCTCGCACGTTGAGCAGCTCACTGAAAGTCGGCAGATTGACGATATGCCTCTGAATGGCCGCGATTACCTGCAACTCGCGCAGCTCGACGCCGGTGTCGTGCCCGTCAGCGGAATCTCCGGGATCAGCTCCCCCGCTTCCTCGTGGGCCTCGGACTCCGGCGTAGTTGCGATCGCCGTGAGTGGTTTGAGAGAAGACGATAACAGTTTCCTGTACGACGGAGTCGAGACGCGAAATGCCTGGTACGGCGCCGCAGGTTTGCAGCCGGATCCGGATATGGTTCAGGAGTTCGTTTTGATCAATTCCGCCGCCCCTGCGCAGTACGGAGTGGGAGGTGCGTTTGTCAACCTCGTTACCAGGTCCGGCACGAATCGGTTTCACGGAACCGCATACGAGTACCTCCGGAATAACGACTTCGACGCAAGGAACTATTTTGATGTCACCCCGAGTACTCCGCCTTTCCATCAGAACCAGTTTGGAGCAAGTGTGGGAGGACCCATCAAGAGAAATAAGATCTTCTTCTTCGCCAACTATGAAGGGTTCCGCCAGCTTGTGCCGAGCGACGATTACAATCTGGTTCCGAATGCCAACCAGGAAGCGGGTAATTTCAGCGCCGACCCCCAGCAGCTCTACAACCCCTATGTACTTGACCCGACCACCCCAACCGGCTACGCGATATTACCCCGTAACCAGGTCCCGAGTTCATATTTCAGCGCAATCGGACAGAAAATCCTAGCGCTGTACCCGGCGCCGAACGGCTCCTACCTCAATGGCACAGCCAACTACTTCAACGTCGCAACAACCACCAATAACTGGAATCAGTTCAGCGGCCGGGTTGACTACTCGATCTCGGCTAAAGACACTGTTTTTGGCCGCTACACTGGCACTAATCAAACCGCGATAGCGCCCGGTATGACCTCGTACAACAGCCAAACCTTTCCTTCGGCCCCGAAGAATGTAGCCATCGGATGGACGCATACCTTTTCTCCTAACCTGGTCAACAATTTTCGTTATGGCTGGTCTCACACTGCAGTTGGCCTCGAGCGTACTGATGGTTTCAATACTGCCCTGGCCAATCCGCTCGGACTGGTCGCCGAAGAAGACCAGCCGGGGTCCGACGGTCCTCCCTCAATTGGCGTGAATGGATATGGCAACCCAGGGTCTACCAATGGTACCGACATAGTCAGGGAAGGGTTGAACATGTGGACGGACTCGCTGATGTTCCAAAAGGGAAAACATCAATTGACAGCTGGCGTGGACATCCGCTACGAACCGATGTACCTCTATGAAGACTGGTCGGCTACCTCGATCGGTTTCAATGGAGCGTACACCGGAGATCCAGTGGCTGACCTACTGATGGGTGTCCCGGATACCACCAGGACTTCGCTCGGCGGCCCCACCATGAACCTGAGCATGTGGTATCAGGCCTACTACGTCCAGGACAACTACAAAGTCAATCGTCATCTGACACTCAACTACGGATTACGCTGGGAGCATCGTTCGCCGCCGGTCGAGGCCCACAACCGCGTCGGCAGCTTTGATGTTGCCACCGGGCAGGATCTCACCTATCCCGCCACCAGCGTTCTGGGACTGGGCAGGAACATGGTCAAGTCGGTGTGGACGAACTTGGCGCCGCGGTTCGGCTTCAACTGGATTCCCTCTGAAAAGCTCAATACAGATATCAGGGGCGGATTCGGGATGTACTACCTTCAGCCCAACATCAACCAGTATGAGGTGGAAGTGGATACTACCCAACTTTACGAGGTTGACGATTTCAACGAGCCCGCTGTTGGCGCGCCCCTGGCCTACAATCTGGACGGAACGCACGGCGTGCCGGGAATATACTCGTCGGCGATGACCAACGGAAACTTCTCGGGAGGTGGGCCGACTGTTTCGTTCATTCAGCCCAACGCACCAACCCCTTACGCCTACGAGTGGAATCTGACCATCGACAAGACAATCAGGAACTGGCTCTTCGAAGTCGCCTATGTGGGAACTTCAGAGCGCCATTATGAGGAGCGCAACGAGATCGACCCGCTCAATACGAATGGCGTTGCGTCTCTCTGGGCCACTTGCGGAGTGAATCATGATATAGGCTGCTGGAGCGGTGTGCAGGAAAATCAAGAGACAGGAACTTCGAACTATGACGCCCTGGTCGCACGCATGGAGAAGCGGTTCAGTTCCGGATTCTCCGCGGTGGTCAATTACACATTCTCCAAATGCCTGGGCACTCCCTACCAGGATGAGTTTGCCTGGCACGTCAATATGCATCTTGACTACAGCCACTGTACTGAAGATATTAACGACATCTTCACAGCGAACGGCATCTATGAGCTTCCGTTTGGGCATGGCAAAATGTTCTTGAACAGCGGCACTCTCGCAGACGAGGTTCTGGGAGGCTGGAAGATCGCCGGCATCGCGACGCTACGTACCGGGCCCTGGACGACATTAGGGAGCCAACAAGACATCGGGTTCTTTGATGGCGGATTACCCAATGTCATCGGTCCCGTCAACAATCATTCGCTGCATGCGGGACTGGGAAGGAACGGAAGGCTGGGACCCTATATCAACACCCAGAATGTTGTTAACATAAGCGCGGTGGGGGTCCAGGGAGATTCGGGGACGCACACTCTTCAGAACCCGGGCTACCAGGATTATGACGTTTCGGTGTACAAAAGCTGGAAGTTCGGCGAGCAGCCAAACTTGACCTTCCGTGCAGACTTTTTCAATGTCTTCAACCGGGTGAACTTCCAATCCATTAGCACCTACGACCTTGCCCCCAATTTCGGCGATGTTTCGGGTGCTTATCCGGCGCGTGAAATTCAACTCAGCCTGCGCTTCGCCTTTTAGGCGCATACTTTTTTGTCGATGAGAACGACGCGGAAACTCGCCCTCATTGCCGCTCTTGCGGCCGGCAGTCTTTCAAGCTGCCCGGCCGCCGGAGCGGCGGCAGCGCAAAACGCGCCGGCAGTTCATTCCGAGGCGAACAGCAGGTGCCCCTCCCACGACGACGTGAACGCCGCTCTGAGCCAGGCCAGCACGCTGATGGTTCAGGCGCACTATCAGGACGCAGCCGAGGCGCTGAAGCCGCTTGCTGACCTGGGTTGCGATGCGCGTGCCAGCCTGCTGCTTTCAGCGGCCATTGAAGCGGGAGGCGATGCGGCCAGGGCGACGGGAGTGCTGGAGCGGGCGCATGCTGCGTGGCCGCTGAACACGAGCATCGCGGCTTCGCTTGCCCGGGAGTATCTCCATGCCGGACAGACGGACAAAGCCGCGCAGGCGCTCAAGCATTTCCAGGTGACCTCTACAACTCCGCAGCAGGAGATGGAAGAGGCCGCGCTGGTGTACTTCGCAGCCCACCAGCTTGCTTCCGCGCACGCGGTGGCCGCCGCGGCCTACAAGGCGTATCCATCACTGCACACGCTGCTGCTGCTGGCCAACGCGCTGCAGTTGGAAGGACGCTACCCGGACGCGAATCGACTGCTCCAAGACAAGCGGGAAACCTATGCCGATCAGCCTGAGTTCTTCATCACGCTGGCAGAGAGCGAATCGGATGCGGCCATTTACCCGCAGGCGCGTAAAGACTTGGAGCGGGCCATTGGGTTGGATCCGAAATCGCACCCGGCGCATTACCTGCTCGGCTACGTTCTTCTGCGCATGAACGAAGCGGACGGAGCGATCGGCGAGTTTCACCTGGCGATCGATCTGGGATCACGCCAGCCGCGCACGTTCTATCAACTCGCTCTCGCCTTGCGTTCAAAACAGGACGATGCGGGAGAAGAGCAAGCGTTGACCAGCGCGCTGGCAATCGACGGCCACTATGCGCCGGCGCAGTGCGAGGTGGGAAGGATACTTCTCAAAGAACACCGCACCTCCGATGCCGTGGGTCATCTCAGCACGGCGATCCAATACAATCCGCATTCGGAACAAGCTTACTTTCTGCTTGCCAGGGCCTACAGAGAACTGGGAGAAAAGGACAAGAGCGATGACATGGTGAAGCGCCTTGTAGCGGTGAGGAAAGAGAATCGGCCTGGCCCGGACAATCGGGATGGAAGTCAATCTGCCGCGGATCAGGCGAAAGCCCCCTGACGACGGGAGATGATGGAACAGAGATCGGGGGCAGGGTGTCAGCGATCGAGGAGTGAAGCCGTCTGATCAGCAAGCCCAGATGGAACATCGGAGGCGAGAGTGCCAAATTCATCGCAACCGGAAGACCCGAAGTCTGGCCACTTTCGTCGATCCGCAAGAATAATCCTGCTTGCGTTCAAGGGCGTACACGGAACCGGGAAATTGTCTGGCGCCGGCGTGCAATTGGGCGATTAAGACAGGAGCTGAATCGTCGGTTTACCGGAGAGATGAGTGACAAACGCCTGAAGGCTTCAAACGATAAGTGAGAGTGGCATAGGGTAATGTTGCCGCGTCGGAGTTACAGCGAGATGACGATAAGCGCGATCACTGAATCGAACCTCAGGCCAGCTACGGTAAAAGATGTGGCCGGGCTGGCAGGTGTTTCGGTAGCGACGGTATCGCGGGTGGTGAACGGCGCCGATAATGTGACGACCGAGACAAGAACAAGGGTTTTGACTGCTGTTTCACAATTGCAATATCGCCCTAACCTTTACGCGGCGGAGTTGGGCCGCGCGAATCGCAATATTTCTAAGCGCCGCGGCGCTCATGAGCCCGCTTTGGCTCAACCCAAGAGTAAACCGGAGTTCTGATCCGGTCATGCTCAAGGAGCCACGGTCGACGGTTTGGGACGGGGCGACTCATAGCAAATCCGGAGCTCAAATCAAAGTGTGTTCTCTTGCTGGAGAGTCTGATGAAGATGGTGGCGCGAGTCCTGATTCCTTCTTCCGTTTTTTGCCTTAGTTTTTGCGCAGCGCTGTCCCAGCAGAGACCACCGGCAACTCCTCTGATCACTCACGACCCCTACTTCAGCGTCTGGTCAGCATCCGACAAACTTACCGATTCCGACACGACACATTGGACGGGAGCTCCTCAACCCATCACGGGCATTGTACGCATTGACGGCAAAGCATTTCGATTTATGGGGCGTCACCCGGACGCGATTCCCGCAATGGAGCAAACCGGCAGTTCGATTACGGCGACGCACACACGATACCAGTTTCGGCAAAGCGGCGTAACCCTGGAACTCACCTTCTTTACTCCCGCCATGATGAGCGATCTGGACGTGCTCTCGCGCCCAGTGACGTACCTGACCTGGCGCGCGGAGGCGACCGATGGAGTGGTGCATCGGGTTTCAGTTCTAGTCGATGTCGATCCTCTGATTGCAGTGAATGACCGGAGCCAGGAGGTGGTGTCGTTCCGGAGCCAGACGGCGATGCTCAACGTACTTTCGGTGGGATCGCGCGATCAAAACATCCTGAATCGCTCCGGCGACAACCTCCGCATCGACTGGGGTTACTTTCATCTCGCCATACCGAGGAATGAGGACTCGACGGCGGTGATTGCACCTAAAGTTGCCAGTGCGTACGCAGAAACGGGAAAGCTGCCGGTGAGCGACTCGATAGGCATGCCGCAGCCCGCAAGCAGGACCAGCCCGCACCTTGCTATAGTGCTAGACTTTGGATCGGTTGACGCAAAGCGCGCCACGCGTCATCTGCTTGTTTCCTACACCGAAGGCTACGCCATTCAGTATCTCGAACGAAACCTTCGCCCCTACTGGCAGCGCAACAATGCGACGGTTGAGGATATGCTCGATCTTGCCGAGGCGCAGTATTCAGGCATGGATGCGCGGGGCGAGGCGTTCGATACGGAATTGGCTGCCGATCTGTCCAAGGTTGGCGGGGAACATTATGCCGCGGTGGCGATCCTCGCATATCGGCAGACCCTTGCAGCGCACAAACTTGTAGCCGACGCGAATGGCGATCCAATGCTTTTTGCGAAGGAGAACTTCTCAAACGGCTGCATTGCCACGGTTGATGTGCTGTATCCGTCAGCTCCATTCTTTCTCTTCTTCCAGCCGAAGCTACTTGAAGCCCAACTTCTCCCTGTGCTCGAATATGCGGCGCTGTCCCGCTGGAAGTTCCCCTTCTCTCCGCATGATCTCGGTCAATATCCTCTCGCGAATGGGCAAGTCTACGGCGGCGGAGAGAAGACGGAAGAGGACCAGATGCCAGTGGAGGAGAGCGGCAATATGCTTATTCTCGTTGATGCACTGGCGCATGCCGAGGATAGCGCTCAGCTCGCGGACCGCTATTGGCCGCAGCTGACAAAATGGGCTCAATACCTGAGAGAGAAAGGGCTTGATCCGGAGAATCAACTAACCACTGATGACTTTGCCGGTCACGTGGCCCACAATGCGAATCTATCGATTAAGGCAATCGATGCGCTGGCCGCATACGCCGACCTGGCGCATCTGCTCAAGCGGGAAGACCTGGCGAAGGAATACACTGCTGTGGCGAAGTCCATGACGGGTAAGTGGATTGCGATGGCGGTTGAAGGCGACCACTTCAAGCTTGCGTTTAACAGTCCCGGCACCTGGAGCCAAAAATACAATCTGGTGTGGGACCAAATTCTTGACTTCAACCTGTTTTCCAAGAGTGTTCGGGAGAATGAGGTAGCGTTTTACGAAAGAAAAATCAATACCTACGGTCTTCCCCTCGATAGTCGCGCTGACTACACCAAACTCGACTGGTCTGTCTGGACAGCCACTTTGGCATCGACTCCGGAGCAGTTCAACGCGATTATCGATCCCATCTATCGTTGGACAAACGAGACACCCACGCGCGTACCTTTGACCGACTGGTATGACACCAAGGCCGGGAAACAGATTGGCTTTCAAGCTCGCAGCGTGGTGGGTGGCGTCTTCATCAAAGCACTTTCCGATAAGCAACTCACGGCGAAGTGGCGTGCTGAGGGCGCGTTACACGCAAGCGGTGAGTAAGTTTCCGGCTCAGCGGATTTATCAATTCAATTTGGGCGTTCATAGAGTTGCGCGTAAGGGGTTGGCATGCGGAGGATCGTGCTCCAGTTGCTTTTTGTGGGTATTGCGCTGCCAATGTTCGCCAGGAATGAACCAAAGGTAGAGAAGCTACGGTAGAGCAGTTGGAGCAGGCTGGCCGCAACTCACAGCAGGTCGGATGTGAGGGTGGCGCCCGTCACAGCCGCGACCCTCTGAAGCCGGGCGCTTTTTCATAATGCATGGACCCAGTCGCCCAATTCTCAAGAGTGCTTTGAGAATCGAGGGTCTATAGGCTACTTCACTAGCAGGCTGCGGAAAAACGACGGCGCGACCTGAAATGCTGTCCAGGTCTCGCGATGTTTGTTACTGACGGGAGAGTCTTGATTCCATCCGCAGCGGCTGTAGATCCATTTCCAGCTCCAGCTTGGTACAGCTTGGCATTGGCTTACCTCGCTTGCATCGTCAGATTTCGCAGACGGACTAAGTTATAGGCAGCCGCGGAAAAGGTGAAGACCCATCCCACCTTGAGGACCCCACGATGCCGGACCTTCCGCAACAGCGCGATCGTCTTCAGCCACCCGAAGCACTCTTCAACGCGTTTCCTCTTCCTCTGACTGATGACATATCCGGCGTGCTGCGTCGTGCGGGCATCAATCGCGCTTCCACCGGGCCGCTCCAGGTTCTGTGCCACGTGCGGTGTGACCTTTAAGTTCCTACACTCGGCGACGAAGTCCGCCGTATCGTATGCCTTGTCGCCTCCCACAGTGACCTGCCTCGTCCCCGGAATCTGTTCCAGCATCACCAGCGCGGCATCGCGCTCCGCCGTTCCGTTGGCCTCGAACACCTCGGTGTTTATGATCAGCCCGTTGCGGTTCTCCACCAGCAAATTCCCGTTGTAACTCAGCTTGGCTTCTTTGCCCTTGCCTTTGCGTGCCATCTTCGCATCCGGGTCCGTCTTCGATGCGTGCGTCTGGTTCGACCGCTTCTCCCCGTGGAAGTCCACCGTCGCATTGCCAGGATCGTCCGGCGGAACGGTGTTTTTGGCATCCTTTCGCTGATAACTCTTCACACTCGCCCACGCTTCCAGTAGCGTTCCATCCACGGTGAAGTGCTCGTCCGAGAGCAGACTCCGCTCCCGTGCCTGCTGGAGCACGGCTTGGAAGAAGGCTTCGGCAATGTCCCCATCGAGCAGGCGCTCGCGGTTCTTGGTGAACACGGTCACATCCCAGACCGAGTCATCCATGTTCAAGCCCACGAACCATCGAAACAGCAGGTTGTAGTCGAGCTCTTCCATCAACAGCCGTTCACTACGCACCGAGTACAGGGCTCGCAACAGGAGCGCTCGCAACAACTTCTCCGGTGCGATCGACGGTCGCCCGGTTTTGGCGTACAGCTTGTTGAACCGTGGTTGCAGTTCCCGTAAAGCCTCATCGGTCATGGCACGGAGTGGACGCAAGGGGAGGTCTTGAGGTACTGGCTGTTCCGGGCTTACGTAGCTGAACACGTCCAAGTGCTGCTCATCGTTTCCACGCATGCCTTTTTCTTATCAGGTTATGCTGTGGAAACAAGATAGTTTTCTGGTACCGCCCTACGCTCAATTTTCGGGGTACGTGTGGATGCTGCCAAGAATGATCGCATCTTGGTTTGCGCGAGTTCTCTCTAGCATGTCCGCAACCTCGTCTTCGTAGGTGATTCCTTCCTCGAAGCGATGAATCCTCTCAACGCCGAGAAGGTGCCAGTTATAGCGTTCCAAATGTCGCGCCACTTTCTTGGCAGCTCCCTGTTCTGTACTTGCCCACGTAGTAATGTTGATGAACCCTTTTGTTCGACCGGAAGAGAGGTCGTCGGGCGCAACGAGTATTTCTACCGTCGCGATCCAGATCGACTCATCGTGCAGTGCTGGTTTTCCACCTGATTGCATTCCCAAGCACGATACACCTAAGAAGAACCAGACCGACAGAGTCTCTGCTGCTTCGCAGCAGGCTTGGAGCGGAGTTTTTCCGCAACCTGCTAGGTCTCTTCTTAATTTTCCAGGAACTTCGATTCGCCATTCCTCGTAAAGAGTTCAAGGGAGAGGTGTATATGAAGGCTTTCTGTCTGGTATTGCTCGTTCCTGGCTTGCTTCATGCTCAGCATGCTCTCGAGACCTCGGTACAGCAGAAGTTCATTTCTGGAGGCACGATTCGTTTGCACCTGGAAGCCGGCGGCTACACTATCACCGCTGGCGATTCCGAGAACATCCTTGTGACCTGCCACGCTCATACAGAGGAACAAATCAAGCGCGTCAAGGTAGAGATCAAGCCCACAGCCGCAAGCGCCGATGTTTACGTTTCCGAAACTCCGCACAACAACTTTGAAGCCACGATCGAGGTTCCTCGTTATTCCAATCTTTGGGGCAGACTGTCGGCAGGAGAACTGAGGGTTGAAGGGGTGGAAGGCGATAAGAATCTCGAACTTCGTGCTGGACGCCTCCAGATCGATATTCCACATCCTGAGCTGTACGGTCGCCGCGACGCTTCGGTCACGACCGGCAGCATCGAGTCCTCTGCCTTCGATGTCTCCAAAGGGGGGCTGTTCCGGTCATTCGAGCAGCAAGGCCCAGGGAAGTACCGTCTGCACGTGCACGTGATGGCCGGAGAGATCGATCTGCGCGGGAACGACTGAGACTTTGGCGAACTCGTCGAACACGTTTCACCGGTATAGACTCAGGTGGTGCGAAACCTTAGAGACACGTTCGTCGCCGAGTTTTCCTTCATTGTGGGCCTGCTGGTTGTGCTCGCGGCAGGCATTCCGCTCCGTGCTCAGACCGATATACGCTACGGCATCGGCGAATCGAAAGACGTAATGGTCGCCATGCGCGACGGAGTGAAACTCGCTGCGGACATTTACCGCCCCAGCCAAAACGGCCAAGCGGTTGACGGCAGGTTTCCAGTAATTCTGATGCGCACGCCCTATAACAAGGAAGACTCTGCACAGATTGCGAACTCCTTCGTCCCCCACGGATACGTCGTAGTCCTTGAGGACGTGCGCGGCCGCTACAAATCTGAAGGCCACTGGCGTCCGCATTTCGATGACCCCAACGACGGATTCGATACCGCGCAATGGATTGGCTCGCAACCATGGTGCGACGGCGGCATTGGAACTCTTGGTTCGTCCTACGCTGGAGCGACGCAACACGCCCTCGCCATCGGCAACGCCCCCTATATCAAGGCGATGGTTCCCCGCAATGCGATGTCGGATTATGGCCGGTATGGAGTCCGCCATAACGGAGCCTTCGAACTGCGCTTCTTCAACTGGGTCTTCACTCTCGGCAATGCCACCGGGACTCCAGACGCGCTCCGCGCAGCCAAACGCGCCGCCGCCGATCCCGCCGCCGCAAAAGCTCTTGTCGATATGGGCGATCAAGTCCGCGAGTACGTTCGCGCCCTGCCCTTGCGCCCCGGCACAACTCCGCTCAAATTTGCTCCCGACTATGAATCTTGGCTGATCGAAGCGATGAGCCACGGGGATTATGATGATTTCTGGAAGAATTCCGGCGCCAGCGTCGTCGACCACCTCGCCGAATATAAAGATGTGCCTGAATACCACACGACCGGTTGGTACGATTCCTGGGGCTCGCAGGTCGCCAACATGAATTTCGTCGAGCTGCGCCGGACCAAGAAAAGTCTCCAGCGGCTGATCATCGGGCCCTGGATCCACAGCAGCGAGAACCTCAGTTACGCGGGGGAAGCGCAGTTCACCGACGACGCGGCGCTCGATCTCGACGCCTTTCAGCTGCGCTGGTTCGATCATTGGTTGAAGGGCATTGACAACGGTGTGGATCGTGAGCCTCCCGTGCGGATCTACGTGATGGGCGGAGGCGATGCGCATAAGACACCCGAAGGGCGCATCTTCGTGGGGGGCCATTGGCGCAACGAACAGGAATGGCCGCTGGCTCGCACCGCACCCACACCCTACTACCTGCACGCGAACGGCGTTCTTTCGCTTGAGAAGCCAACCGAAGATCACCCAATCACTTATCAGTTCGACCCGCGTAATCCGGTGCCGACGGTCGGCGGCAATGTTTCTTCGCAAGGAACGCTGATGTTCCAGGGAGCGGCCAACCAGCGCTGCCGCCTCGATTTCTGGCTCTGCTCCGACACGAAGCCGCTCTCTGCCCGAAACGATGTGCTAGTATTCCAGACGCCTCCGCTCGCCCGTGACATCGAAGTCACTGGCCGCCTCATCGTAAAACTGTGGGCGTCCTCAGACGCTCTCGATACCGATTTCACCGCCAAGCTCGTTGACGTCTATCCTTCGAACGCGGACTTCCCGTCAGGAGTAGACCTCAATATCGCCGACAGTATCGTGCGCGCTCGCTACCGCAACGGTTTCGGCAAGGCCGAACTCCTGAAACCTGGCGAGCCCTACGAGTTCACCATCGAAATGTACCCGACCTCGCTGGTATTCAGGCAGGGCCACCGCATCCGTCTCGACATTTCAAGCAGCAACTTCCCCCGCTTCGACACCAACCCAAACACCGGAGAACCGCTCAACAACAACCGGCGCTCGCAGGTCGCCGACAACACAATCTACCTGGACGCAAAGCATCCCTCTCAGATTGTCTTGCCCGTAATTCCAGCGGAGACGACGGATGCGTATGCCCCGGGGAGTGCGGGCAGGGACGGACGTTGAGGAAACCGCTTGATGTTCCGCGCGATCCCGTCCGACGAACAGCCCATTGGGCCGGATGACGGGCAATTCTTACTAATCCAGTTAGGTAGGGGTTGCCGCACAGGGAACGTGTCACTGTAGGTTACGGAGACTGCAAAGCACACTCGGAGCACCTCAGGAAATCTTCTGAACACTTGGAGAAACGGGCGCAGGATCGGCAGCGAACCATGGAATTCGCACGCTTTTGTTCGACGTGAAGATTCCGCTGTGGAACCCACGATTGGAGCGATCTGCGCAACTGGCACTCAGGCTGATGCCTCGATTCCTTCGAATAACGGATGCCACGTCTGCTCGAATGCGCAGTCGTTTACACCAGTTGGGCAGGTGTTTCGAGAATGGGGAGCGTGTGCCGAGGCAGAGGGGCCGCACAAGAAACGACTGAAGACCTGAATCGCCGCGCAGGCAGATTGTTGCCGCATGAACGCAGAGAACGACCACTGAGCACCGGATCAGCAACGATTCGGTGCCTCCTGTGAGAGCACTCGCCGAAGACGAAAATGCCGAAACGAGTGCCCTTCACAGGGTTGCGTAAATCTGTGCGTAAAGAAATTCCGAAATTTGGGCTGGGGAGTTGGGTTTAGAGTCACCGAGCCAATTGTTGAGATCGGCTCAACCCAATACTTGCGTCGCGGGAAAACTGTGGCGAGCGATGAAGAGTTACAACGAATCGCAAAGATTCCTGAACAGGAAACCATACGGCGACGCGTTAATCAAGTTCCGGAACCGGAAGCGTCCCCGGATAGTAGGTGTATTTGTCCGTTGGGAGTGACAGGGATGTGATACTCCAGCGCCATAATCCTTTGAATGTCATTCGCGATCGAGTAGTCGATGAGCGGACCGCGGTCGGTGATCGCTTTCCATCCCTTGTCCCAGATTCCGCGACAGTAGGCGAGAACGGAACCAGCAATGTGGCATCGACGGCATTGAGGCACAGGCGTAGATCCATGGCATCGGCTAATGCGCGATTACGACAACTGGTTTCGACTTTGATTCTAAATAATTCGAATCGCCGGGGTATTTTGCAATGATCCTCTCCTGTTCACCCGCTGCGCCCGAGACAGGCACGTTTGTCAAAGTGGCCGTAGCCAAGGTCTCATTCAGAAGAATGCTGATTGATGCATTGAGGTCACTGCTAATCATGTCAAGCGCGCCGTCGCCATTCAGGTCAGCAATGGTAATTCCGTAACCTTGAGATTGACCGGTCTTGTACGCACTTGTGCTCCCGAAGGTACCGTCGCCCTTGCCTGCGAGTACCTCCACTTTTTCGGGATGAAAAAGGGAAACTGCCAGATCTGGCTTTCCATCTCCGTTCAAATCTCCGATGGCGACCGAGGAACCACTTCCGCTGGTGTGATAGGTAATCTGTGGCTGAAAGGTACCATCGCCGTTACCCACGAGAACGCCTATGGTTTTTTCTCCGTAATTCGAGACCACCATGTCTGGCTTCCCGTCAAGATTCAGGTCTCCAGTGGTCACGAATTGCGGATAGAAGCCAATGGGATAAACCTGCTGCGTCTGAAAAGTACCGTCGCTATTTCCCAACAGAACGCTCACCGTGTTATCGGTGTTGTTGATGACCGCCAGGTCTGCATTGCCATCGCCGTTGAAATCAGCACTGGCGAGAGAATACGGACCGTTGCCGGCTGCATAGCTGACGGGTGGCTGGAAGGTGCCATCGCCGTTCCCCAACGAAATCAAAGCTGAATTCCCGAAGTAATCGATGGTGGCGAAGTCCAAAAAGCCGTCGTGATTGTAATCGCCCGCCACAATCGCAACCGGCAATTCCCCTATACCGTTGACGACCAGTGCCGTCTCGAAGGTGCCGTCACCTTTGCCAAGGTATACATCGACAGTGGTGTCCTGGTTCATCACCAGCAAATCAAGAACGCCGTCATTGTTGAAATCACCCGCAACCAGGCCGCTCGCGAAGTAGCCAGCCGGATAAGAGACGGGCGATTCAAACGTACCGTCACCCTTGCCCAAGAATACCGCCAGCGTACTTGGGCCGAAGACTGCGTTCGGCGTGGCGACATCGGGAATACCGTCGCCGTTGAAGTCGGCAACAACCGAAAGCACGGGCGAACCATTGGCATTCTCAACCTGTGCTGTGCGGAAGCTGTGGTGCACCTTCGACGGAGCGAACGCTGTAGTTCCCAAGTCCACTGCGGTCGTGAGATCGAAGAAGTCAACTGGGGCACTGGGTTTCGCGAGTCCGGAGAATTGCGTGGTCGCAGTGAAATCGTAGTTGTTCGGATTTTGACCGTCGGGTTGAGCCGTCAGTTCAATCTGGCTCGGCAAGGTTCCGGTAACTTGCACCAATGTATTCGTGTTGGCCATGGCCGGTGCGCCCGCAATCCCCGTGTAGACAGCCGTCACGGAGTGAATGCCGGGAGCAAGAATGCACGTTAGAACGGCCGTGCCCGTCACGGATCCGTTCGACGGATTGTTGCCGACAATTTGCGCGCTGCCGATTGGCGTCTTGCCATCGCGAAAATTGACCGTACCGGCAGTGGCGGGAACGTTGTTAGTAGCTACGGTCGCGGTCAAAGTAACTTTTTGTTTTGTCTGGACAATATTAGGAGAAGCGATCAAGGTAATCGCATTACTTGGCGCGGCGCTGCTGTAACCAATGGTGACTGCTGAGGACCTCGAAGAATTGTAGTTGTCGTCGCCTCCGTACGAGGCGGTCAGACTGTTGCTGCCCGCCGCGAGCATCGCCGAGGTCACCTGGAACGTCGCCGATCCTACGGATGTGCCATTGTATGGATCGGTCGCAGATTGCACGGCCGCAGAACCCACCCGCTTTGCTCCAACATAGAAAGTCAGAGTTCCAGTCGGGTTCGTCAGGAAACTGTCGTCAGCGACCGTGGCTGTGAGAGTGGCCGTGCCGGCGCTAGAGATAAAACTCGCGCTCGTCCGCAATTTTACCAGCGTTGCTGCTCGAACGATCCTGAACGAGGGGCTGCCACTCTTACTGGGCTTATAGTTATTGTCTCCCGAGTAGGCTGCGTGCCAAGCGTATGCTCCCAAGGCGTAGCCGCTGGAACTATATGTCGCATTGCTGTTGAGATCGACGGCCGCTGTACCCAGAAGCTTACCCGCCTGAAAGAACTGAACGCTACCAGTGGGAGTCGCTAAACCGATCCCGCCTTGAATCGTGGCAATCGCCGCTATGTTGCTGCCATAGGGGATTGCGCTGCTCGGAACCACAGCTCTTGTAACCGGATCGGTTGCCACATAGGTAAGAGCATCCGCACTATTTATTGGACTCACACTGATGTTGACGCCCGCTGATGTGCTACTCGAATAGACGCCGTCTCCGCCGTATCGTGCAAATACGGAGTAGCTGCCACCGGGCAGTGTTCCGATCGGTCCGTTGAATGTGCCGTTCGCAAGTGGAAGGGCACCGACTCCCTGATCATCCGGATTGCCGCTGCTGGTGAGAATGCTTACCCTGCCTGTGGGAATGCCGCTGCCATTTGTCGAAGTCACAGCCCCAGCAATATTCACTGGCTGACCGTACTCCGAGCGCGAGACGCCCAGGGTCAGAGTGGTGGATGTCTCCGTTTGCGTAATGGTGCTCCAGTTATCAACGAGGTTTGCAATATTCAGCGCGCCGAGTCCGGTCGCTTGATCATAGCCCGCGCTCGCTCTATAAGCGGTGAGCCTCCCGAAGGAACCCAGCTTGGTCGCTGAGCAACTCAACGACCCACCCGCGCAGGGCACCTCATTGCTACCTTTAGTTATGTCCACAAAGACACACGAAACACCAATGGCGTTTCCGCGCGACGAATTGCAAGCTGCCAACTCCTTCCTATTCGGCAATGCGGCACTGCCGTATTCGTTCGCAGCAAGTTGATAAAGGATGTAATTCGCTTGGCCCTGCCGCGAGTTCGCCTTTTGATTCACCAGTGCCATCACGCCCGTGAAAGCTGGCGAGGATGCCGACGTGCCCCCGACCGAATAAAAACCGCCGCCCTGGCAGCTTTCATTGAAACAGACGATATATCCGTCATGACCGGCCGCAGTAAAAGAGACATCCGGCAGATCGCGCACTCCGTCGTTTGGAATTCCGACGACGCCTGCTTGCCATGAGGGCTTGGCATAGGCGCCCTGGCAAGCAGTCAGATTACCGTTCTGATCGAATGTCGGATTGAGACAACCGCTTGCTCCTCCAGACCCGGACCACAGGCTGGCACTGGCGGGGCCTCCGCAAGCTGAATTTGTGGGCGAACAACTTTCATTCCATACCGCTTCGGGGATGTAACTGAGAGCGGAAGTATACGGCCCGGGCACCTTTTTGTCTCGCCCCCAATACGTAGAGGAATCATTCGTCAACTCATTGCCCCCTACGGAAACGTTATAAGGAGTCGATGAGAGGCCGTTGACTTGCAAGCCGTTGCGAGCGACTGACGGGTTATTGGGATCTCCGGAAGCGGTTTGGTCATCGCAGCCCGCCGCACCGTTGTCTCCGGCCGAAACCATCGAAGTGATTCCTTGCGCCGCTGCTTGTTCCCACAGGTTCGAGAGGAACTGATTTTCCGCGGTCCCCAAGTATGCTTCGCATAAGCTGTAGCTGCTGTTCATCACCGGAGCCAGATTGTTGTCCACGATGTATTCGGCGGATAAATCCACGCCGTCAGTGGTAGCGGTGCTTGCCGAAATAACCAGGTCGATCGTGGCAGCGGGAGCAAGAGCACTGGACCATTCGACGTCAAGGGTGTTCTCGAGATTATCTCCGTCAACCAAACCAGGATCGGGTCCATTGATGATCTGATTAAAAGGTATGGTGCCAGAATAAGGGGCGGGCAAAAGAGTGGATCGGAAACCGTTGACGTCGTCCGCGAGAATATCACTTCGTCCGACAATTGCGATGGTCTGTCCCGCACCATCGATTGGATTGCTACCTGTGATCAGAGGAGTGGCGTTATAGATCGTCCAGAAGTCTCCCGGAGCGATGAAATTCGAACCGTTGAAAGTAGCGTCTGGATTTATTGGAACCAGCTTACTCTCACCGCCTTCATTGACGAACTTACCTCTTCCCATCAGGCGGAAGGTTGGGCGCTTAAAGAAGTTATTGAGCGAGGCAACCCCGGCTACAACCGTGGCCAACGCTGCAGGAATCTGGGGAGAACTCGCGTTAGCCCAGTGTGGCTGGCCTTCAACCTGGTATTGATGAATCGATGTACGAAATGCCTGTTGCACCTGCGACGCGGTTCCGGAAAATTCAATGACAGTTCTGCCGCGTGAGATCTTTCCAACCTGAAAACCAGTCTGCTGGAGCCATCCAACAATCTGGTCAAGGTCAGATTGCGCTACGCCAAATCTTTTGCCGAATTGATCGGGCGCGAGCCATTTATGAAAATTAGGTGACTTCGGATTGTGCTGCGAAGCGAGACGCAATTGCAGTGACTTCTCTTGCTCCGGGCTCCGTTGAAGTACAAGGAGCATCCGTTGCATCGGCAGCGAAGCCGGAGCCATGCCTCGATCGTTTTGTGGCTGTGCAAGCGGATGCACATTTCCCGGGAGGGCTATCATCTTCTTTGTGTCGTTCGGCTCGGTTATTCGCGTTGGTGTTTGCGCTGCAGCCCCAACCGCCAGAAAAATCAAAGTGATCGCTACTCCAACGAAAACGGCCTGTTTCGATTTCTTGGATTGCATACGATAAAACTCCCTGGCAAATTCCATTTTTCGTCCATCGGCCTGCAACAGGGGTAGCTTTGACCGATTCGAACTCGCCAACGCGAGGCGTGTAGGAGAGAATCCAAAAGGGTCGGCAGACTATCCTGAAGCTGGCACATGGCCACTATTGTGGGTGGCCTTGAGTCCGCAAATCCTAACTGACCGCAGGCGCAAGCACAAGACTCCGGCCGAGCGTATTGCCTCATCTTAATATCCGGCTGAAACCCGCGCGGAATCAGTGATTTGGGGGCCAATGTCCGCAACTAAGCGACGAGCAGATTTGGGAAAAAATGCTCCCGTGGCATTTTTCTGGAGGACGATCGGTCGCGACTCTATTAGTATCTTTGCTGCGGGATTCGGGCTACTTCCATGGGGCGGAAATTTGTATTTTCGGCGCTGGTTTTTGACGCCGAAAGCGGTGAACTGACGCGCAATGGTTTCAACCTCCGCGTGCCCGACCAGGCAGCCCGCATCCTCACCATCCTGCTGGAGCGTCCTGGGCAAGTTGTGACCCGGGAGGATATGCGGCGATCTCTCTGGCCGGCTGGCGAGTTCGTGGATTACGACCACTCCATCAACAACTCCATCAGCCAGTTGCGCGATGTCCTGCGGGACGATTCACGAACGCCGCGGTTTATCGAGACCATCCCCAAACGAGGCTATCGATTTCTCGCCGATGTTAGGATTGTGCCAGACCCAACGAACGACCCGAATCCTGCCCTCGAAAGAGGCGAGGAATCGAGAACGGATCGCCTCGTCGAAACCCCGGCGGAACAGCATTCCCGTTGGCGGTGGAAGTGGTTACCAACCGTAGCTGGCGTGGTGATGGTATTAGGAATTGTTGCCTTTGTGATCAATCGCAAGGCACCGTTAACTCACCGTCAAGATACCTATATCGGGATCGCTCCCTTCGAGGTGTCGGGAGACGATGCTGAGCAGTTGGCGGAGAGCTTTCGCCTCGACCTAACGGATGCCGTCTCCCAATTGCCTGCGGTTCAGGTTCGTGCTGCTCACTCATTCCCCAAAGGGAAGCGCGACGACGCGGGTATCCCGGGATTAGCGCGAAATTTGCAAATCGATACTCTCCTGTTCGGGAAATTTACGGTTCAAGGCGATGACTGCCTACTGCAATTCGAACTGGTGCGCGGACGCGATGCAATCCATCTTGCGTCTCTTCAGTACCGGGGGACGAAGAGCGAACTTGCGGCCATTCGCGATAAGGCCCAGCGCGACATTTTCACCCGCCTAGCCTTAGCACCAAGCACGGAGCGGCCAGCTCGCGGGAACACCGAGAATCCGCGTGCTTACGAGGCTTATCTGCGAGCTCGCTATCACTTGTCACAGTGGACCGACGAGTCGGTGACAAAGTCAATGAGCGAATTTGAGAGCGCCATCGCAGAGGATCACGCCTTCGCGAAGGCATACTCCGGCATGGCTAGCGCCCACTTCGTCCTGGCCGAACACGAAGCTGCGCCAAAGCCAGAAAGCTATCGTCAGGCGAAGGAACTCGCGGCAAAAGCGATAGCTTTGGACCCGTCCGTCGCCGAGGCGCATGCCATGCTCGGGCAAATCGCATTGAATCAGGATTGGAACTTTTCCCTGGCAGAGAAGGAGTTACGTCGAGCAGTCGAACTGGAGCCAAATCAGGCAATCTATCATTTGTGGTTTTCCGTTCTGCTTTGCGTGCAGAACCGTTTCGAAGAGAGCCTTCAGCAGATTGATCTCGCGCATTCTGCCGATTCTTTCTGGCCTCCTGTATACATGACGGAAATTTTTCTCGCTGGTGCCGCTCGACAGTATGAGAGATCGATTGATGCGGGCAAGAAACTCACCGCCCTTATGCCAGATTGGTCGCTCGCCTATGATCAGCTCGGTCTGACTCTGTGGTACGCGGGCCGGCAAGACGAGGCCATCGATTCCTGGCGTAAGATGGCGATGCTTGAGAAGGACACTGCCCGCGTGAAGCTTGAAGACCGCGGTCGTGAGGCATTCCGGCGAGGTGGAGTACCCGCGTACGCTCAAGTCCGCATTGAGGCCGCCAAAAGCGGAACGCATTGGGCTCACGCCGAAAATGATTTCGATCTCGCTGAGTGGTATTTCTACGCCGGATCGCGCGAGCAGGCCCTCCAAGCCCTTGAAGCCAAGGTCGCGCGCCACGAACCAGGAGCCTTGCAGATCGCCATCAATCCTTCCTATGAAGACCTGCACCAGGATCCAAGATTCCTGGCTCTACTCACCCGCATTGGCATTACTCTTCCACGTGCTTATCCGAAACCTTTGCTGAACGTTTCCCTAAGGTAACGGGCAAGGAGGTCAGCGAGGGAATTCGCTTTCATCTTCTGCATGACCTGCCCGCGGTGTGCCTTTACGGTAAATTCGCTGATACCAAGATCTCCGCCAACCTGTTTGTTCAACAGGCCTGAGACGACAGTGGCCATGACCTGCCTTTCGCGAGAAGTCAGGGACGCATAGCAGTTTCGAACATCCCGCAGCTGCATTTCGCGATCAAGCGCTCCGTGTTCGAATGGTGTTCGTGGTTGCGGGGAGCGGATTTGAACCGCTGACCCGTTGGGTTATGCGATCTGACTCACCTTTCGATGAGAGTCGGACTGTTCCTTCACCCTCGAGGGATGCTCGCCATCCAGTCTCTACGCTTTCCCCCACCATTCCGGGGACTCGGTTCGGTATTGCCGTATCGCTCGCGCGACCTAGGTTCCACCGACTTTGACGAGTGATCTTCCGATGCATTGCCGCGCCGGACGCCCAATTGCAAAAGCTCCGACCACATTAAGGATACCCAGGAAACTCCAGGGAATCCTTGGGAGCATTAGGTTATGAGCCCACGGGCAATAGGAATTTCAACAACTCACAAGACGCGGGTGGCCACCTAAAAGCCTTGTAAGGAACGTTTGGGAAGCGTGATTGGCCAGGTAATGGACAATCGAGTTTTTTTTCGAAGTTTCAGCGGTGTTCACGTGCCAGCGTCGACTAGGCTGAAAGCTCCGACTCCGAGTTGTAAGTACTTCGCGCGCGAACGCTTTAGCAAACTGCATAGTGATATTGACACCCGATGAGCGATGAACTTCTCCGTATGTCGGTCATCCACAAATTAAAGATAGCGGGAAGCGCCGAATCACGTTTCCAAGGCCACACTTTGTCGGTACCGATTTTTTGGTAGCGTGGACTATTTTCGAGTAGACCGTTTCGCGAGGTGCTGCTTTTTCAATTCACAAAGGCGTCCGGCCTGATACTCAGCAAAAAGCCTGGCAATATCCTCCTTTGAGTCTCCTATAAATGGACCAGGGCGAACGATTGGGTCTGCTTGAGATTTGGCGGCTGCCAAAAAGCCCACAGACTGAGCTGTGGGCCGCGGTCGGAATCAACCTATTCTCGTTATGTCGAGAAAAAGACTTGTGGGTTCGCAGTACAAGCTACACGAGTTGCAGACTCTCCTAGTGCAATGGGTGCGGATTTCGTGTCGATCGGTTTCATTTTCGAAAGTTTCACGAGCAGTTTTTCCACCTTGCGCTGCTCATGCGGCTGGGGCAGGCTGGTCTGTGTCATGGCTCAATTTTCGCACAGCGTTGGACGGAGGAGAAGCGCTCATTTCAATGCACCATTTACGAGGCGAAGTCTGAGAGGATCCTCTTCTCCAACCTTTGTGAGCGTTGAAATCATGCTCGCAAACATTCAATACGACGAGGCTGTGCACTTGCCGCACACCTGCATTACGAAAGTAACAATGTAACGAAGTTCATCGTGTGCGTAAGAGCTACAGTGTGCCCCCCCCCGATTTCCCAGTTAACGCTAATGATCCGCGCTCTCTGTCGATTGGCAGCGCAGCTGCACTATCAATGTCTAGTTCGTTCCTCCCCCTTCTGGTCTCCTCCCCCAAATATTTTCCCGACGAGGAGTGGAGCGTGTCACAAACCGACCCTAAGGCCCAGATGCCCCGCAGGCTCGTGTGGATCGAAGAAAAGCATTTTCGCGGATTTGGTTGCTCCGAATGTGCTTGGGTTTTCAACCCTTCTGGTTCGGCCACCGGCAGCTCTTTTGATGAAATGATGCGGAACTTCGAGTTGCTGCGCGATAGCGAGTTTTCATCGCATCTTTGCGCGGATCACCCGAGGAGCCGCAGCTCCAGGGAGAGTTGATCTGCTTATTTGTCTCCGAAACCTTGCATCGTCCCCCATAAAACTGCCGCCCCCCCGAACACGCGATGGCATCCGCCGCGCCAGCGGCTTCACACGAATCGCGTCACATTAGCTCAGGTCCTAACTTTTTAGTTGACAAACAAACCCGACCGGCATTATTGTCCTAACACTTTAGGAGATGGGGATGGGTAAGAAAAAATCCCAACAGCAGCTCACGCCGCTGGAGTTGCAGATCATGAATGTCTTGTGGGACCTCGGCCCCGCGAACGTGCAAACCGTGCAGGAAAAACTCGCGGAATCACAAGAACTGGCCTACACCACCGTACAGACCATGCTGAATGTGCTCCATCGCAAGGGTAAGGTGCGGCGAACGCTTCGTGGCAGGGCGTTCGACTACGCACCTCTGTTGACACGCGACAAGGCAGCCAGCAATGCGATCGGGGACATGGTTGATCGCCTGTTTGGCGGCTCCGTGGATGGACTTCTGATGAGTCTGGTGAAGAGCCGGCAACTGGATCCCAGAAAGTTGGAAGAGTTGAGCAGCCTGGTAGAGCAGCACGAACGCGGCCAGAAGGGAAAAGCCGATGAATCGGATTAACGATATGGTTGTCACCTACCTGGTAAACGCCCTGTGGGTTGCATGCGTCGTCGCAGGAGTTACCGCGCTTCTTTCACGAGCGTTGCGTCGCGGCCCCGCTTCCTACCGGCATGCGTTGTGGGTTTTCGCGTTGCTGCTTGCGGTGGTGTTTCCGCTTGCCAGTCTGCGTGGCTCTCGAATCGATGACAGGCCGACGCCCAAGTCGGTTGCAGAGTCGAGCGTCGTGCAGCCTGCTGAGAAAGGCATGACTGGCACTTCATTGGCTCTCTGGCGGCGAATGCGGCATGGCGGTGAGGCACTCCAGTTCGGCCCGCTATGGGTGGGACTGATCGCAATGCTCTACCTGGGCTTCGTTGCCTACCGGGCAGTTCGCCTTTTTTGCGGTTGGTGGGGTCTGCGCACGATGTTGCACCAGTCAAGTGAGCCTCCGGTCCCGCCCGCGATGCGCGCCATCTTCGAGCGCTGTCAGTTGTTGTTGAACATGAGACCTGTACCCCTATTGTTGTCACGGGAAGGCCATGGGCCGGCAACCCTGGGAATCCGTAAGCCGATTCTGCTTTTGCCGGAATGGTTTTTCTCGCAAGCGTCGGAGGACGAACTTTCTGCCGTGCTGGGTCACGAACTGGCGCACATCCAGCGACACGACTTCGTTCTGAATCTGGTTTACGAACTTCTGTTCTTGCCCATTTGCTTTCATCCTGTCGCTGCTCTGATCAAGGCACGCATCGATCAAGCACGAGAATTGGCTTGCGACCAGATCGCAGCCCAATGTTTACCCTCGCCTACGCAATATGCGCGCTCCCTCTTGAGCATTGCCCGGTCCTTGGCGGTGAGGCCCCGTCGGTCAACGATTGGCTATGCCTTGGGACTGTTCGACACAAACACCTTGGAGGACCGCATCATGAATCTACTCGTACAAACCAGTTACTTTCGCAAAACGTGGACACGAGTCTCGGCCCTGGGGGCATCCGTGCTCTTGGTAGCGACCTGTCTCGGACTATCGGGATTCTCCGTTCAGGTCGCTCAGAATCAGAACACAGACGCTGCCCTGCAGGCATTTGTCGGCACCTGGCAGGCGAAATTCAAGGGCAAGACTTTTCAAACGATCAAGCTTGCGAAGAAGCAGGATGCGCTAACCGGAACGGTCAGTCACGCCGATATAATTGTGGACCCGAAGAGTGGGGAACTTACTGACGCTAAGGCACACGCAGGGGATGACACGATCAGTGAAACCAAACTGGCCAACGGCACGTTGCTCATCACCTATGAGGATGTCCAATTTGAAATGAAGCTCACGGGTGCGAATCAGGCGCAGTTTCAGGTAGTGATCCCGCCCGAGGACACCGGCACTGTTCCGCCGGTCAAGCCATGGAAGTTGGAGCGAGTGAAGGCCGGGCAATAACGAAGGCTAGGTCCTTGGTAGGTTGCGGGCTGCCCCACTCATCGCGTTTCTTGCGATAGGCGGGATACTTCGTGCTTCATCCACCGCAGTGTCGCGTGCGCCGCCATCGGGCGCTCGATCGACGAAGAGCAAGACCGAAAACCTGTATCGATCCTCGGGTTACACCCTTGCATTCCGGGCGTGGTTGGGGATCGGCAATGAGTGCCTTGAGCTTTTCGTAACACAGCCGCTGTTGGTGCGTTCATTTCACAGGTGGCCTGATCTTTCTGATCTTCGTCCACTTGTTGGCAATCGTGGGGATGGAATCCCCTATTTCCTCCATGGAGATGGACGCGGCAGAGGGTTTTACTGCCAAATGCCACCAAGCTGGAAAAGGGCAACGCCGTTAGTACTTGAAAATGGTGGATTCTAGGCAAATATCGGATCTGCCAGGATCAACTCGGAATGTAGCTGTCGAGCAAGGGCAGGAACTGCGACACAAAGTTCATCATGCGGCCCTGTGCAGCACCAGGAGACTCGCCATCGAGCATTGGGGTCATTAGCCGTACCATGCCGCCGTCGCTGCGGTGCATGCCAATCGAATCGGAGATCAGATAGTACTTTGCCCGCCACTCGCTGGCTACCACGCGGCCATGCGCCTGAAACCAGTAAAGCACCAGTAGACGCTGTCCCGACTTCGAAACCAAATAGCGATTGACGGGGATTGATGATCCATCCGGACGCGTAAGCTGAATCACCTCTCGCGAAATCGGAAACCATCCCGCACCCAACAGGCAATGGTCCGGCGAATGGATAGTATCACCTGCGCTTTGCGACGGAAAAAACGGGATAAAAAGATTGATCTTCGGTTGCGACTGGCTCGCCTTTTCGTAATTGCGCTGGAGATACTCGCCCGGTCCCAGGATGGCAAGTTCCTCCGGACTGATCGGGACGTTGCTTCCCGTCCAGTCACCAATCGTTGATGGTAGGAAGCCCACATGATTAAGATCTCCGCTCGAAACGAACTGTAGGCCGATTGCCGTAGCCAACATAGGTACAGTCACAACCCAATAGCGAAAAGACCCGGCCTCCACCCTCACTTCCGGAGCGCGCTGTTCCTGCAGATGCGCGGGGTTACGCGGTACGGCCGGACCACTTTTCCAGATCAACAAGATCACGCGATGCGCAGCGAATAGCATCATCAACGCCACCGCGAAGATCAGCGATCCCGCGAGGGCATGGGGAACCCCCTCCGCTTCATCTCTATACCCGAACTGCATCAGTACCCCTGTGCCAAAAACTCGAAAGCTGTTAGCCACCACTGCGATCGGTACGGTTAGGCACAGCAGCACGACCCGCACCCATGTCCTGGTTTCCGTGAGATACCCGTAGACGGTAGCCAGCGTGACGAGTGTCAGAAGGGATCGGATTCCGCTGCATGCTTCCGCGACGTCCAGCGGACCAGAAGCAAGCCGGATTATATTTCCTTCCCGGTCCACGACGATCCCCACCAGTTCCAACAACGCCGCTGACAACCTTGTGGCGAGCAATTGAAGAGGAAAGGTGATCCGGTTCATGATCAGGGCCGGGATCGGGATCATCAGAATCAGGAATGCCCAAGGAAACAGGACGGCGCGAAAGAACGTCCACCCCTGGAACAGAATGATCAGGCCGGCCAGCAGAATAAGGAACGACACTCGTGGTAAGAAAATGTCCGCGCCCAAGATTCCCAGAACCAGCACCAGCATGCTCAGCACAACCAGCGGAAGGCCGGCCCAGGATGGAGATGACGGAATGGCTTCCAGCTTTTTGCGGTCCTGCCAGATAACAAACAAGCCAAAGATAGGGACGCAGATACTGTAGGAGAAGTTCGGATCGTGTACCCATTGCAGAAAAAGGCGGGTGAGAACAGACGCGTAAAGCCACACGAGCAGCGCCAGCAGCGCCAACGAGTTCCTGTAGCGCACGACCCTATTATGGCATCGTCGCCGATTGTTGGCGAAGAATCTCTATTACAGGTGTAGCAGTCTTGGCTCTGGCGAGGCTCCGCCAGAGGGCGGAAAGCTTCGGCTCTGGAGAGCGGCCGCACCACGTCTTTGCTGCTTTCGTTCCCAAGTTCACATTCAACGGCAAGAGGGTAGTCGTCCCGTTTGCCAATCACCGCCAGATTCTGGGTTCGGAGTCTTGAGTTAGGAACTGTAGGGCACCCACACAAACATGACCGATCGCACCCAACGGGTTATAAGCCTCGGATCCTTCGGCGGGTGCGCGCGCCGCGATCTGACGCCGCAGATTATCGTTGTCTGGCAGTAAATTCTCGAAAACGGCCACCACGGGTGCGCCCTGGGATGCCTGTTCGCGTAGAGGCAGTGAGAGTGATGCGGGCAGGGCAGAGTCCCACTCCAGCCATGATCCGTCCTATTGAAAAGAGATTGCCCCCGAAATCTGGCGTCGAAGTAGACCGACAAGACGACTGTGGAGAAAGGCTTCTTAGACGGTCGTGCGAGATTCGCCTGGGAATAGAGGAGTCTCTCAATGTCTTGGGGTGAACCCTTGGTGCGCGGCAAGCGCACGCCGCACGGTGTCGAAGCGCGCGGCTGCTGACCTCTCAATGTCCGAAATCGTACGCTGCCGCGCCCCGGCTTTCGCGGCTAATTGCTCCTGAGTTCGAGTGATCTAGTGCTGGACGCATCGTTGGTGCTCGGGTGGCGATTCCGTCTGCCTTTGGCAACAAGCGCTGCCGAACTCCGGGGGGCGGCGGCGCCACCGGCGTTGCGATGGTGCCTGCATAGCTAACCTGGAAGGGCAGGTCTCGGTCGTGGCAAATAAGGTCACTGCGCGCGCATTTGCAATCCGGACGCCTAAGATTTACCGGGAGGAATTAAGATGCACCATCGGGTTAGGTGCCTTGTACAATTATTCCTTCGTCCGCACCAAGCGACGCGCTCCCGCCCACATCCTCTCCAGCCCGGTCAAGGTCTGTGGATAGCAGTAATCTCCCGGCGGGGAGCGATAATGCGCGCGCCCGTTCATGAGCCAGATTGAGGGCAATAACGAGTCGTTGATCTCCCTGCCGTCTTTCGTACCTCAAAATGTTTCCCTGAACGGTCACCGCATCGATGGATCCATGTGTAAGGACCGGCTTGTCTCGTCGCAAATCAATCAGCCGCCGGTACAGATTCAAAATCGATCGGCGAGACTCGCGCAAAGCCTCCACATTCACGCGCGCGTGGTCGGCGCCCAAAGGCAGCCATGGCTCTCCGGAAGTAAAGCCTGCAAGAAGCGAGCCATCCCACGGCATCGGAGTTCGCTCGGGATCGCGTCCCAATCCCAGTCCCGGCTCATTTTTCTCAGCTGGGTCCTGAACCTGCTCGGGGGCAATCGGAACATCCTTCATCCCAATTTCCTCCCCGTAATAAATGGTCGGCGTGCCGCGCAGAGTAAGCAGCAGCATTGCCGCAACCCGTGCCTGGGCGGAACCAAGTTTCGATGCTATCCGCTCCTTGTCGTGATTTCCCAGGACCCAGTTCGGCCAAGCCCCGTGCGGCAAGGCCGCTTCGTACTCTTCCATGATCTGAGCGATACTCGCCGCATTCCAAGCAGTCTGAAGGAGCTGAAAGTTGAACGGTAAATGTGCCCCCTTGAGATCGTGCCCGTAATAAGTGACCAACTGTTCAATCGGCAGATAAATCTCACCGATCAAAACGCGATCCGGATAGGTATCCGTTACACTCCGCATCTCGGCGACAATCGCGTGAACCTCGGGCCGATTGGCGGTGTAGAACGGCAACAGCCGGTCGTGCGACGATTCACCCGGAAGGTAGCCAGGATTTACGGGATTGTCTCGAAACTGATCGTCCTTGATCAGCAGCCAGAGTACATCCACCCGAAACCCATCCACGCCGCGATCCAGCCAGAACCGTAGCACATCGTACATTGCTTGCTTCACCGCCGGATTTCGCCAATTGAGGTCCGGCTGTTCCTTCAAAAACGAGTGGTAGTAATATTGATTCGTCCTTCCATCCCATTCCCATGCAGGCCCGCCGAAACGGCTGAGCCAATTGTTAGGGAGAGCGCCTTCCCCCCCAGCATCTCTCCAGATGTACCAGTCTCTTTTCGGATTGGCGCGTGAGCTTCGACTTTCAATGAACCAGGGATGCTCGGTGGAAGTGTGATTGGGAACGAAATCCAGAATGACTCTGAGCCCTCGCCGATGCGCCTCGGCAACCAATCGGTCGAAATCCGCGAGGCTCCCGAAGACCCCCGCCACATTGCAATAATCTGTGACGTCATATCCAAAATCCGCCATGGGCGAAGGATAAATCGGAGAAATCCAGATCGCGTCGATGCCAAGGGTTACAACATGATCCAGGCGCCGAATAATCCCCGGAAGATCGCCGATTCCATCCCCATCGCTATCCTGAAATGAGCGCGGGTAAATTTGATAGATAACACCACGCTGCCACCACTTCAAATCCTGCATGCGCTCAGGCCCCCGGATTCCCAAACCAATATCGCTCAAGGTAAAATCGATCCGCAAGTTGTAAGCCGTAGGACTCCTCGTGATCAACGACCTCTGGTACAAAAATGCAATCTTCTATTGCCTGTCCGTCGGAACCTACCTCGACACGAACGCTGACGGGATCGGCGATTTTCGAGGCCTCCTCCGCCGCCTCGATTACCTGCAGGGCCTGGGGGCAACGGCCATCTGGCTGCTCCCGTTCCAGCCCTCGCCGGGTCGCGACGATGGCTACGACGTTTCCGATTATTACGGAGTCGATCCCCGCTACGGCTCGCTGGGAGACTTTGTCGAGTTCACCCAGGGATGTAGACAGCGAGGCCTTCGTGTCCTGATCGATCTTGTCGTGAATCACACGTCAAACCAGCATCCGTGGTTTCAGGAGGCGCGCAAAGATCCGGAGTCCAAATACCGCGATTGGTACGTCTGGTCAAAGAAGAAGCCGCGAAACGCGAACAAAGGTATGGTCTTCCCTGGCGTCCAGAAATCCACATGGGATTACGATGACGCGGCAAAAGCCTGGTATTTTCACAGGTTCTACGATTTTCAGCCCG
>Ga0210398_10000483_pt1 | contig 45378 bp, 35 predicted proteins | sample IncBWC4OmetaG_FD_161047 | JGI IMG/M metagenome (GOLD analysis project Ga0210398, IMG submission 161047) | Forest soil microbial communities from Barre Woods Harvard Forest LTER site, Petersham, Massachusetts, United States - Inc-BW-C-4-O | ecosystem: Environmental > Terrestrial > Soil >...
GCGCCGCCCGGTGCTCACACATCCAGTTTCTTTCCCGTAATCTGGCGGTAGGCATCGAGATACTTTTCGCTGGTGTGCTGCGCAACCTCGGGGGGTAAAGCGGGCGCCGGGGGTTGCTTCGTCCAGTGAATCTGCTCCAGGTAATCGCGGACATATTGCTTGTCGTAGGACGCTTGCGCCCGGCCCGGTTCGTACTTATCGGCGGGCCAGAAGCGCGACGAATCTGGTGTAAGCACTTCATCGGCCAACGTGATTCCCTCACCGGTGCGGCCGAATTCAAATTTCGTGTCGGCAATGATGATGCCGCGCTGACGTGCGTAATCAGCCGCCTTCTTGTAAACCCGCAACGTGAGGTCGCGCAGAGTGCTGGCCGTCTCCGTGCCCACGATATCGCACATCCCGGCAAACGAAATGTTTTCGTCATGGCCGCTGGTGGCCTTGGTGGATGGCGTGAAGATCGGCTCGGGGAATGCTTGCGACTCGAGCAGCCCTTTCGGCAATTCGATGCCGCACACTTTACCGGTCGACTTATACTCCTTCCAGGCAGAGCCTGAGATATAGCCGCGCACGACGCACTCTACGGGAAACATCTGCGCGCGCCGGACCAACATCGATCGGCCGCGTAACTGATCCGCATATTTGTGCAGGATCTCGGGATAGCGTTCCACCTCGGCGGTGATCAAATGGTTGGAGACGATATCTGACAGGAAGTCGAACCAGAACAGCGACATCTGACTCAGCACACGTCCCTTATGTGGAATGCCGGTGGCGAGTACGTAGTCGAAGGCGGAAATGCGGTCCGTAGCGACGAAGAGCAGCCGGTCGGAGTCGAGCTGGTAAACGTCGCGTACCTTACCGCTGGCGTGAAGTGGGAGATCTGGAAAGTCTGTTTGTAAGAGAACGGGATCAAGAAGTTCAGAGTTCATATTGAAATATTAAGGCAGGAGCGAGCCGTATTTTAGCCCCTCAGAAAGTTTTGTCAACGACGGAGATCACCCTCTGAAGATAAACACCTATCCTGTTGAGCCGGAAAACGTTGCTGGCGTTCAGCCGGGCAAGAGCAGGGAAGCGGAGGGTTTCGCAGCGTGTGATTGTGGAAAAGCTGAGGATAGAAGTGGATATCGTGGCGCTTTATTGTGACCTCGGCTCTGTCAACGCTGACTCGAACTTCCTTATGTCGCCCCGAATCGCACCGACACCAACTTCGACACGCCCGGCTCCTGCATGGTCACGCCGTAAAGCACGGGCGCTATGCTCATCGTCTTTTTGCTATGGGTAATGAGCACGAATTGGGTCTGCACGCTCATTTCTTTAACCAGCTCGGTAAAGCGGCCGATGTTGGCTTCATCCAGGGGCGCGTCCACTTCGTCGAGGATGCAGAACGGGCTGGGGGTGTACTGGAAAATGCCAACCAGCAGGGCGAGCGCGGTCAGCGCCTTCTCGCCGCCGGAAAGCAGCAGCACGCTTTGCAGGCGTTTGCCGGGAGGCGAAGCGACTACGTCGATGCCGCTTTCGGCGGAATTCTCCTCGTCGGTGAGTTTCATGAAGGCATTGCCGCCGCCGAAGAGTTTCTTGAATGTAGTCTGGAAGTTCTCGTTGATTTTGGCGAAGGCTTCCTGGAACTTCTGCCGTGACACTTCGTCGATCTCGCGGATCGTCGCCGTGGTGTTCTCGATGGAGGAGATGAGGTCCTGGCGCTGAGCATCTAAGAACGTGTGCCGCTCGGCAGTCTCGCGATACTCTTCGAGCGCCATCATGTTGACTGGGCCCATGGCTTCGAGCTTGGTGCGCATCTCGCGATAAGCATGGTCGCGGGTAGCGAGTTCGTCGCCTGTGACCAGGACCAGTGTGGCATCAGCCATCAGGGCAGGCCTCTCGATACCGAGTTCGTTGAGGCAGGTTTCTGCCATGTACATGGCGTCGGCCTGTAGCTTGGCCGCGGCTGCCTGTATTTCGCCACGGCGGTCGCGAGCCTGGTCGAGGAGTTGGCGCGCGCTGCGGAGCAGTTCATCGATTTCCGAGAGTCGGGCGCGCACCTGATCCTTTTCAAATTGCAGTAACCCTTCGCGCGCTTGCCCGGCATTGCGCTCCGCTTCGAAGTCAGCGGCCTGCTCGGCGAGTTGGAGGTTCTCAGTTTCGCGCTGCAGCTTTTCGGCTCCGGCGGCTTCGATCTGTGAGACGAGGGCATGGACGCGCTCGTTCATTTCGACAAATAGAGAATCGATTCGTCCCAGCACAGCAGTAGCCGAACGATGGCGCTCTTCTAACGCCGCCACCCGTGCCACGCGCTGCGAACTGGTCTGGGCCGCTTCTTCACGGCGCTGGCGCAAAGCGCCAAGCGACTCCTGGGCCGCTGCGATTTGCTGCTCGAGTTCGGCGCCAATCTGTTCGAGGGTGGAGATCTCCGCCCGCCGTGCGGTGATGATTGATTCCTGCTCGCAACGTTCCGCCGCCAGCCGTTCGAGCTCCGCCCGCGAAACGCTCATGCGCTCGTTGACGCGGGACATCTCGGAATCCAGTTGCTGCAGCAGGTGGCCCGACGTCATCGACTGATGCTCGGTTTCGCGCTTTTCCCCCTCTAGACGCTCCAGCAGGGAAGTGAACTCTTTAATGTCTTTGTCCAGAGTGGAGACGCGCATCTCTTCGTCGCGCAGAGCGCGTTCCAGATCTTCGAGCAGGCGCAACACCTCGCGGAGTTCGCGCTTCATCGAAAGCGGGCCTTCGGCGCGCTGTTTACCGCCCGTGACCGTGACGTTGTGGAAGCATTCTCCGGACTGGGCCAGGAAGAATGCGTCGGGATTCTCGAGCGCCAGACCGCGCGCAGTGTCAGAACCGGGAACGATGTAGCCGTCGCGCAGCTTCGGCAGAATGACTTCCAGCGACTTTCCGAAGCCATCAAGAACACGAATCGTATTCTTCAAAGGAACGATGGAAGCCGTGGGAGGCGCGCAGTGTGCGGCTTCGTCCAGCACAAACGAGAATTTGGCCTGCGAGTCTTCGGGATGAACCAGGAATGTGGCACGGCCATCGACGTCGCTGCGAAGCAGGCGCAGCCCTTCGTCGGCAGCGTCCCAGGACTTGACCACGATATAATTCAATTCGTCGCGCAGGAAATCTTCCACCACTCGCTCGAAGCGCGGCTCAACTTCAAGAAAATCTGCGAGGACGCCGACCGGAGCCAGACCGCTCCGCATCACTCCTGACTGGAAGAGGCGACGAACCGATTCCGTGGAGTAGCCATGCTCCGCGATGACGGCTTCGAGAGATCCTTTTTTTCCGAGAGCCGTGGCAAACTCGGCGCGAAGCACGTCGAGAGTGCCCTTGGCCCGCGTCTCTTCGAGACGCTTGCCTTCGATGCGGCGTCGCAGCTGGCTGATCTCTTCCGTAATTCCGGTGAGGCGCTGCGTTATGGTTTCAAATTCGAGAGCCAGTTGCCCACGCTGTCCACCAAAGGCTTCTACCTGCAGGTTCGCATGGGTGAATTCAGTTTCCAAACGCCGTGCCTCACGCTCTGCACCCGCTCGTCGCTCTTCGGTTTGTGCGAGCTGGTTACGAAGGCGCGAGACGGAAGACACCGTGTCAAAGATCGCGACGCGCGATTCCTCCTGCTGGTGTTCGAGTTCGGCCAGGGCGGTTGCCGCGGCGGTGGCTTCCTGTTGCGATAGCGAAAGTTCGCGCTCGGCAGCGGCCAGATCGGAAGCGGCGGATTCCAGCACTTGCCGGTTGGAATCGCGCTCGGCCTCCAGCGCACTGAGCCGATGACGGGCCTGGGCAAGCTCAGCTTCCGCCGAGGCAGAGCGAACCAGCAGTTCGGCACAGCGTTCGTCGTTATGGCGACGGCGCGCGTGGGCGCGATCGATCTCCAGGGCAAGCTGACTGATGCGGTCGCGATTCTGGCGCAGCTCGGTTTCAATCGCGTAGCCGCGCTCCGTAGCTTCGCCGTGCTCGGATTCGAGCTGCTGTACAGTTTCGGTGCGGTGGTGCATATCCTCGGCGAGGGCGCTGAGTTGCGCCTCCAGCTCAGCGCTTTCCTGCTCGATAGCGGCAAACTTGCTGGCTAGGACTAGGCGCAACTGCGCCCGCATCTCGTCGCGCAGCTTGGCGAAGCGCTCCGCCTTCGACGCCTGACGCTTGAGCGAATTCATCTGCCGCGTGACTTCCTCGAAAATATCGTTGACCCGGGCAAGGTTCAGCCTGGCATCTTCCAGGCGCGCTTCCGCCAGACGTTTCTTGGTTTTGAACTTCGTGATTCCAGCGGCTTCTTCAAGGATGGCTCGACGATCGGTGGGACGGCTGCTGAGAATCTGCCCGATGCGTCCCTGCTCGATCAGGGCATAGGTCTCCGGTCCAAGGCCGGTGCCCAGGAAAAGATCTTGAATGTCGCGCAGCCGGCAGAGTTTGCCGTTCAATAAATATTCGCTGTCACCGGAGCGGAACAGGCGCCGCGTGACCACGATTTCTCCGGCATGAAACTGCTGCTGATTAAATTTCCGACGGCGGATTTTCAGCACCACTTGCGGAGCGCCAGCAACGGCAGCCGAAGAAGCCACCGGTGCGACATTGTGGACCGGCAGGGCGAAGACCGGCTCGTCATCAGGGAAGGCGACGGCCAGGGTGTTCACCTTCGATCGCGGCACTTCCACTTCTTCGGTTCTACCGGGCCGAGCTTCTTCTACGGCGGCTTCCGTCTCGGCAGCGGCGCGGCTGCGGATGGCAGCTTCGTCCCAATCATCGGCGTGTTTTGACGACAGCGAATGGACGGGAACGTCGTCCTGAATGTCGATCTCGGTGGGCGCGTTGGCGTCAGGGCCGGGGTATTCCTGGGGATCGATCAGAGTCAGCGACACCTCGGCCATGCCGGTCGCCTTGCGGTCGCGCGTGCCCGCGAAGATCACATCTTCCATGCGCGATCCGCGCAGGGTCTTGGCTGACTGCTCGCCCAGCACCCAGGAGATCGCGTCGGCAATATTGGACTTGCCGCAGCCGTTAGGGCCGATGATGGCGGCGATACCGTCCCCGTGGAATTTGAGGTCAGTGCGGTCGCAAAACGATTTGAAGCCGAGAATCTGAAGCCGCTTCAGTTTAAGCAACGTGAACTCCTTGGGAGAAACAGTGGCCGGTTAACGGTGGCCGGTTGCCATTTGTGCTGCGTTGCCAGGTGTTAACCAGATGGATACCCTTACTCCGAACTAAGATGCGAGTTCGGTTTGGTCTCGTCCCCGGCTGGTGGGGCCCACCACAAATTTAAGCAACTGTAACGGTGAAAAGGGGGCGGGGTCAAGCAATATAACACTATATATTGTATGGCCTTACGCAGCAGCGCTCTGGGTTGCACACACATTGCAGCAATTGACTAGTTTATCGGCGAGGGAAGAACGAGGTAGGGAGAATCGCGAGAGCAGAATTATGGTATCGCAGCCCGGAGGGATAAACAATCGCGAGTTGGATCGACTCGAGCCGGGTGCGCTATTCCAGAGTCATTTCGTATCGAATGACTCTAAGGCGCGCTTCGCGACCTCTGCCGGCACAGGCGCATAACCCAGGGCGGAACACTCCCTCTGGCCCGAAGTCAGCACCCAACGCAGAAGCACTTTGAGGGCGTCCCTGCGAGTTTTGTCCGCGATCTCCTCCGGAAGTAGCAGCCAGGTGTAGGTAGAGATCGGATAGGCATCCTTGCCGCTGGCGTTCGTGATCGACACACGAAAATCCGGGTCTTGACTCTCGGCCGTCGCGGCGGCGGTCACGCTGGAAATGCTCGCCTTGATAAACTCCCCCGCCGAATTCCTGACCGCCCCGAAACTGAGTTCATGTTGGATTGCGTAGAGGAATTCAACGTAGCCGATAGAATTGGGTGTGTGTTGCACGGTGGAAGCCACGCCTTCGTTGCGCTCCGCTGCCATTCCAACCGGCCATGGTACTGATGCACCGGCGCCGACCGCGGCTTTCCATTGCGGACTGACCTTCGACAAATAATCAGTCCAGACAAAACTGGTGCCGCTGCCATCCGAGCGATGCACCACCACGATGTCCTCGGCGGGGAAAGTTGCCCCGCGGTTCGACCTTCCGATCTCCGGGTCGTTCCATTTCCTGATTTTCCCCAGGAAAATTCCCGACAAAGTCTCGGGAGTGAAGTTGAGGTTCTGGCGGACGCCCCTAACGTTGTAGATGGCAACCACGGCGCCCAGCACGGCTGGAAGGTGAACGACGCGTTGATGAGTTTCCAACATGGCCTGGTCCGACAACGGCATCTCCGAACCCGCGAAATCTGCCTTCTGTTCCCGTAGCCTCTCGATCCCCTCGGTGGACCCGACAGCGTCATAACTGATATGCAAGTCGGGATGCGACTCCTGGAACAACTCGAACCAGCGTTGATACAAGGGAGCGGGAAACGTAGCCCCAGCACCTCGGAGCGTGGCTTCGAGATGGGGCGTCGCGCCTGCGCCAGCGGACGCGGGTTGATCATGACCCTTAAGAGCTGCCAGCAGCTTGCTCACCAGCTGGCGAGCGAGGTCATCCGCGATTCCGTTCCAGGGAAACTTGCTGGGACTCACCAGGTAGGACCACAAGGTCTCGCTACTTTTGCTGACCAGTTCCACGGACAGAAAGCCTTCGAACGTGGACTGGCGGAGGCTATTAGAGCGGGGACTGAGAGTAACGTGGCCGGTCGTCCAGATCCGGCAGGTACCCTTAATGACGGCGTCGGCTTGCCGCGGATCGGAGACAACCTGAACTTCGTGGCTCTTTCGCAAGCGCTGGACCATCTGTTCACGTATGGCAGCTGCGTGTCTGTCGCTCCCGAGAGAATCGACATACAGCTTTTTTACTTGGGAGAGCTGCGCGGTATCTTGGGTATGGCAAATCGTAGCGCTGGCAGACAGCAGCACAAGCAGTACGGATAGCGCAGAAGCCAGCCTGAAAACCCGGTTCAAGAGCCGATGCCTCCCGGCGAAAGGGAAGCTTATTCTAATCTCTCGGTATTACATTTGGTTACATTGCGGAAGCTTCGGAACTTCCGAGCCATCGATTGCTGATCATAACTTTTCTTCTGTACGGCGCTGACCGCGGATAAGCAACGAAGTTGATTTGGCCGCCGCCGTTGATGCGCGGATTGCCGGCGTAATCGGTACTGCCGTAGTCTGTATGACCGTTCAAATGCGTTCTCCGGGTAGGTCGGCCCTGAGCAGGATCTGAATGTGGGCGAAAAGCATCGGGAAGACGTTCGCAGCGATGACGCTCGACCACGAACCGGACTACCACACAATCGTCGTCTCCGAGATTCAGCCCAGGCTGCCAGAGGGCGTGGAGATCAAAACTTGCGACGACGTCCGCGACCTAAACGTTGAATGCTGCGAGACCGGCCACAATTCCTATCCGCAGGATCACCGCAAAACCGGCCAACGGTGGTCACGTCAAAACCGGTCCAGCGGATGTGGTCCTGGGGCGAGGTTGTTTTACCCCGACGCTTCCTGTGGAGGCAAGTCTGTTTTCGTGTGCCAACTCGGTGGACCAGTTCCAATACGTGGTCAGGATGAGGGAGGCGATGGAGCATGGCGGTAACGGCAGCACTATCGCCGAGAAGCTGCCCCATTCGTCGACCGGTCGATTCGACAAGCGAAGTGCTGGCGCGCCCATAGCGGCGCATTACGATTTCCAGCAAGTGCTCGGCGGCGGTCATGGGTGACTTCCGCATACCCAGATTGTCGATAATCAGAAGCGGTACGGAAACGTACCGTTCGACGCATTCTCTGCGGGTTGCATCGATGGTGGCTTCGGCGAAGTCATCGAGCAGTTTGGGGGTTTCGGGATAGAGCGCGCGATAACCCTTTTGGATAGCGGCTTGTCCGATGGTCCTGAGCGAGATGATTTTTGCCGGTGTCCGGAGTGGCGAAACGACGGGACTCCCACCCGCGGCCTCGCGAGTCGCTACTTGATTGGGGTTACAAAGAACCAACGAACTGCGGAACAGGCAAACGCAGCGCAAGTCGTACCAGACCGCTCAAATCGTGCGTTGGGTTAGAGGTTGGAAAAGATCGCCTCGAAGTTTGCTGCCGACAAGCCCCGCCGTCATTGGTTTCCAACCTGTAGGCCAAATCAACTGCGCTTGAACATTATGAGCGCCAGCAGCGTGCCCGCCAAAGCCGGAAGCGGGAGAATGAATACCATTAGGACGGCACAGAGAAACTGTGTATTGAAACAGCGCGATCCTTGAGGCGGATGGCCACATAGCATTGATACGGCGATGCTTACAAGCAGCAGAAAATGTGGCGCAAGGAGGAAAAGACCGGCAATCCGTTTCTTGGATCCCATCTTTCGCCAGCATCGACAGGCGACGTAGACAACCCCGCAGAACGGCATAACACAAAGCAATAGCAGCCAAATCCGTTGCATTCCGACACTTTAGAAGCCTTATCTGCTTCGCGCAATTACCATAACGAAAAAAACCGATTCCACGGAGTAGCGACGTCACAAATGGTGAGAACTAAGTCTGACCCGGACATTGTTTCGGCAGTGACCGATAAATTGGTCGCCGCCGCTGAAGTGGGTTGAAGCAGGGGAGGCGGCGGAAAGAGGAAAGCCATGAGCACGGTCAATTCCTAAAAACGTGATACTGCAACTTACCATTTGCCTCCCAAATGCTTGATGTAATTGATTTCACGATACTTTCCGGCCCCGGAAATCGCCGGCTGGGAAGGAGGAGGCCATTCGGAGTGCCGATTTGATCAATTGGTTGCAGAATCTCGAAATACTGAAGAACGGCTGGAGGGCAGAGAGAGACCGAGAACAAAGCTGGCCGAACTGGCCTTGCTCACGACCAGATCCATGCTGCCAACCAGTGTATTGATCATAACGAAGTCAAACCGTGTGCCCCGGATTTCTCCCGAGGGTCAAGCGGACAGCCTCGTCCCTCGGCATGCGGTGCCGGTGGCTAGTTTTCTCCCAGCTTCTCGAAGAACAAACAGATGGTTTCGATCCCGTGGTAAAAATTCGGGATGTGAAACTTCTCGTTGGGTGCGTGCAAGTTGTCGTCGGGAAGGCCGAAGCCCATCATCACGGTAGGAATTTTCAACCCTTCGTAGAAATCGTTGACGATGGGTATCGATCCACCGCTGCGGATGAACACCGTTTCCTTTTTGAAGGTATCGTGTAGCGCCTTGGTTGCGGCCTTGATGTAAGGATTGTCGGTACCAACCACGGAGGCCGGACCTTTACTCCACACTTTAATCTTCGTCTCGATGCCTTTGGGCGTGAGCTTCTTCACGAAGTTGGTATACCGCTTGAGGATGTCGTCGGGATCCTGGTTGGGCACCAGGCGCATGGAGACTTTCGCTGCCGCTTTGGCAGGAATCACAGTCTTGGCGCCCGCCGCCACGAATCCGCCAGGCATACCGTGAACCTCAAGCGTAGGCCGCGCCCAGGTGCGGTAGAGAACCGAGTAACCTGGTTCGCCAGTGAGGACCTTGGAGCCAACTTCGGTCTTGCGATAGGTTTCTTCGTTGAAGGGAAGTTTCTTCCAGGCCTTGAGTTCGTCCTTGCTCGGCGCCTTCACGCCCCTGTAGAAGCCGGGGATCAGCACGTGCCCTTTCGCGTCCTTCAACTTGCTGATGATTTCGATCAATGCGAAGAAGGGATTGGGAGCCGCGCCGCCGTAGACGCCGGAGTGCAAATCAGTCTTGGCGCCGTGTGCTTCGATCTCTGTATAGACCAGGCCGCGCAGTCCGACGCATAGCGTGGGAAGATTTGGCGCGAACAGTTCGGTGTCGCAGACCAGGGCGAAATCCGCCTTCAGCTTGACCTTCTGCTTGCGAACATACTCAGCAATCGACTCGCCGCCGACTTCTTCTTCACCCTCAAAGATTACTTTCACGTTGAGGGGCAGCTTGCCGTCACCGGACTTCATCATCGATTCAAGGGCCTTCACTTCCATCCAGAGCTGGCCTTTGTCATCGACTGCGCCACGCGCATAAATGTTGTTGTTGCGCTCGGTCGGCTCGAAGGGCGGCGTGTGCCACTCATCGAGGGGATCAGGCGGTTGCACGTCATAGTGCGCGTAGCAGAGCACGGTCGGCTTGCCTGCCGCGTGCAACCAGTCGGCGTAAATGAGCGGATGGCCTTTGGTGCAGATGACCTCGACATTCTCCATGCCGATGCGGCGTAGTTCGTTGGCGACGAAGTCGGCAGCTTTCTGAACGTCAGGCTTGTGTTCGTCGAGGGTGCTGACGCTGGGGATGCGAAGGAGATCTTTTAGTTCGCTGAGGAAACGCTGTTGATTATTGCGGGCAAAATCGACTGCCGGGGAAGCCATAAATTCGTCCTTTCGGGTGCGAGAACGCAACCGTGCGGAATGCTGCGTTTGCGAAAACGGATCAGTATACCCGAAGGATCAGGGAAAGGCAGCTTCGCAGCACCAGTCGCGCCAGTGCTGCGAACCTTATTGCGGGAACCTCGTGGGTGAAAATGCCGCGAGATCGTGGTCGGGACTCTTTCCTTCGATGACTTGCGCCATGACGTGCCCGGTGATCGGGGCCAGCAGAATGCCGTCGCGAAAATGTCCTGTGGCAACATAGTAGTCGGGCGCAGTGGTGGCGCCGAGGATGGGCAGCGAGTCTGGAGTTCCGGGACGCAATCCGGCCCAGTCTTCAAGCATCTTCGCATTCCGCAATTTCGGGACCAGATCGACCGCGGCGCGCTGCAAGCGCTGAATCGCGGCAATTTCAGTACGTTTGTCGAATCCGGCTTCTTCGAGCGTAGTGCCGACGATGATTCGTCCGTCGCTGCGTGGGATCAGGTAAGCGTCGGGCGAACGGATCACATGCTGCAGAAGTTCACGAACCGGCGAAAGCAAGCACAGCATCTGTCCTTTTACTGGGCGGGTAGGAAATGCATGTGGCGCAATTTGGCCGGACCACGCCCCTGCGCAGTTGACGACTTTCGCTCCGAGAAACGAGGTTTTCTTGGTGGTGACTCCGCTCGCCCGGCCCTCGGAGAGACGCAAGGAGATAACCGCATCGCCAGTAGAGAAATCCACACCTCGGTGTTTCGCGGCGGCGAGCGCTGCGGCGGTGAGAGCTCGAGGATCGACGCTGCGCTCTTTCAAGTAGAACGCCGGACCGGTGGGTTCGGCGAGGGCGGGCTCAAGTTCCCCCAGCGGCCCGGGCAGGGTAAATCCCGGACGCTCGGGGGTGGGTTCCGGTGAAGAAAACATGATCGCGCCCTGATCACGCAGGTCCACGAAAACCCCCGATTCGACCTGCAGCTCATGCACGAACTCCGGATACATGCGGGCGCTGGCCGCGGCTAGAGGCTGCAAGGCAGCTGGAGTGTCAATGACCGAATCGGCCAGCATGCCACCGGCGGCGTACGAAGCTTCCCGCCCGGGCTCGCCGCGCTCAACCACCAGCACACTCGCGCCCTTCCCGCGAAGTTCGAGGGCGAGCGAAAGTCCAATAATCCCCCCGCCAATGACAATCACGTCCCACGTCCTCATTCCCGCATTGTAGAAGACTGTACCCGTCCATTACTTTCGTTACCCTCGCGGGACCCATCTGGTCAAGTGGAGTTACCTTTCTGGCCCCTATAATCCGGACAAACCGCAAGCATCGCCGGAGAGAACGCTGCTCCTGTCTCCAGCCCACTCGAGCAGCGGACATGTCGATGAATGGCAGGCAAAGAGAAATAGATTTCAAGGAGTAAGGGCGATCGTGAAACCGAAGCACAACGCGAGCGAGCGGGCGGTTACAGGGTCAACCTGGATTTACAATCCCTGGCTCGATCTGATCGTGGGATGCGGAGCCTGGTCGGCGCCGCTTTTGCTGTTCTCATACCTCTCGGTTGCGTCGAGCGTTCGGGCATGGTCAGTGGTTTTTTACGCGCTGGCGCTCTTTTTTAACTATCCGCACTTCATGGCGACGATCTATCGCGCCTATCATCGCGCGGAGGACTTTCAAAAGTACCGCATCTTCACCGTACATATCACCGCCCTGCTTGCGCTGACCTTGATCCTGTCGCATTCCTGGGTGCAGATTCTGCCGTGGATTTTCACGATTTATTTGACCTGGAGTCCATGGCATTACAGCGGGCAAAACTACGGCCTGTTCATGATGTTTGCTCGCCGCGCCGGAGCGAAGCCGAGCGACACAACACGCCGGGCGCTCTACGGTGCCTTCATCGTCTCCTACTTGATTCTGTTCCTCGGCTTCCACAGCGGGCCTTCCAGCGATCCTCTCTTTATTTCAATCGGAATTCCCGCGGTGGTAAGCCGTTGGGTGCAAATCTTGCTTGCCGTTGCTTTTGTTGCGCTGGCATGTTTTGGACTTTTGCGGCTGGTTCGCGAAACCGGCTGGCGCAAGTTGCTGCCTTCGCTCACCTTGTTCTCGTCGCAGTGCCTCTGGTTTCTCCTGCCGGCGGCGATTTCCTTGATCAAAGGTCTGGATATTCCGCAGAGCCGTTACAGTTCGGGCGTGCTGGCGGTGATGCATTCGGCGCAATACCTGTGGATTACGAGCTATTATGCGCGGCGCGAGGCTTCGGGTGAGGGTGATCGCAACTGGCGTCCTTGGGCTTATTTCGGAGTGCTGATTGCCGGCGGCATCGCGTTGTTTGTTCCCGGACCATGGCTGGCCAGCCGTCTTTTCCACCATGACTTCACTCGTAGCTTTCTGATCTTTACTGCGCTCGTGAACATTCACCACTTTATTCTGGACGGCGCGATCTGGAAGCTGCGCGATGGGAGAATCGCATCTCTTCTGCTGAACTCGCGCGTCCGGATTTCCGCTGCTAGTTCGAAAACCGGTGGCCGGTTATCGTCGGCCTGGCGCTGGCTCACCGGTGGTGCCGCGGGCGCTCGCCAACTGCGCGTCGGCGCCGCTCTCCTGCTGCTGTTGTGGGCAACGGTTGATCAGGTGCGCTACTATCTGGCGCTTCACACCGACGATCTCAAGGACCTGCAGCTCGCCGCCGCATTGGATTCTTTCGACAGTTCCTTGCAAATGCGGTTGGCTCGGCAGGAGCTGGAACTCGGTGAACCGCAGTCTGCGGAAGCCGCTTGGCAAAAGGCGATACAGGTGAATCCGGGCGATCCCGGTCCACCCCAGGCGCTGCTGCGATTCCTGATCGAGCAGAATCGGCTTGATGAAGCGTTCCATTTGACGGAGGCCTCGCTTCGTTACACGCCCAAAGATGTAAATCTTCTGATGGATCGCGGCCTTCTGGCGCAGCGTCGCGGCTATCCCCGTCTGGCAGTGGAGAGCTGGAACCAGGCGCTCGCCATCGATCCTGGCCATGCTTCAGCCCATCTCTATTTGGCCGACGAGCTTGATCGCCAGGGCAAGCCGCAGGAGGCAGCGGCGCACTACAGGGCATTTCTTGAAATCACCACTCGACAGACCACTCGGCAGGCGGCGTCAAACCGGCCGGAGCCGCAGAAGATGATTGCCGTTCTGCTGCGCATGGCCGATTGCCAGGTGCGCGCGGCGCAAAAGCCGCAAGCTCTTCAGTCTTACGAATCAGCGGCAAAAATCGCGGCGCAAACCAAACAGGACAAACTAGAGAGCGTCGCCAATGTGAACGAAGCAGCGCTTCAGGGCGAAGCGGGTAAATTGGACGAAGCTCTTCAGCTTTATCAACACGCGTTGCAGTTGGACGAATCGATTGGTGATCGGACGGCAAGCGCCGAGGACTGGTTCGCCTACGGCCGTTTTCTTGGGAGCAATGCATTTCCCGCAGGGATGGCTTACGCGTGCTTGATCAAGTCTGAGATGCTCAAGGATCCTCTTCCGGACGCTTCCCAGCAGCAGTTGCGCACTGCTGCCCTGGCGTCGTCGGCAAGAGAGGCTGGAGCTGAAGCTGCTGCTATACGCCGTAGTCCCGGCCTCAGTCTGAACGAGGCGCTGGCGTTACGCCGCTAACCCAAACCGAACGATCTCCCGCGCACATTGACAGGGCTCGTCTGGTGCTAAACAATTGGAACGACCCCACACCATAGGGCAGTCTCACTTCTTGGAGGAACGATGCCGGACGAAGGCGAAGAACTACACGTGGAACATCAATCGACCGCAGGGAAATGGATCCTGATTATTTTAGCGCTCGCCTTTGTCGCGGCGTCCGTCTACGGATATGTGACCACCCAGCAGCACGTGGATAAGTTAACCAAAGATTTGGGCGACAGTCAGACGCAGGTTGCCGAACTGAAGAACCGAATGCAGACCGCCGAGGCGTCGGAGGAGACGCTCGCGCGCCAGGTGGGCCTGACGAAGAAAGAATTGGCACAACGGGCCGCGCAACTGCAGGAAGAGCAGAGAGCCGCAGAGTCCCGTCTGGAAAAGGAACAGAAGGAACAGATCGGCCAGGTTAGCGGCGAAGTGGCGGGGGTGAAGACCGATGTGGGTGGGGTCAAGACCGACGTTGCCTCAACCAAGTCCGACCTGGAAGCTACCAAAGCGAAACTGCAAGGCGCAGTGGGTGACCTCGGAGTGCAAAGTGGGTTGATCGCCAATACGCGCAGTGATCTGGAAGTACTCAAGCACAGAGGCGATCGAAACTATTACGAGTTCACGTTGCTGCGGGGCGCGAAACCACAGCCCGTAGCAACGGTCAGTCTGCAACTCAGAAAGACCGATGCCAAGCACGGCAAGTTCACGCTGGATGTGAGCTCTGACGACAAAACCATCGAGAAGAAAGATCGCAACGTAGCCGAGCCGATTCAGTTCTACTCCGGTCGCGAGCACCTGCTGTTTGAGTTGGTCGTCTGGACGGTCGACAAGAATAAAGCTACGGGGTACTTGAGCACGCCGAAGAATGCGCCCGTTCCGGTCACGGCCAATTGAACGGAGTGCTTTTCCCTCGGGTGCGCAGGTCGCGCTGCAGATCGCGCTGCGCACCGGGTTATTTATCTGGTCGTGTTAATCGGCGTGCGTCGGAGCGGGAAGTCGCCACAGATGACTCCGTTCGATCTGAGGTTGCTGCTTTCGAACTCCGTGCAGAATGCAATGACGGGACCGGACGCCGCGCGGGTCGGTGGCGTGGTCGCAGCTTCCACTCGGTGGTTGTTGAACGATTGAGTCGGGACTGTTTCCGGCGTCAACCGTGGCTTTCGCCGCGTGGTTGAGCGCGAGCCCAGCTTCCTCATTCACGACGGCGGAAAGACCATCCAATCGCGCATGGCAATGGCAAGAGAGAGAGCAGGTCAGTATGGACGAGCTGGAGCGTGCCCTCGGCGACCCCGGCATTGCGCACGTGCCCGAGGTCGCATTAGCCGTGCGGAAGTTGATGGCTCCCCGTCAGTTGCATGAAATACAACGAGATTGAACCGGGCGACCATGCCCATCCTGTCCGGCGTAGTTTGTTTCAGAAGAAACCATAGCTCCTTATTTGATCGGCACGAATTTCACACACACCGGTTGCGAGATATCCAGCGCTTTGCCGGTCGGCGTCAGGCGGCCAGTTTGCTGGTTGATTCGAAACAGGACGAGGTTGTCCGATTTTTCGTTGGCAACAAAAATCAGCGTGCCGGATGGATCGATCGCGAAATTGCGCGGGCTCTGCCCCTTGGTGGGAGCATACTCGACGAGCGTCAAGGTTCCTTTGCTCGGGTCGATGGCAAACACCGCAAGGCTGTCATGGCCACGGTTTGAGGCATAGAGGAATTTGCCGGAAGGATGCACCGCAATTTCAGCGGACTCGTCGAGGGCAGTAAAGTCCTTGGGAAGCGTGGAAATGGTCTGCAGCGGACGCAGGACACCAGCTGTGTCGTAAGCAAAGACCGAAACGGTTGAGCCCATTTCGTTGATCACATAAGCAAACTTGCCGTCCGGACGGAACGCGAAGTGCCGGGGACCGGCGCCGGGAGCGGCCTTGGCAAATGCAGGATCGTTAGGCGTGAGCGAGCCCTTCACGCCGTCAAACTTGTAGACCACGGTCTCGTCAAGACCGAGATCGTCCACGATGGCGAAATGATTGTCGGGGGATAGGTCAATGGAGTGGGCGTGCGGACCTTCCTGGCGCTGCGGATTCGTGCCGTGGCCGGCGTGTTGGATGAAGGCCGAAGGCTCGCCCAATCGGCCATCCGCGAGGATGGGAAATGCCGCGATGCTACCTCCCGTGTAGTTTGCGACGAGCACATACTTCCCGCTGTTATCGACGCTGACGTAGCAAGGATCGGCTCCGCCAGACGCTACCTCATTCAACAGGGTTAGCTTGCCGGTGGTGCGATCGATCGAAAAGGCGCTGACCGCTCCGCTCTTCTGCCCTTTGTAGTTGCCGACCTCGTTGACGGCGTAAAGGAATTGGTGGTTGGGGTGCACTGCGAGGAAGGAGGGGTTGATGGTTTGCGCAACCAAGCCGATGGGAGTCAGTTTCGCGCCATCGGGATCAAATCGGTAGGCGTAGACGCCCTGGCTCGTGCTGCCTTGCTGGGTATAGGTTCCGACATACACGAAATACTTGTCTTTGGCTGCAGCCGGGGCGGTCATCGCAAAGCACGAAATGAAACCGAGGGTCGCGAGAGTACGAAGAGTAGAGGCAGTTGTGTTCATCCTTCTATAAAACCGCATGGCATACCACTGACGCAAGTCCCGACATTTATCTGGTGAGAGTGACGGGCACGGGCTGGTCGTAGGGGTGGATAACCACGCTCACCGACTTGCGCTGATTGAAGGCGTCCAGTGTGACCGGAAAACCGACGATCACGGTGCGCTTAAATTCCTGACCCGGCTGCAACTTGTCTTCGGGAGCGAGGGCGGGCTGGACATTTTCCTTCAGAGCAGGGAAGGCCTGGTAGTAGCGATCGAAGTCGACGGCGGAGACCGCGTCGCTGGTTGGCTCTCCAGTTGAGGTCACAAGTTTTCCTTGAATGTGATGAACCCAGAGAGGCTTCTCACCCGAGTTGCGCAGAGTAAATGTCAGCGCCACGAGGGAGGCATTTTGATTGGGGATCTGCACTGCAGTTACAAGATCGAGTGATCCTGCGCCTTGCGGCTTGGCACGCTGCAAGAAAGAGATGATGCCGGCGATGACCAGCACCCCTGCCAGCGCGATCAGCAGGATTCTGACGGGCGGCAGATTGCGCTTGGCAGTGCCGAACTCGTCGCCGATGCGAATCGTGGGACCGCGTTGTGAAGCCGCAGGCGCGCTGGCCGCGGGTGCGCTTGGAGCTGCTGGGGGCACCGGCGTATTCGGAGTCTGATCAGGCATAGGGTTTCGCGTATTTCGATTCTACTCCCGGAGCTTCCTCCTTTGAACCGGGAGCGAAGTTCATCCATGTTTCATAGCTTTCGCGAATTTATCTGCCGGCAGAGTGTTCAGGATATCCTCCTTCGTCAGCCAGGCGCGACGGGCTTGCAGGATGCCGTAGCGGATTTTGTCCAGGTGCGAGGTGTGGTGGGAGTCGGTATTGATCACAATTTTCACACCGCGCAGCTTGGCCTGGCGGAGATGAACATCGTTGAGATCGAGGCGGTCGGGATAAGAGTTCAACTCCATGGCCACCTTATGTTTTGCCGCGGCGGTGAGAATGGCGTCCATATCGAAGGGATAGGCGTCGCGGCGAAGCTGCAGACGGCCGGTGGGATGGCCGATGATGGAAGTGTTCGAATTCTCGACGGCTTTGAGCAGGCGCTCGGTCATCTTCCCCGGCTCCTGATTGAAAACGGAGTGCACGCTGGCGATGACCACATCCATTTGCGCGAGTACATCGTCGGATAGATCGAGATCGCCATCGGCGAGAATATCGACTTCGATGCCGGCAAAAATCGTGATGCCGTCGAGTTTCCTGCCGGCATCACGGATGCGCTGGATGTGGGTCAGGGCTCGCGTGTCATCAAGGCCGTTGGCGAAGGCCAGGTTCTTGGAATGGTCCGTGATGGCCATATATTTGTAGCCGCGCGCCTGGGCAGCCTCGGCCATCTCTTCGATGGTGTTCTTGCCATCAGTTTCGACCGTGTGCATGTGCACGTCACCCTGCAAGTCATCGAGAGTGATGAGCCTGGGCAACTGGTGTTTTTCGGCGGCATCAATCTCGCCCAGATTCTCGCGCAGCTCCGGCGGAATGGGGTCGAGATTGAGCTTGGCGTAGATCTCCTGTTCCGTCTTGCCGGCCACCGGAGTTTCAGTCTTTAGATCCGCAAGACTGTACTCATTGAGGGTGTAACCCATTTTGAGGGCGCGCTGCCGCAGAGCGACGTTGTGAGCCTTGGATCCGGTGAAATACTGCATGGCCGCGCCGAACGATTCCGGAGGAAGCAGGCGAACGTCCACTTGGAGATCGTTGCGCAGGCGAAAGCTGATTTTGTTATCGCCCTGGGCGATGATGCTCATCAGCGGGGGATATTTCGCGACGTATTCGACCGCCTTCTCGCGCTCTTCCGGGCTGCAGCAAGCCGCGCCCGTAACCAGGATGTCGAGATCCCCCACGGTTTCGCGGCCGCGGCGCAACGAGCCGGCTGGCGTGATCTTGTCGAAGCCGGGAAACTTCGCGAGATAAGCGGTGAGTTTTTCCGCCTCGGTTTCGGCGACATCGATCAGAAACCGTCCGGAGATTCGGCGATAGTCTTCGATGGCCTTCAGCAATTTCTGCTCATGCTTTTCGCCCATGCGCGGCAGTTCGCGGATCTTGCCTTCGCGGGCAAGCTTTTCCACGCCATCGACGTCCGAGACCTGATAGGCGTTCCAAATCAGCGCAATCGTCTTCGGCCCGAGACCCTGGATCTTTAACAACTGGAGCATCGACGGGTGATATTTCTTGAGCAGGTCGGCTTGCACGCTGAGTTGGCCGTCCTTGAAGAGCTCCTGCAGGTTGACCAGCATTCCTTTGCCGATGCCGGGAATTGCCAGAACTTGCTTGGGTTCGCTGATGACGTCTTTGATCTGCTCAGTGTGGTTCTCAATGGCTTGGGCGGCATTGCGATAGGAGCGGATGCGGAAAGAGTCCTGGCCGTCGATTTCGAGCAGATCGGCGGTCTCATAGAGGACCGTGGCGATGGATTTATTGTCCACTGCTCACCCCCGGGCCACGAGCCCAAACTTTTCGTATGCCGCACAAAATAGGTTAGTTATGCGGCAATTCATGACTGCCGATCCGGAATCCGTTTTTCCGCGGTGCCGCACGAGGTGCCATGCTGAAACCGGAATTTCCTTAGTTTGCATTGGCTAGTTCATTTTGTCATAACCATTAGGCCGTCCGCCGTTCCTTTTTTGCGAGGCGCGGCCCGGCGCCGGGGGCGCCGGTTCATAGAAGCGGGCACGGACTCGGATTTGGGCGAAGAAACGGCGCATTTCGTTCGGAAAAAGCTGGGAAGAGGAGGAACTGTAAGTGAGATAAGCGCAACCTCTCATTGTCATCCTGCGGGTGCAAATCCCGCCTGCTCAAAGTCGAGCAGACAGGTCGGTAGTGAGTCTTGCCATTCACCGGGCGACAGGGTGGGTGCGAAGCGTCGTTAACAAGGTAGCAGGCCGTGAGGATTCAGCCCCGAAATCATCCATGTTGCGAGGCCAACCTGTTTGCGCCAAAGGAAGCCTACAGCTCCCGAAGCTTTTTCGACATTCGCCGCCAGTCATCTGAGATAAGAACCCGATGCGCTAACTAGCGCGCGTCTGGGTCCGAGGAGGGGGTGGCCAGCAATCGCGACCCCTACTCCGATCTCAAAATCGCCTCAGTGCGGCTTATCGCCTCTTGCAGGAGTTGGAAGGCGAGTCCTGCTGCTTGTGAATTTCGTCGAGGCGTTTTTTCAGGTACTCCTGGTATTCCTTCTGCAGCTTGGGATCTTTTGGCGAGCTGTAGATCTCGGATGATTTGTATTTGCCCTCATCAAATTTCATCTTGGTCCATTCGTCGTGGATATGGATCTCGTCGGCGTGGTCGAGAATTTCTGTCACAAATTGCGGCGGAATGAAGTAGATGCCTTCGCGGTCGCCGACTACGAGATCTCCGGGCATGACGGTGACGCCGCCGATGCGAACGGGAACGTTGATGCCGGTGAGCATGACGTTTCCAATCGGCGTCGGATCTGCGGAGCGGAAGTACGCAGGCATGTCAATTTTTGCGATGCCGTCCAGATCGCGGATGCTTCCATCGACGACGAGTCCGCCGTTGTGGGTCGCTGTCATGACGTAATAGAAGAGGTTGTCGCCTACTATCGTGCCGTCAACTTTTTTCCCGAAAAGATCGACGACCAGCACATCTCCGGGCTGGAGCATGTCGATCGCGGTTTGATTCATGAGCCGGGGGAGGCCGTGCGCTTTTGCCTTGCTCTGGGCGATTTCGTCGACATCCGCGCGCATCGGCATGAATTGGACGGTGAAGGCGCGACCGACCATGGTTTTCCCGGGATGGAGGACCTGGAACCCGTCGGCGTACTGGTTCCTGAAGCCATCCTCGCGAAGTCCGGCCCAGACTTCTTCGGATGACAGATCGCGGGCACGCTCGATCAACGGATCGGGAACTTTCGGACGGCCGTCGGGAAGTCGGTCGAACGGAGATTTGGCCGTGTAATCCATCAAGTCCTGGGGGGAAAATGTGTACAACTGCGCGTAGGCGCAACCGGACACGAACAGAGTTACGAGGCAGATGGTTTGTAGGACTGTGCTGCGCAGGATTCGTGTCATTGCGAAGTCTCCCGAGTGGCCAAATTCAAAAGCTCGCGGTTGCCGACGAGTTTACAATTCTAGTTCTCAAATCGCCTTCTGTTGCAGGCGGGTTGAAAGTTTTCGTGGGTTTGTCTAGCAAACAGAGGATTAAAGCATGCGGGAAAAGAATTTCGGGATGATCGGGCGGCGGGAAGTGCTCAAGACTTCGGCTCTGGCGCTGGGGGGAGGCTTGCTGGCGAATTCCATCGAAGCCTTTCCCAAAGCGGTGAATACGAACTCCAGTCCTTCTGCATTGAAGATCATCGATCTGCGCGTGGCCGTGGTGGCGAAGCCTGGTCCGAGCCCTTGTCCGATCATTCGCATTGATACCAATCAGGGCGTGTATGGGCTGGGCGAGGTGCGCGATGGGGCGAGCCCGACCTATGCGCTTTTCCTGAAGAGCCGAATCGTTGGCGAGAATCCGCTGCAGCTCGATTGGATTTTCCGCAAGATCAAGCAATTCGGCGGACACGCGCGGCAGGGCGGAGGCGTGTGCGCGATCGAGATGGCGTTGTGGGATATCGCAGGGAAAGTCTATAACGCGCCGGTGTACGCGATGATCGGAGGCGGGAAATTTCGCGACAAGATCCGCATTTATGCCGACACGACGGAGTCGAAGGACCCGAAGATTTATGGGCAACGAATGAAAGAGCGCAAGGAAGTGATGGGCCTGACGTGGCTCAAGATGGACCTGGGCGTCGAGATGGTGGCGGATACGCCCGGGACCGTGACCAATCCAACCGACATCGAGCAGTGGCGGCCGAACCAGCTGCCGCACCCGCTGCTGGGGATGGAGGTGACGGATAAGGGGATCGCGATGCTGGAAACTTACGTGTCGGCGGTGCGGCAGGCGGTGGGAATGGAGATTCCGCTGTCAATGGATCACCTGGGGCATCTGGGCGTGAAGTCGATTATCCGGCTTGGCAAGGCGTACGAGAAATACAACCTGTCATGGATGGAGGACGTGATCCCGTGGATGTACACCGACCTGCTCAGAGAAATTTCCGAGCAGAGTCCGACGCCGATCCTCACCGGAGAAGACATCTATCTGAAGGAGCCGTTCCAGGTGCTTTGCGAGAAACATGCGGTGAGCAAGATTCAGCCGGACCTAGCGACCTCGGGAGGGATTCTCGAGACGCACAAGATCGGCGACATGGCCGAGGACTACGGCGTGCCCATGGCCATGCATTTCGCGGGAACTCCGGTGGCGTGCATGGCGAATGTGCATTGCGCCGCGGCAACGCGGAACTTTCTGGCACTGGAGAATCATTCGCTGGACGTGCCGTGGTGGTCGTCACTGGTGCAGGAGGGAGTGAACTCTCCGATCGTGAATCACGGCTGGATCGACGTTTCGGACCGTCCGGGGCTGGGAGTGACACTGAATGAAGATGTGGTGCGGGAGCATCTAGCGCCGGGGTGTGGCTATTTTGAACCGACTCCGCAGTGGGACCAGGAACGTTCGTGGGACCGGCTGTGGAGTTAGGGTCTGTTTCCTTCCGACGCGCTCTCGGCTACAACAAGTCCCGTCACTGACAAAGGAAAGCATCCCAGACGCCGAAGCCGTAAAGTCCGTATTAGTTATGTTTACCATCGAGCAAATCAACGATCTCGACGCGCGGCTCGGTAACGCGAAGACGCTCCTGGAGTATGTGCGGGGCCCAAGGCGCTCGGCGTCGAACGGTACGATTCCTACTTGGCCGACGACCACCCGGAGTAGCGTATGCGAACCCAATTCCATTCGGGTTGGCCATCACCGGCTTCCATAGGCGTAAGCTTTTCCGACCCCAAGAATGTTCCACAGAAATTGCAGCGCAGGATGTACCCGAGTCAATGCGTAAATCGGTGTCACACCTGGTGTCACAGTGAGGTTCGAAATGGTTCGTAACCGTTCGCCCCGGTTCCATGCGGAAGGCATGATAAACATTAGGGTTGGCGTATTTTTGCGGGAAAACCCGGGGAAAGCGAAACACCGCGAAGGAGGATTTATAGTCCAGGGGGTTAGACATAAGCAAGAATAGAATGCGGCGCCAGAGCTCGCTTATGGCAGGGACTCGTATCCTTCACCGGAGAGAACGAATTAGAGTAGGCAACGACCTGGTCGCGGAGCGCGACCCGCGGGTTCGAGGATCAGTCTCAGTAAGAGAGTTAGGCAGGCTTGCTTACGTTCGCCGCCTGCGGACCCTTCTGACCTTCGGTGATTTCGAACTCGACCTCATCACCCTCTTGCAGGCTCTTGTATCCCTCGGATGTAATCGCGCTGTAGTGAACGAAAACGTCGGGACCATCTGCGCGTCCGATGAACCCGTAACCTTTCGCATTATTGAACCATTTCACCGTACCTTTCAGACGTTCCACGCGTAACCCCGCTTTCTGCACGTCCAGTCGGGGAACCCAAAGACGTGACCGGCCTTAGGATGCATTTTGGAGCGATTAGGATGGAGGTGTCAAGGCGAAAGAGACTGCGAAACCGTGCCCAGCACGGAGAAATTTACCCTGCAAAAGAGATGTAAAAACTCCAGTCGTTCAGGGTCGCGCCGCTAGGCAGCGGCTCTGCCGGGATGCAACTTTCGATGGTTCCTGATCTGATGGTCCAGCCAAAGAACGGACGAGATTGTTTTGCCGTCACAAATCTTTCCCGTCAGCACCATTCGAACCGCCTTTGAAAGCGGGACCAGGCGCTGGACGATGACTTCATCGGCCTCCGGTTGCGCTTTACCCGCCCTAAGTCCAGTGGCCAGGAACACAGACATGGTTTCGGTTATAAATCCGGGGCTCGCGAAAAAATCAAGGATAAGCTGCCAGCGGGCTGCAGTGTAGCCGGTTTCCTCGAGCAGTTCGCGCTGGGCCGCAGGTAAAGCCTTCTCGCCGGGATCGATGCGCCCGGCGGGAAGTTCCCAGAGATAATCGTTCGCGGCATGACGATACTGACGCTCGAGCAGGACCCGCGGCGTCGAACTGGATTCATCGACCGCCAGAATGACGACCGAGCCGGTGTGATGAACCACGTCGCGACGGGCACGAATACCACCTGGTTCCTGCACTTCGTCGGTCGTCACCCAAAACACGGGGCCACGATAGACTGTGCGCGACGAGAGTATCCGAGCTTTCGGGCGAGACTTCTGGGTGGATTTGGACGGCCTAGATTGTCCGGAAGGCAGACGCTTTCGCATTACAACAATATAAAGCACGGCAATCCCAGGGTGTCCGGACCGAGCATGAAGATAAGGGGGCAAGGTCGAGTCTGCTATCCTGCCGGGCATGCCGGGACAGAGATCTCGAAAGCCTCTGAAGCCGCGGGTTTCAATTGTTGGTGCGGGGAATCTGGCCAACACGCTAGCCGTAGCCTTGCAGGGAGCGGGATACAGGATCGACCAAATCGTCTCCCGTGATCGGTCACCGTCTTTGCGGCGAGCGCGGCGACTGGCGGGAGAATTAGGTGCAACCGCCGTGATGGCGGCGAAGGCTCATATTCAGGCAGAGCTGGTTTGGTTCTGTGTTCCGGATGGAGCAATCGCCGGCGCGGCAACAGCTATGCAGGAAGCGGGGGATTGGAGGGGCAAAGTCGCACTGCACTCCAGCGGTGCACTTACCAGTGACGAACTCACGAAACTGAAAATGCGCGGGGCAGCGGTAGCGTCGGTTCATCCCATGATGACGTTTGTTCGCGGCTCGCGTCCGCCGCTAGTGGGCGTTCCTTTCGCCGTCGAGGGAGACGTCACAGCGGTGCGCATGGCTCGCCACATCGTAAAGAACCTAGGCGGCCGTGCCTATTCCATTCGAAAAGAAGATAAGGCGGCTTACCACGCCTGGGGCACCTTTGCGTCGCCTTTGTTGACGGCCCTGCTCGTGACCAGCGAGCAGGTAGCGACCGCCGCTGGTTTGCGACCGAGAGAGGCCAAGCGAAGGATGCTGCCGATCCTTAAGCAAACTCTGGCAAACTACGCGGCCTTCGACGCGGCGGGAGCATTTAGTGGACCGATGATCCGCGGCGACATCGACACGGTGAAGCGCCACCTCAGGATCTTACGCAGAATACCCGTCGCGAAGGAAGTCTACCGATCGCTCGCGCAGGCGGCGCTGGTTTATTTGCCAGGGAAGAACAAGCCGGCGCTTGCAAGAGTATTGAACTCATCGCGCAGCAGCAGCAGCAGCAGCTAGCTTCCCTCGCCGTATCGAGAGCCTGCACCAAGCCAGCGCAAGCAATCCCAGCACGACGAAGGGAAACGCAGCAGCAGTACGCAGAGGCAGGGCAAACACTGCCTGGGAGTAAAACCTTTCCGGGCTCAGGAACGGACGCAACCCGATCAGGCCCAGCGCGGCGACCCAGGGCCACAACAGAACCGCCATCCCGACAACCAGGAGTGCACGAAAGATTGGACTCGAGCCCCCCGGTTGCTTACGGCTGGCCAGCAAGAAAATGCCGGGAAGAAGAATGACATGATCAAAGACGGACTGACCGGGAAGGATGGTTATCGTGGTGATGGCAAGCAAAAGGCTCAAGGTGAGCCAGAATTCGTACGAAGCCGCGGCCGCAGCACGGCTGCGCCAGACAAGCGCCGGAGCCGTCAGCAAAGCGACCGCGATTAGAACAGCGCCGCAATACGCTCCCAGACTCGACCCTGGCAGCACGCTGGCTAGCGGAGGGGTGGCATAGCGGTGGTAACCAAGAACGACGCGGCCCCAGGACTCGATCCAGCGTGGCCAGACAGCCAGCGACGCGCCGATCAGCAGGATCATGGTCGCGAAGAATGCCACACCAAATCGGCTCCGGCGGCGCCAGTCATGCGCGCACCAAATGAGCAGGTACAAGATCGCGAGTATGGTCATCTGCGGCTTAATCGTGGTCAGCGCCATCAAGGCTCCAGAGAGTAGCAGCCGGCCCCGCATCAGGGCAAGCAGCGACGCGGCCAGCAGAAATCCCACCAGCAGTCCCAACTGTCCCGCGTAAAGGCCTTCGAGCCCGGGGTAGCTGCACAACGTCAACAGGAAAATGATCCCCAGCCAGGTCGGGCTCACGCGCCAGGACAACGCTTGCGTCCAGAAATAAACGCTCGCCGCAGTCAGAGCAGCGAGTAGCACGGTCCAGGCAACGCGTAGGGGCGCAAACGGCAGCTCGCTGGCCGGCCATAGCAAAAGGTTCGTGAAGGCAGGGTAAGCAAAGGTTCTGTAGTCGTTTGGGGGATCGGCAGGAAATTGCCCTTCCAGCGTGCGTCCAAACAATCCAATCTGGATCTCCCGCGTGACGGCAGGGCTGTAAGGATCTCGGCGCTCCCGAAGCCATTCTCGCGAGGTCAGCCAAACCGGGAAAAAGTCATCGCCAAAAGCATATCCGCCCCCTAGATGCCTGGCGTTGCGAACTTTTTGCACGCGCGGCATAAACAAACCAAACTGGTAATACAGAATCGAGGCCGCGCCCACGAGCGCGAGCCCCAGAGCGAGAGCGGCCATAGCTGACCGGCGGTTTCCAGAGTCAAGAGTGGGCATTCGGGAGAAAGCGTCAGCGAATTAGAGCATGGCTTGGAGATTGGCGCAAAACCATGACAGGGAAGGAGAAGCTACGGGAGATCGAGCTTGCTTGGCGGAGGCTCTAGCTCGAAGTAAAAATATGACCCAGCTTTTCTCTCTTGGTCTTGAGATACTCTTCCGCGTGCGGACTCGGCGTGACTTCGCAGGGCACGCGCTCAACCACCTCGACCCCGGCGCGCTCGAGGGCCTCCACTTTGTCTGGATTGTTGGAGAGCAGGCGCACTCGGGTGACGCCCAACGCCTTGAGAATCTGGCCCGGTAAGGCGAAGTCGCGGTGATCGGCCTTGAATCCGAGTCGCTCGTTGGCTTCGACCGTGTCCAGACCCGCGTCCTGCAACTCATACGCCTGCAGCTTGGCCATAAGTCCGATGCCACGGCCTTCCTGTTGTTCGTAAACGAGGATGCCCGCGCCCAGATCTCGAATCATCGAGAGAGCCATTTCGAGCTGCTGACGGCAGTCGCACCGCAGGGAATGAAAAACGTCCCCGGTCAAACATTGCGAGTGAACTCGAACCAGCGGAGGCGTGGACTGAACGTCACCCATCACGAGCGCGACAGCCTCCTCCACCCGGCGGTTTCCTTCGAAACCAGATTCAGCCCGAAAACCGTGGATTCGGAACTTGCCCCAGCGCGTGGGAAAATCCGCGGATGCGAGCTGCTGAATGTCGTTAGCGGTCACTCCTTGATTATAGCGGTTGTGGAGGGAAACAGAATGCTTTACCACGCAGGCACAGAGGCACGGAGTAATCTCTTGATCCAATCATCCCCGGGCGCGGAAATGGAAGATAGCGTCCTGCTTAGAGGCGATGGCGACGCCATTTCGCATCGCCGGTTGAAAGCGCCAATTCTCCAGCGCCGCAAGGAACTTTTCGTCCAGCTTGGCGCCCATGCTGTGGAGGACAGTTTTACGAACAATCTCTCCACGCTCGTCAATCGTGATCTCGACCACCACGTTTCCCTCCGACTCAGGAAGCTCCCACGGGTAAACCACGGGATCCACAGTGGCTACGGGGAGAGCCGGACGAATCTCGTCTCCAAACACGGGTCCACCCGGCACGGTTCCGTAAGGCAGCCCGGCGGGCGCGCCATGGCCCAGGTTTGAAAGTGTTGCCGTCTTTGATTTGTCCTCCGCCGTGGATGGACTGATGGGAGCCTGAGGCAATGGCAACTTCGCCAGGGCAACGTTCTGTTTCAAAATCAGTTTCTCGTGGCCCAGCCGCTGGTGGCGATATACCTCAGTGGCGCGGTCTGGCGAGCTGGTAGCGCTATCGTCGGCTGAATCCGTAGGAAAGTAGATGGGGGTGAGCAGCTTGCCATTTCGTCCGAGCGCGACCGAAGACGGATTCAACAAGCGCGGCTCGGGCGCATGCAGCAGCCAAGCGAACAACAGAGCGTGCAGAGCGAGCGACACCGTAAGCGTCCTGGGCTGATTCTTTGATTCGCCTGCATTGAGCTGCGTGAACATGAAGAAGGGAAAGCCTCCCACTGCGCTTCGTTTAGGTTAGACGGAGCACGGGGGCATTCGTCAAGCACCGTTGGTGTCGATGAGGGAACGCTGCTAAAATGGACGGGAAATTAGAAATCCATCCGGTGCGGGGCTATAGCTCAGTTGGGAGAGCGCGTCGTTCGCAACGACGAGGCCGTCGGTTCGAGCCCGACTAGCTCCACCAAATCTTTCAACAACTTGCCGACTTGAACAGACTTTCGTGCCACTCTCAGTGGATGAAACGGATGTGTGATCCGTATTCGGCGGCTTATTTCTGGCGTGATGGGTGATTCCCGTCGTTATTTAAAAACGTGGCCACTGAGAGGATCCTGACCGATCACCGCGCGTCCGCCAACCCGTCGAATCCGCAACGCAGATCCGTCGCCTCGGTCGCGAACCAGATGCGCGCCCCTCATGACTCCACCACCGCCAACAACGCCGGCAGGTGGCGTGCCTCAAAGTTAGCGGCAACCATTAGGCTCGGACCATTCCTGAGCCAGACCTCAATGCTCGCACTCCCCAATGCGCGAGCTCGCACTCGCGTCTCCACAACGGGCTGCGCCAGGTGCACTGTCACGAACGGCGCCCGCCCTGCTTCCCGCAGTCGTTTCTTCCAGCAGATAAATTGGGATCTAGCAAGTTCCCGATCCCGGGCCGCTACACTCTCCCCGCCCTGCTCCTGCTCGGAAACAGATCCCGCCACTTCGCCCAGGCCTGCTCTCTACGCTGATTGATTCGCCAAGCTTGCCGCGAGCGGCTTCGAAAAGACAGCTCTAGTCGCCAGTGCCCGACAAGCTCGCTGTCTGCGGGCTGCCGGTTGCATTATCGACCATCGTCAATGTGCCACTCAATGCTCCCGATTGAGTCGGGCTGAACACTACGTCGACGTAGCAGTGGCTGTTCGGTTTGACGCCATTCATGCAGTAATTAGCCGTGATCGCGAAATTAGCGCTCGCGCTCACGCTCGTAACTGTTACCTGCTGGCTCCCTTGGTTGAAGAGGTTGACCCTTATCGGATTGCTTGTTGTGCCTACGGATTGGCCACCAAAACCAACCGATGCAGGAAAAATAAATACTGCCTCAGCAGTACCTGTGCCCGTCAGTGGAGCAGTCTGCGTGCCGCTGCTGTCGCTCACGTTCAGCGTGCCGGTTGCGGTGCCCGACTGCGTCGGCGTGAACGTCACGGTGATCCTGCAACTGTTCCTTTTATTCAGTGTGGTCGGGCAGGTCGAACGATAGACATTGAACGGTCCTGTCGTTGAGATGGAAATGTCCGTAACTGAGGCTTTATGGACAAACAACTTGAGACTCCTGGTCCCGCTGGTGGTGCCGACCGGTGTCAGGCCAGCGAAGCTTAGGCCGGTCGGTACCAGAATGACCTGCCCGACCGGTGGGTTAATGCCCAGGCCCGTCAGTGATAGCGTCTGCGGGCTATTGCTGGCGCTGTCGACGACGGTCAGAGTCCCGTAGGACTGGCCGGTTTCCGTGGGTGAGAACGCCAAGCCGATCTTGCAAATCGAATTTTCTTTCAGTGTGGTCGAGCAGGTCGAAGTATAGACATTGAACGGTCCTGTCGTTGAGTAGGAAATGCCCGTCAACGTTGTGGGCAGATTGTTTTTGAGTGAGACTTCCCTCGAGGCAGTCGTGGAGTCGCCGACTACCGTAGCGCCAAAAAGTGGGTGGCTCGGCGTCAGCCTGGTCGGCGCGATGACGCTGCCCGACAGCGCTACGATCTGCGGGCTGCCGGGAACATTGTCGTAGACACTCAGTGACCCCTGTGCGAATTCCATTGTTGTGGGTGTAAACGTAATCTTCACTGCGCAACTCTGACCAGGGGCCAGGGTGCTTCCACAAGTATTGTGCGTAATCGCAAACGGGGAATTCACAGTTAGATTGGTGAAGTCGAGGGTGGCAATGCCTGTATTGATGTTCTTGATCGCTACCAATCTGGCTGGACTGGTGGAGCTGAGAGGTTGATTGTCAAAAAACACCGAGGTGGGTGTGAAGCTCGGAGCCACAGCGACGTTTAAGGATAAGCTGAAGACCGTGCCACACCCTCTATGGGTATCCGGGCAGCTCCCGCCGCTCGCAGTGGTGCCATAAAAGGTGCCGTCGCTCGCCTGAATCAGCGCACCAATCGGCAGTCCGCCGTCCGGGCAATTGTCTTTGGAACAAAAATTATGCAGTGTAGTCATAGTACCGCTGGGCGTCATCTGGAAGACAGTACCGCATCCCCCGTGCGCACACACTGCCCCGAGGCCTGTTCCCCCAATGGCTGTTGTCCCGTAGAAGTTGCCATCCGACCCTTGAATCAGTCCGCCAAATGTCGGGACGGCAACGCTATATGCACGGTTCCCGTCTGCGCAATTTGGCAGCGAGCAAAAGTTGTGCAAAGTGGTTAGAACGCCGCTCGGGGTTACGCGAAATACCGTCCCACCATGGAACGCGCCTCCAGCATTCGTCATGCCGTAAAAGTTGCCATCTTTGTCCTGCACCAGTGCTCCGGTTGGGGAGGAGCCATCGCTGCAGTTGGCTTGTGAACAAAAACTGTAAATGGCGGTTTCCGAACCCTTAGGGGTGATCACATAAATTGTGCCACAGCCTTTATCGCAGGACGTGGTATTGCTCCCGCCTTGGTAGGTCACGCCATAGAAGTTGCCGTCCGAGCCCTGCACGAGCGAGGCATAAGGGACGCTGCCGTCCGCGCAGTGTGCCATCGTGCAGAAACGGTACAGCGTGGTTAGCGCCCCCTTCGATGTAATTTTGAAAACGGTGCCTCCTCCGAGCGGCTTTGTGCCGTCGGCCGAAGTAGTGCCATAATACGCGCCGTCGGAGCCCTGGATCAGCCCTGAGGTTGGCAATGCCCCGTCCGGGCAGTTGGCCAGGGGGCAGAAACTATAAAGCGTCGTCAGCGCACCGCTGCTCGTAATCTGGAAGACAGTGCCGCACCCCTCGCCGCAGGCATCTCCAATAGTCCCGCCCGTTCCTCCCACATACGTCGTGCCGTAGAAATTGCCATCGCTACCCTGTACTAATCCGGCAAATGGAAGTCCACCATCGGCGCAGTTAGTCAAAGAGCAAAAATCGTAAAGCGTGCTCAAGGTGCCGTCGGATGCAACTCGAAAAACCTCGCCGGAGTTCGGCGGCGCCCCGTCAAGAGTCGTACCGTAATAGTTGCCATCCGATCCTTGTATGAGCCCCGCCGTGGGGTAGGAGCCATCGGTTAGGTTGAATGTAACTACGGTCTGAAACGTCTGTGCGGAGGTGCTAACCACCACTACGAAACAGAAGATTCCGAGAATCAGTAGCTGGGCGCGACGTAAATTTGCCTCCCTGTGCCGGAGGGAATCGGCAACGGACAGGACTGGAAGGGCAGCTGGGAGTCTACCCACGAAACGGCCTAATCTTTTTCCCACACGGTTCGTGACAGTCGCATACATAGTGCCTCCCAGTTGACTGAGCCGTTCTTGCACAACTGCTCTTGCACAACCGCGAACTTCACACTCTTCGCGGTCGAAGTGTCACATGTTGGCTTGAAACAAGAGGGTGCTCTCAAGACGCGCTGATACTAGGAGCCTCCGCCCGGCTTGTCAATGACAAGAATTACGCGTGTTACGCGTGACCAGAGTTACGCCTCAAAGAGTTGAGGCTGAGGTTTCAAACCGAACCGCCGACCGCAACTTCCGTGAGTTCCTGAACTCTAGCCAGACAGACACAATCTTGGGACCGAGCGTCATAGTTACGAATCTGGGAACCGGTTGCGGAAATCCTGATCATAATGTGTGCAAACCAGTTCTCTTTCTGCTAGCATGGTCGCCAAACAGAACGCGGATCTTCTTTCATATCTTAGGTCTGCAACCGTGCGCTATGGCATTTAAACTGCCCCAAGTCTTAGTTGGTGGAGTGTCCCAGTCCGGAGCCCAGGACGATGCCGCAGGTAGGAGCGGTTTGTGAGCGATCCCGCAGGGGAAAACGTCCCGGTTGTCAGGCGGCGGCGCAGTCGTCGTCATCGTCGTAATCGTCTCATTCGTCGATGGTTGGCGTTCGCAACGGTAATTCTTTTCAGCCTCGCTGCCTCCACGCTTGGGCTGCACTATCTTAGCCCCTCCCTGTTCCGTGCGCAGCAGTCTACAGCTCCCGACTTCCAGCAGGCAGAGTTCAGCCGTGATCGCCTGATCACGCTAAATCAGCTTCTTACCCACACGGGGCCATCTAGCGATCGCCCGGTTTATCCATACTCCCTTGTACCCGGCGGAGTGGAGGATGCAAGGGAACTGAAATGGGTGGCGGAGCACGATCCAATCGTCGCGGCTCACTATGCCGGGTTCGATTACGACCACGCCAGAGTGGTGCGGCTCACCTTGGATCGAACCGTCTATCTTTCTTTTCGTATTGGAAACCGCGTTTATTGGACCCGTCACCGGGTCACCCTCCACAAGGGCGAAAAACTTCTCACCGACGGACGAATGACGGCGCGCACCCGTTGCGCCAACCGTGTGGAAGAAGTACCTCAGCAGGCGGCCGCGCCGGTGGAGCCTCCAGCTGTAAAGTTCGATCAGCCGATCGGGTTCCCAGCCGGCACGGCAATGCATACTCCGCCGGTTCCGTTCGAGTCAGCACTGCTGAAAGGCCCTGCTCTGGGGTCGACGGGACCGCTCAGCCTGTACGATCCTATTCCCGGCGGTAACTTCATCTCAATTTCCCCTCCGCCGTTGCCCGTAGCGCTTTGCGGTCCGAACCGGAAAAAAGGCGCGGGCGCCTCCGGTTGTTGCGCGGGTGACGAGGGCGTCGGCAAGAAGAAAAAGGGCGGCCCTTGCGGCAGCGGCACTGGAGCCGTGCCCGAACCGTCAACCTGGGTAATGTTCGTTTCTGGCCTGGCCGCTATCTCCTGGCAGGCCCGGCGCAAGCTAAGCCGTGGACAAAATGCCGCTTAAGCCGTAGACATCCACGACTTGCAACTCCCTTGCGAACCGGTCTTCTCTTTCGATAGGCTCATTGCTTCAACTTCAGAGCCTTAGAGCTGCGGAGGTCGATGGTGGGTTCCCGGAGTCGTCGTGGCTGCTGTCTTTCTTTTTTGTCGGTTTTGGCGTGGCTGGGCTTAAGCTCATCTGTCTTCCCCCAATCCATCCGGCTCCACGTCGACCTGACCGATGCCCCGCGAAACATCTATCACGCGAAGCTAACCCTCCCCGTCAAGCCGGGCGCCATGACCCTTGTCTTTCCGGAGTGGATCCCAGGCAATCATCGTCCCAGCGGTCCGATCGCCGGTCTCACAGGCATACGCATGGAAGCCGGAGGCAAGCCGATAAGCTGGCAGCGAGACGATGTCAATATGTACGCTTTTCATGTGGTCGTGCCCGAGGACGCGGCCGAACTGATCGTTTCGCTGGACGCAATTACCTCCAATGACAGCGCGGGCGGCGGGGGGCCAGCCGCTTCCAGCAATGTGCTCGATTTGAATTGGAACGCCGTTGTGCTCTATCCGCAGGGCAGAGCTTCGGACGCAGTCGAATTTATCCCATCCGTCACACTTCCGTCCGCATGGAAGTTCGGAACTGCGCTGACTCCTGCTCAGGTATCCGGCGACGAGGTCGAGTTCGCCCCCGTCTCTCTCACTACACTCGTGGATTCGCCTCTGATCGCTGGGAAGCACTACCGGCGCATTGATCTGACCACAGCATCGGACACTCCCCCTCACCAGATGGATGTGGTCGCCGACAGCGAGACAGATCTGGCGATGAAGCCGGAAGACTTGGCCGCCTATCACAAACTCGTCGCCGAAACCGGAGCGCTGTTCGGGGCGCGACACTATCGCCAGTATCACTTTCTGTATACCCTCAGCGGCGACGTTGGCCAGCATGGACTGGAGCATCACGAGTCGAACGACAGCGCCGCGGCCGAACGCACGTTGCTCGATCCCGATTTTCACCTGCTTTACGCGGACTTAATTCCGCACGAGTTTGCGCACTCGTGGAACGGGAAGTATCGCCGGCCCGCCGGGCTGGCCACGAAAGATTATCAGGAGCCCATGGTCGGCGATCTGCTATGGGTTTATGAGGGGCTCACGGAATATCTGGGCAATCTGCTGGCCGAGCGGAGTGGATTGCGATCGGCGGAGCAATACCGGGAAGGGTTAGCCTTAACCGCCGCCAATCTTGATCACCGGCCGGGTCGCACCTGGCGTCCCCTGGAAGATACGGCGCGCTCCGTGCAGAGCCTGCGAATGCTCGGGCAACCATGGTCAAGCTGGCGTCGCGGGCTCGATTACTATCCCGAAGGGGAACTGATCTGGCTCGAAGTCGACTCGATTATTCGCCAGCAGACGCACGGGCAGCGGTCTATCGATGATTTTTGCCGCCGCTTTCATGGCGGACAGAGTGGACCTCCGATGGTCGTGACTTATAACTTCGACGACGTGGTTCGTTCGCTAAACGATGTCGCTCCTTACGACTGGGCGGGCCTGCTGCGGGAGCGCGTCGCTTCGACCGGCACGCACGCGCCTCTGGGCGGCATTGAACGGGATGGGTGGAAGCTGGTGTATAACGACCGGCCCAACGCCTTCACGCAAGTGGCCGAAAAACTCTTCAAGATCGCAGACTTCTCCTACTCGCTGGGCTTCACCATTACTCCGGACGGCAAACTCGACGATGTGATCGTGGGCTCCCCCGCCTATCAATCCGGCATCGGTCCGGGGATGAAGCTGATCGCGGTGAATGGCCGGAGGTGGATGCCCGAGGTAGTGCATGCCGCAATCAAGACGGCACAAGGCAATGTGTTGCCAATCGAACTGCTTGTGGAAAATGGTCAGTTCTTCCAGACTTATTCAGTCTCTTACCATGACGGCGACAAGAACCCGCATCTGGAGCGAGCCTCCGGCCAGCCCGATGTTCTGGACGTGATGCTCCATCCGCTCACCAAGTAGAACCAAATCGACTCTGGAAGGCGCGAGCAGACCCGAAGGGTTAATCCTTTGGTAAGGGGGATGGTCGACAATCCCTGCTAGAATCGGCCTAGCGCCTCATACAAATCCAAGGATGTTTATGAACCGCTCTGCCAGAGCTGCCGCCGGAGTGTTGGTGTGGGCAGCAATATTGGCTTCCGCAGCCCTTCCGGGGCGAGCGCAAAATGCGCCCACAGTGCGGCGGGTGCAGGTGCTCGGTAACCGGAATCCCCTCGAGATCGAGATTGAAGGTAGCGCACCCCTGGTTCCCGAAGCCCAGATCTTAACCGGCCCCGATCGGCTGGTGGTGGATTTTGCCAACGCGGTTCCCGCCGCTCAGTTGCATAAGCAGACCTTGAATCGTGCCGACGTGAAGAGCGTGCGCGTGGGCCTGTTCGCGGCGAAGCCACCGGTCACCCGCGTAGTGTTCGATTTGAATGGTCCGCAGGCTTATCAGGTTTTTCGTTCCGGCAGAACTGTGATCATCAAGGTCGGGAGCGTTGGCGCGCAGGCCGCAGTGAATTCCTCATCCGGACCACGTCTGGTGAACACGAATTACCCCGTGCAGTCGGCAAAGATCACGCCACCTCCTCCTCCCCCTCCCCTGATCGTTTCCTTCCAGGCAGGAATGCTTACCATCACGGCCAACAAGGCCAGTCTGTCCGAGGTCCTCTTCGCGGTGCACCAGCACACCGGGGCTGAGATCGCCATACCGGCTGGAGCCGAGCAGGAGCAAGTGGTTGCACAGATTGGTCCAGCATCCGCGCCGGAAGTTTTGTCTCACCTTTTGAACGGATCGAGATTTAATTTCCTGATTCTAAGTTCGGCCAGCAATCCCGCAACTCTGGAGCGCGTCATCCTTAGCGCGCGTCCGGATGGTCCGTCGCCGGCGTTCCAGCCTTTGCGGCAGGTAATTCAAGCGAACGACGATCCCGAACCCGACGTCCCCAACGGAACTCCGCCTCCTGCGACCAATCCAGGCACGCCGACAAATCCTCCGTCGGATACCGTCCCAGACTAGGCGGTCGCATTTCTTGGATTGCAGTTTGGTTACGGTGGTGTGATCAAGCGAATAGGGACCGGAGAAGTTCCGTTAACAGCCGTACCCGTGGCACTGTTACCACACCCGGACACGTTCATTACGGTCACATTTATGTTTCCGCCGGTAGTGGGGCTCGTGGTGTTGTCAGCGCTATTAATAAAAACCTGCAGGAAACCTACAACGGTGACAGTAGTCGTGCCGATCGGGTTAATCGCTGGCCTGGCGGCGCTGTCATAGATGGGCAGGGAGACGATGGACGGGGTGTTAGTGATTTGGCTACCGCCAGCCACTCCCGTGGAAATCAGAGCACTGTTGCCTCCCGACAAAGTCTGAAAAGGGTAAGTATACGGGCCAGTGCTGGGGCCCGGTGCCAGATAGTCTTGGCCGTTCCCTAATCCGGTCGCGCTTTCGTTGATGAGGCACTGCACTGCATTTGCGCTATCGTTGTCGGGAAGCCCCGGATTGTTGGCCAAGTTCACCGTGTTCGCGAACGATTGCCCGCACGCGTATACCGTTGTTTGATCGCAACCCGCTACCGCGTTCCAATAATCAGCGTTCTGGATCTGTGAGCATGCAGTGATCGAGGGGTTGGCGGCGATTGCCACCGAAGCGGCCGGTACTTCGCCGGGAACATATTGCAGCGTTCCGGCAGTAGGCGGGGTTGCGTCTGTGGCTGTCGGCCCCGGATTGGTCCCGGGATTGATCAGATGGCACCTGCCCCTGCGATTTACCATGCAGTCCGGGGATAGATTGAATGTTTCCCCGATGACCCCAGTTGTTGAAACTCCTTGCGTGGTGAGTTGTCCACTCGTCGCATCAACAAACGTCACAGACCCGTGCTCCGGATCCTTGTTGGGAACAAACCACGGCTTTACGCAGCGAGGATTCACCGGCACCATGGGGCTCGAACCGGACGGATTGAACGCTTCCGCGGTTGCAGTGGCGCTCACGGTAGTGCCCGAATATCTGCTTCCGAACAAGGAAAAAATGCGCGCAAAGAATACCGGCAGATTCGTGCGTTGCACGCTCACTGAAACGACGGGATTCACGGCGAAGTTCGCTATACCAGAACAGTTCGTATTTGTGGCGCCCGCACTACCTGCGCCGTATTGCACGCTTACCGAACCGCTCGCGGCCGCAACACCCCCGATCAGGTTTTGCTGAGCCATGCTGATCGCGGCCTGCGTGGCGGTGCTGGCTCCGCCGCCGCAAATCTGCGCCCATCCGGTGCCATTGGACCCGGTGGCACCCGAAATCGAGACCACCCTCGCTGCCGTCAACGCCGCTGCGTCGGCCGCCCGCTGGGCCTCCGCCTTGGCCTCGTAGAGGGTGCCGATGTCGATGGACAGTGCCGCCATGGAGATGATCGTGACCATCGCCATCGCCACCAGAGCCATGGTGAACCCCCGCTCCTTCGAACGCGGCTTCGCATTTCTTTCCGGCCGGCGAATTAGCGGCAACAACATGGAGGCTCCTCAGTTTTCGTTGAACGCTTGAGCCGCAGTAGTAAGTGTGGTCGGACCAACAAACGACCTGCCAAAAAGTCCGCTCACGCTGTTGAACTGCCACTTGTATGCGTATTGGATGGTCACGCAAGTTCCGATCAGATAAATGCCATTTTCGAGCGTCGAACACCCTCGGTTGATCGCGATTCTAATCCCAGTCCCGGGACAGCCGGAACCGGTCGCCGTGTAGGTCCACGTAAGGTTCGTCTGCGCCGGCGCGGCCGGAGTCGGTCCCAGCCCGCAGTCGTTGATCTTCTCCGAGTACAGATAGTTATCAACAACCTGGAACGCGTCGCTGACAGATGCGGGCACGGTGGCGTACATATCGCTGGCTGGATCGGCTGCTGAAACCCTGGCTCCTTCGCGCGCGGCGTTGGTCAATTTCTGCTTAAGGGTGAGGGCTCCGCTGAAATCAAAGATCCCCACGACGAAAAACACCAGCACAGGCAGCGAAAGGGCGAGCTCTACCACCTGGGAGGCGCAATCATCCGTCCAGCCTCGCTTGAGCGATGCCAGCCATCCGGTCCACCGCCCTGTGGCAAACATCATTGCGTCTCCGCCCTCATCTGAGCCTGTCCGGGAAGAAGCATATTCCCTATATCCAGATTGGTTAGGGGAATACTGAAATGGAAGGGATATTTATATCGCGCACTTACCGATGTACCGCAAGTGCCCGCACCTCCCTTGCTTGGGTACGACAACTGGACGTTTATCTGCACACAAACGTCAGTGACGCCGCTGCCGCTGTCGCAGACTTGCGGCGCGCAGGAGGGGCTCGCACTACCACAAGGGCACAGCGCGGGCGGTGTCCAACTGGCCCAGGGAACGAGCTGACTCTTGCTCAAGTGTGCGGCGGCAAGCGACTTATAAACAGCAGTTTGGGAGATGGTGGCGGGGGTCGAACCTGCAGCGCAGGTTGTGCAAACCGGAGCCACGGCGGCTTCCGCGCCGGCCCGTGCTCCTTGCGTCAGCGTGCCGTAAATAAAGAATGCCACGCCAAACCAGATAATCCCGATCACGAACATGAAAATCAGGGGCAGGACAAACGCGCTTTCCACGATTTCCTGGCCACTCGCGTCCGAGGCTACATCTCGGAATGCTGTCCAGAGCCATTTCGTCATAGTTGTGGTCTTCCCCAAAGCCTGCCGATCCCGTAAAGCACAGTCGTCAAGGCCAAGGCTACTCCGTAAGGAATTTTCAACGACTTTGGATTATCCAGCGAAACTTCGGGCCCGGGCATACGCAACGTCCCCATCGATGCCAACAGCCGTCCCATGTTGCGCATCGTTTCCTTGAATCGCCGCTTGTAGATCACCAGCCCCAGAGCCATGATCCCCGCCACAAAAACCGATACCATCAGCAAGTCGGCCAGCACTCCCGGACCTACAATCGCTCCCAGAGCCCCTGCCAGCTTCCAGTCTCCTGCGCCCAGGGCGCGCACGATGACGAATGGCAATAAGACCAGCAGTCCCAAACCAGCCCCCAGCAGGGAAGTCTTCAGTCCGCCCCGTCCGCCGAGCACCGTGTTGGCCAACACCCCGAGGAGTAGTCCTGGCGCTGTCAGCCAATTCGGAATCCGCCGGCTCCGCCAATCGGTATAGCCAGCAGCTACCGCCAGCGCTACCGCCAATCCCAATACAACCGGCTTCAAACCAACTCCGCCTGCGTTGGAAACGCCTTATCCCCGGAAACCAGCGACGGATGTTTTGGAAAGTATTCCATCTTTTGAAGGCGGCGACTTGCGAGAAGAGAAAGCTTCGCTGCCACACATGCCGACAAGCCCCTGCTGTCGCGGATTCTCACATAGCCCGCTAGCGAAGTCAATGAACAGGATGGTGATGGCCATGACGATCTTCACCTGAACGATTGAGGGTGCAATGACAAGTTAGCTTGACATCGAGAGCTACCGGGCCTAGTATTCGATGGAAAGCTAACTTGTCATGGCGAGCCAGGTGCTAAACCGGATCAAAGAGCTGCGCAACGCCCGCGGATGGACCCAGGAGCAGCTTGCGGCCGCCGCAGGCGTATCTCGCCAAAGCATCAATTCCATCGAGCGCGACCGTTACGTTCCGAGCTTGCTGCTGGCCCTCACCTTCGCGCGAATCTTCGGCTGCTCCACCGATCAGATCTTTACCTTGGAGAACGAACCATGAATCTTCCTATTCTCGGCACTGCCATCGATGAACGTTTCCTGAACCACCGGCTGCGTGCCACAAGTCTCGCGGGGATCATTGGCGGCATCGTGGCCATTCTTTTGTTTGGCTACCATTATTACGTGAATCATGTCTGGAGTTGGGATCTCTTCACCGTCGCCATCACGATTGTGACCGTTAAGTTGACGGTGATGGCTTGGTACCGCCTAACCGACTGACGTGGAAGGAGGAGCGCGAATCATGAATTTCAGAAAACGGCTATATGAATCGAAAATTTTGATGTCCGTCGCAACCATGGGCATGATCGCCGGCATTGTGTGGCCCTACCTTTTCCACCCAGCAACTCAACTTGGCAAGGATTTGAGCCACGCCTGGTGTGGAATGCTGCTCGGCTTCTCGATTACCGTCAACCTCGGGGCAGCGTGGATGAAAAGCTGGCAGCGCCGTTCGGACGGCAAACATGCGCCCGGGCCGTAAAGACGAACGAGCATCGCGCCCCAAAAAATAAAGGCCCGGAGCGTCTCCGGGCCTTTATTCAATGGGGAAGTCTAGCGGTTAAACGCTCCCACGCTGTTGTGCTCGGCCACAATGCGCTTGGCGTTGTCGGCCAGCGCTTTGGCTTGCGGCAGAAGCTCCAGAGCCTTGACCACCTCCGGATCCGATTCCGCCCGCACCTTCAGGCCTTCATCCTGCCCAAATGCATCCACAAAAATTTCGGCCTTGATGTTGGATTTGATCCAGTCGTTGTTATCCACCAGATCGGCCTGGCTGTAGGGAATAGTCGCTTCCTCCAGCGATTTGCGGAACTCCTGCAGAACGGCATCATCCACTTCGAAGCTCTTGGTCGGATGATGGTTGACGACGTAGCGCTTGGCGTAGTTGAAGAAGGCATAGTGTTGCAGCAGCGTGTCCTGAAAGTGGTTGCCCTTCACCGGGGGAATCACAACATCCGGCGAGATGCCACCACCACCATAGACCGTGCGGCCGCTGTCGGTGAGCTTCACTTCACGATTGGCGTTGCTGCCCGATTCGGAATCGCGGTTGTAATAATAATCATAGAGCGAAATGTTGCTGTAGTCGCGTTGAATCAGCCGTCCACTGGGGGTGTAATAGTGCGCCGTGGTGAGCGCCAGCCCAGTGTTTTCCGAGAGCGGATACACCGTCTGGACCAGTCCCTTGCCGAAAGTGACTTCGCCCGCGATCAAGCCGCGGTCATGGTCCTGAATCGCTCCTGAAACAATTTCTGCCGCCGAAGCGGTCAGCCGATTCACCAGAACGACCAGGGGATAATCCTTCCCGCCGTTGCCATGCTGGGCCACGTAACGCTTCTCGGCGGAGGCGCGGCCGTGATGCGAAACGATGAGCTGACCCTTCTTCAGGAACTTGTCAGCCACGCCAACGCCTTCGCTGAGCAGGCCGCCGGGATTTCCCCGCAGGTCCAAGATCAAACCCTTGAGATCGCCAAACTCGTCCAGGGCTTTTGAGACTTCTTCTTCCGTGGTCTCGTTGAAACCGGTCACGTGCAGATATCCAATCCCGGGCCGGATCAGGAAGTGCACGTCGACGCTGTAGCGCGGAATCTCGTCGCGAATCAGCGTGAACTCCATCGGTTTCTCGACGCCTTCACGCGAGATACTAATGTGTACGGTCGTCCCCTTTGGCCCTTTCAGCAGATCGGCAACGTCTCCCGTGCTCATGTTCTCGGTGGACTTGCCGTCGACCGCAATGATCACGTCGCCGGGATGAATGCCGGCTTTATAAGCGGGCGTGCCGGTGAACGGAAAGATGACGATGACTTTATTGTTGCGCGGTCCTACCGTCATTCCGACGCCGTAGTATTTGCCGCGCTGGTCCTCGCGCATCAGCGCGTAAGACTTAGGATCGAAGAAATTCGAATGCGGATCGAGCGCGTGCAGCATCCCGGGGATGGCACCGTTGTAGATCGCCTTGTCGGGATTGACCGGCTCTGCATAATTATCCTCGATGACGGCATAGACATCCGTGAACTGCTTCAGGCTGTCTTTGACATCGGAGTCGCTGGAGGTCGAGGAGGCCTGCTGGCCGGTGCGCTGGGCAAACAGAATTCCCAGAAAGCCGCACACAAGAAGAAAAAAAACCACCAGAAAGAGTGATCGGCGAGAACTACGTGCCATTTTGAACGTTTCCTTCGGTTGAGGGGATCTCGAGCTTCCCCACCTACCGCGCTGAATATACGCAGTATATCACCAGATTAGACTGCCCCGGACCGAGATAGTCACCAAGGGTAACTGTCCCCCGCCATCTCCACATTTATGATGCGGCCCGAGGCAATTCTGACGCTCCCGAGGCAAGAACGGGCGTTCGAGAAACGCCCGAAAGGGCTATTGACGGGCCGGAAATGCCGCTATATGGTGTGCATCACCGAACGCGCGGGGGCCCGGTCCGGTGAAACCGAAAGCTCAGGAGCTGGACCGTGCTACTTCGTCGTGTATTGTCCACTTGTGGCTGTGCTGTGTCCGTGATTCTGGCCGCGGCTAATTTTATTCCCCTTCCAGTTTTTGCATCTGCCGCCTTTCAGCCGCCTAATCCTGACGAACTCAAGATGACGAGCGAACCGCTCGCTCCGGGCGCGCCCGCCGTCATCCTCTACCGCCAGGTTGACCGCGACGACAACGGTCAGACTACTCACGAAGATGACTACATCCGGATCAAGATTCTGACCGAGGAAGGGCGAGGATATGGAAATGTAGAAGTTCCGTTTTTCAAGGAAACCGAAGATATCGTTAACGTCCGAGCCCGAACCATCAAACCCGATGGCTCTATTGCGGAATTTGACGGCAGAGTCTTTGAAAAGCCCTTGGCGAAGGAGAGGGGATCGCGGTTAATGGCGAAGAGCTTCACCCTTCCCGATGTCCAGGTGGGAAGCGTCATTGAGTATTACTTTACCCACGATTTCAGAGAGGACTCGGTCTACCAGTACACGGTCATGCTTTACGGTTCGCAGTGGATTCTTGGTTCCGATCTCTTCACCAAGAGCGCCAGGTTCTCGTTGAAGCCGTACGTGGCCAGTTACGGGACGATGCATCTCCGTTGGACCTGGCACGAGCTACCGCAGGGATCTGTTCCGAAGCAGGGCCCAGACAATGTCGTCCGCATGGAGGCGAGCAACATTCCTGCGTTCCAAACGGAGGATTTCATGCCTCCGGTCGACGAACTGAAGTCGCGCGTGGATTTTATCTACACCGATGAACTTCCTGAAAATAACCCGGACAAGTTCTGGAAGAACGTCGGCAAGAAGCGAAACGGACAATTGGAAAGCTTTGTGGGAAAGCACAAGGCCATGGACGAGGCAGTGGCGCAGATCGTTTCTCCCAATGACCCGCCGGAGGTGAAGCTAAGAAAAATCTACGATCGGGTTCAGCAGATACGAAACAAATCGTACGAGTTGCGAAAGACCGAGCAAGAAGTAAAACGCGAGAAAGAGAAACCAGCAGAGAACGTCGAGGACCTTTGGAAGCGCGGCTATGGCGACGGCGTGCAGTTGACGTGGCTGTATCTCGCGCTAGTGCGTGCCGCGGGTTTCGAGGCCTACGGATGTTGGGTCTCAGGCCGGGGGGAGTATTTTTTTTCGCCAAACAGCATGGAGCCCGGCAAACTGAATTCGAATGTTGTGCTGGTGAAGCGAAACGGCAAAGATCTTTATTTCGATCCGGGTGCGGAGTTTACTCCTTTTGGACTATTAAGGTGGTCAGAAACAGGAGTCGTAGGGTTGCGTTTGGATAATGATGGGGGGACCTGGATCCAGACCACCCTTCCACCCGCTTCGGAGTCTCGCATCGAGCGAAAGGCCAAATTGCGCCTATCCGAGACCGGCGATCTGGAGGGGAAGTTGACTGTCACGTACTCTGGGCTGGAGGCGATGTATCACCGGCTCGACGTACGGCACTCCGATGAGGTTGCGCGGAAGAAATTCCTGGAGGAGCGCGTCAAAACTCAGATTCCCGCTGCGGCGGAGGCAGAGTTGGTGAACCAGCCTGACTGGACGGGCTCGGAAACTCCTCTGGTGGCGGAGTTTGATGTGAAAATCCCCGGCTGGGCCTCGAACGCAGGGAGGCGCGTGATTGTACCTGCCGCCATTTTTACGCAGGTTGAGAAGCACATCTTCGAACACGCCAACCGCGTCCACCCCATCTATTTTGACTATCCGTACGAAAAGATCGACGACATAACCGTCGAATTACCGCCCGGATGGACCGTGAGCAGCGTACCCGCGGCCCGAAGCCAAGATGGACACATCGTGACCTACGGCATAAAAGTCGAGAACGGCAAGGACACGTTGCACTTAACCCGGAACTTGACGGTGGACTTCCTACTCCTAGACTCAAAATATTACGGTGCGCTACGCAATTTTTTCCAGGCGGTGAGGACCGGTGATGAACAGCAAATTGTGTTGCAGCCCGGAGCGGCCAGCGCCAGCAATTAGCTGGAAAGTGCTGCTGCTTCTGGTTTGGGTGGCTTGCCTTGCCTGCGTGCCCACCGCATTTGCGGCTGGGGAGGCCCCCGCATGGATGCATGCTCTGGTGAATGCTCCGCTGCCGGCCTACGATGAGAAGACGGACGCCGTCCTCCTTTATTCCGAGACGAATGTTACAGTCCTTTCCACGGACAGGATCAGAACGCAGGTCCGCGAAGCCTACAAGATTCTGCGTCTCAATGGCCGCGAACACGGTAGAGTGAAAGTCCCATTCACTGCTCACAGCAAGATCAACAGTCTTCGCGGCTGGTGCATTCCGGCCCAGGGCAAGGATTACGAAGTCAAGGAAAAGGACGCCGTCGAGCAGGCTTATGCGCCGGACTTCGTACTTGCATCAGACGCGAAGGTGAAAATACTGCAGATCCCGGCGTCCGATGTTGGCAATATCGTCGGCTACGAGTACGAGGTCGAGGAACAACCCTTCTTCTTGCAAGACATCTGGGATTTTCAGAAAGAAGATCCGGTGCGGGAGAGCCATTATTCTCTCCAGCTTCCGGCAGGATGGGAATACAAGGTCTCCTGGCTCAACCATCCTGAAGTCAAACCCACCGAGGCCGGAAATAATTCCTGGCGATGGACGGTGAGCGACCTAAGCGAAATTAGAAAAGAGCCGCTTATGCCCCCGTTTGGCGGCGTCGCCGGGCAAATGATAGTGTCCTTCTTCACCTCGTCCGGGGGGCTAGCCCTGAACTCGAACCTTGATTGGGATGCGATGGGGAAATGGTATTCCAGCCTGGTGGCAGAGCGCGTCGAGGCATCTCCGGAGATAAAGCAGCAAGTAGCCACCCTGACCGCCTCGAAAACCAGCACGCTCGAAAAGATGCAGGGGATCGCCGGATTCATGCAGCACGATATCCGCTACGTGGCGATTGAGCTAGGTATAGGTGGTTTTCAGCCGCATCCGGCCCCCGACGTATTTTTGCACCATTACGGAGATTGCAAAGATAAAGCGACCTTAATGCGATCCATGCTGCGCCAGATTGGCGTGGAGTCCTACCCCGTCGTGATCAATGCCGAGCGCGGGTCGGTGACCGGTGACATGCCAGCGCACAATGGCTTCAACCATATGATTACGGCCATCAAGCTGCCTGATGGACTGAACGATCCCTCTCTGATTGCCACCATCCAGCATCCTAAGCTAGGCAGAATCCTCTTCTTCGATCCGACCAACGAATTGATTCCGTTTGGCCAACTTCCTGGTTACCTGCAAGCTAACTACGGTCTGCTGGTAACACCGGGGGGTGGCGAGCTGATCGAACTGCCGCAGCAGGCATCACTGATGAACAGCATTCAGCGCACCGCCAAACTCACTCTCGACCCGACCGGTACTTTAAGGGGCGACGTCAAAGAGGTGCGGGTGGGCGAGCGGGCATCCTCGGAGCGGTGGCGATTGCGGACGGTCACCAGGGATATGGATCGCATCAAACCCATCGAAGAGCTTCTGGGCAGCTCGCTTGCGAGTTTCCACCTGACGCGTGCCAGCCTGATCAACTTTCAACAGACCGATCTACCTTTTGGTTTCAACTACTCCTTTGAGTCGCCGAACTATGCCAAGACTGCGGGGAACCTGCTCCTGGTGCGACCCCGCGTGATTGGG